>Ga0116229_10004670_pt1 | contig 22473 bp, 13 predicted proteins | sample S1TSphgellanicum_3_FD_87313 | JGI IMG/M metagenome (GOLD analysis project Ga0116229, IMG submission 87313) | Host-associated microbial communities from peat moss isolated from Minnesota, USA - S1T2_Fc - Sphagnum magellanicum MG | ecosystem: Host-associated > Plants > Peat moss > Unclassified...
GTGGTGGCCTCCATATGCTCCACTTTTCAGAACTCTGCTGCACTCAATCTGGTGCAAGAATAAAGACCCAATGTCAAAGCAACTTGTCAGTGTTATCATCGAAGTGTTTGTTTCCCCACAAAGATGGTGGATCACCAGGTGTCTTGGCTGCCCTTTGGATAGCAATCTTTCAACCAGGACACGTGAATAGTAATCTTTGACCAGGACGACAGAATAGTGGATGGTTGCATTGGAGCATGTGTTAAAAGGCGCTGGAGCTGAAAGGCTTGAAAGGTAGTCGCACTATTTGTATGAGAATCCTTGCTGTTTACAAATTCTAACATATCACATCCACTTGTTGATGTTTTCAAATTCTTTTGACACCCTTCATTTTCAAAAACCTTACTTTTTACACTTACATAATGTCAATTTCACCACCATTCATTCTGTTTCAATTTTGTTTGTTGAGGAGGAGGCCTTGTGAGCTGTGCAGAAATACTGGACATTGGTGAGGCCATGGTGCTTTGTATGGATTTGTTTAGTACTTAAGGAGAGTTCTACTTAGTGCTCAGTGCTTCCTTATTTACTTGAAATCTAGTCCAAAAGCAATTTTCTTTGATTAACTTTTCAAGAATGCTGCCTCTGTGCCAGTCGTCTCCTCTCTCCTTGGGAATCTGAACCTTTTGGTTATGAGCTTCTGCCTCCCTCACACATGCACTTGCCAAAAAAGATTCCTGTCCAATGCAGTGTATTTTTGTGTCTCTTAAATGATTTTTTTTCCCAAGGAGATTCTCACCATTAAGCTTGTGGGAAGGCTGATGAGTGATTCTGAGTTTTTTCCTTGAGGAGGTGATCATGTGCAAATCAGGAGGAGGGATTTTGCAGACATTTGGTTGATTTATGTGATAAGTTGGTACTAGAAGTTGTAAAAAAACAGCTGATCAGTAGCATAAAAGTCAATACCTTTTGTATCTCCCTGTAGCAGCTCTCTTTCCATTTAGAACACGCACTTAGCTTGGTCAAGCAAAAGGAAGTACATGTTCTTTCAAAGACTCATGATATCTAGGGTGCCTGGATGGTGACTTACTTGGATTGCCCTAATCTGCACAATATAGTGCTTCTACTTAATGCTTACCTTGTTAAGTAGTGGAGCACATTTATGGAACCAATAGTGATTATCTACCAATTGGAGGGCACCTAATAGTAGGGAATGGGGATGTTGCACTTCAGTTTTCTCTTGCATCAAGTTATTCAACAGTAACAACATTTGGCTATTTCAGGACATACTAGAGAGGGGAACTCATAGGTTTTCCATGAAGCACAACACATGATGGTGGTGAAACCACAACATTAGGTACATATTGGTTTCTGTTCTCTCTAACCTTGTTTGGAGGTTGAAGATTCTCAAATAGCATTCTAGATTGAATATTGATATATCATGGATGGGGAGCTTTTCAAGGCCTTCTTCATGTGTTTTAAGTGTTTGGTTCCCCTTTTTCTTGTTTGCTGATATGTTGGATCTGAGATCTCATAACCCCTATTAGCAGTCATGTATCAACTCTTTAGGTTAACTTAAATTGTAAATATGGAGAAGTTTTAATCAATACTTGTGAAGATATAAATTTAGATTTAGCTCCTATCAGCAATATAGATGGGCCAAGACAAGAAGTTTGAATTTGGTTGCATTTTGCCAAAACTTGGCAAAGTTGTAATTGATGCTGCTTTATGTTGCTTCCACTTCCATATTTGTGTGCATCAAGTCTGTTCAACACTAAGAGTCATGACATTGGTGCTGCGGTAGTAGTGTAGACAACAGAAGCTGGAATGATTCTGGGGAGAGGGGGGTAATTAGCAGTGGAAGCAACCTTGGCAAGGATTCAGCACTGCTTGGGGAAGTGTTATGATTATGTCACTCGCAAACATGAACAAGCGAGGCAGGCTGAACATGCTGAACAATCCTTCCATGATTTAAAGAGGCTTTTGCACTTCTTCTTCTTCTTCTCGCATGCATTGTTGTCATTGACCTATATACATTGGACAAGCTCAATCCCAGTAGAAAACTTGTGTCATAAAATGTATGTGAGAAACCAGCAGCTGTAATATGGCTAAAAAATACTTTTTCTCTCATTTCATTTCTCTCATTTGAGCATGTGCTAAATTGTAGGTCCAATTGTAGTATGGAAGTGGGTATGGCCATATCAGTAGGCAAATACATGAGCAATTATTAGCTATATTGGCAGAGAAAGAATGTGGCAAAAATTTGGAGGTTAGGTGAGAGCAAGATGGGGTGGATATTCTTTTGAGCCATGCCCCTTTAGGTCTAAGTTTTGCCATGATTAATGCTGGGATGGAACATGGGTTGGATCTTTCTGAGATACTAAGTCCAGCACACTTCTCTACTTAACCCACACTTGTTACATTCAAGTGACAAAATGTCGTGGTCACATCTTGATCCCTTGTGAAAACCTAGCCATTAGCCCAAAATTTTTGGCAAGCATCTACATGAACAGCTTGAATGCAACTAAGTCACTCAGTTTCTTTCACAATTGTGACAGAAACTCAGTACTGCTCAAGAACTTCACTAACCTTACCAATTAAGAAACCTGAGTAGAATTCAGTGATCACCAATAAGATTGTAGAGATTTCAGATCTGCCTGTATAAGTAACCAGTCAGTAAACACTAAGAAATGCAAGTTTGACGTATCTTGCATGGAATTAACATAACAATTCCCCATCCGTTTTCATTATTATGTGTGGACAATGGTTCACCGCATCCAACTGCATCACTCATTCTGCAATTCGGCAATCCCAAGTCTATTATATGGCTCCTCCCACCAACTGAGGCCCCTGGCCCTCTAGTGGCTCATTTTGTTAAACCCATTTCAAGTAATGAGTGTAAGGTGGAATGATGAAGTGAAGAAAAACTTTGCCACTGGTTTGAATTGGTATAACAATGAACTTTTCCATCAATTGGATGTGTTATTTCCTTTGAAAGTGGGTTTGAATGGTTCTTGGAACATTCTCAACTGATTAAAATAATCATCCACTTTCAATTTAAGGTGCTTAATTTCAAAGTTCAGATGCATTTGATCTGTCCACTTTAGTTATGTAATCTCACTCAGGCTCTGCACTGCTTCACACTATCAGTGACGATTAAATGATTGAAAAAAGAGAGGCCTGATCACTAACATCATTGGGTATCTAATGAAATCAAATTAATATTTCTTCATAAATGTGAAGTTTAGAATGCGATCTATATGATAAAATTAATCATCTTTCCTACTTGATTCTCAAATTCCAATTTCAATTAGGGGTAAATTGTCAGGATCACAGCTACAGTCTCATCATTGGATACAAAATGCATCATGACTAGTGGTGTAAAATTAGGGTTTTGCATCTCCTATCAACATGACTTAGAAAACACCAACCTAAAGGTTCCACAATGATGGAGTTGGTAATCCCCCCCTATGGAAGGTGCTGCAGGCACATCTGCAAAATGAACTACAGGACCAGGAGAAGCATTCTGGGTTACCAAAGGTCCAGCAAATCTGAATACTGAACCTGGCAAACCTCAAGCTTCTCTCAAACTCAAGGATGGACTTGAACTTGGTGGCAAAGTTTGAACAGCAGAGCTCAAAGGGCTAGGCACATATGTTGGCCCCATTGTGTCCCATACAGCAACCTTGGATTCCTTACCCTTTGTTACAGATCCTCAACAGTGATTGGTCAAGTGTCTTTCACAATTGGCCCAGGAACTGGGAGGGGATTAATTAACCCTTGAACCCAGCAGGCTCTGTGGCATACTTGTGGAGTAAGGAACATTTGAAGTCTCCAAGCTGGCATTGTGATGAGTTAAGTCTTTAGATTTCTGGGGCTTGTGAGTCATGCAACTGTACTTTGGATGGCTGTAGAGGTAGTGTGAGGGGAATGTCTAGACACAAATGCAGCTGGAGTGACAAGGAGAGGTGATGATGATGGTTGCTGGTCTCTTGCTGCAACTAAAGAGCCTCCTAGATCAATAATTTTGGTGTTGGCTGAGCTCTCCCTGGTTTCCACCTCCACTACTTGGGTGAAGTACAAGTGACACAAACACACACACACACAGGTGAATGCAAATGATATTTCACATCTTCAAGCACTCTGTTCTGGATAGAAAATTCCAATGAGTGCTAGTGCTAATGAGACACCTGACATGATTAGAGACACTGAATATAACAAAGGGCTTCAAGAAATCCAGGCAAGGGTCTGACCACTGAGGGCAGTGATAGGGGCCATGTGAGATAGTGGATCAAACCAAAATAATAACTATTTCATAAAATAGTAGGGTACAAGCACAATATAGGACATAAACCATGACTTACCATTAGACAAAGTTCCATCACCTCACTCACAACCATTACCACCTGGCAGTACTTACATCCATGGACTAGGAAATGACTTGGATGGTCAAAGCTATTACGTGCCTTGTGTTCTATTAGACTTCATTTTGGAGCTCATCACCAGCAAGTGTGCCCTTTTTCTGAGCTCTCCCTCATGGACAAGACATGCTTTGAGGTGAAAGTCATGATTTAGGGTTTTGATTGTGATAAGAATCAGGCAGTAACTTGATTTAGGTCATGCTCCATTGCATCAAATATCACCCACCTTCCTGAACTCTCCCCAAACATCTTTTGTGTTTTACCTCAATTCCTATCCCCTTTGGTGCTTCAGTAGTTTTAACAACCTCCTTTTCACTGTCCTCATCCTGATTGCACAGAGTCATGGACCAATTATGGCATTGGAAATGCATCATTAAATTTATGTGATTGTAACCTAATTGAACACCCAAAAGGAAGCAACAGAAAAGACAGTTAGGAAAAGAAGAATCAAAGGTTCTCACCATAGCTGTATTTTCCTCCTGTTGGATTACTTGTGCATGCTGTGGGTATCTCCTACTCCAGCCCGGACCCAGATCTAACTCAGCAATTCATAGACACAAAGGGCAATTTTTTTCCTTGCACTCATGACTAACTGACAACTAAACTTGTGTGGCCGATAATCTACCTCAGATTTCAGATATCTCATATTGTGAGCCAGATATCTCAAATCACCGTAGTTCATATACAACATCTGAAAGCCAGAAACCACCAGTTCAAAATATAATGTGTGGAAAGGGGAGGAGAAGAAAACAAAGCAGTAACACAGATGAGAGATAACTGAAAATGAAACCTGGAGAATGCAGCTTCATTAACTGCTGCTGCTCCTGCTTGTGCTCACCTTCTTCTGAGTCAGAATCCGACATTTCACCTTCCCATCTGTGGCCCTTGTAATGTGTCTCTATGTCCTCATCCTCCTGCATTTACCGCAACCATGAATTGTCCACATACTAGTTGAAAAACTTCAGAAACTTACAGTTAGCCTAAGCTGATAATCCAGATTGTGCTACTCGCATCTTCAGGTAACTCAGTGTCTGGAGGCCACTCAGAAAACAGAACACTTGGCACATGCTGCAATGTTGAAAGGTTCTGTAGAAGCTTCTCCGTGCAACACAAATCAAGCTAGATTAAAGACCAATTTAAGAAACTCAGCATCCAAACCTGGATTTCTTGCTCCTCCACCTCATAGTGTCCAATCCACTAAATGCCCACAGGAAAGCCACCTGAGACTGCTAAACCTACTAATATTTGGAAATTGACATATCAAGAGGAGTTCAGATGTAGCAAGACTTTAGAACTTGAAGAGAAAATGATGAGGCCTACCTTATGGAATCAAGATAGGCTTGTGGATTCTTGTTTTCCAAGTCAGTACTAGGACTATAATGAAGCGCATAATCAGGTCCAAAGTACCCATAGTACACATTGTACAGCATTCAGTGCAGTAGGTCCATTCCCACTGCAATATGTCTGTTCTATCCACACCACCAAACTTTGGCATAAGAGATCTCTCTCTATCTACACTTTTCAAGGGTCCACAATCCATAAAAAGAGAAATTCTAGGAAAAGAATGAGATGAATCAGTTAGCATTTAAACTCAGCAGGCATAGCAATGTTTTGGCGTTCCTTCAGCCAAAATCTGGCATTTAGGCATCAATATGCTGGAAATAACCTCATAAACATGTCAAGAGACAAACATTCCTCAGAGCATCTCCACATGTGCTGAGTATGTCACTCTGGATAATAAAATTAAACGTCTAAGTTTATCCGTTTTTATTTTGGCAACCCCACCAATAAAACTGTAACTGGAACTGCATATACGTGGGAACTACTAATAGCAAACCACCTGGACCAATCATTATGATGGACCAATCAGAAATATTGAGCCGCAATTAGGTCCAATTTATTACACTCTTTTTTCGACGTGCACAACTGTGTTGCACCTTTTACGAGCCACGGCAACCTGCACGAATTTAGTGCAGAAAAACCTATATCCTGACCTAAACCGGGACATTTTGACTATTTCACAATAAATTTTACTGTCTGCAGTCACACACTGAGCACCGGTGGAGATGCTCTCAGTGCAATCAATGAATACTGGTACCATTTCTAAATTAGTGCCTCCTTACAGAAGAACTAGGAAAACCTTGGAAATTCATGACTTACATATATAGATGATAGGACATTGAAAATGAATGTAAAGGAGACTTATTGTAGTTGAAAGACTTTCACTTGTATTGTATTTTTTAACTATGAATTTCAGTGATGATTACTCATCAAAGCTAATTTAGGTAGGATAGATAGCTCTACATTCCATATGTCATCATCATAGATTGGGCAATTTCAAACTGGAATTTGTTTAGCTCATTTTCATGTGAGGAAAGGTGTCTTTTTGAATTTGCGTCTTTTTTATGTTTTTTTTTTTTTCTTCTAACACCATCTTCACAAGAAGATTTTGAATGTCTTCTCCACCAGTTTGCATCTCCTTTGTTTTCAATTTAATTTGAATTTAATTCAATTCAACATAAATTCAATTCAATTCAAGTTACATTGCAATGTTGTTCACATCTCAATTTCATACAAGAATGAATTAGTGTTCCTTACTTTAAAAACATTTTTAAAAATTCTTGGTTTACAAGGATATTTTTTTAATTTTATTTTTTACATTTGTAAATGAGAATGGAAAAATGTCTTTTGCATTTAGCATGTGGAAACAACCATGATGGAGTCATTTTGATACTATGCATTCTACTAAATCTTCTTTTTGCTTTTTTCTTCATTTCATATATCATAAATTATATAAATTTGTGTGATTTCTTACAATTATATAAACATTATGTGAAAGTTATATGCACAAAAGGCAAAAGGGAATAAATGTAAAAGAATGTTATGAGTTTGGTAATGATTTAATGAAAATGTGTTTCAAACACAAAATAGGAATGAAGGTTGACCATAAAATTTAAATATTAAAATTGTGTAAAATTGTGTTTTTATCACATAAATTGTGATTTTTGATGGTGCATTTGTTGTCATGAATCTTTTATGTTTGGAAATGCACTTTTTTCTCCCTCATTGTGGTTTGCTCTCATTTAAGGTTTTAGACAATAAGTGATGTTCATCTCATCATGTGTGCACTATGTGAAAAGAAACAATTGAAAAATTTAATGAACCAAAATATATATATATATTATTGTCCTCAATATTATTCCTATGTTTTTTTTTGGGTTAAAAAATATTTTGATGTGTTTTAATCATTTGATTAAGTTTTGTGCATAACATCATTACAATATAGCACAAGCCATGTGATATCAACCCATTTATATCTTTACAAATATGTTGTTAAATGGCATGGGTATTTGTCTTTCAAAAAGGAAAGAAAAACCTAAACATTCTAACTTAAATATTTGTCAAATTACTTCAACAAAAGATTATTTTTTTGAGAATACAATAATTAAAAAAGAAATTGATCAAATAATGGTTGAAAAAGTATATTTATGAATAATATTATCTTTGAAATCCACATTTGACATTTTATTGTCTCATAAAATCAATCTTCAAAAAAATTGAATAAGGATTTATGAGTGTTTACAAAACATTATACATGCAAAATGTTATTTGATCATTTTTACAAGATTACATACATAATATGAATAAATAAACTAAACTAACTTTATGCATGTCTTGTAACAAAATCAATGGTTACTAGCAATCTATTGGGATAATGGAATGTTTGACAATCTAAATTTTGCTATCATAAATACATACAAAGACCTTTGCACGAATCTTCTATTAAATAAAAATGATCCTTCTATATATTCATGACCGCTTAAGTTTGAAATTTTTTCATTAATTTTTATAGGGATTCATTACTTAAATATTCAATTTGGAACAACATTAATTATATGGGTAAATTATCAACATTATCTTCATTACAAATGCCATTTCTTGATGATAAATCTTACTAAATTTATAATATATAAATTACTGATTTCCTATCAAATGAATATAAAATATCCTTGAAACTTATCAAAACCCTTAAAACTATTATTAATATTGTAAAATAAGATAGAAGATGAAAATGTTGCCATAAAATAAACACAATTTGATGAAATCAAATGGTTTGTACATCTTTTTGAACTCATTGATGGTCCTTGTCCTTTATTCAAATATGACATACTAAAAGAAAAAAATTCATCTTATTTATTACATAATTTATTACACATGCACATCATTTTATATTAATAGTTTATTTATTATTTGTAGTATTATTTGTAAGTCTTTCGATTATTATTTTTCAAAGAAAAACATTTGTGAAGGCAAATACATTAGTCTTTTGGAATATTCAAAAAACAATTTGACATGAAAATTTCAAAACTCATTAATTATTTTTACAAAAATGTATTGAAGTCGCCTTTGCACTACATTAATCAAAACTATTGAACTAATCTTGAAAATACTATGAATACATTACATCATGTGTGATTTTACATCTCATGAATATGTTATAAAAGTTACAACTTGTTCTTCATGTATGTTATTATTAAAGGAATGTAGTTACTATCATCAAATGGAGGATGTAGGAGAACAAGCAACCCTCGTTACCACTTGTTCCCTTCCCAATTTGGAGCCCTTATCATCCCTTGCAAGTGGTGGTACCACCACCCCCTTCACAAACTAGCTAAGTGTAGGGCAAGATTCCAAGGGTGGAATTTAGTATAAAAGGGGGATAATGTAAAAGGATGGTAGTTAATTTCTTACCTTCACCTTAGTAAGTTAATTTTTATTAGAGGAGTATTCGAATAATCCTAATTATCGATAATAGATTTACCTACTACCTCCACATTTGGAGGTGACACTCATTAATTCCAATTAGTTTCTAGGAGAATTGGTGGAAAGTCAACTATTGACTTCTAGAATATAATAGTTGGCTAATTACTAGCCTAGACGATAGGAGCTAATTTAGTGGAGATATTTATCATTGGCCATTTTCTTGGGGGCTTTCTTTCCCATTTTTTGGAAATAATGGGATTGCTCTAATTTCCTCTAATTCCCTTTTGTTTTTTGATTTGGTTTTGAGGGTTAAATTACCCATTTTCTTTCTCACTTTGTGTTTTTTCCCTCTATTTGTAATTTTCGCTGTGCTCTAATTTTTTTCCCTACCTCTCTAGTCTTAGACCATTAAATAATTCTCCCTTTGGTTTCAAAATGTATAGGGTACAGTAATCCACTTTTGTGAGGTTTATGAATGGGTGAAGGTCATATAGAAGTTGGTTTTCTTTGATTTCTTATTCTTTGTTGGTTCTCTATATGTTTATTGGTTGTTTGAGTGGTAAATGTATGGCGATAGTAGGGAGGACACCAAGGGGGTAATAGCATCAGCAAGGCTAGGTGGGCAACAAAGACATATTATCCCCAGAGGAAGTGTTTGGCAAGTAATATTTCTACTACAATGCATAATTACCATCTCTCCCTTATATTTGTACTTGTTTCCATTAATTTTTTCCATCTTCATTTTTTGAATTACCATTATCTCCTTCCTATTTTTTTGTGTTATCATGTATGTTAACTAAAGAACGATATATAGTTGGTTATTGCTAAAGCAATAACTATCATCTTCTTATCTAAAATTATGGTATTACTTAGTAGAGTAGCTTCTTTACTTTCATTTGACTAGTTGTAGTAGAGTTGTTAAGGGAAATATGGCACTACCTTTGTCAGTATTACCACTAATTAAGAGGTAATTATTGAAAGGCTTAATTGGGACCAATTTACAATTACTAATTGAATTAAATGCATACTAGAATGAATGACTCTCATGAATAAAAGACAAACCAATCATAATTGAGATAATTGATTGTATAACGCAAATATTAATTTCATATTGTGTTATGCATGGTTTTATTAGAATTATATATTACATTGGATGACTATTTAAATGCAATATTTAATGGCCGTTTCCCACCTTTCCTCCAATAACACACATAATTAGAGTTTTAAAAAAGAATTGTGATATCAAAATTATGGCATTTAAATTTTTTTAAAAGCAAAGTTAGCTGAATTTATGCAAGAAAAACAAAAATTTCAACAAAATCCCAATTTATTAGATTGAACATTTTTAAAATTTATATTTGTTGTTTTTTTTTTATCATTGTAGAAAATAGGAAAACCATGCCAAGAAAAAATTAAGTGAATCATCATGTATTTGAACATTGTATAAAAATAAAATTTTAATTGAATTGGAATATGCTCCAACATTGTCATCCATCAAAAAATCTAAAGTGTGTAAATGTATGTTTAAGAAGCATAACTCCTTGTGACTTGAAATAACATGATTTTTTATAAGTGTGTAATACGTATGAAGATTATCGTCATAACTTGTTATTTACATCCCAAATTTAGCATGTGACAAATTAATAATGAAATTTGTGTGAAGTTCGTTCATTCATAAGTTTGTGCATTTTACACATGAATATCATGCATTGAAAATATGTTTGACACGTACGTAAATGTGTCGATGGATGAAAAATGAACATATAAATGAACAAATTTCACATCTTCTTATACATTTGTGTGTCAAATGTGTTTTCAATGCACATATCAGTGTGTGAAACATATGAATTATGAATGAAAAGAATTTTGCATGATTTTCCATTATTAAGTTTTGAGATGTTAAGTTTGTGATGTATTAATCATATTTTGCATGTGCATTTTGGTGGAATTTATGGTAGGTAACTTGAATGGTTAATGTAAAGGATTCATCCTAACTTTTTGTCTATTTGAATTAGTTACTAAAGCCATCTATGTTGTTCAAAACCTTAAACAAAATAAAATGATATATAAAACAAACCCAAAATGATAGCCCATGATGAACATTTAGTTTTCAATGGAAAGTGACCCAAATTTTGTGTTAAGATGGTGGCCTCATACTTTATCAAAACTAAGGATGAAATTGAAAGTTAAGATGAAAATGATACACATGAAAAAAAAGGGACCAAAGTGATTTTCCCACATGAATTGATTTTCACAAGAATTTCACCCCCTGTTTAAAATTTATTTTACCCGTGCCTTTAATGCTACTCATATTTTATATTAAAATCAAGCTTTGTCAAAATATAATCATGCAAATCCTCTAAACTAAAACCCAATTTCACTATATCGTACTGAATTTTGTTCACTTTATGGCTACATTCAAATTGGTGATGAAACAAGGATCATGGGGTCAAATTAGGGCCCAAAAACAAGGTGATTTGAAGGAATATTTTATTATCTTAACTAGAAGACATCTAAATGATAAAGACACTTCAATCGAAGAAATTTATAAAACACACATTACTTCTCTTTAATGTACAAACACCCTTATGCAATGCTCACCCATGTATGCGATATCTAATAAAGTTATTCATAAAGTAATCTTTGGTTTCAACCTCCCATTGATGTAAGCAATACCTAATAAAGTTGTCCATAAAATAATCCTTAGTTTTAGCCTCTCTTTGATCCTAATTCTCCCACTCATCCTCCTTTTTGAACTATCCATAAATGTAGCAAAGTCATGACCAATCTTCAAAACACAAGATAAAGTCCTCAAAATTGATTATTGTAGTCACTTTTCTAACCGCCCTACAATCTATTTTCATGGCCATAGATTAGGCCTACCTAGTAGGGGGATAACTAGGTTAGGCTTACATACCTTTTTATGGGCTACCTACCTATGGGTTATTTAAGGACTATCTAGGAAACTATTTAAAGACAACCTAGGGGGCTATTTAGGGGTTACTTAAGGACTTCCTAAATTAGGGGCTTTTTAGGGGGCTACCTCGGGACTTCTTAAGTTAGGGGATACCTAAGGGGCTACTTATGGGGCTACATAGGGAATTATTTAAAAGCACCTAAGGGGATATCTATTAAGGATTACATATGGGCCTACCTAAGTAAAAAGATACTTAATTGTCATTTGCAATGTTATTTAAGTAAAGGGCCACTTAAGTGTATATAGGGGCTACCAAAATCTTAGTTCAAAATCATAATCTAAACCCCTAATCCACATCCTCACTCCAAAACCAAAAGCTTAATCCAAAATCTTAATATTCAATCTTATGCAAAAAGGTAATCCATAAGTTTTGTCTTATGGCCGATGGGGACCTATATAACTAGGAATGCCTTCCATTTTATTTTATTTTTCATTTATCACACGTGGAAGGGTTTTTTCACTTGGAAATCATTGTTTCAACTTTAAGCCATCTAGGTCTACGAAAGATAATTATAGTTCTTCATCTTCAAATGATGATGAAATGATATAAGAAATGTTTGTAAACATGGATAGATAAAGATGGTATGTTTTTGCACCTATAATTGTTGCTACCAACTCATTTCACATGTTTAATGTTAATGAGTTGGAAGAGGGCATGGGTCAATTAATGGATTTAGGTGTGGAAGTTCAAGATGTGTTCACTACTATGTGAAAAACACCCAAACCTTAAAACCAAAATTTTAATCCAAATTGTAAATTCTAAGGTTAAGATCAAGATTTTAATTTTAATTTTAAAATTGAAATTAAAGTTTTTGTTTAAGGTTAGGATTAAGGTCTTAATTCAAGGTTAACATTAGGGTTTTAGTTTTAAAGTTGAAATTATGGTTTTAGGGTTAGGATTAATGTTTTAGTTTAAGGTTAAAATTAAAGTTTTAGTTTTTGGGTTTGGATTAAGATTTTTGTTTTAAGGGTTTAGATTTAGGGTATTAATCTTGAAGTTTAGGTTTAAGGTTTTGATTAAAATTTTCCTTTGGGGGTTAGAATTAAAATTTAATTTTTAAGTTTGGGTTTAGGGTCTAGGTTTAAGGGTTTAATTTAAAAGTTGGGTTTTATTAGTGATCACCACATTCAAATAAGGCATCCTTTAAAATTGGCCCTAGAATAGTGCTTTCTATAATTCATTTTCTACATGAAACATGACAATGTTTGCATCTATGATGCATTTTTATGGAAATGGTTGAAAAGTGTAGTTTGTGAAGATGTCATCTTCATTGCCAAGTGCATCAATGGTGCAATTGGGGACGAAATCTAATGACCCACAATAAAAAAACAAATTATGTTGGGCATTGTTACACCATAGTTTTACAGTTGCATTGGGTTCATTGATGGCATCCATACTTGCAAACTCTAAAACGATGTCGCCCATAGGATTTAATTCAATGGGCACAAGAAGATGTACTTGATTAACAACACCGTGGTGTTGATCACCTACAAGGCCTATTCATTTACTTGGATTTTGGGTATCCAAGTTATTACCATGATGTTACTATTTTGCACCAATTTGAATTGCATAAGGGCATTCATTTTTTGTGCATGATGATGGGTACTTTGAGTACTTGTTTCGGGACCGTGGTTACCTAAACAAGGAGATGTTCATTATGAGGAAGATTGGAAGGTGTGAAGTAAGGTTAACCACAATGTTATCAATGCTTTAAAAAAAATGCATGTTGGGTATAGTGCCAATGGAATGGGGGATTGATGGATTGAAAAGGAAAATGGAAATGATTGATGAAGAGGTTTGGGTCCACAAAACTTGAATACACGCATTTGTTCATAGCTACAATTATTTTTACAAACTATCTATACAAACCACTAAAAGTAAAATCAAAATTTACAACTAGTGTTTGCAACTTTTTTTTAATCACAAGTAATGTTTTGCAACTATTTTCACATTCATCACTTAGAACAAATTGTAAGCGCCAATTAATTGCAAGTGACATGATATCAACAATGACATCATCAAATTTGGATGAAATTTACGGTCAACGAATAGAAAGGACCTTTGACCAAATCATATAAATACAACTTATGTGGGCACATTTTTTCACCTATAGTTCTAATTATTTTAATAACCTATCAAAGTTTACCACATGGCACTTGGGATAAATTAAACCACATGGTAGTTAAGTTATGTCATGCCACATGTAACTTAGGATAGACTAGGCCACATGGCACCTAGGTTAGGTTTGTGCCATGTGTCACCTAAGGCAGGCCTAGGGTCTAATAGCTTATGTGGCACCTAGGTTAAATCCTACTCCACCTTGTATGCGACATACACAACCTTTCACATTGTAAAAGGAATGAGTTGTGTTACCTTGGTTTTATTTTTGTATAGATAACAAATGGTGGTTTTAGGCAATGCACATGGTGTTCAATTGGGTGGATTCCACAATATGGTGGCTTCCTTTCTCCAACCATGGTGCCTTTGCCACATGAATATTCAAGAAGTTTCTTCCTTGCTTCCACCTTAACATAATCAAGTTCATCCATACTTGAATTCCCCATAAACATCCACACAATATGTGTCATAATTGTGCCTTTGCCATATAGTCTTTAGGTCTCTTTGAGCAACTATTGGGTTTGGGTCTCAAAGTCAATGTCTTTTTATGTTACAATCATGTCTTTTTGAACTTTTATTTCTAGGTCTCTAAGTCTCTATGTCTATTTGGGAAATTTCTCTTTCTTGGTTTCTTTTTGTTTGTTTTGGCCCTTCTTTTATTTATTTTTCCATGTCTTCATGTGTTTTTGTGTCTCAATATGTTATTGTCCCATAATCCTTGTGTTCAAACTATGTTTGGGTCTCTACATTTCTTTAGATTATTTATTTTTATCTTTTTGTGTATCTCTGGGTCTATCTATATGTCTATCCATGTTTCTATTTGTGTTTGAATAATTGATCAGGTTTCTTTCCAGGATTGATGCAAAGTTGGGTGGACCAATTTGGCACAAAACTAAAGTCCCTATTTATTCAAAAAAATGGTCAAATTTTGGAAATTACAACTAGTTTACACTAGTTTACATTGGTTTCCTCCATATTTTTTCCATGTCATTAATGGCATATCTAGAGTTTCTATTTCTTTAAACATCTAAGCAAAAAAATCATAAAATATTTCTTCTTCCAATATGATATGGACTTATGAAAAAATGTTCATGATTAGCCCATTCAAAAGTCCATAAGTATAATTTTCAAATTCAACTCATTATTTATTTTGTTCCTACACTTCTTTGATATGATATTTTACTAATTCCAAGTCCCTAACACACACCCCATCAATCAATAGACTATAACATAGTCCACATAAAAATGATAGTCAAAGGTGTAGTCCATGAGTTTTGAGTTCAAAAGTCCATGGCTTTTACGATTTAAAAAAAATTCTAAAATGATTTTGTGCATCATGTAAATATTCAAGTTAAAATCTTTAAACCAAGTCCATCTTAATAAATTTTAAAGCCTATAAAGTGACATGGACATTGCAATGACAAGCACAAGGCATAATTGGTGGGCATGACACCCAAATTGGTCCACCCAACCATGCATCGACCCTCCCTAACCTAAACCTAATTTTTATACCTAAATGCATGACCCCAAAAAAAATAGGTCATTCTCCCCAATAGTGTTCATAGGATTTGAATAACTCCAAGACTAAACATAAAAAAAGTTACTAACTTGTAAACATGCTACATATTTGTTGTTGTTCATGAACTATTAAAGACTTACTACATATCCTCCTTTTGTTACAACTTGTAAAAGGTCAATCTTCCTTACACTCTAGAATTTTGCAAACCCAAAGATCCAAGAAAAATAAGACAAAAACATTCAAAAGAAAATTTATAAGCATAAGGATAAAAATGTGCAATAAAATGACTAATATTTAACCCTATGTTTTTCTATCCAAGCTTGCCTCTAACCTCAAGGCTTAAACCTAAACATATATCTTAATGATGATAGGAAACTAACTTGTAAAATCATTCATGCAATTATACTAAGCTACTAGAAACATGTTACATACTTGCTGAATTGCTAGAAACCTATTGCTTTTATTGCATAAATCATAAAGATTTAGGATTTAAGTTCCTTGGTTAATGTATTAAACCAAATAACACCTAATAAATTCATGGTTTTAATTAGCATTGAAATTGCAAACCTAGGGGCTATTGACATGTTTACATTAGAAGTGACCACATTAGAAATGCAGTAATTTAACATCAAAATTGATGGCATAAAAAATGAGAATTCATCAACATTAAAAATGTTCATCTTAGAAATGACAAAAATGATGAACAGAAGCACTAGAGGGTTGAATCAAAAGTAATAAACAAAATTTGCATTTGTGTTGGATTAGGGTTTTTAAAAATAACACTAAACATGAATAAAGTGATGTATGTATGTATATGTTTTGGATGACCATCAATTTCAATTGTAGATCAACAACATTTGCAAAACAAAAGATAAATTTATGGAGTCACAAGAATGTAAAAAATCAAATCAATTGCAATCATTAGTAAAAAAAAGTTTCATTTTGTGACTTGTTTTAAGTGACTAAAAATGTCATTTGCAACTATTTTAAAACCATTGTGAATAAAAACTAATAAATTCTCTCTAAAACAAATGAATGTTTGTGAAGTCCTTATAATGAACAAAAGATGAAGGCAGAGAAATATCTTACTTATTAGGAGTACTTTAACATTGGAGAGGGGCCAATTTGATGCAATATATTTCTCATTTTTCTAGATCGCTACATTGTTTTCCTTGTTGTTTCAGTATTTATGAATAGTTAGGGATACTCTATCATTAATTGGCATAAGGATTGATTTCACTTTTGAATAAGTTTTGACATGTGCCATCATTTTATTTTCAGCTTGAAAAATATACGGTCTCCATTTTTTTCTTGGCTCTTACAATCTTCAAAGCCACCTTGACTTGACATTTTTTTGACCCTGAAAAAAAGCTTTACCAATAGGTAGGGATTATAAGCATTGCAGAAATCAAGGAAAACCAGATTCTTCACACACAAAGGCACCCAAATGCTCTGGCCAGTGATTGAAGTCAATTTTTTTCAAGAGGGCAAACTGGAGACTTCTTGCATCTTAAACCTTTAACCCAAAACCCATCCGTGATTAATATTCATAAAGCCATGGCAGTAAAGAGTGAGGTAAAACAAGAGACATTTGATGAAAATGGGTAGCATGAATTTGAGAAACTTTCATGTGCTACAATACCATAGACTAGGCTCAACTTTCACATCAAAATTCGAATTCATTTTATTTTCATATTTTCAGCATTTTATTGTCATATGAGGGCTGAAACTATTCAGGTGTAAATTGTGATAATTATGATGGTTTTCAACACCTCAACTTCATATTTTCATAAAAAATCATTTCTCTATTTTAAGGATGATTTAATGACAAAACTGACCTTAGTATAAGCCATTATTCCATTCACTTTTTTGGGGGGAGGGTGGCAAGCTCCTCCTTCACCAATGCTTCTGCTGTACTAGAAAGGCCATAATATTGCAGCCAGTGAAGATGCTCTAAGAGCAGCTCCAACCATACTTGACATTTGGACCAGTGTTTTTAGGTGTAAGATTGTGCCAGTTTCAGCGTATTGAGCACAAATGCTGAACCATAGCTGTTTTATTGAGCTTCTCTGGCAAATTTTTACTGATCTTCATCCAAAATATGTTGTGCAATGTTGTGGTGGAGATGCTCTAAAAGCACCTAAATTTCATCTGGCGAGCTACGCGGGCCAATATATAACTAGCATGTTGATTGAATGATTTTATTTTCATTTTTAAAAGCCAAATTTGGCTAAACTTATTATAACATTACAAAATTGAAAAAAAAGAAGAAAAAACACTGAGTAAAACCTTGAAGAATTATGGAAATTTTCTTGAACAGTAGGGAGAGATAAGTGACTCAAACTCCAAGAGTTTGAAATACAAGGCAGCTGTAGTGCTGCTCGAGAACTTCATTCCCAACTTGCAAACTCTGGAAGAAATCAAGACAAACCATAACTATTTAATATAAACAATGGACAATGAGCAAGCCTTCCTCTGAATGGAGCTGTAGACATTATGTACTTTTGATCTTCAAAACTTCAAATTTTCCATCTTCTTGAAAGCTAATTTACTCCCTTAAACACCAAATTTTGTACAAAGTGTGGAACCTCCACATTATTAGATTAACCACAAAATAGACAAAACTTGACAACTTTCTTTGGTTGGAACTTTGGAGCCAATTTGAATCACTAGGTTTCCATGTTCAAGAAACCCATTTCTTTGCCAAAATCAAGTCCTCTTCTCAGGACTCCTGAAGTACCCATCTCAAAGAAAATGGGTCAATGGATGTCAATGGTACCCACATCAATTATGCTTATTAGTTGACGTGGCCATTTGTGATCTCCAATGTGGGTTATGTTGCCATTATGTTAAAATTTACAATTTTTGGATGTAAATCCTAGTGAACTAGCATTGGAATTGGTCCAGGAAACTGATGAACCCTCTAATGCATTTCTCTTCACAAGGAGTGGGAGCATGCCAAGATTTAGTGGAAAATCGTTGAAACTATACAAAACCTTTTAATAAAAGGTGGGGTAATAGTGATCTAGTTTTGAAATGGTACCTTTTTAACAGCCATAAGAGAGGGCAATTGTAATATCTTGCAATGACGTGGAAGGCTATGTGTTCAGATACTTCAAATGACAAAGTAGTTTGTATTTGAGTGATGATGTCGGAATAATAAGTGTTGGGATGTTGGGGGGAAGTATTTTGCAGAAACCATGGGAATGTTGGAAAATTTATTAAGAATGTTGGCAAAATCTCAGGAAAGATTTCAGCCAATATTGAGGACCAAGAATCCTAAATTTTTGTTATATCATTTGTTGCTGAATTATTTAAAGTCTTTGCCATATTTTTTTCAAACATTAGCACCTTTTTGTTCTTTGGGTAGGCATCAAGAATGTCAAAAATGTCCCAACATCGTCCATGGCATTCGGTGTCCCCAACAAGTTTCCCAACATTCTTGGCTTATAACGGAGTTTGGATTTTGTTTGGATGTTTCAGAACCAAAACACGGATATCTTATGTATGTCTATCCTTTGGGAAGAAATGTTGTCCTGATGTCATTGATGTTGGTAATCTTGCCATGAACTCTTGGTTATTTGAATCTACCACCATTGGCACCATCACCATGGCCAACTATGAACAAAACCTGATTTAGGATGATTAAAAACCTTTGGCACAACCCAATAGAGTTGCTTGTTGTCTTGTTTAGGGGGCTTAATTTTATTTTTTCCATGCATATGATTTTGTAGAATCAAGGTCAAAAATTGCATAAAACAAGAATTGAATCATAGTTATTTCATCTATGATTTTAAACTATTCTTATTTAATTGGTAGTTTGGTAGATATTTTAAGGTGTTTGGTACATGATTAAGGCCATTTTAAAGCTGATTAAGGTTGTTTTAACTTTAAGGGTCCTTATAGGATTTGATCACCTAATGTTTTTGTCTTGGGGACTGATTAGGCTATCCTGTTTCTGGCTTTTATTCAACACTTATCTTGTCCTGACTCCGTTTCAAAGATTGACAAGTAAAACAGAAAACCAGTTCTGAGTCAGGGCTGTAGACAAAATATTTTTTCTGGTTCGGGTTTTGAAAATTAGTTTGAATTCACAGTCTGAGTCATGACTAATTGAGCCAGTTTTTTTTATAATAAATTTTGTCAAATTTTTGAGAAGTTTGGAATTTTTCCAATTTTTTAAAAAGTGTAAATCTTCCTAATTTATATTAATTTTTTGGAAATTTTCGTGAAATTTTGGAAACCAGTAATTATTTTTTTAATTTTTTGAAAATCCTGCTTGTGATTAACCACAACTGGCAGTTAACCAAGGCAACTCCAGCTAAAGATTGAATTCCATATGAATTTTCCCCTAGGCTGAAAATAGCCTTTGCAATGTGTGACATCCTAAGATAACATTGGAAGTAATATTTATAAAGCCTTTGAAAGGAGGCAATATCAGTGACATACAGAAGATGCTTTCAGTTGTGCCAGCTTTTGACACATGTTGTAAAGCTTTTGTTTCCTTCATAATGGAAATTATTTTCTAGCCCTTTAGTGCTATTACCTTGTTGCATAAATTTATCACCCCAAAGGCTAGGTTGTCTATCCTCCAAGACATAAATCCCCCCCCCACTCCTTAGCATAAAATGTCAAAAACATATCCAAAGGTTTTCTTGAAACTATTTTTCATACTTGATTGGGATTGTGTAACCAAAGCATCCACAAGTGCACCATCCAATGGAATATTGTTATGACTCGGTTATGTCCTTAAAACCCTCCTATTTTGACCTCATATAACCTTTAGAGCATCCCCAGCAGGACCCTCCAAAAATATTTCCCAGACCCAACTTTAGTTATTTACTTTTTTGCAACCCCACCAATAACACTGAAACTAAGACGGCAAATAGGCGCAAGACTACCAATTGCAAACCACCTGGACTAATCATTATGATTGGTCAATTACAAACGGGGAGCAGCAATTAGATCATATTTATTACACTTTTCTCTGTCAGTGCACAACTTGGCTCTGCCTTTTGCCGGCGTCAGCAAATCGACCTAACATGCTGGGCCAAAACGATTTTGCTGAGGCAAACCGGCATGTTTTGACTTTTCTTCATCCAATTTTAATGTGCACTGTCACATACTGAGCACCGCTGGGGATAGCCCTATTTTATGGGTTTTAAGAAAGTGCCTACATGGCCTACAGAAATCTTTGGACTCTAGAGCCCTAGTGGTGATATGTTTTGAATATTTGTTGAAGGAGCTGGCCAGCTTCTGCTGAGCCAGGCAGGAAATTGGCAAAGATGGTGTGTTGTAAGTTGAATGTCATGGGGATGGTTGGAAATCAGAGACACTCCATTAGTGGTGACAACTAAAATTTTGAAACAAACTTTGGGCTACTATCAAGTTTTTGAATGTGCATAGTATGATGGTCTTCGGATGAGAGCAAACTGACTTCGATAACACATTCTAGTCAAAAGCCTCATTCAATAATGCAATTCAAATTCATCAGGTGGCAATTTCATTACACTTAATAAGATGACAGAAACAATGGTACCTGCAAACAACATCAAAGAAGATCAAATAACTGCAAAAATATCACGATCATACCAAGGTATGAACTAGGATGCTCTACATTGACAACTTAAAGAAACACAAAATCTAATCTATGTGCAAATACCATAACGCTTTATTGCCCCAAATCACACATCAAATGTGACAACTTTATAACAAATCTTCTATGCTATTCACAATTTTAAAAGTATACAAGGTCTTGAAAATTAAATTGCATCTATGAACCATGTAATGAACCCCAATGGAAAATGGTACATAGTTAGTATTGATCTATTTAGTGACCCCAACTTTGATTCCTTCGAATGTGTTTGCCCTCATCCGCCCCAAACCAAAGGATTTTTTTAACTACAAAATCTAAAATTCATGTTCCACCCTTTTGGTAAGCCTTCATGATCACAACCAAGTGCAAGCATCACTACTACAATTCATGGTTTTTTTATATTGATGAATCTAATAAAAAAAGACCACATTTGGGCAAGCATAAAAAAATCATCATGTCAATTTGGACAAGTTGATTTGGACCTGTCGATCGTGAATGGGTGGTCTTTTTTATTTGCAAAATGTTGGACTATTTGACTAGTGGATACTAGAGCATTGGATTAGTCAAAAAATTTATAGATTATTATCAAAAATAATATTTTTGTGTAGGTAGGTGGACAATATATAGGTTTAGGTAGGTCATAAAAGGTAAGTAAGTAAATAGGTGGTAGCTTAGCCTAGCTGAACCTAACCAACCTAACCTTTTAAACATGTATATAAGTTGCAAGTATTATGAATTGAACCTTTAACTCCCCCAATGATAATCCAAGTCCTTATCAATGGATGACATTTTTCAAAGTTAACAAAATTTACTAAGTTTTTTATTTCGCATCATTAGTTACATAGGTAAGTAAAAACATTAAATAATTAATAGGTAGGTTGCACGATGGTTGGTAAGTATAAGGGGTAGATAAATAGGTAGCTTGTAATAAATAGGAAATAACAAGTAACTAGGTAGGCAAAAGGTAGGCAAGTACGTTATAATAAATAGGAGATAATAAGTAGCTAAATAGGTAAGAGGTATGTAGGTAGGTAATTGGGTAGGTAGTAAATAAGTAGGTCGTAATAGGTAAGTAAGTAAATAGGTCGAAGGAGGTAGGTA
>Ga0116229_10004671_pt1 | contig 22471 bp, 21 predicted proteins | sample S1TSphgellanicum_3_FD_87313 | JGI IMG/M metagenome (GOLD analysis project Ga0116229, IMG submission 87313) | Host-associated microbial communities from peat moss isolated from Minnesota, USA - S1T2_Fc - Sphagnum magellanicum MG | ecosystem: Host-associated > Plants > Peat moss > Unclassified...
GAAAGTTTTGATTGGGAAGTTTATTTTATTATTGGTTTTGTTTGTTGTTCCTTTATTGGTTTGAGGCTTGTACTTTTTTTTTTTCTTCTTTTTTTTTTTTTTTTTTAAAATTTTTTTTAATTTTAAAATTTATATTATAAAAAAAAAAAAGACAAATTAGGTTAAAAAAAAAACATTTTTTTAAAAATGGGGAAAAAAAAAAAAAAAAAAAAATTGATGAAAAAAAAATTTATTGCACAACATTCATAACAATGACAACAAAAATAAAAGCAAAATCAAAACTCAGGATGAAACTTGTTGAAAAAAAGAGTTTCAAGCTCTATTTATTATCAATGTATGTAATTTGTTGTCACATGTTAATATCACCTTTAGCTCACCATAATGGGAAAAACTGCTTCTCTTCACCTTGAGTCCTCTTCCTTGTGTGGATATTTTAATTTTGTCATGAGTTCCATGTTTTCTTTGAAAGTTTTGCCAATTTTTCAAGGAACATTTTGCCACAATTTAATTCAGTTTTTAATTTGAGGGGAGTTTTTCTTCAATTTTGTACCTATCTAGATAGTTTTCTGAAACCTTCTACTTAGTTAATACTAACTCTTTCTTCAAACACTTGCTAGTGATGCTACATCAAAAAATTGTGCCTTGGGCCCCAAGCATTACTTACTACCCAAGATCCATTCTTTTTGTGTGAAATTTTATATTGTTGTGATTTTTTTTATAAAATTTTAGTGGAAAATTCAATAATTTTTTAATTGAAAACATCACTAAATTTCAGAAAACATCTAAAAAATCTCTTAAAATATCCAGATTTCTATACATGGTTAAAGTAGGTAGCCAAAAAAAAAAAAAAAAGCTTTAATACTTCCTTTCATATTTTTAATAACTAAATTTGGCTAAATCCAACTTATAGATGATGGCCACCTCAACTACATCACAAAATTGAGGGAAAAAAAAAAAAAAACTGCACATGTGATTTGAATTGACACAAAATTGTTAAACATATAAAATGTATCAATTGTTCCTAATGTTTCAAACCAAAACTAAAATTGATGACATAAAATCAAATATACAACATTTACTATGTGTTCCCTTGATCTTGCACATCTTGAACTACAAAACTAACTAGTGTGAACCCTGTGCATAATGCACAGGTGTGTTATTTCAACAATGTTTGGTTGATGTTTTTGGTTTTTTAAAAAAACTTTTCTTTTCAAACAACTGTTTGTGATCCAAGCGCGGTGAAATCACTATCTGTCGAGAGTCACTGTCAATTAATAACTATCAGTTGGGTATAGCCGTGTCACTGACCGACAGACTTGCTGAATTAATATATTAGATGTAGAAAACCCACAATATTAACTTCATTAAAAAGTTGATATCTTCTCTTGAAATTGTTGAAGGGTTGAAGTAGAGTCCCTTTCCACAATTGGTGACAAAAAAACCAATTTTTTAACACCTGAAAAAGCATTAGATGTCAACAATCAGAGCTTGCATATTGACACGGGCCAGTAATTGTTGTGATTACCTTCTCCGGGCCATGCAAAGGGTATAGAAGACTTGAATAAGAAATCTCCCCTCCCTCCAACCAATAGTTCAGGTGGAGAAACTGAACTGAGGAATACGAACCAAGAAGGATATAAACATGCAACAAAAGCTCACTCCAAAATGTGGTTGTAGAATTTTGTCAGTTTGATTCAACCACAAAGAGAAATGAAGATATCTTTACAAAACAAGTAGTGCAATACTCAAATCTCTGATCTGCTAAAGGATTTGCATTTACCTAACATCAATGAGAATGGTTAGATTCTCTTCAAACAAATTGATTGAGCACGTACACCAGCATTTGAACCTAAGTTGGAATTTTCGTTCTGCATAAAATTGCTTTCAAGACGTTGCTTGGACTTTTAGCTCTGGAACCATCTGGAGTTGAACCTGCAGGTCTTCAAGAGTGTAAGAAGTTCAATACAATTGAATTGCCCATTTTGAACCTTACCTTGAATTGTGCATCAGCAACCTCTTTGCTGATATGTTTGGTTGTCAATTTCTGCACCTGCTGCCAAATGGCTTTTAATTCTCCATTCTCTACAAGCTGTATGGTGTCATCTCCCTGTCTGCAACATGAACTCTTCCTCTGATCAAGGTTTCATCTCTCAAGGAATTTTGCAAGCCATCAAGACTTGTTGGCTAACCACCGTGTGCACTAATTATGGGTAAAATGGGCTAATGAGACTTATCAGCAAAACTTTTGTGACTGCTTGAACTTGCGCTCTTGACAATCCAAAAATTCAGTCCAAAAAATGATAATGTGTTTTTATACTTCATGCAAGCCTCCTTGGAGGTGCTTTCACTGTTCTCTCTTCTGATTGCCTAAAAGTGGATTGAACCCTTTCATGGAGCCATGGAATGTCAACGAACTTGAGGCAAACAGGGAGCAAACATGGACAAGAGAATGCTTGGGTTCTCATAAGATTAGGGTTTAAAGATTGAACTAATGATACCCATCATAAGAGGCTACAATTTCATTTTTTTAGCCAAGAAAAACTGCTCCAAGTTCAACTTTCACAATGTGTACAGTTGAAGATGCAATCCCATTTTTTTGCTGCAGTTTTAGATTAGAGTTTAGCAACATTTCTCATTGAAGATGCAAATAGCATGAACCTTCTGCTTGGCAGGAGCTTGGCATTCCACTCTTAATCAACTGTACAGTTCTTGACAACAGGAAAGAAGTCGTTGGCTGTTGTGCCATCTCAAAAGTTCTGCAATCACCACCAAACAAGGCCAGTTCCATCAGAAGCTAGCAACACGTGTACATACCAAGAACTTAGGAGCCACATCGCAAACTCAGCTTCACAATAATCTACAACATCATTTCTTTTGTCCAAAGTGCTTTGGGTGTCTTGCAAATGTACCTGCTGAAAAAAGTGATAGCATTGGTTGCCAGGACTTCTTGAGCAATCCTCATGATTGTTTAACCAACTCATTGCTCTCCTTCAAAAACATTGAACATGTACCAATGTCCAGCAATTCCCAAAACTCAACAACTACAGAATTGCAGACTTTAGAACGACTGAAACTAATGTTCCTACTGATTACACAACCAAACATGATCAATCCCAAGGCCTTTATAACACTGAAACAAGACTGAATTAAAGACTAGTAATCTCCTAGTTGCTAGCATTATCTTAAGCTGGGCATCAGAGATTGTAGGAATCAAATGCACCTCTGTCAACATTCTCCTCAGTACAGAACTTCACTTCTACACCTTCAATCTCAAGCCTTGTCAAGTTCTCAATGTCTGGAACAGAAAATCACTCATATCAATGAGAACTTAGAACATAGGAAAACCTGGATGCTTTTCTTATCAATGCCTGAAAGAAATGTAACAGGTTTTCTTCAGATTTGGGAATAAGCATTGCAGTAGATATCCACAAATCACTGCAAATGTGGCTTTCATTTCCAATGTCCATGTGATCATGAAAGACGCAATATCTAGGCGATCTTCAATGGTTCCTCCACCTCCTAGTCTCTATTATTTCAAGACCACCTTTGCAAGCTTGCATCCAGAATTTCATAGGACTCCTCAGGCATTGCAGGTAGTGCTCACAATCATACTTAAGAATTTTCCTACAATCAAGTTTTTGGATCACATCAAGTGGTTTGAACCTAAACCTTTGGCTATGGAGAGCATTTGTGAGTCTTTCTTGATAAACCCAAAATCTAGAACAGCCAGCAATTCAACAACCCAGCAAGAGATTCACACCTTTGTCTTGTACACCCATGCTGGATGATCTTCTTCTTCAGTAAGTTTCATTTTACCGTAGATACAAAACCCATTTAAGAAAAGTCTTTCAAGTTGTGGCGGAAACTTCGGTGCCAAAAACACAGCAGACAAAATCTCCTGGATTTTCTCGTCACTATTTTCAACCAAAAGACATGAAATTGCGTTCATATGAAACACAACAAGACCCTTTCAAGTCTTATAACATGTTCCTCCTCGTGCTTGTTGAACCACTGCTTCTTGAAAAAAAGTCCAGTGCTTTGTTTGTGTTGAATCTCCACAGTACTTCACGCCATTAGGTACATGATTACTACACAATTTCTAGAGTTGTAGAAAAGCTACTCTTACAATTCCTAGGCTCTGTGTCCATTTCCTCCTCCACTTTGTCAAATTAATGCAAATGTGCAATTTCTGAGATCCAAAATGATCTCAGCAATCTCTGTCTAAAAATATTGCAGACAAAGTATGTGATCTCAGCAATCTTTGTGTAAGAAAAGATCACAAAAAAAAAACTAGTGATCTCAGCAAGCTCTGTGTAAAACTATTGCAAAAAAAGCATGTGTTCCGCAATCTTTGTGCAAAACCATTACAGAAAAGAAACTAAATGATTGATTATTCATACGAAGATGCACACAGAACAGGAAAGAAAATTAGCTCTCGTTTGGTTCTGTGTGAGTTCTGCGTGATGCCAATGTGCGATTTCTGTGTACATCTGAATTGATCTCCGCAATCTATATGCAAAAGGAGAAAAAAATCTCATCAAGCTCTGTGCAAAAAAATTGCAGAAAAAGTGCGTGATTTCAGCAATCTTTGTGCAAAAACATTAGAGAAAAAAACTAATCGATTGATTGATACGAAGATGCACACGGAACAGGAAAAGAAAAACAACTCTCGGTTCTGTCTTCCTCCATCTTTCGAGTGCCATGGAGATTGAGCTTGTTTCCTTGGAGAATAGAGCCTAGAAATGAGTATCTTGACGGATGCTCAAACCACAAGAAGGTATTATTCATGAGGAGATTGTCGTGCAGTGCATCTATTGGAGAATCTCGTGCTGCTTCTCAAGAATTGTTTTGAATCCATCATCTGCACACACCAGTTGGAATCCATCACCAATCTCAATCCTCTCGTGGCATGGCATCGAGTGTTTTGCTTTCCATACTCGTTGCAAATTGCATGAAATAGGAAAGGACGTATGCAACTATGCCACAAAAAATTATAAAATGGAGCGAAATTTCACATTTACAAGATTTCTTTAGATGCCTTTTAGTTCGCCACATTCCGAGAAAAACATGGATGTCGCCATATTTAGACACTGGGTTCTTGGATTTCACCAAAACATAGCAAGATTCTAGAAAATGTCTACAGCCTTGTAGCCACATTTGGCTCTTTCCCCTCGTGGATGCTTTGCCACTGTGACTACATCACAAAATTCAAACAAAAAAAAACACCCACTGGAACATACAAACGGAGAAACAAATGAATTCCGAACTCATGGAGAGATGATTTGATTTGGCGAACATCGATAGGTATCAACATGGCTAGGAACATCGAGGGATCATCAATCACCTTGCGAGAGGATTTGAGCAAACCTCGCGCGCATGACCGGACGAACGGACGGACGGACGCGCATACAAACACCGCCCTAGCAATCCCTAACCCTACTCGGAGTTCCCGCGAGAAATCGAAAACAAGGATGCAAACAAATACTTACGGCAAAGTGAATGCTTGCTGATGCTACGAGCAAGATAGGATCGAGTACTCATGTGTGCATCGAGGTTCTTCTGTTTTCTCTTCTTCTTCTTCTTCTTCTTCTTCTTCTTCTTTTTTGTTTTGTTTCTCGCGATGCAAATTGGCAATTCCTGAGTATTGTTGTGAAGCTTGTGAGAAACAGGACGTTGCGGAAGTGACAATGAGAGGTCTACAATTCGAGCTCGAAAGTGGCCAGCAGCGACGGGTTTCGAAAGCACAGGAGCGTCTGAAAGATGCTGCAGGAAGCGTGCATGCAGCTGCGTTTGTGAACGTCGGGGATACCATCCAAGTTGATCATGAAGCAGGGTTTCTCAGGTATACCAAAGAGGCGGCAGTAGTAGTAGTGATCAATAAGCTGGAGCTCATAGAGCGGTTTTTTGATGGCATTTTCTCTCTCTCTCTCTCTCTCTCTCTCTCTCTCTCTCTCTCTCGTCATCCTTAGGACGTCCATTCTACGTTGAGCTTAATGCGCAACAGAGTTTATGGGAAGTTGATCCAGAGAATGTAGAAATTATTTTTCTTCTAGGGCCTGGGGTCTCATTACACGGAAAACGGCATTGTTATGTGAAGAGGTCATGGAACACAGGTCGTCAATGGAGAGCTCTTAGCCACTGTGTGTGGCATTGTGGAGCGAGTCAACAAACTGGTGTCGGTGCGGCCTCTCCGAGCCAAGTATCTCTCTCTTTCTCTCTGTCTCTGTCTCTGTCTCTGTCTGTCTGTCTGTTTCTTCAATGCAAGCCACACAAAGCATTCTTGAAACTGATAGATAGGAGCTTCTTGAATCTAGTAACATGCATATCATAAATTTCCCTGTATGTTTGTATGGGGTGCAGATACAATCCAGAGACTGGAGATGTGGTGGTTGGCCGTATAACAGAGGTAGGTATGAGTCACAATTGCCTGATGAACTCTGCTTCTACCAACAAGGGACAACCAGAGACATTCTCATGTTCCCTCCAAATAATTGTTGTTTTTGTTGTGGAGATTTTCTCTCTCTGCAATTCTATGGCTATGATATTAGACATGATCTTCTCAATTGTCATCCCTCTTTCTTGTTCTTCTGTGTCTGAGCTTCTACATGTATTTCATAGGTTGCACCGAAGCGATGGAAGGTGGATGTGAACTGTAGACAAGATGCGCAGTTGATGTTATCTGCTGTTAATTTGCCTGGTGGTATTCAGGTATGTCAGAAATTGTGTGTGTTTTGGTGTTTCTGTGCTGCAGCTTCGCATTTGAAGAGTGTGAGTGTTATACTCTTTGTTGCAATGGATATGTGAGCTGAAACATATGGATCAATGACTTGTAGCTGAAACATAGTACTGTGAATTGCATCTTCAGGGTCCTGAATGCTCTGTACACACACTGGTTGGGTGCAGAGACGGCGTACAGCTGTGGATGAATTGAATATGCGAAGCTTGTATGAAGAGAATGACATCATCAGTGTGAGTTTCTTGTGTGCTGCATCAAACATGTGTAAGCTGATGAGTTCCTTGGTTTAATTATATGTCTGGGAGAGAGAGTTTCCAGGTTTCTTGAGTCCTGTAGAAGCTAATGTTTTGGCAGGTTTGTGATGAAGTCACTGCTTTTGTATGACAAGATGTGGGTTGATGATGCAAAGTCAGGACACATCTAACATCCTGTCTGGATCTCTCACAGGCTGAAGTACAGAGTTTGTATCAAGATGGATCACTTCACCTGCACACTCGGAGCCTGAAATATGGCAAGGTAAATCTCTTAATTTTGTTTCATGATCTTTTCCATGATACACTTGGTATGGGAAGTATTTCTGTTTGATCTCTTGAGTGGAATGAAGCCATTGCTATAACAAAGAGGTTGATTTATTTTTTCAATTTGTTGCAGCTAGAAAATGGACAGTTGGTGACAGTTGCACCCTATCTGATCAAGCGCCTCAAACAACATTTTCACCACTTGAAGCAGTATGGAGTTGATTTGATTCTAGGTTGTAATGGGTATGTGTGGATTGCTGCTCCTTCAGAGTCAGGGAGGTCAAGTGATTCTCAGACTCCAATGGACCTCTCCAATGATCATGGTTCTGAGATGTCATCAAAACATTCCACCACCTTGATACCAACAGTTCAGGAGGATGGGAAAAGAGACCTGAGTGATGATGACAAGGTCAGAGATAGCGTTACACGAGAGTTGAGGGAGAGAATATGCAGACTTGCAAATGCTGTAAGAGTTCTGGCTGCACTTGGACTCTTGATATCTGTTGAGTCGATCATTGACACATATGAGGTCAGCTTAAGTTGGGACACAGCTGTGAAAGACATGTTGGCTGCAGAGTTTTGCATCAAAATTGTAGAGAGGGAAGCTGAACGCCGGGATAAGAAAGAGCTTGCTATTTGAACAGTAAAGTTTGTTGGGCAGATGATCCAGGCTTCTATTTCATAAACTTCATTGAATTCTTGACAGTTCTGTCTTGTGTTTGGAAGTGGAAAATGTTAGTGGCTACATTGTTTTGCATTGGTTGTGCCTCCTTCGAACTAGTACCTTTGTAGCTGCTGATGAGGTTCTAGAAATTTTGTTTCTGGTTGTTTGGAGCTTGTCATCTGTTTACAGTAAACTATAAATCCCACCTTCCAATCAATGTCAAATTGGTGTGTAGTTGGGTTAGATTTTTGTGTGTTTCTAGATATGCTTAAAAGGAAAATTGTGCTCTGAAGCTATACACTATCAGCATGTGATTTCAATGAATTTGTTTCATTTCATGTCATATATAAAGTTTGTCTGAAAGTTTCAATGACTTCATCAATTATGGATTACTTCAGACTATGCAGTGGTGCAGATTCAACTGAAGTTTGCAATTGAGCTGCATATCTTCCAATCTGCAATGTCTAGTATGAGGAAAAAGTAATATGCATAGGCAAGTTCCAATTCACTATCATGGCAGACTAAGAATTAATCCAGGTTACCTGAACAGATGGCTCATATGTTGGATTGTTTGTGCACAAACAGTCACCAAGGAAAGGAGTAAATCAGACACTTCTCAGAAGTCCACTCTAATGAAATTGAGTCGTGACTGGAGGTCACCTAATATGTACACATGTCAATAGCAAAGGGTTGAATCTACGAGTATTGAATATTGTGCACATACAAATTCTATGAGAACAGAGGAGTTCTAGCCAATAAATTGCTGACCTTATGCAGCTTGAATTTGTGCAAGGGTGTCTGTGTCTGTGCTGGTCTACAATCAGATTCAAGTCCATAAATCCATTGACCTGCTTCTTCAACAGATTTGAAGATCAAGGGCGCATGACCTTCATGACCTTGTAAACACCAAGTTTACAAAGATTTGAACCTGCATGGTAGTAAAAGAGAGATGGTGGCCCAAATACTTAAAGAGTTCAGATTACTATCTACTTGTATGCCCTTAGCCACAAGGGGACCTGAAGTCCATGAAGAATCATGGCAGCTTGTCACTGCCGTTCAGGATACTGATGTTGGTCCAACATTTTGCGATGGACACTCATAGGGTTTATGGCAGCATGCATTTTTATCATCTTGGTTTTTGGTTCTGCTGAGCTGACAGAACTGTTACCTTCAAAGTGTTGCTTCACAGCTTCTTCTGCTGCAAATCTTGTAGAGATTTGCTTACAGACTTGAGATGTGCACAAATCATGTGATGGAATTTTCTATATCGTGGAATTTCTGGCCCCTGAGTAAAAGAATAATCCTAAGCACTGGCAAGTTTAACCAACAATGCAGGCTAAACTTGCTCTTCTGATGTTTCAGACCAGCCAAGGATCTGTGTGGTTGTTGTCTCAGGCTTATCACCTGTTTCACCTTTGCCCTCAACATCAAGTGTCGTGGTCTGTCCAACTGCAGGCTTTGTCACACTTCCATGCCCGTATGCAGCTTTTGATAAGCTGAAAGATTTATCTGGATTTAGATCATCACCAACACTCCTACCTGTGTTTTGTACTGACCAAGCAACAGGAATGGCACAAACAACGCCCAGAAAGCAAAAAAGCCAATTGAGCAGCAATTCAGTCATGAAAGACACTTTCTTTGCATCCACTTGGCCAGCTGAAGCTGCACCAGCATTTTGTATTGCCTTGTAAAATCCAGCAAACCGGGCAGCTTTTTGGGTGTCATTAGATAAGGCTCCAAGCATCCAGTAGCAATAAGTTTGCCAAATTGCATCAAACAGTCCATATAGGGCATACAAGGTAACTGGACCAGCATATCTCTTTGAATTTGCAAGGTCTATCTTGTCTGCTTCAGCAAGAGCTCTTATTGATGTCCTGTTGAAGGTGCACTGAAACGCAAAGCCACCACCCCAAATAGCCATAACTGCTACCATTAGTACACCCAGACCAAGAAAAGCTCGAATTTTCCGACTCACATGCTTCAAATCCAGCAAATTTCCCATTAGATTTGACCCAAGGATCTGTGAACTCCAGTAGAGGGTTCCATTAAGAGCTCGAGTTCGGGTGGTGAAAAGACCCCCTCCATTCACAACACTGAACTGGTAAGTATAGAACCAATTGGAGGTGAAGAACATAGGAATGAGGCACAACATTCTCCAATCAGCAAAAAGCTTAGCAATCTCAATCCCTTCTGTAGTCCATGAAGAATACTTGTAGACAGCTACTGGAGTTCCATCATCACGTATTACTTGAGTAGGCGGAAGTAGAAGCAATACAAGAAGTGATCCGATTGCCATTATCACCATGAAGACTATGTAGGTGCGAATGGAAACATGTGACTCTGTGTTGTGCCATTCAATCACCAAGGGAATGAGAGAGCCAAGTGTTGCACCACAATTGAAAATGCTCCAGAAGATGCCAAAGTACTTGCCTTTGTTGCCTTCTTCAGGATAAGAACACATGATTGCACCTTGAGCTGCCCACAGAAATCCTGCTCCTACACCTGGATATGGAAGGGCAAAAAGAAATCCCTGCTCAGTGTGAATAATCAGTCACAGCAGAAATCAAGATGTGTGCATACACCTATCAACATGCAACTATTTTGCATGGCTCCTTCTCAAGTGATTCCAGACCTGAACATGTAAATGACAAACAAGAAACAAAAATTCAAAGCAAAATAGATCTGAAGAAAACCACAAGAACAAATTTATTTCCTTTTTCCTGGAAACATACCTACCTATAGCCTTACAAGAACATACTCACTCTTCGCTTGAATCTGTGCTACTAACTCTACAAACATTATATGAAAAAACATCAAGAATGCATCCTGCAACAACACAGTTGATTAAGATTTGAAATTTTCACCTATAAGAATGAACACAGTGCACTTACAAGATCTAACCAAAAAGAATTCACGAAAAAGAAAAACGCATTGTCACTTGCAATTATAGGGAACCCAAAAGATTCCCCTGAAGCCCTTGCGCATGCGTTCCACAACTCGAGCTGCAAATGCTGATACTTTCTCCTACGGATATGATTTGCCCAAAAGGACATAAGAAAATGAAACACACACGCACGCACGCACACAAAGGGGGATTGACATCAGATAGGAGTGCTGTACCTAGTAAGGCCCCGGCAGTGATGACAAAAACGGCGTTGTAGGAGAGGTAGGAGCCGATGTAGAGAATGTAAGTAAAGCCGCCGAGGATGAGCATCGTGCGATGGCCAAGGACGTTGAAGATAGCCCCGGCCAGCAAAAGAGCAAACGGCGAACGTGACAGCCAGAGCCGTGTTGGCGTTGTCTGTGATTGTAGGATCGGATTTGCCTGCTGCTCCCAAGCCGTTGATAGCGTTAAACATCCCCGGGAAACAGAAACACACTAGTCCGAGAATCGTTACCTGTGCCAATGGACTCGTGTAGCGCAAAGACGACGCCATCGCCATCGCAACGACGACGACGACAAGCACAGCGTAGCACAGCAGCTGCTCTTCTGAACAAACACAACACAACGCCTTTCTCAGTGTGTTTTTTTTCCCCAATTTGGTGAGGTAGGTGGTCTGGCGATCATCCACAAGAAGAATTAGCCAAATTTGGCTACAGGTCACAACAAGACACAACCAGTGTTTTTTTCTTTCAATTTTGTGAGGTAGGTGGTCTGGCAATCATTCACAAGAGGGCTTAGCCAAAATTTGGCTATAGGTCAGAGAGGCAAGTAACAAAGCTTTTGGAATCCAGCTATATTTTGGTGACGTGCTAGAACCTACGGTCTAAGTGTAGGGATTTCAAACCATTTACTAAAATATTTACTATTTTTTCTCACTTCTGGCAATTGAAAACCTTCAAAATCAACTTCTTTTTCTTCACTTTTTGGCGAGATTTTGCGCCCAGAAAAAGGGCTGCTACTTTTACACCAATACATGTAATGGGGTCACATAGTCTCATCCAAATATCATCTCATCTTTTAGATAATCACCAATCCAAACATTTGATTACATCCACATACCATCTGATTTAATCACATCCAAACATCTGACTGTAGTCTAATTACACACATAATCACATGCAAACATCTGACTACACATCCAAATATTGACAGATTGCCAGATAGTCACATCCAAACATCTAACAACATCCAAATTTCATCCGATTGCTAAATAATTAATCACATCCAAACATCTGACTACATCCAAATATGGATGGTCTAAATGCCAGATAATGACATCCAACTATGTGACCATTTCTTGTGGATCTTAATGGGTGTGTGATAGAGATTACAAAACCACAATTTGTTAAGGAAACTAATTGTTCACAAACATGAATGGGATGAACCAAGGTTGGTATTGAATCAAGGTGACAATAAACATAACTCATTATAGTACTCGTGTTCACATCCAAAATGTCATCAATGAACATGGATCCTGCTAACATATAGCATTAAACTCATGTTCAAAATTTGTTTAGACATTTTCACCTCAAGTGTGTACAAGAACCAAAAGTTTTATGATGCATGCTTATTTTTTCTTTAGAGCTTTGCTTTGGAGGAAAGAATAAGGCCTTCTTGTTTACTTTTGCCCCATCCATTCGGCATTCACATGATGCACTTTAGGGATGGCTAAAAAGAATAACATTGAGGGTGTTCAGAGTTTAGACACAACCTTCACAATTTGCATGGAGATTCGCAAATGTGAAAAAGATAACACATCTTACAAAATGCTCCATTGTCTATACATGGGGAAGACATGGAGCAAAGTCCAAAGAAAAGTGGTGACAACTTTTCAATGGTTTTTTTTTGTCACAACTTTCCCATGCATGTGAATCCATATGATCACCAAAAGACAACACAAATGTGTCCCACCCATGGGCCTTACTTGTTAGAAAGCACAAGTTCAACAATATCATAAGCCTAAACATAGATTGATTGATATGAGACGATAGGAGCAAGAGGATGCATACGCCCCCAAAACATCTCTTACACCTTCCTTTGTAGGTGTAAGGTGTAACGGGCCTCTTGTAGGATTGAAGGTGCCTCTTGTTTTTGAGGAGGCATTATTAACTTGTATAAGGTGTGTCCAAAGACATCAGGAAATTTCTTTGAGTGCTTTACAAACACTTCAAAACATGATGAGTTCATTGGACTTAGTGCTATGTATTTTTGGTTTTAATTTGAGCCCATCAAAAAGCAAATTTGACAAAGCAAAAGAAGAAAAGGAAAGGAAAGAGAAAAAACAAACCCATCAACTCAAAACCAAAGTCATTTTGGGAATCTTGTACATAAGAGGATTTTTCTAATTTAAAACAATATTGACTTCTCACATAATACATCAAAAAATTGACACTTGGGGAGTACATTCGCAAGAATGAAACTCAAAGGAATTGACGGGGGCCTGCACAAGCGGTGGAGCATGTGGTTTAATTTGATGCAACGCGAGGAACCTTACCAAGGCTTGACATGCCGCGAATCTTCTTGAAAGAGAATAGTGCCCTCAGGAACACGGACACAGGTGGTGCATGGTTGTCGTCAGCTCGTGCCATAAGGTGTTGGGTTAAGTCCCGCAACGAGCACAACCATCGTGTTTAATTGCCATCATTTAGTTTGGAACCCTAAACAGACTACCAGTGATAAGCCGGAGGAAGGTGAGGATGACGTCAAGTCAGCATGCCCCTTATGCCCTGGGCAACACACGTGCTACAATGGCCAGGACAAAGGGTCGCGAAGGCAAGCTAAGCTCAAAAACCCGGCCCTCAGTTCGGATTGCAAGTTGCAACTCGCCTACATGAAGCCGGAATTGCTAGTAATCGTCGGTGGAGCAAGTGATATGGCTTGTTTTCGATAATCTGCTGCTTGATTAAACCAAGCTTCGGATGTTTCGGGATCTCCTTGTTGAATGGCTTGTTCTCCCTGGTCGAAATAGGTTAACTCTAAAGAAGCTCCTTCCCCTTGAACTGTACTCGATGGATTATACGTCCTTTAGTTAGATCATAGGGACTCAATTCTACTTTTACCCTATCCCCTAGTAGTATTCTTATATAATTACGTCTTATTTTTCCCGAAACATTAGCTGCATAAAAAATGAAAATTAACAAAAAAAATGGCAAAAGCTACCCAACCTACTAAATCTTTTACGTAGAAATAGGGATAAAAAGCTATTTTATCCACAAAAAAATTGATACCCAATGGATTATTAGAACCATATTGATGCAATGCAGCAAGATGAAAAATAGTAACGCCAGCTATTATAAAAAGGAGTAAGTAATGAGGGCTAAAAAAACAATTTAAGGTGGCATTGTCTACAGAGAAACCACCCCAAAGCCAAGTTACTATAGTGTCTCTTAGACATAGTCTACACTATGCTGCCTTTCTCAACACTTTTTTTAAATGAAGGTGAGGTATTACTTTAAACATGCTCTAAACAATGTCATAGTAAAAAGCTAAAGACTATACCAATATATTTGGCGCACGTAACAGCCCTTTTTGTTTGATAACCCATGATCGACTCATATCTATTAAATTTTCAATAATAGATAGTTCTCTGAATACTTTTCGAAAACCTAAGTGGTTTTTTATTGGTGAAAATAGAAAATATATAAATTGTTGTTAGGTAATAGTATCATTTCCAATATACTAAGATGGTCTTTTCTTCCATTTTTTTCATCAAGAAAAAAAATGAAATTAATGAATCTCAGACAATTTATTTGTGAGGGTTTATCTGTATTTGAATATCAACCCTTTTATGGATCTGGAAAAATTATAGCCATTCATATGGATTTTATAATAATCAGATCAGCCAAACCATATTTGGCTACTAGAGGAGCAATTGTTCATAGTCATTATGGTGAAGTTGTAAGAGAAGAAGATACTCTAATAATTTTGATATATGAAAGATTGAAATCTGGAGATATTATTCAAGGCCTTTCTAAAGTTGAACAATTGCTAGAAGCTCGTCCAATTAATTCGGTATCAATCGATTTAGAAAAAGGTTTTGAGATTGGAATAGGGATATGACAAAATTCTTCGGAAGCCTCTGGGGATTATTTATTAGTGCCAAGATTAGTATGGAACAGAGCCAGATTATTTTGGTTGATCAAATCCAGGGGGTTTATCGATCACAGTCAGTACAAATATATGATAAGCATGTAAAAATTATTGTACGTCAAATGACTTCTAAAGTACTTACTTTGGAAAATGGAATGGCCAATGGTTTTTTACCCAGAGAATTAATTGAATTTTCACGGGCACAAAGAATGAACCGTGCTTTGGAGGAAGTAGCTCCTTATAAGCCCATATTATTACAAATAACAAAAGCATCTCTTAATACTCAAAGTTTTATATCAGAAACCGGTTTTCAAGAAACTACTCGGGTATTAGCAAAAACTGCTTTGCGAAGTCGAATTGATTGGTTGAAAGGCTTAAAAGAAAACGTCATTCTTGGTGGAATAGTTCCTGCAGGTACTGGATGTCAAGAAGTTATTTGGCAAATAACTCTGGAAAAACAGAAGAATTTTATGCAATGAGATCCCATATTTTTTCTTTTTTCCCTTTTTAGATGATCTGTGTCTTGTTTGTGAAACCACTGAAATATGGAAGCACACTATGTAAGACATATTAAGAAGGCTGAAGGTTTTACCTTGAAAGGTTTTACTAAAATCATGGCTTAATAAAACAGGAAGCAGACTTCTGTCTATAGAAAACGCCATTTAAAGATCCACCATGGGGAGTATATGTTGGTTTTGTTTTGAAAGACTTGAAACCAAATATTATACTCTTTGAGTGTTAATGGGCGTGGAGAGTCGTTTGCGAGGAAACTTGCAAGTATGGTTTGGTGGGAGGCGGATAGACAGAACAAAGACTGACCGTTGACCCAACCTTATGAATATTCAGACTATAATAATTCTAAATCTTCGGCACAAGAGCGCTTGATCAGTGAGCTATTACGCACTCTTTCAAGGGTGGCAGCTTCTAGGCAAACCTCTTGGCTGTCTTTGCACTCCTACCTCCTTTACCATTAAATAGTCATTTAGGGGCCTTAGCTGGTGATCTGGGCTATTTCCCTCTCGACGATGAAGCTTATCCCCCACCGTCTCACTGGTTGACCCTTATCCCCCATTATTCAAAAATCATATCTAGTATTCAGAGTTTGCCTCAATTTGGTACCGTTCTCGCAGCCCGCACTGAAATAGTGTTTTATCCCTAAATAGTCCGGTCAACTGTTGCGCCTCAACGCATTTTGGGGAGAACCAATTAGCTTTGGGTTTGAGTGGCATTTCACCCCTAACCACAACTCATCCATTGATTTTTCAACATCAGTTGATTCGGCCTTTAGAAAAACTTGGATAAAGTTGAACCAGAAGATCACGATTTAGAATAAATTCATGAAGAAGTGGTATTTCCTTAGGATCTACTGTTTATTGGGTGATCAGAGGGAGGAAACTATACAAGATCAAGCTATGCAAAAAAAAATTCCTTTCCTTCCCCTTAGGAAGGGAGGAGTAAACCCCAAACCTATAAATAATTTTAAAAAGCATCCCCCATTAGTCCTTTTTGGTTCTTTACCTTCTACCGTGGCTTTTCAACTTAGTTTAGAATTGAGACGTCAATCCATTCAAGTATCAGGTCGGTTACCCGCTTAGAGATATACTGATCTTCCATCATTAGGTGATGGAGTCTATGTGTGTGGGGTTAATCCATTTTTAAGTCGGACAACAACAACACTAATGCGACGTCGTAAATGTAAACACTAGCCGTTATTATAAGGTCAGCTTGTCTGGGACTGGATCTAGGTACTAAATCGTAACGATCGAAGTCAAATCATGAACCAATCAATGAGGCAAATTCGATGAAACAGCAACTAGTACCATAGAGAAGTGGCCATAAACTAGAGAGTCTGGCCCAATTTGAAAAATCATTCAAAATAGTTTTAAAAATTGAATTTGGTGTTTTTTTATCAAGTAGAGGTGACTCCAGAAAATTTATAAGTGACTTCATAGAATTTCTGACCTCATTTCCACAATTAGAATATTTAGAAATTAAGACCATTCCAAGGCTCCTTTTCACCATGCATAAACTAAACCAATAATTTAAATAAATATAAAAATGAAGGCTTCGATAAAGGCGGATGAACCCAATTCGTTGAAACACATAGCCCATGGCTGAAAATAACTAAATTTTTTTAATTCCCATTTTTCCTCTTGTTGTTTCGAAGAAAATAATTTATTCTTATCAATTTTATTTTAATGTTCTTCCGACTTATGAGGTAGGAGATACTCCATTTAGTCAGCACACTGGTAATTTTTTCACACTTTTAAAAATATTTAAGATTCTTTCTCGGTAAAAGCGACCCTATCCCAAATGAAGTTATAGAGTCAAATCCCTCTCGTATTGACTATTAATTTGCTTCTAACTACTAATTAATTGGAAAGAGCTCAAAATATCAATTTTTTGAACAGCCAATCGATTATGATAAATCGGATCAAGTTTTCCAATTTTCTTTTCTGCGTTACTTTGACGTGACATGATGATGAAAAAATGATTGAATAATTTATTTTGACTTTTTAACTCCATATTGTAGGGTGGATTTCATTAGTTTATTCACCGGAAATCTCCCTCCAAACCGTACGTTCTTGGCACTAAATAAATAATCGTTTATCAGGTTCTCTGATAAGGTCAATTAAGTTAAAGGATCTTGTCATGATGGTCCACTTTGTTTTTTTCATTGGATTTCAGGAAAATATGAAACCTATAATAATGACCATTCATCCATGGCATCTACATGTTAAGAATACAAAATTGACATATAGAAAAATGAAGTCAAGAAGGCCCTGCAATTTTGTCATCGGGATTATGGGTTTTTATCTTCTAGAAATTTCCTCTAGTTTCGGAAAAGTTTTGTAAATTTTTTACATATTTGCAGGCTTTTCCCTCCTTTACTCAATCTTACTCGAATTGTTCGTCGGTTTCAAATAGAAACTAACTCATTTAGTTTTGGGTTCGGTACCCCCTCCACTCCCCCTCGCAATACATTTGGATATACCCTTTTGTGCCCCGCTCCTCCTAGGATAAAAATTTAGTAAAGCCAATTCAAACTAGCTGAGGCTTTGGTCTGAAATTTTAGATATTGGTGGGCGCTTCTTTGTCAAATGAAATGTAGATACTCTCCTTAGGAGATATATATCCCTAGAACAAAAGCTAAAAGTCAACTCAAACAAGGCCATATAACCGGAGATATTTGACAAGTCACATTATACGTCAATCCAAACAACATCTTCTTCTCTAGGGAGCCTAAAAGGCACTTTTGGAACACCAATGGGCATTTTATTTCTGATATATTGGATGAAACTCTTCAACAAAAAATATATGTTATTAGAAGAAACTTCACTAAGCAAATACCTAGAGTGTACCAAAGAATAATACTATTTCCTTTATTGGGAAAAAATGGAATTAAAGAGCCTGCAGATATGGGTAAAAAAACTCCGGATCTATGCTTATTTTCAGCTCCCCGAAACATTTCGTCGCTTGTTATGCCCTTCCTCGTCTCTGGGTGCCTAGGTATCCATTGTAAGCCCTTCCTCGTTTGAACCTCGCCGTTAAAGGCTATACCATCCTACTTCAATTAGCTTGATGATTTGGAGATTGGGCTCCAGATTAAAATGGCAGGTAAACATGGCATTTTTGAACTAAAAATTGCTGCATTGAGACATGAATACTGACCAGTTTTTTTTTGCTCAATTTTGTGATGTAGTCAAATGGGGTTATCATCCATGAAAATTTTGCCAAATTTGGCTGTAAACAATATGCCAAAGTTCTTTGGGGGAAAAAACATCCTTCTTTACTTTTGGCTACCTATAGGAGCCAAGTAAATAAATCTGGTTAGTTTTTATCTTATTGAAGTATGGCTATTAAAAACAGCAAAAATATCTTCATTTTCACATTTTAAAAATTTAGTCACCTTTAGGTGAAATTTCACCAATGAGAAAAAGGTTGTACTATAGACATGATACCCTAACGAAAACATTGCCCCCAAAATCTTGATCAGAGTATGCTAATGTCCACAAGCTCTCTGAATGCAACACAACATAATTTCAACACTTGATTTTATGACAACCTCAGCTTTGTGACAAAGTTTTGGAGAACAAAAGTTTTTAGTTAAAAATTCCCATGGAATTGTAATGCCAATACATGATGATACATTGATACAAAACCTCAATTTGTTGTAAAACTAAGGGAGAAGCTTGTATCAAAACTTCAATTTGTTTTATTACTAAGGGAGAAGCTTGATGAGGCAAAAACCATAGTAATCTAACTCACCCATTTTTTATGGGAACTTTTTGGGAGCATAATCAATTGCATGTAAAATGTGGCTAACATGGTAACACACCATTGGATACAAGCTTCTCAATTATAGTACACATTTTCTTTCCTTTTGACATTTGTGTACCTTTTCAATACAGTTTTGCACATTCATGATCGATCACTAGTTGGCTGAACCTCATAACTCATGAACCTATGTCATATTTTCACAAACGCTACACTTTAAACAAATGGAAACATATTAATGATTTTTTGTTATACATTGGAAATGTTTTTAGTAATTTGAATGCAATATAAATCGGTCTGTGAAAATCTGACCAATGTGGGGTGAAAGCACACTACAAGGGGGTCACTTCCAGCACTTTCAAGACATGTATGCAAAATACATTTTTGCCAAACATGTTACATTTAATTTTGGGTTTCACTTTTGATTTTTGGGCTTGATATTTTGATTTTCACAAAGTTAATGACATCCAATATTACTTGGAAAAATAAAATAAAATTGAAAGATTAAATTCAAGGAATAATGGGTATATTTATGGTATATGCAATATAATAGAACTTGTTTCCATTTTGGATTGCACTAGGTTTGGGTTTAGTCAGCCAAAAAATGATTGAAATGAAAATTTAAAAAATGGTTCACCTCACATATTTTGTCATCTTCCATTTGAAAGCAATAGTTTGTCAAAATGTTAATTTACCACATACTTATGGTCATCACCCCCAAAAACACCCATTTGTGATATGATAATTATCAAACTCTTCACATGGTTCACAATTCCAATCGTATGGAATCACAATGTTTAATAAATATTACAAATTTCATAAATATTAAAAATCATTCAATCATTTTTTGAGTATATTTGCATTTTTTAATACATAGTGACATACATCTTTTTGCCACAAATATATTTTGGAATCACAAAATATAAGTTGAAAAAATGAATTTTTTTTTTAATTGAATTTTTTGTGTTATGGTCTACCATATTATGCAAAATGTTTGGAAAAATATGCTCCAAAATTAACATGGTTGAAGTTCAAACATGGACACCCCTCAAAAAAAGTACAATGTGACAACATTTTCGGCCCCCCTATACTATGTTTTCACCCTATGCTTTTGTTACACCAAATTTGCATTCATTCCAAGGACATTTGCCCATATATGCTTTAATTGAGATCGAACTTTTGTGGTGTTTTCACTAAATTGTGATTTTCATTGGAATTCATCCATGAAATATAATAGTTATTGTTTATTTTTTGTTTGGTTATTATGTTTTATAATGTCAACATTAAAATCTCCCATAATAATGATTGGATAATGTTCAGAAGATTATTGAATTATAGTTTGAAGATTGTTTAATAATGTAGAAATTGAACATGAATGAGTTTTATACACACATACAATATGTATTGTTTTTCGTGTATTAATATTAAAAGTTGTTACTATATATTCTAAACTATCACTAGTTATTGTATTGAAGGGATTTAAATGCATGTGTATGTCATACATCATCATTACTCCATGACCATCATGGATTGAAATATATAAATACTTCAATGAGTTTACAAATTTGTGCACATCTGTTGATGCATGGTGTATTTTTGTTTCCATAAAACATAAAATATGAAACATTTGAAGGTTATGATCATGATTGATGTTTTTGTAATGTTGGTGTAAAGACGTTGTATTCAAGGCTTGTATAATTACATGGAAATTATGTAATTTTGTAAATTGAAAAATTAGTGGTATTCAAGTTGCAATTGTTTTCAATTTATTCATCTTTACATGTACTCTTGGATCCACATAAAAATTTCATATTGGAGAAGAGTTAACAAAATTAGATTTTTTTTTGTTTCAAAAAATGATATATCAACATTTTTTATAGTATTTTTAATATTGAAATATTTTATTTGTTTGTGTATGGAAGTATTCTTGTATAAATAGATAATTTCCATTTATTTGAAAAGGTTTTAAATTTTTTGTTTCACACATAGGAAGCAATGGGTAATGAAATCTACAAAAACCATGGTTTTTTTTCTTACATGTATAAGTGTGTTGATGTTCTGCATTTTGTAGTGGGTTAAGTAACAATGATACATCACAAGAAATATACATGTATACAAACCGTTCAATTTTTTCATTTATGTGCACTCTATATGTAGGTGCATTTTTCATCCATTAAAGTCCATGGACATGTTAGCTCCCACAATTTTGGAATTCAATGACGAAAAAAATTCAGAAATATACTAAAAAAGACAATGATCTTTTACGATAAGTTTGCAGAAACAAGAGTTTTATGATCATAGTAGGTTACACATGTGGCAGGATAAATTCATATCAATTTTACTATATGAACAAAATTGAGGTCTTCTATTTTATTTGGGAAATCATAATCCTTCAACATATGTAAAAATGATAGAACGTTAAAGGACCAAGTTGTTGAATCATTGCAAATAAATTTTTTTACAACTTTTCAAAATAATTAGGTGAATTATGCAAACTTTCCAAATCATAATAACCGAAGTACGATTTGAAGATATTAGTTAAATTTGGTTTATCTCATATTTGATAAGCTTTTAAAGTTCTACCACATAGTTTTCCTTTTCATATTCGCACCCAACCAGAACTTATGATTTTTTGGATGGAAACTTTAATAACTTAAAAAAAAAGGTTATAAATATTTTTTGAAAATCTTGAGATTTATGAAGTAATTCTCATTGTGCTATTTGTTGATATGAAAAAGCTTAAAAAATTTATTGAGGTTGCCCATAGAATAATGCTAGAAAATTTGATTCCTTTGCATGTTTATCTTTAAATAAACCTACAAGGTGACTTGGGGCAATAAAATATATAGTAATTTCATAATCCATTATTTTTGTAACATCTAAAAAATTTTGTATCATTGAATTTATTAGTGTATAATGTATAAATTTGAGCAAAAGTAAGACATGGTGAAATAAAATGTTTTTATAATTTTTAAAATTTTTGGACTAATGGAATGATTTTGTTTCTAGAAATTTCATTTGGTACTTGATATAAGGGTGGTTTATTTTCACTAATCATATATATTAATTCACTTAGTCCGTCCGTTCGTCTGTCTATCTTTATCTTTATCTTACTTTAAGTTACCCTGGGGGGGGAGAGGAATAAAGATGTGATAAAGTGAGTTAGGAGCGTTGGATCGGGAATCGGACGGGTGGAATGATGTTTTTCAGGGGTAAGTATCGTGTTGGGGTAAAAGTCGTGA
>Ga0116229_10004673_pt1 | contig 22465 bp, 11 predicted proteins | sample S1TSphgellanicum_3_FD_87313 | JGI IMG/M metagenome (GOLD analysis project Ga0116229, IMG submission 87313) | Host-associated microbial communities from peat moss isolated from Minnesota, USA - S1T2_Fc - Sphagnum magellanicum MG | ecosystem: Host-associated > Plants > Peat moss > Unclassified...
AGCTCTCCACGGAGGCTACATCCAAATGGCTATTTTTCCCGGGACTCCCGAGTGGGAGTCCCAAAATCGCGCCAAATGAAACTCCCGCGACTTTGGAGCCCCATAACTTTGCGAGAAGACCTTGGCGATGCGATCTAAAGCAAAGTTGTAGCTCTCGTCGAGAGCTTTCCAACGATATGTGGCACACCCCCTGCAACTAAGTAAATCGGGTCGATTCTTGACTTTTTGTGGTCGGGAGTCAAACTGACAATTCAACTCCCGGCCCTTTTTTTGGCCATAACTTGTGTTTCAGATGTCCAAATGAATAATGCGAGCCCATTTTAAACATCTACGCTTCAAGAGCTTTCCAATGATATAAATAACGCCACGAGCCATTGAGGTTTGACTCTTGTAATCGCTTTCTGAAGTTTCAGGACTCCACCGGGACTCCATTTCCCAAAGTGAGAGTTGCCTTGGGAGTGTGAGTGTTCACTCCCTCACACTCCCTAGCACTTTCTTGCACTCCTGGGAGTATGTGATGTGACTCCCGGGCTTCCTTTTGCCTTGACTCCCGGGCTTCCTCTTGGTTTAACTCCCGAGCTTCCTTTTGGCTTAACTCCCGGGCTTCCTTTTGGCCCGCACCCTTGCAATTCCCTTTGCCTTGGTCGCGAGCCCAAAGCTAGGGTTGCGACAATATATGCATTTGTAAAACATACATAAATGCACATTTACAACATCTTTTCTATTGGTAGGGCCAATGTGTTTATGACGCCTTGTTGAACTAGTGATGCGGATGTGCACATTGCAATTTGGTGAAGTAGGCTTGACCTACTTACCTACCTATGTCCATGTTTATAAATAAGTAGGTCAAAGTAGTTATAGTGAGACGTGGTAGGTGATCATTGTTCATCCACATGGATAACCCTATATAGGGACATATTGTTAATCCTTTTAATGTTTGAGTTGTTAAAAAAAGGGGGGGGGGAGGTGGGGAGCTTAATAATTTTAATTTTACATTCCTAACAATTTAAACAAATTTCAAATTAGAATTAAAATGTTTTATTGCCTTTGCACAAATGATTTTTTAATTCACTCATCACAATATCGTAAAATGCACCATAGTAGGTTGTAGGTTTGAATCTCAAAAAAGTTAAGAATTGACAATTTTAGTAAAACCAAAATTTCCTTCATAAAATGTTTTTTGAATAAATGATGAATCTTTAAATTTTCAACAATTTCACTCTTGCTATTTTGTGTAAAAAAAACCCTTTCAATATGTTGATGAATTTCAACCATTTTTTCAAATGGAAAAAATTACCAAAAAAAATAAAATAAAAATCAAACATTTGGAAATGAAACGATTTCATCAAACGATTTGGGACATTTTCAATTGTTAGAATTGAAGGGAAATAAAATAACCATATTTTCATTTTATTTTTTCAATGTGTAGCTAACAATCTAGGAGGACAATTAAAAAATTATATTTCATATCTAGTTTATAGTTTGACTAATTTTCCAAGGGATGATCAACATTTTTTCTACATTTTCATATGGATAATTTCCACTTGGCTACCAAACACATATTCCAAAATAAATAAATTTGACGAGTCTTGACAAATTCAATCAAATTTTCCTTAATTTTCATTGTCCTTGAGATGATTTTACAATAATTATTTAACACCTAACCTCAGCGGCATGTAAATGGTGTCCCTTATAACAAATCCTATTTTACTGAGTTTGAAATGGAATAACCAATTTTATACTTAAAAAAAAAAATGGGATCCAAGTTAGGCTATAAAACATAGATGAATGAATAAAATTATTCTTTTTTTCATTCATGTTGGATGCAAATTTTAATTCATTTTCATCCAAGTTGGTTGACCTCCACCAACAACATGATTGCATATTGTTAAGTTTAGGAAATTATTGGCTTGTTGTTTTCTAGGGTTTAACCTTTTCCCCATTTGCATACAAGTGGTTGTTGACCTACACCTAACAACGTGAGAGCATTTTGTTGTGTACAAAAAGTTTAGGAAATTACTGGGCTTGTTGTTTTTTAGGGTTTCATCTTCTACCCAGTTCCATCTAAAGTGGTTGACTCTCCATCAAACAACTCAAATGCATTTTGTATTGTAAAACAAAGTTTAAGAAATTATTGGCTTGTTGTACTTTAGGGTTTCATCTTGTTCCCATTTCCATCCAAGTTGGTTGACCTCCACCAAAGATGTGGGTGCATTTTAGGGTTCCCTAACTAAAAAAAAAAGAAAAAGTGTTTAGGAAATTATTGGCTTCTTGCATTTTAGGGTTCCCTAAGTAAAAAAAAAGAAAAAGTGTTTAGGAAATTATTGGCTTCTTGCATTTTAGGGTTCCATCTTATTCTCATTTCCATCCAAGTTGATTGACCTCTACCAAAAGATGTGAGGGCATTTTGTACCCTTAAACAAAAGTGCTTAGGAAATTATTGGGTAGTTGTTTTTTAGGGTTTCCTATTCTTCCCATTTCCATCCAAATTGGTTGACCTCCACCCAAGACGTGAGGACATTTTGTACCCTAAAAAAAAGTGTTAAGGAAATGATTGGCTTGTTGTTTTTTAGGGTTTTATTTTTCCCCCATTTCCATCCAAGTTAGTTGATCTCCACCAACAAACGTGAGTGCATTTTTGTAGTAATTAAAAAAAAAAGAATAATAAATTATTGGGTCGTTGTTTTTTAGGGTTTCATCTGCTTCCCAATTCCATGGAATTTGGTTGACATCCTCCACCAACGACGTGAGTGCATTTTGTAACGTAAAAAACACAAAGTGTTGAGGAAATTATTAGCTTGTTGCTTTTTAGGGTTTCATCTTCTCGCAAGAAGGAACGAAGGAAAGGGAAGCGAAGGGGAAGGGAAGGGAAGGTCCGGCGGAGGAGAAGAGAAGGGGAAAGATCTGGCGAAGAAGAAGAAGAAGAGTGGGGATTGAAACGAGAAGATCGAGAGCTAGTGTGTGTGGAATCGACGCTTCAAGCAGCAGCAGCTATTGTTGTTGTGTTTTTAAAAAAGTCGACGATGGAAAAACTGATGAGAAGAAGAAGGAGGAGAAGAAAGAGAAGTGAGGGTGAAGCAAATGTCAAAGACTCTTCTTCACACCAGTGATGAAATCGGTAGCACCACGGGGAAATGACAGTAGTAAGAATAATTGTATTTGTAGTGTGAAGAAGGGATTTTCCATGCGCAGCCACAGAACGAAATGCCGCCAGAGATCTCGAGTCATCATAGTTGGGGGAAGAAGAACAGAGAGCCTTATGCCAACGGCATGGAGGTTTGCAATGCCTTTGTATTCTGTACCAGTAGTCGCTTTTGAGCAATCTTAAATCCAAGCAAGAAGATGGTTGCCTTCGATTTTTAGGGATTTTTGTTGTTTCTCTTCAGCGAATTGCTGTGAGTTTTTAGAGTTTGAGGGTTCTTCAAGTACATGAAATGCAGTAACAGGTTTTTCCATGCTCTTTTGTTGTCTTCTTCTCGCTGGTGGAATTTGAACATCGATCTTTTCTTCTTGAGAACCGGTTTCCCATATGGCGGATCATGAGCGGTGGTTTGCTATGCAGGCTATTTTCACTGCAGTATGGATTCTCTTCTGCTTGAAGGTACTGTTGCAGTTCAATGCCCAGTCAGTCTAAGCTGAATGGCATCAGGAGTCAGATGGAGATGCTATCTTTTGTCTTGCTGATCCCTTGTTTGAGATCAGAGAATGTAGGATCATTTGCACTACAAACCAATTGGATGGGCAGATGGCAATTTCAGGTAGCACATTGCCAGGAAAATGTATTCACTGCAGTATTACAGACAAAAAATTATGCCCTACAAACTTCATCACAGTTGCTGGATTGGCATTGCTTTGGAGCAGGTAGCACACGAGTCAATGGTTTTGATGAATGTGAGTACAAGGGACAAATTCTTCCTTGAAGTCTATCTGTACTACAATCCTGTCTTCCTCATGGTCAGTGATATCTCTCCTCATCATCATTACTTTCTGTAGCTTCTTCTGCAATAGTAGAAACAGAGAAAAAGACTGTTCAACTCCCTGCTGGATTCTTGGTCAGAGTGCTTCAATTTGGGGGTGACTATTGACTTTTTCTTAGAACTAGTCACCAAGCCCTAAAGGCTCACAGATCTTGACTCTTGCACAAGAGCACTTTACATTGGAGTACACAGACCGGTGATGTGGCTCCAAAATGCTTTACACAAGATCACTTAGCAAGATCAGGGTATCCAGATGAAGGAAGTAGAAAAGGGCTTGCCAATGGCAAGGCATTGCGGAGGTTTTCCATTTTGAAAATGCTCATTTGCATAATCAGAGCCAATGATTGTTTGTGCAGGCTTTGATGGTGTGGCTTTGGGGTGTAAATGTATATGTGTTTCTGAATGCAAGAATTCCTTACGCCAAGGTGTTTGAACTTGAACACATTCATCTCACACACCATGAGATATGGAAGGTGGTCATCCAACAATCAGAGTCTTCCCTCCAGCATCTAATTGAAGCAAGGCAAAAAAAAAACAGGTCAAAAAAGTAACTGCAGTAATTGATCAGATGAGCAGTGTTGCACAAAAACTGGTGGCAGTTTTAAGAGTCAACAGTATCTTGTGGTTGTGCACCTCCAGATAGGTTTTTTTGGATGTACTTTGACTGTACATATCCCTGATATTATTGCCATCACCTTTTTTCCTGCTCTGTGAACTCAATAATCTGAGTCTTTACTGCAACAAATTTGCAGGTGGCTTCATGGATGACAGTGGCTGTGATAACCAGCATGACTGCATACTTGTATCTCTACTCCCGTGGTATGGTCTTCCATGCTGCCTCACAGCCTGTAAGTACAGCATCACCTTTCAGATATCTTATCACAATTCATTCTGCTACTGTGGCTTCATTAGTGCCTTTTGCCATTTGTGTGAAAAAAAAAATCTTGTCAGAATTGTGTATGAATGTCTGTATATAGCCTGTTTTCCGTGTAGGGTATTCACCCCTACATGGTGATCATCATGGCCTGTGGTCAAGTCCCATGTTAGGGTGGCCCATGGCTGTGATGTCCCCTGGTTAGGCTAGTCATCCAACTCCTATGATTAGCCTGTGCTGGGGATACCTGTCCTTGGATAGCAAGCATTGCGATGCTATGGCAAGCCTTATTTCTCCAAGGCAAAGAAATGAGGAATCAGTGAAGCTTTTGCCCAACCTGGTCACCAAATGCAATGTCAGTGCTAAATTGATTTCCTGGTGACAATCATGAGTACATCTCAAGAGTTTCTGACTTGTTAGGGGAATATCTTTTGTAGATCTCCTCCATCTGCTCTCAAATTTCTCTGTTTTTTTTCTTCATTTGCTTGTTTGGAAAATCTGAGCTTACCAACCTGATGTGACAGATTCTTCTATACGTAATGGTGCCCTTGGTGTTGGGTTTGCCTCTGGACGTATTTCACATGCAAACACGTTTCTACTTCTTGAGAACTCTTGTCCGACTGATTTTCCCCATTCAGGTGCCTTTTCCACTCCATGAGCATAAAGCAAGAATAAGGGGAAATGCAGAAATGGTTATTTTCTGGAGCAATGATGGATGAAAATTGACAAGGGGGTAATTACAAAACAGTATTGACTTGTATGGCTTATGAAGGTGGTAAGCTTATTTCTGTTCTGATGTGTGAATGTGAATTCACCAGAAAAAGATGAAAAATCATCAACATCAAACAAAATGAAACAGGTAGACAAAGACAAAAAAGATGTGATATATCTGAAGCATGAAACTGTAGACACCTCAAAGAGTTGGAACCACTTGAAAAGATGTGAAGAATTATACACGATCTTGGAGCCTTGACAGAAACTGTTTGACATTAAATGACTTTCCACAGGGTCAGTAGAGTGATTCTATCATCCTCCTCAAACTCATCTAAATTTTCCTGACTTCATTGTGAAGGAGATATAGACCCACAGCTAAGAGAGAGGCAACAAGATGAACCCTATGAAATGAACATCTTAGGGAACGTTATTTGGCTGTCCTTTTGATGAACAGTTGCTGTAAGACTCAGAGATGTATCCCACTTCCTCTTTACTAGGCCTGGAGAAAACACAGATAGTAACTACAGAGGGATGATGTTGAGAAGAGGCAGATTTTGCTGTCAAGTGCACATTTGCTTTCTCAGTCTACTGAAGTTTCCACTCATGTGCAGCCTATATCATTTTCAGACTTTTTCTTGGCAGATGTGCTGACCTCCATGGCCAAAGTATGTGACATTACCTTCATCATTGTGTTCAGCCAGTGTTATTTCTTGAGTTCTTTGTTGGTAATTTCAAATTTGCTGAAGCATATGAGCAAAACCCCTTAAGAGGAAGTCAACAGTCTTATAGTTGTTTCAAGATTCTATTGTGATTGTTGAACAACAGCCAGAGATTGTAGTCCCACTTGCCTTGATGTTTTAGGGTTCAGTATGTCTTCATCTTGCTTCCTCATTGAGTTCGGAAGTTTCCAATCCATTGAGTGTGACCCACTTTGTAAAATGAGCAATGACTTGATTTTATGGTGTGATAACAACCCAGTAGGTGATTTCATAGTTTCATCATTGAATCTGGTGGCTGTGATGCCTACTTAACAATCTGTGTGCTGGACTTCGGAATTGGCTTGCAGTACCTCTAGATGTACAGTTGGCAGGGTTTTTGGGGGTTTTCTCAAGCAAGTCCCCCTGACTGTGCAGGTCCTCTCAGACTTGGAGCGCTCTGTTTGCAGAATGTATCATTGGCAGGCAAGTTTTGTAACTCGTGGGTTTGCATTCTTTACCCCTTGTGCCATATTCTGTGGAAACTAGCTCCATGTGATATCCTCAGATTTTCTTATTTACTTTTCAGGCAAATTTAAGCTTGACTTCCGGTTCAACTTCTGATGTATGAAGACTGACATTTTAGTTGTAGACTACTCTGTATCCCCATCAAGCGAGGGCATGGACTGCCCTTTTTATCTATCACTGTTTAATAGGGATCTTTGTACCTTGAATGATTAGCTGTGGTAAGAGGTGTTTCAGTAGCATATCAGATATCTGCTGTGGATTTCCATTCCTAGCTTCCTCCACTTCTGCTCTTGTGAAAACTGTAAGGAAAGAATCCACATAAATTGAGGCCTTCTCCAGACCTCAATTGGTGAGTGTGTGGGCCAGGTGGCAACTGTTGCTTGGTTGGAGCCAGGTGACACATGTGGAAGCCATTCTATTCATATTCCAGTTGTTTTGGCTTTACCTTATGTGATCCGCTTCATCCAGTGCATGCGACAGTATCATGACACAAAAGACAAAACTTGTCTTGCCAATGGTATGTTTTATGTGCACACTTCTTGGGATAAGTATAGGATGCAAAAAACTTGAAAATACTGTGCTCAATATCTGTGGAATCTATATATTGGGATCATTACATGTCTGAAATTCATCAGCAACAGAAATAGATATGCCTGTTATACACCCATCACATGCCAATAGGTCAGTACAAGGAAGTCTGGAGTTATGAGTCTCACGCATCATGGAGTCTTCTGCTGTCCTTGTGGAAATCTTTAAAGCAGCTCATTGAGCCATTAGAGCAGTACTTATCTGTGATCATAACTGTTGCTACACTTTTGTCAGATTGGTTATAACTGATGGGAGTGGAGGAGGGTGGGTACAGCATTGAAGTACTTTTCAACTTTCCCTGTCATATTATTGTCTGCGATGAAGTATCATGTGCTGCAAGAGTTTTGGGAGGGCTGGCTGCGTCCACTGTGGCTGGTTTTTGCTGTTCTCAATTCATGTTACTGCTTCTATTGGGATATCCGCAAAGACTGGGATATTGGGTTTGTCTCCTTCCATGATACTGACTTTGAGAATGACATGATTCATGATCATAAGTTTTTTCCTTCCATAACTAATTAGACCTAAGTTTTCACAAAGGATGAGAAATTGCCAAAGTGTTTGAGGACTGGTACATACAATAGTCTCCATGCACTAGAGGCTTGTGAGAGAAAGAACATGGGTGATGGGTGATTTGCTAAGGGACTATTGATCTTGTTTTCCTGTTCAAGCATTGGTGTGCTTAAGGATATGATCAGGGTGCAGGAGGCCTCAACCACTCCCTTTTATGTAGGCCCCTCTATGCTCTGGGCTTAGATGCTGGCCTTACAGGGAGTTGTTGCAGCTTGAATGAGGATACTATCAACTTTTTTGATTAGTTCAGTCTGTTGAGTGCTTTGCCAACCTGATGACATAGTCTTGCCATTGCTTCTGGAAATGTGACAGAAAAACAGGACACATGTTTGTGTAGAATTATTTGCCTGTTTTGAGCAGCTTATTATGTGCATATTGACACCTAACAGCAGGAGCTAATGGCAGCTAGTCACTGCCATGCATGATGAAAAAGATGGTCTGGTACTTTGTGATTAACACTCACAACGTTATGACTGTTTTGGTTTGATGAGAACTTGCAGAAAATTTACCTTCAAAGTGTTATTGTAGAGTTTTCTCTGCAATCTCATAGGTATCCTATTTGGGTGTTGATGTTCTATTTGGAGTGGCCTTATGGAGCAGACTTGTGTAGATAATCAGCATACTCTGTATCATATTGTTTCCCACATTGAACCATGTGCCTAAGAACTACTTTTTGCTGCATGTAGGTGCTTATCTGGTCCCTGCAGAACAAGGAAGCAGTGTCTTCGTCCAATCTTGCTATACAACCGACCTGGGGTATGTTGTGATGACCCTGTACTGCAGTTCCCACTTTTTAAAATTTTTAGATTCTTGGTTATTTTCTTGTCAGGGGCCTGCACAAAAAGTTGAACTGAAGGTTGCGAATGTATGTTTGAGGCAGGTGTACTATTGGGCGATAGGTAGCAACCTGGTGATGAGAGGTGCATGGACATACAAGCTGTCAGCCCATTTGCGACACAACTTCAGGACTGTCTTTTTTTTCTCCTTTCTTGAGATGTGCCGCCGTTTTCAGTGGATCTTCTTTAGGGTAGAGATTGCAGCTATCAAGTTGTCAAACTCTGGAGGTGCTCTCCCACGGGTGACTTCACAGATTCCTCTGAAGGATTTGTCTGGTGACACAGAGCACTTGATTACTGCTTCAGAATAAGATGTAGGACTTTCTCACTGCACTTCTCTTTCTCAATGATTAGGCAGGTGAAAAAGTTCCTTCTAGGAGTTGACATGAATCAGAGCACGATATCTTTTTCTTTGCTTTAACCTAGATAAGGTTTAGGGTTTTTTTGTTCTAATATTCATTTAAAGTTGAGAAATTTCTTCTTAGTCAACAATCCCCATTGAGACTATTCTTCTGTGCATATACCCATTGCTATGGAGAGATAGAATTGTTGTAGCATGGTCTCTATTCCAGGATCATGGTTCACCATATAATTATGGATAGGAACTGCCAAATAACTAATGACCTGTGTATGGCTTTACTGCACATGCACTTATTGAGACTGGATGTCCAGTGATGGCTTTAATAGAAATCACTTACGTTGATGACTTGTGACACAGAGCAGATGCAATTATAAAATTCATGCTGGAGACAAACTAATGCAATTGAGTTTGATATTTCTTTTGCTGTTTGATATGGTTTTCTTAGTTACAACATCATTTATTCTTCTAAAAAATTTGGGTTTGGTTATGTGATGACTATGTTTTTATTTTTGTTGCAAAATTATTCTTCAAAATCTTCTTCCTCTTCCTTAATTGGTTATCAATGATTGATCTCTTGCCCCCCAAATAAAAGCCTTATATTCATTATTTTTGGGTTAGTCTTTGAGTTAAGGTTTTTAGGAACCAATTGTTTACATCATGATTATGTTGATGTGATAATTGATGTATGGATTTTAGACGGAATCTGAGAACATTTTCAGTTGCAACTAGTTATACCTTTATAAATTGATTAAAACATTTTATAAGATACGATTAAAATCTATTGCTTTACTTATGTAAAATTAAGAAATTAACAATGAAATTAGAATTTAAGTAATCATATCATCACATAATGGCACACATGTAATTCATACTTCAGATTTATTGGTTCTAACTAAGTATTATTCATAATGGAAATTTATGTTTTGATAAGGTAAATGATTTGTGCTAATGCTTACACAATTCAATGGACCATTGTTAGTATATAAAAACATTTATTGTACATACACACAAGCCATGAACATGCACTATTTGGACTATTACGTAATTCAAAAATGAAAAATGAGACAAAATAGAAGTGTGTAAGATTGAAACTTTCATAAATGATAATGCATCATTATAAAGCAGCCTAAGCTTTTCAGGAATAATTTGTTCCAAAAGAAAAATCTTATTTTTTAAAAAAATTCAAAAATAGGTTTTTTTTTTTTTTTTTTTTTTCCCCTCACAATTTTGTAATATTGAAAATATGGTGAAAATTTCCAACAAAATAGAAAATTAGTCAAATTTGTGATAGAAAGAAATTTCAAAATTTTCCCAATTTTCTTGGTTGAATTTTAAAATAAAAATAAAAATAAATAAATAAATAAATAAATATATATATATATATAAACACAAAGCATGATCATTATGCCATTACCTTAGATTGAATAAAATAACAAAATTGGCCTATAAGAATAGAATGTACAAATAAGTCCTTTGGTTTACATAAAATTCATAGTGAATTCGTAGTGTTTTGACCATTTATTGGCCTTGCCTACCAAGGCAAGGATATTGTGTTTAGATTCATTATAGAGTATAGTAGCTTAAGGGATTTTGGCCCCTAGGTAATAATAATAATAGGTCTATTTTTATATGAGGACTTTTGAAAGATGATATCTTAGCTTGTGTTGAAACTTGAGATGAGTTATAGAGTTATAATATCTTGAAGAATTTTGGTTTCTTTTTAGAGGATTTTTTGGAGATTATATTTTTGCATGGTGAAATATTTGAGTTTTCATCATTCTTCTTTTGCATTAAGATACTTTTTTCATGTAAATGGCAAGGCCACAGTGTCACACACCCCTTGTTATAAATAACCTAGATTTATTAGAGATATCCACAAAGTAACTTTGCCTTTGGGCCCTCCTTTCACCCCTAAATCTTAGGTTTCAGCCTCAAATTTTTATCAAATTTGATTGTAAAATGCTAGAACTCAATATTTAATGCACAAGATTTGAGAATAATTATAGCAGCTGTGAAGGGCGCCAAAAGGAAATTTCAAATAAAATAAAATGTGAAACTCAACTACCATTGAATTTGATGATAATTTGAGTTTCACTCCCCCATTAATAACAATGTATCATTTTATTGTTTTCAAAAGTCTCATGGCGTTTTATGACCAAACTCTGGCTACGGATTGCTGGTTTCCTTAACTTTGCAGATGTCTCTATTATATCTATCACTTGTTTGTTTGTCATTAACATTCATCCCTCGTGCAACATAAGCATGCAATGAAAAATTGCTGGTTAATATTCAACATAGTAAAGCATTTTCATGAGATGCATTGGTACAAGGTCTGGGGTGGCAGATTATGGCATTTTTCTTGACTACATTTTGTGATGTAATTTTCCAGTGATGATCGATACACTTGTAAGAGTGACTAAAATATTGTCTGATGAACATGATGATTTAAGAAAAAATAAATTGTTGAATCTGCCATCACCCCACACCTTAATGCCATGGAATGGTCTTGCCCTTGCCCATTATGTTGGGTATCACCTAGCTTTGCCCTAATGGGCTAGCTCGGCACCTTACCCAACATAATTGGCAGTGGCTCAACAATTCCATAGCTAATAATGGTGTGTGTGTTTCACCAACATGTAAACACCATCACCACCAGGAAGAAGAAAACAAGCTTTCCAACATCATTCTGGTGTCCAATTGAGATCATTTTCACAATCTTAGCCACAAGTCAAGCCAAGACTTGACAGACCAAAAATTGGATATGCCAGATGATTCTTAGGATTCATAACTGTGATTCTATAAACATCAAAGAACTAGTTCTGGTATATAACCAAGGTTCTCAAAAAAAATGGAAAAAAAAAAAAAAAAACTGGACAAAACCCATGGTTCTTTCACTGGTTCTTTCATAAAGTCACAGGTTCTTTAAGGTTTTGTGAAATAACCGAGATTTTGATTTTGATTTTGATTTGTTTTCAACTAAATGGAATCAGTGATTCTCTTTATTTTGGAATATTTTAAAAAAAAATCGAAACCCATGATTCTTTAAAAATTCAAATAACCACACAACACTGATGTACACGTGTAAAAGTGTAAAGCAAAATTCAAATTGGAATATGCTAACAATGGTAGGAGTCGGGTACATAGGTGGGGGTACACCCTGAGCCACCCTCTGAATTCAAGGGTGACCCTGAGGGTCATGCCAAAGCCACCCTCTGAGGTCACCTTCTGAGTTGAAGGAGTACACACTTATGGGCATGCCAAGAACCTAAAACTTCATACCCCTCTTCTATTGTTGGATCAACAAAGTAGGTGGAAAGGAATTTTTGCTGTTGCTCCTCCAGTTCCTTAATAAAAGAAGAGGGATAGGAGCAAGAAGTGGGGGTATGAATCCTAGATTCTTGGCATGACCCTGGCTGGGGTCACCCCTGAATTCACCGGGTTGGCGAAAATGTACCTCATCTACCTGACTGCTGCCCCAAAAATTATTTCAAACCCATTTGCAAAAGAAAGAAAAGAAAAGAACGTTTGAAAAACCATTTGCAACTGAAAGAAAGAAAGAAAAACAATGTTTGAAAACCCATTTGCAACTGAAAGAAAGAAAGAAAGAAAAAATTTGAAAACCCATTTGCAACTGTAAGAAAGAAAGAAAGAAAGAAAAAATAAAATTTTGAAAACCCATTTGCAACTGAAAGAAGGAAAGAAAAAAACAATATTTGAAAACCCATTTGCAACTGAAAGAAGGAAAGAAAAAAACAATATTTGAAAACCCATTTGCAACTGAAAGAAAGAAAGAAAGAAAAAACAATATTTGAAAACCCATTTGCAACTAAAAGAAAGAAAGAAAGAAAAAACAATATTTGAAAACCCATTTGCAACTGAAAGAAATAAAGAAAGAAAGAAAGAAAAAACAATGTGAATCCAAAACCATTTGCAACAGAAAGAAAGGAAGCAAGAAAAACCAATGTGAATTCAAAACCCATTGCCAACAGAAATGAAGAAAACCCATGTTTGAAAACCATTTGCAACTTTGAGAGCAAGCAAGAAAACAAGAAAAGAGGGGTTGTGGAAAAAGCCTTGGGACACAAAAGCCATATCATCACACACACAAGAGAGAACAACTCTATCACAACACACAAGAGAACAAAGAACTCATTTTGATGGAATTGCAATCTGCTGCTGCAGCAATTGTTTTTATTCACTATCCATGGCACAACATTACAATGAAGGTGGCCTTGAGTAGTTGTTAGCCTCAAGTGATTGTAAGCAGAAAACCATTGCAAATATTTCTCTAAACTATTTGGAAATAATCTTCTCAATTGCCCCTTCCACCACCGCCACCGCTTCTTCTGGTGAACCTCCCCTTGAGCATGAAAAGCTTTGTTGAAACTACTAGCTCTCTGAGTTGCATCCATTGACAAGGAGAAGAAGAAGAAATTATTTCCACTGCAATCTTCTGTGGAATCCCCAATATTACTAGAAAGCAAATCAGCTTCAGAAACAACCTTCTTCTGCATCATCATCATCATCTGCTGCTGCTGCATCAGAAGATTTGAATGCCAAATCTTCTTGTGAAAAATGTCACAAGTAGCTGCAGAAGATGGTGGAGCTTCTTCGAGCGGTGGTGGGTGTTTTTCTGGCATTGCAGAATTGGGTGGTGATCTTCTTGGAGAGCAAGAAATGGAAGAAGAAGAAGAAGAAATTGAACATGGTTTTGATGATGGAGGTTTGTATTGCTCCTGAGGGATTGGGAACTCCTCCATCATCATGATTGTGGTGGTGGTTGAGAGTTGTCGAGCAGTTGAGGAGATGGATGAGCCCATGAGCTTCTCCTTCTTCAGCACCTCCTCCTCATCAGGTGTTGAAGCGGAAGAAGAGTAGTACAAGATGATACTGGCTTCTTGTTGTTGTTGTTGAGATTGCTGCATCATCAGCGGCCTTGGTTTTTGCAGAATTGATGTAGCCATCATCTCTGAATCTGTGGGCTCCTCCTCCTCATTGTAATATGACTCGAATTTCGACTCAAATTTCTTGTGAGGTACAACAGGACAATTGGTGGCAGCCTTTGGAGATCGCACCACAATCCATTCTCCTTCAGCAGGAGGGGAAGTGCTTCTCCACCAATCCTTACTGCTGCTGTTGCCTGTTTCTTCACCAGCAACTGCTTCTTCCTCAGAGCGTTTCCCAGCAGCAGCCCTTCTTGTTGGAGATTGGAAAGCTGCTGAAATCCTCCATAAGCGAGGCGGGGATAGAGGCGGAATCGAGTTCTGGAGCAACGAGGAGGAGAGCACCACAGAGCTGCTGCTGCTGCTGGATCTATCCCCAAGCTCCAAAACACTGGTGGGAGACAAAGGAGTGGATGGGTTCTTGGACAACACAACATCCGAGCAAGTCCTCCGAACTCCTGTGAGAAAGGGATGCTGCAGGAGCTGAGCACTGGTCCAGCGCGTGCGAGGGTTGCGCTCAAAGCAGCGGGCAAGGAAATCATGCGCTTCCGGCGACAACGAAGCCGGCACACTGGGCATCTCGTTGGTGCACCCAATCCGGTAGAGCGCCACAAAGGGATCCGCAATATGTGCCCATGGAGCTCGGCCCGTGGCCATCTCTACCACAGTACATCCCAGCGACCAGATATCCGAAGGCAATCCCTGTTCCTTTTGTAGCACGACTTCGGGCGCCATCCAAAACGGCGTCCCTTTCACGTTCCGCACACCACAATCCTCCTCCAACTCCATTGTCACCTGGTCTTGTCTCAGTCCATCGCCACCAGTTCTTCCTCTTCTTCTCTCAGAAGCAGCAGCAGCATCTTCTCCCGTAGTCCTCCGACAATCTGCAACTTCTTCTTCTTCCTCGACGTGTTTGGCGGATCCGAAATCCGCGAGCTTCACAGATCCCGCATTACCAACCAGCACATTCTTGCCCTTGATGTCGCAGTGCACAATTCCGCGGCGATGGAGGTAATCGATTCCTTGCAAGATACTGCGAGTGTAAGAACGGATGAGCTGCTCATCCAGAGGCTGCTGCTGCTGTTGTGCTCCTCCTGCAAACTGCTTCAACACGTCCGACAGACTACCGCCCGGCATATACTCTAGGAACACGTTGCGCATCCGCTTGCCGCCTTCTTCACTCCAATCGCTTCCTAGGCATCGCACCACGAACTCCGAGTCCAATTCCTGCAATATCCGGATCTCGTTTTCCATTGCTGCCAAAGCGGAATTGGGCTGCACCGCTGCCCCAACGTCTTCCACATCCCCCTGCTGATAGCTACTGCTACATGACACTACGGTCGATTTCACTGCGAAGAAGGCGCCTGTGACTCTATCCATCGCCAGGTTCACTTGCCCGAACGCCCCTGCTCCCAACAAACTTCCGCGAATCCATGAACTCCCCATGATCACAACAAAGTCCTCTTTCCCACCCAAAACAAAAAAATAAAACTCACAGAAGCCGGAAACACAAACTACACACGACACCAAAAACTGAATTTATTACTCTCTCTCTCTCTCTCTCTCTCAACTCTTCCAGCTGACAGAAAAGTAAACAAACAACGCCAAGAACGAACGAACAAACAACACAGGAGCCCAAGCCAACAGCTGAAAAATCTGCTCAGAAGAGAGAGACAAAAGAACAACTGCTATCAGAAATACAAAATCCGGAGCTCCTAGTTATAATCTTCCTCTCAGAAACTAATCAGCAGAAGACGACGCCAATTATGAAGATCAGAAACAGAAGAAGAGGAATCTATAGCGAAGAAGAGCGAGCACAGCAGTTACCGAGCGAGCGAGGAAGCGAGGGGGGAAACTGGCGAGGGAGGAGGAAACGAGCGAGAGAGAGCGCGCGCGAGAGGGGGGGAAAGAGGGAGGCTTTTTTCCTTTTTCTTTTTCTTTTTTTCTTTTGCGTTGGGTTGGTGGGCCAATCGAGAAGCCACTTGCGTCTTGGCCACTCGCTTGAGACGCCACGTCATGCTTGGCCTTTTTAGGACTTGGCCGTTACACTTAACCCACTTGGAGTTAAGTAAGGAGGGAGGGTTGGTTGGAGTGAGTGAGTGAGTGAGTGAATAGGCACGCCTAGCCTAGTCTAACCTAGCCTTATAGGCGATTGCGTATGAGACCTAGTAGTACCGACCCAATCCCCCTCCTCCTTCGCTTGCGCTTTCTCACTGCTTTCTCACCTGGTTTCCTAGAGGGTAAACCAAATTTGGGCAGGGTGGTAAAAAAAAGGAAAAACTGAGAACTGGAAAAGAAAAAAGAAAAAAAAGCCCTTCAATTTAAAGAAATTTGATCTTTCAAAATTTTCTTTTTGGCATTGACACTTGGAGTTAGTTAAAGTAAGGAAACCTGGAGTGAGTAGGCTAGGCGGCTACCCTTGTGGGCTATTTACCTAGGAGACCGACCTACCGACCCAACCCCACCCCATCTTCGCTTGCGCTTTCTCACCTGGTTTCACAAAGGGCAAGCAAAAAATGGGCAGGGTGGTTAAAAAAATAATTTAAAAAAAAAAAAGCGCAAAAACCCGTCAATGTGAGAAGTTTGACCTTATAAAGTTTTCTTTTCTTGCCCGCCAACAAAAAAAGAAAGGCCAATTTCTCTTTTGGGTGAAATGTGAATGAAAAAAAGAATCTGTGAACTGAAAGGTGATGAAAGACATACCACTTTCGTCAAGCTCTGTGGATGAAGAAGGAAAAAAAAACCAGGGGAAAGTTTAAACAGTAATTGTAATTTGCCATTTGAAAGAGGTGAAATCTTTTTTACCACTAATTATTTACCTATGTGTCTCTGCATTGGAGTAAGTTACTCTCTCATCGGCTCAGATCCGCCGCATGAATACTTAAAGGACAGGCGCCGGTTGTGAACGAGCCGGGGAGTTCTCGTGGACATTGTGATATTCTGACACGTGTCGATCGGATCTGTTCAGGACGACGCTCCATCTGAGTGCCCACGTCATCATGTATGGACAAGCTCCTGGACTCGAATTTTCTCTTTTAGATTTGAAATTCTTAATTTAAATAAAAAAAAGACCCCAGGACCAACAGATTTTTTTAAAAAACTTTTTTGGGTTTTTTTCCCATTTTTCTTACATAAAAAATTAGTTCAATTCAAAAATTAAATTTTTTTCCCATTTTTGGGGGTTCAAAAAAAGAGAAACTCTGTTTGTTTTCTGAAACAATGGGGGCCGAGAAGACCCATGTTTTCCTATTGAAAACTGGTCTGGTGATTTACCTGGATTGGAGTTTTCTCTTTTTAAGAAAAACATCTGAAATTAAAACTGCAAGTTTCAGGACCTGGAGTAAAATTCGCCAATTTTTAAAAATATAATAATAAATTGCAATTTTAAAAAGTTAAAATAACCCTGAGCAGTGTTTCTATTTCCAACCAAATTTTGTGACTTTTTATTTTAAAATTTTGGGAAATTTTAAGATTTTCCTTTTTCTTTTCTGGTGTGAATTTGACTAATTTGGCTATTTTTGGGGGAAATTTTGCCAAATTTCCAACATACCAAAAAATTGAAAAAAAGGTCCTGGACTGGAGTTTTCTCTTTTAAGATTAATTTCTTAATTTAAAAAATGGTCCCAGGTGGCAGACCTGTACTTTTCCACAGAAAACCGGTCTGGTAATTTACCTGGGCATGAAAGCGGTGCCCAAAGGGCATATTCCAGCTTGGAATGTAGTACGTGAACGGTGTTCTGTCTACTGGGGCCTGTTCCAACGTGTAACCAGTGTCTCCACTTTAATGTAAGGCACTCATTAAAAAACCGAGCTCTCCCAAGGTGCCCTTATCTTACACTAGACCAAATTGATGGAATCGTCCAAGGTGCCCTTATCTTACACTAGAACCGAATCGACAGAATCCTCCAAAGTGCCCTTATCTTACACTAGAATCGAGTCAACGGAATCCTCCAAAGTGCTCTTATCTCACACTAGACCAAATCGACGGAATCCTCCAAGGTGCCCTTATCTTACACTAGATGGAATCAACAGAATCCTCCAAGCTGCCCTTATCTTACACTAGATTGAATCAATGGAATCCTCCAAGCTGCCCTTATCTTAACACTAGACTGAATCAATGGAGGTGGCCTTTATCTTAGACTAGATCAAATTGATGGAATCCTAAGCAAGACAAGTATTGATGGTGGAGAAGAAGAATTATGCAATGTCATGGAGTAATCTACAAATAGGTTTCAAAACAAAGCTCATTAAGGAGTGTTTAGTGTCTTGTGCTCTCTAATGGAACCGCACATAGGTCTTAGAAAATGGGGCTCTTGGAGAGCATTTGAGTAGTGAGTTTGATGGTGGTTGTTCAATTCTTTTTGCCAATATGTTCTTTGTGCACTACAACCACCTGACTGCATAATAATCTACTCGTATGATTTTAAAAGGTCAAGAAATTGTGCCCCCCCCAAGATGAAAGAAAATGCATGCATGTTTTGACAATTTTTTTGCATGTCAATTTCCAAAGTCGTAATTCCATCTATGGAAACCTTTGAGTAATGCCATGATAATAATAACATACAAAATAATATACTTCCTAGAAGGTCAACTTGGACCCAAGATGACATAAAAGGATGCACTCTCAAGGGGTAATGAAAAGCAAGGATACTCTCTCTTTTGGCCCCCCCCAATGAGTGCCTTGATACACACCACCAACTACTCAACTAAGGGTGCAATGTTTTTGCTCTTGCTAGTTGGAAGTCCTCCACACCCCTTGCAAGTACCTTGTAGGTAGTTTAGCAAGGCAAAAAGTTCCTTTTTCATGTAAAGTATTCCAAATTCCATACACTAGTAAGTAGTACTACTACAATTATACACAAATCTTTAACATTAATTCAACCAAGTTGACTCCCTCCTTCTTCACACCCACCAGTAGTCCTATTGTTGGGATTTCTACCTATTTGTTGAAATTTACATCACAATTTGTTGGGTGTATTTTATTTTATTTTTTCTCCCATCACAAAAGTGAGGATCATGCATAAGAAGATTTAGCCAAATTTGGCTACAAGATAGATACAAAAGTAGAAAAATATATAAAGCCATCCTTTTATAATCTGGCTACCTACTGGAACCTATTGTAGAAATCTAGTATTTTTGTTTTTATTTTTCAAAATCTAGCCAATTTGGGTCATTTTAAAGTTTAAAATGTTCTGTAGAGGTCAAAATCAGATTTTTCAAGTTTTTAAAATGGGGAAATGGTGCATCTGGCCATCTCAAGATTAGGGTACATAATTGATACATTTTTGTTACTTTGTGGAGCACTTACACATAATTTTCAAGTGCAAAACGAAGGCACATCCACTTGGTGTAACTTAATTTACCTCCGGAATAGGGAGCATAAATTTCATTTCACAGAGGGTTTTGGCAACTGTACTAAAACACCCACAAGAGGATTTGTTAAAAGATAGCAAGAAAAATCAACTGAGCTAATCACCATGGTTAGCCAGGGAACTGAACCATGGTTAGTTTGAAGGCTCTGGTTTCATGCCCGACTTACCATCCATCCTTCACGGTGCACTGGTGAGAGTGCTGGTTCATTCTGGCCTCTCGGTCGCGCATATTGGTTGCTCTTTGGACAATGAAAAACCACGAAGACTTTGTCAGGGCTTGATTCTAAGGGTGCTACATAACCTTGTACGACAAGTGATCCCCTTGCTCATTCTGATCCAAAAGCCTTATTCCGATACAGAAGCCCTTGTTCGTGGGTGCATGACATTTAACCGACCACCTTGGATGATTGAAAAGGAAAGAAAGACTGCAGGGGCAGTGGTGGCCATTCAGGTTTAAGTGTGGAAATGAAATCTGACCCAAAAGAAAAGGGGGAAAAAAGGGGGGCAGGGGGGGCGGCATGGGGAGGACTACTGAATTTGACAATTGATAATTCACAGAACTTTGAGTGAAATATTTCTGGCAGAGACTAGAGACGGCCCAATTTGATCATTTCGTTTATGATTACAATTCAAGCACTTGGCCGACAACACCACCAACAACAACAAGCAAACAACAACTACTACTACTGTACGTCAAATACCGAATCAAATACTGACGGGCAACAAATGCTACTGTCCAGGGTTGGCAGCAGTTCCGGGACTGGGTAACGGAAGCAGGTGCGACACTTATGGGGGTGGTGCTGACAACAATAATAATATTCTTGCTCTTAATCAAAGGCTTTTGCGGTAACAACAAAAATGATAGCGGATGTCAGCTGCTGTTTGGATGTCCCCAACAAAAATAAATAAATAAAAATGCTGTCTGTCTGCCATATTCAGCAACCAAACATTCAAATACAATGTACACAAGTATAAATGTTTTTTTAATATATAATAATAATAATAATAATAATAATAATAATAATAAACAAATAGGTGTGGTCTAAGGTCTTATATTCTGTTTAGGGTTTTTTTTGTTAATTTTTTTTCCGAAAAAAATTGTTCAATATTCAATAACTCTTCGACCATAGGTCTGAACACTACCAAATTACTTCAATGCAACCCCTATACCTATTGAGGGCTTTTCAATGGTACCAAAAGCCAGACAAGGGGCACCGTGGTTTGGGAAATCTCATTGTGACATACAAAGCAAGGGGGTGTGTCACATTGTGGCCTTGCCATTTACATTAAAAAGGATCTTAAGGCAAAAGAAGAATTATGGAAACTAAAAAATTTCACCATTGCAAAAATATAATCTTCAAAAAAATCCTCTCAAAGAAGCCAAAATCCTTCAAGATATTATAATTCTATAACTAATCTCAAGTTTTGACAAAAGCCAAATTATCATCTTTCAAAAATCCTCATATAAAAATTGACCCATTACTCCGGGCCAAAATCCTTAAGCTAATAATCTATAATGAATCTAAGCACAATATCCTTGCCTTCGTAAGTAAGGCCAACAAACAAACAACCTTTGTTCATAGATGTTTTAATGTAATATGTGTCATTGGAAGTGTGGACTAGTTAGCCAACTAATTTTTTCTTTCAAAACCATTTTTAGTAATATAATTGATTTTCAATTTATAAAAAAATTACTCAAAACTCAATATCTTCTACACTTTAGATCTAATTTTTTTCCAAATTTCCTTCATTAATCCTACTTACTAAGGCCTTTTCAATAATACCATGATTGTGCCCAAATTCCCTTATAATTTTTAGTTTTGGTTTAAATGAATTATCATTGAAAAAATTGTTCAATAATCAACCCAATCAAAATTTGTACTCCCCAACCTTTGTACATAGAGATAAAGTCTCTTGGGCAGAACCCCCAAAAAAAAAAAAATCAGCCCCGCTAATTAGAAATTACAAATAAATAGATAAATAAATAACCCTAGGTTTAAAAGCCAAGATAAGCTGTAGAGAGGATAACGTGACAGGTGGCAGGTCCACATTGGGTGATTAGGTGTTTTTTTGGACCCCAAAAGGTCTGGGTATGTGTCTCTCCTACCGCAAGATTTGTGTGTCTTTGGATTGGATTAGATTTCTTGGTTCCGGATTGGTCCTTAGTTCTGTCCACTCTTTGGGCCCCCAAACCAAACCCCCCCCGCCCCCGCACCCCCACCAAGTCCTCACAAGCACTAAAATTACCAAAATTCTGAATCCTCATTGGATGCCTGACTTAGGAAGTGAGAAAAAAAAAAAAAAGTAAACATAGCCACATTTCTAAACTTGGTTTTCAGTGTGTAACGAAAAATATAAAAGGATGATTAAATATTTTTATTTCATATTTACCTAGTTTATAGCCAAATTTGGCTAAATCTTCCTATAGATTGTCATCACTTTTTCTGCGTCTTCCTATGGATGATAGCCACTTTGGCTACAAACAAAAATTCTTTCAAAAAAATTTTGAACCAATTATTGTGTAGGATAAAGCCTGAGGGTGAGGGTGGTACTGAAATAATAAGGGTACGCGAGGTGTGAGCCAAGTGCAAGCCTAATTTTGATAATGTAATCAATTTGCTTGGAGGGTTTCCATGGCATAAAAATTGATGCAACCTTTAGAGAGTCCATTACATTTTTTTTAAAGCTCGCTGTGAAAAACAGAATGCCCACTCACTCAACGGATGGGGTAATAATGTGCCCTCTAATTATATTACAAAAATTCTAATTTTTTTCTTTTTTCCACCAAAAAAATTGCAAAAAATATTTTGAATTTTTTTTCCTAGTGTAAATTTGGTTATTTTTAATTTTAAAAATTAGTTCTATATATATATATATATAATTATTTTTAAAAGCCCTGGCTCCAGACCCCTCCCCTGACTTCCAACACATTTTTATCAATGTCTGCAGCTGCTGGCAGCCACCCCCCAACCAAATGACCAACAGACTCGTTCTTCTGAACTAAAAA
>Ga0116229_10004674_pt1 | contig 22460 bp, 22 predicted proteins | sample S1TSphgellanicum_3_FD_87313 | JGI IMG/M metagenome (GOLD analysis project Ga0116229, IMG submission 87313) | Host-associated microbial communities from peat moss isolated from Minnesota, USA - S1T2_Fc - Sphagnum magellanicum MG | ecosystem: Host-associated > Plants > Peat moss > Unclassified...
CCGGTCAAGCAAACGAACCCGCCGCCGCAGCCGAAGCTCAAGCTCAACGTCCCCAAGCAGACCACCAAAGACACCAGCGCCTCGAACGAAAACAAATACGTTCCGCCGCCGGCCGGCAACGAGAACGGCAACCCGGAGGGCACCGAGGCATCCGGTGCGCCGGCCAAGCCCGCCGCGGTGGCGGCGACCCCGGCCCCGACCCCGGTACCCACGGAGACGCCGACTCCAAAGCCCGCGTGCGCGGTTCCTAACAAGGAGGCCGCCGTCAAAGGCACGCCGGCCGACGCCGAATACCCGGACATCGCCAAGGAGCAGGGCGCCGTCGGAACGACCCAAGTGAAGGTCACGCTCGATGCGACCGGCGCCATTCAGGGCGTCACCGTTTACAAGTCTTCCGGCAATCAAGCGCTCGATAACTCGGCCTTGCAAGCCGCCCGGGCCACCGCCTACACTCCGGAGACGGTCAATTGCGTCCCTGAGGCGGGCTCCTATCTCTTCAAAGTGGACTTCACGGGCCAGTAGGCTCGCTCGCTCGTGACCTGGTGGCAGGCGATGCTTCTCGCCGTCCTCCAGGGGACGAGCGAGCTTTTCCCGGTGTCCAGCTTGGGCCACACCGTCCTCGTCCCCGCGCTCCTACGCTGGACGTTCGATCGCAGCGCGCCGACCTTCTTGGCATTCGTGGTGGCCCTGCACCTCGGCACGGCGCTAGCCTTGATCGCGTTCTACCGCGCCGACTGGGCCCGGATCGTGCGCGCCTTGCTGGCCAGCGTCGCCCGCGGGCAGCTCTCGGCCGATCCCGACGAGCGGGTCGGCTGGCTGCTCGTGGTCGGCACCGTCCCGGTCGCGCTGCTGGGCGTGTTTCTCGAAAATCCGGTGCGCACGCTGTTCGGCTCGAGCGCGATCGTCGCCGCCTTCCTGATCCTCAACGGCTTCGTCATGTTCGCGGGCGAAGCGCTGCGCCGGCGCGAGAACCCGCTCGCGCGCGCCTTGCCGGACCTGCCCTGGCCGGCGGCCGCGGGGGTCGGCTTCGCGCAAGGCGCGGCGCTCTTCCCCGGCATCTCGCGCTCGGGCTCGGCCATCGTGGCCGGCGTGCTCCTGCGCTTGACGCACGAGGATGCGGCTCGCTACTCGTTTCTACTGGCGACCCCGGTGATCGTCGCGGCGTCCGTTCTGGAGATCCCGAAGCTGCTCGCGCCCGACGCCCACGGCATCTTGCTGCAATCGTTCGTGGGCGCCGGCGTGGCCGCGGTCACGGCGTACGCGTCGGTCGCGTTTCTCACCAGATGGTTCGAGTCGCATGATTTGCGTCCGTTCGGATGGTATTGCTTGATCTTCGGGTCGCTCTGCCTCGTTCTCGCGCTTGCAAAGGTCATCTCGTGAAGCCTCTCGCCCTGGTTCTGGCCGTCGTTTTCTTCATCGTCGCGATTCTGTATCTGGTCGGCGTCTTGCAGCTTGGCGTCGCCCATCCGGGCGGGCGCCACGTGTCGCACTTCGTGCTCTTCGCGGTCCTCGGCGCGCTGTGCTTGGTGTGGATGCGGTTCCAAGGCGCGCCCGCGACCAGACTGCGCTAGGACTCGGCGTGAACGTGCCGGTACGCCCGAGCCACGTGACGGCCGAGGGCGGCGTCGCGATGGTCGACGTCGGCGGCAAGGCGGTCAGCGAGCGCTTCGCCCATGCCCGGGCGCTCGTGCGGGTTGCGCCGGCTACCGAAAGCGCCCTGCGCGCGGCGACCTTGGCGAAGGGCGACGCCTTCGTGACCGCGCAAATTGCCGGCATCATGGCAGCCAAGCAAACGGCGACTCTGATTCCGCTGACGCATCCGCTGCCGCTCTCGAGCGTCGAGGTTTCGTTCGCCTGGGCCGCCCCCGGCGTGCTGCAAGTCGATGCCACGGCGCGCACCAGCGCCCAGACCGGCGTCGAAATGGAGGCGATGACGGCGGCCGCCGTCGCGGCGCTCACGCTCTACGACATGACCAAGTCGCTGGAGAAGGGGATCGTCATCGAGTCGCTGCGCCTGATCGAAAAACGCGGCGGCAAGAGCGGTACTTGGCGCGCCGAGGGCGGCGCGTGATGCCGGCCGTCGACGTGGCCGTCGTCGTGCTCTCCGACCGGGCGGCAGCGGGCACGCGGCCGGATGCCTGCATTCCCGCGGTCGCGGAAACCCTGGGCGACGGGTTTACGATCGTTCACCAGCGGGTGCTGGCCGACGACGTTGCCGCGCTGCAGGCCGAGCTGATCGAATTGGCCGACCACCGGCGCGTGCCGCTGGTCTTGACCAGCGGCGGCACGGGCCTGGCCCCGCGCGACCGCACACCTCAGGCCACGGCCGGCGTCCTAGACTACGAGGTGCCGGGCATCGGTGAAGCGATGCGCACGGCGTCCGCCGCGTTCGTCAAAACGGCGATGCTCTCCCGAGCGATCGCGGGCGTCCGCGGCACGACCTTGATCGTAAACCTGCCAGGCAGCCCCAAAGCGGTGCGCGAGACGCTCTCCGTTCTGTTGCCGGCTCTCCCCCACGCACTCGATCTCCTCGCCAACACCGTCACAGACGGGTAGGACATGACGTACGAAGACGCGACCGGCTACCTCCTAGGCACGATCAACGAAACCGCGTCGCGGCGCAATCCGCACCGGCTCGAACGCATGGCCGCGTTCCTGCGACGGCTGGGCGATCCGCATCTGCGCTACCCGACCCTGCACGTGGGCGGCACGAGCGGCAAGGGGTCGACCTCGACGATGCTCGCCGCCGCGCTGACGGCCACGGGCAAGCGGACCGGCCTGCACACCAAGCCGCACTTAGTTTCGATGACCGAGCGCGCCCGCATCGATGGGCGGGCCATCGACGAGCAGAACTTCGCCGATCTGCTCGAGGAGATGCGGCCGGTCATGGACGCGACCTCGCGCGACTTCGGGCGACCGTCGTATTACGAGACCTTGCTGGCGCTGGCGTTCCTGCACTTCGAGCGCGAAGGCGTCGACGTTGCGGTCATCGAGGTCGGCATCGGCGGGACCCTCGACGGCACCAATCTGCTCGCGCCGCAAGCGACGGTGATCACCAACGTCGGTCTCGATCACACCGAGATCCTCGGCGACACGCACGAACTGATCGCGCGCGACAAGGCGGGCATCGCCAAGCGCGGCATTCCGATGGTGTCCGACGCCCACGGGATCGCGCGCGAGACGATCGAAGCGGTCTGCGCCGACGCCGGTGCGCCCTTCTTCGCGGTCGACGATCACGCGACGATCGAGCCGCGTCCGAGCGAACCGTACGGCCAATCGTTCGCGGTCAAGACCGCCGCCGCGACGTACGAGTTGTCGTTGCCGGTGCTGGGCCGCTTCCAGCAGCGTAACGCGGCGACGGCCATCGTGACCTTCGAGCGTCTCTCCGGCGCGCTGCGCCCCTCGCCCGAACAGATCGAGCGTGGCTTGACCCAACTGGTCGTGCCGGGCCGGATGGAATTCTTTCCGGGGTTCCCGAGCGTGATCTTCGACGTCGCGCACAATCCCGACAAAGCCGCGTCGCTCGCCGAGGCCTTGCGCGAAACCTTTCCCAACCGCCGCTTCTCGTTCGTCGTCGCGATCAGCGAGTCGCATGACGCCGCGAACACGCTGCGGCCGCTGTTCGACCTGCCGGCTTCGTTCGTGTTCACCTCGTTCGAAGCCGCGGGGCGCACGGCCGAGCGGCCACAGCGGCTCTTCAACATGGCGGCGCTGGCCGGCGTGCCGGCGCGCGCGATCAGCGATCCGATCGAAGCGCTCGCGGTCGCGCGACGCCAAGCGGACGGCAATCACGTGGTGGTCGTTACCGGATCCACGTTCCTGACGGGCATCCTGCGCGATTGGTGGGTCCGCAATGTTGTCGAACGCAGTCGGAGTTGACGCCGGCGCCCGCGGCGCGCTGACGTTACGCGGACGCCGTTTCGTTTGGGGCGCGCGAACCTACGTGATGGGCATCGTCAACGCGACGCCCGATTCGTTCTCCGGCGACGGCCGGCCCGAGGCGGCCGACGCCGTCGAGCACGCGTTGGCGCTGGCGGCGGAGTCGGCCGACATCTTGGATCTCGGCGCGGAATCGACCCGGCCGGGCCACGTGCCGATCGAGCCCGACGAAGAGCTGCGGCGCCTGCTGCCGGTCGTGGCCGGCGTGCGCGCGCGTCTGCCGCAGGCCGTGATCTCGATCGACACCTACAAGCCCCCGGTGTTCGCCGCCGCGCACGCCGCCGGCGGCGACCTGCTCAATTCGATCTGGGGTTTCGACGACGAACTGCTGGCGGTGGCGGTCGAGCGGGACGTGCCCGTGGTCGTGATGCACAACCAGCGCGTCCCGGTCTACCAGCGCGACGTCGTCGACGAGGTTCTCGCCTACCTCGAGCATCAGGCGGAGCGCGCGCTGCGCGCGGGGCTCCGGCGCGAGCGCATCATCCTGGATCCCGGCGTCGGCTTCGGCAAGACGCCCGACCACAACATCGCGTTGCTCGGGGCGCTCGGGCGGTTGACGGCGCTCGGCTTTCCGACGATGCTCGGGACGTCGCGCAAGTCGACGATCGGGAAATTGACCGGCCGCGCCGTGTCGCAGCGCGCCTTCGGCACGGCGGCGACCGTCGCCCTGGCGATCGCGGCGGGCATCGACGTCGTGCGCGTGCACGACGTCGCCGCGATGCGCGACGTCGCGCAAGTGAGCGACGCGATCGTGCGCGGCTGGCGCCCGGCCGATTGGAATGCGCGGACGTGAACCTCGATACGATCGCCGTCCGTGGCATTCGCGCGTACGGGAAGCACGGTGCCAATCCCGGCGAGCGCGACTTCGTCCAAGCCTTCGACATCGATCTCGAACTCGAAGTCGACTTGACGGCCGCGCGGGCCAGCGACGAACTTGCCGACACCTTGGATTACGCGGCCCTGCACGACTTGATTCTGCGCGCGGTTCGCGAACGCTCGTACCGCCTGCTCGAACGCCTGGGCGACGAGATTCTTTCCGAGATCCTGCGCGACCGGCGGATCGCCACCGCCCGCCTGACGATCGCCAAACCTCGGCTGCTGGGCGGCGCCACGCCGGCGGTGAGCTTACGAGCCCGGCGCGGCCCCGCCGGCGGGTGACGTGACCCGCGCGGCGATCGGCCTGGGCGCCAACGTCGGCGACGCGCACGGTACGCTCGAACGGGCGATCCGCGCGCTCGAACGTTTGGGCCGCGTTGCGGCGCGGTCGAGCTTCTATCGCACGGCGCCGTGGGGCGTCACGGATCAGCCCGAGTTCGTCAACGCGGCGGTGCTGCTGGATACCGAACTCCAGCCCTTCGAACTGCTCGCCGCGCTCAAGGAGCTCGAGCGCGAGTTCGACCGCGTCGAGACCTATCGCTGGGGTCCGCGGGAGATCGACCTCGACATCCTGACGTACGGGAAGCTCGAACTGCGCGATCCCGAATTGACCATTCCGCACGCCCGGCTCTTCGAACGGGCTTTCGCCTTGGCGCCCCTGGCGGAAATCGATCCCGCCTTCGCCGGCGCCTACGCGGCGTTGCCCGCGCGCGAGCGCGACGGCGTCCAGCGGATACCGGCCGAGACGGCTCGAACCAAAGCGGCTGTGGATTGGGACGTGGCGCTGCAGCGCGTGCGTTCGGCCGCCGAGTTTTGTGCCTCGGCCGGGCTGACGCGATTCAAGCTCGAGGAAGAGGGTCTCGCCGTGGAGGTGCGCCGCCGCGCGCGTCCGGTGCCCGCCTTCGTGCTGCGACCCGACGTCGAACCCGGGCTCCCGGCCAACGGCGCGCCGGCGCCCACCAACGGCAGCGTCGCGCGCGAAGAAGAGAAGGCGACGGTGCTCAAAGCCGAGTTCGTCGGCATCGTGCGCTTCTCGCGGCCGACGGTTTCGCAGGGCGCGCACGTGGCGGAAGACCGGGAGCTCGCCTACGTCGAGTCCCTGGGCATCCGCAATCCGATTCGCTCCGGCGGGCCCGGCCGCGTCACGCGGGTCTTCGTCATCGACGGCCAGTCGGTCGAGTACGGCCAGCCGCTCTTCGCGATCGAGAGCTGAGCCGTGTTCAAGAAGCTGCTGATCGCCAACCGCGGCGAGATCGCGATGCGGGTCAACCGGGCCGCGCACGAACTGAATATCGAAACGGTCGCGATCTTCTCCGAGGCCGACCGTGCCTCGCTCCACGTTCGCAACGCCGACGAATCGTTCTGCGTCGGGCCGGGGCCCGTCGCGCGCTCCTATCTCAATATCCCCAACATCATCTCGGCCGCCTTGATCTCCGGCGCCGACGCGATCCACCCCGGTTACGGTTTCTTGGCCGAGAACGCGCGGTTCGCCGAAATCTGCGCCGATCACGGCCTGGTTTTCGTCGGCCCGACCCCGAGCGTGATCGCGCGGATGGGCGACAAGGCGACCGCCAAGGCGATCATGCGGGACGCGAAGGTCCCGACGACTCCCGGAACCGACATTTTGTCGAGCGTCGGCGAGGCCCTGACGGCCGCGCAGGCGCTGGGCTACCCCGTGATGCTCAAGGCCACGGCCGGCGGCGGCGGCAAGGGCATGCGCGCGGTTCAGACCCCAGCCGAACTCGAGCACGCCTTCGCGACCGCGCAGGCCGAAGCCGAGGCCAATTTCAAAGACGGCCGCCTGTACATGGAAAAGCTGATCGACCGGCCGCGGCACGTCGAGGTCCAAATCGTGGGCGACGGCTTCGGGAACGTCGTGCACGTGGGCGAACGGGACTGTTCGGTTCAGAAGCCCTCGCATCAGAAGCTGGTCGAGGAGGCGCCCGCGCCGGAACTGCGCGAGTCTACCCGCCGCAAACTGCACGACGTCGCCGTGTCGGCGGCCCGTGCGGTCGCTTACTCCAGCGTCGGAACCCTTGAATTCCTCGTCGGCGGCGACGACGTCTACTTCATGGAGATGAACACGCGGATCCAAGTCGAGCATCCGGTGACCGAGATGATCTACGGCGTCGATTTGGTCCGCGAGCAGATCCGGGTGGCCGCGGGCGAGAAGCTCTCGTTCCGCCAGAAGGACCTCGTGCCGCGCGGCCACGCCATCGAGTGCCGCATCAACGCCGAAGAGGGTTCGCACAATTTCGCGCCCGCTGCCGGCACCTTGGTCGACGTGAACCTGCCGGGCGGCTTCGGGGTCCGCGTCGATTCCCACGCCTACGGCGGCCTGGCCGTGCCGCCGTTCTACGATTCACTGCTGGCCAAGATCGTCACCCACGGCGACACGCGGCTCGAGGCGATCGACCGGATGAGCGCCGCGCTGCGCGACACGCGCATCGGCGGCGTCAACACGACGATCGGCGTGTGCAGCCTGATCATGGCGGACGACGTGTTCCGTCACGGCGGCGTCTCGATCGATTACTTGCCCAACTTTTCCGCCGCGGCGGCGAGCCGCTCGTGACCCGCGGGGCCGCGCCGCCATGACGCGGCGCTACGCGCGCGAGCTCGCGCTGCAGGCGCTGTACAGCATCGAGGTCGGCAAGAACACCGCGGCTGAGGCGCTCGAACAGACGTTGACGATGCCGGACATCGCGCGCGAACGCGCCTTCGTGCGCGACCTCGTGTTCGGCACGCTCGAGCACGCCGATCAGAGCGATGCGCTGATCGCCCCGCTCTTACAGGGTTGGACGCTCGAGCGGTTGCCCACGCTCGACCGGATCGTGCTGCGCATGAGCGTCTTCGAATTGCTCCACCGCAAGGAGACGCCGCCCGCCGTCGTGATCAACGAGGCGGTGGAGCTGGCCAAGAAATTCTCGACCGAAGATTCCGGCCGCTTCGTCAACGGCGTGTTGGCTAGCGCGAGCAAGGTCGCATGAGCGCCACGACGATCGGGGTCCGCCGCCGGCGGCGGCGACGCTTATCCGTGCTCGCGCGAATCCTCTACGGCACGCTGACCGTCGTCTTTCTGCTCGCGCTTTTCGCGGCCGGGACCGTGGCCGGCGTGGTCTATTCGTATTCGCGCAACCTGCCCGACATCAACAAGATGGCGGACTTCCAGCCGCAGCGCACGACGCGCGTCTACGCGCGCGACGGCGAGTTGCTGGCGACGCTCTACAATCAGAACCGCATCTGGGTGCCGATCGCCAAGATTCCGCAGCGCGTGCGCAACGCGTTCGTGGCCAACGAAGATCACAACTTCTACCAACACCACGGCGTCGATTTCGGCGGCATCGCGCGCGCGGCGCTGGCCGACTACCGGCACGAGCAGTTCCAGGGCGCCTCGACGATCACCCAGCAGTTGGCGCGCGCGCTCTTTCTCTCGAACGAAGTCTCGATCTCGCGCAAGATTCAGGAAGCGCTGCTGGCCATGGAGATCGAGCGCTACTATACCAAAGACGAGATCCTCGAACGTTATTTGAATTTGATCTACTTCGGGTCGGGCGCGTACGGCATCGAAGCGGCCGCGCACGAGTACTTCGGCACCGACGTCAGCCGCCTGACCACGGGACAAATCGCGCTGCTGGCCGGCCTGCCGGCCGCGCCGTCGGATTACTCGCCCTACGTGAATCTCGACCGCGCGCGCGAACGCCAGCAGCACGTGCTCGAGCGGATGATCTCCAGCGGCTATATCACGAGTGACGAAGCGGCCGATGCCGCCGACGCGCCGCTCGGCCTCATCGGCGAACGCCCGACCGGGCTGCAGTCGTACCGCTATCCGTACTTCACGACGTACGTCGAGCACGTGCTCGAAGATCAATTCGGCACGCACACGGTCTACGAGGGCGGGCTGGAAGTCAATACGACGCTGGACCCCCACCTGCAGCAGTTGGCGCAGGAAGCGGTCAATTGGGGCGTCGGGCGAGCCGAGGCCGAAGGGATCAACGCCCACCAAGCGGCGCTGGTCGCGATCCGTCCGCAAACGGGCGAGATCGTGGCCATGGTCGGCGGCGCCGGCGGATTCTCGCTGACCAATCAGTTCAATCGCGCTTGGCAAGCTCTGCGCCAGCCGGGGTCGTCGTTCAAGCCCTACGTCTACACGGCCGCAATCGATAGCGGCATTCCGCCGACCGCGACGGTCGACGATTCGCCGATCTCGTATCCGATGGGCGACGGCACGCGCTGGAGCCCGATGGACGACGACTTCCGTTTCTTGGGACCGATCACGCTGCGTTACGCCCTAGCCCAATCGCGCAACGTCGTGGCCGTGAAGCTGGCCCAAGAAATCGGCGTCGATCGCGTGATCGAGTACGCGCACCGCATGGGCATCAAGGAGACGCTCGAACCCAATCTGTCGCTCGCGCTCGGCAGTTCCGTCATCTCGCCGCTCGAGCAGGCCTCGGGCTACTCGACGCTGGCCAATCAGGGCATCCACATCGAACCGACGGCGATTCGCCTCGTCACCGATCCGATCGGGACGACGCTGCTCGATAACCGTTTCCCGCAAGAGACCGAAGTCGTCAGTGCCGGCACGGCGTACATCATGACCTCGATGCTCGAAGGCGTCATCAACGAGGGCACGGGCTACCCCAACGCGCAGATCGGCCGGCCGGCCGCCGGCAAGACGGGCACGACGTCGGACTTTCGCGACGCCTGGTTCGTCGGCTACACGCCCGATCTGGTCACGGCGGTGTGGCTCGGGAACGACAACTACGCGCGCATGAACGAGTCGTACGGCGGCAACGTGCCGGCGCGCACCTGGGCCCGCTTCATGAAAGCGGCGCTGGCCGGCACGCCCAAACACGATTTCGCCTATCCGGCGACCGAACTGCGCAAGCTCGCCTACTGCGGTGAAGGGAAGCGCTTCGAGTACTTCCTCGACGGCACGCAACCGGTCGCTTCGTGCGCGAGCGCGGGCTGGGACGGCCGTCGACGCGTGGCCTTGGATGCGCCGCCGGTCGGCGCCGAACCGCTGGCCGCGTACGTGCGCACGGCGCTGCGCGCGGCGGGCTACACGCCGGCACGGTCGCCGGCTCCCGCGTTCGCCACGCCGCAGGCGGCGCCGATGGACGACGATCCGACCTTGCCCCCGGCCCCGCCCGACACGGTCGTCACGGCCGACCCGGCCGCCTCGGACGCGGGAACCGTTGAGATCCCACCCCCGGCCCCCGACCCCGCGAACACGCCGCAGCCCGCCGGCACGCCCGCGGCCCCGGCCGCCGCGCCGGCCGGCACCGCCTCGCCGTGACGTCGGCGCCGCCCGACCGCGTCGTCGGCGTCAAGCGGCTCGCCGATTACCTCAAACGCAAAGTCGAAGCCGACCTCAAACTGCGCGATCTTTTCGTGCGCGGCGAAATCAGTAATCTCAGTCCGCAAAAGAACGGGAGCGTCTTTTTCGATCTTAAGGAAGGCGACTCGATCCTGCGCTGCTTCGCCTGGGGCAGCGATGCGGTGCGCTTCGCGCCGCTCGCGAACGGCCGCGCCGTCGTCGCCAAAGGCTCCGTTACGACCTATGCGGCCAAGAGCACCTATCAGCTGGTCGTGCGCGAACTGACGCTCGAGGGCGTCGGCGACGTGCACGCGCTCTTCGAAGAGCGCAAGAAGAAGTTAAGTGCCGAAGGACTGTTCGCCGCCGAACGCAAGCGGCCGTGGCCGCGCTTTCCGTTTCGGATCGCGCTCGTATCCTCGCGCGCGGCCAACGGGGCGATCGATTTCGTCACGATCCTGCGGGTGCGCGCGCCGCACGTCGAGGTCCGTTGGTTCGAGACTGCGGTCCAGGGGCCGAACGCGCCGGCCGAAATCTCCGCGGCGCTGCGTCGCGCCTCGGGCGCCGACGTCGATGCGATCGTGCTCACGCGCGGCGGCGGTTCGTTCGAAGATCTCTTTTGTTTCAGCGACGAAGCGGTCGTGCGCGCCGTGGCGGCGGCCCGGCACCCCGTGCTCTCAGCGATCGGCCACACCGTGGACCAGCAGCTCTGCGACTTCGCCGCCGACCGTCACGTCGAGACGCCGACGGCCGCCGCCGAGGCGATCGGTTTCAGTACGCGCGACCTGCGCGCCCGCATCGTCGAACGCACCGAGCGCGCCCAGCGGGCGGCGCGCTTGTGCGTGGAGCGCCTGCAGGCGCGGCTGGCCAAGTCTCTGGTGCGCTCGCGGTTGACCGAGCCGCGGCTCTTCCTCACGCCGCTCGCCCAGCGTCTCGTCGACGTGGACGGCCGGCTGGCAGGCGGCGCGGCCGCGCTCTTGCGCGGACGCGAGGCGCGCCTGCGCGAACTCGGGCGACGGCTCGAGGCGCGCGATCCCTCGCGCCGGCTGGCCGAGCGCGGACGGCGGCTGCAAGCGGCGGCCTTCAAGCTCGAGGCGGCCGCGCGCGGCGCGCAGGCCCGCCTCATGCAGCGCGTCGCGCTCGCGTCGGCGCACTTGGACGGCAAGAATCCGGAAGCGATCTTGCAACGTGGATATGCGATCGTGACGCACGAGGGCAAGATCGTGCGCGATCCCGCTGCCGTCGCGGCCGGCGAGACGATCGAGGCCCGTCTCGCTCGCGGAACCCTGAGGGCGCGCGTAGAAACCGAGAATACAACGTCATGACTACTTCAGCCGGTGAATTCGAAGAAGCGCTCAAGCGCTTGGAGGAGATCGTCACGAAGCTCGAGCGTGAGAACGTCAGCTTGGATGATTCGGTGGCGCTTTTTCAAGAGGGAAAGCGGCTCTCGCTGCGTTGCGAGCAGTTGCTGAAGACCGCGCAGTCGGCGATCGAGACCGCGGCCCGTTCCGATTCCCCGAGCGACCCGTCGCCACGGACCTGATGGAAACCGGCACCGGGCGCGCGCGCGTCGCGCAACGTCTCGACGAAGCGGTCGCCGAGCGGACCGGCGTCACGCGCTCGCGGGCCCGTTCGCTGATCATGGCGGGACGGGTGCGCGTCGACGGACGTCCGGCTACGAAGCCGGGCGCCACGGTCGCGCGCACCGCGGCACTAGACGTCGAGCGGCCGCGTCCGTTCGTGAGCCGTGGGGGCGAGAAGCTCGAAGGGGCGCTGGCCGATTTCGGGCTCGACGTTCGCGGCGTTCGCGCGCTCGACGTCGGCGCGTCGACGGGCGGATTCACGGACTGTCTGCTGGCCCAGGGCGCGGCCCACGTGACCGCGCTCGACGTCGGCTACGGACAGCTCGCGGCGCCGCTGCGCGCGGAGCCGCGCGTCACGGTCCTCGAACGCACGAACTTCCGCTCGGTGTCCGACGGCTCGCTTGGCGCGCCATTCGAGCTGATCGTCGTCGATGCGTCGTTCATCTCGGTCGTCGCGCTGCTCGATCGCGCGCGCGCCTTCCTCGCGCCCGGCGGGTCGATCGTGGCGCTCGTCAAGCCGCAGTTCGAAGCGGGACGCGAACGGCTGGGTAGCGGCGGCGTCGTGCGGGATCCGGCCGTGCACCGGGCGATCCTGACCGAGGTGCGCGCCGCTTTGACCGGCCTCGGTTTGACGGCGACCGCCGTCGCGCCCAGCCGCTTGCGCGGCCCGTCGGGAAACGTGGAGTTCTTCATGCTGATCGGGCGTAGCGGGCTCGCGTTCGACGACGACGCGCTCGAGGCGGCGCTCGCCGGGGTGCCGGCCTGATGGACGCACCCGCGAAGCCGGCGACGATCGCGATCTACGTCGACATGTTCCGCGAGCACGCCCGTGCGGCAGCGGCCGATTTGGCGCGGCGCGTGCGCGACTCGGGCTACTTCGTCGCGCTGTGCGAAGACCAGGATCGCGAACTCGGCCTCGCGTCCAGCGGCGCGAGCATCGAAGAGGCTTCGCTCTTGGTGACGCTCGGCGGCGACGGAACGCTGTTGCGCGCGGCGCGGATCGCCGTGCCGCATAGCATTCCGTTACTGGGGATCAACACGGGCCGGCTCGGCTTCTTGACCGAAATGGAAGGCGACGCCGAAACGCTCGCGGCGTTACCGGAAATCTTGCAGGCGGGGTTTCAGATCGACGAACGCGCGGCGCTCGCGGTCGAGGCGCACGGGCAGTGGCACTTCGCGCTCAACGACGTCGTCGTGAATCGCACGAGTCCGCACATGACGCCCTTCGGGCTTTACGTCGACGGGAAGGAAGCCGCGCACGTGCCGGCCGACGGCATCGTCGTCGCGACGCCGACGGGTTCGACCGCGTACTCGCTCTCGGCCGGCGGCCCGATCGTCGCGCCGACCGTCGATGCGTTCATCGTCACGGCGCTCTTGCCGCACACGCTATTCTCGCGGCCGCTCGTCGTGCCGACGACGTCGACGATCGTCATCGTCTGCGACGCCGAGACCACGGGCGTCGCCCTCGAAGCCGACGGTCAAGTCGTTGACGAATTGCAGCCCGGCGAGCACGTGACCGTCGTGCAGCACCCGTTGCCCGTCTACTTCGCGCGGCGCAAGCCCTTGGACTTCTTCGCCTTACTCGAAGGAAAACTGCGCTGGAACGCGCCGGTGAAGGACCGCTGATGCGCAACGTCAGGCTCTCGCGGCTCGAAATCGAGGATTTCGCGCTAATCTCGCGCGCGTCGCTCGAGTTCTCCGACGGCTTCACCGTCTGCAGCGGGGAGACGGGCTCGGGCAAGACGATGTTGCTGGGCGCGCTCGGCTTCGTGCTCGGGGAGCGTTCCTCGGCGGACATCGTGCGCGCCGGGGCGGCCCGCGCGCGCGTGACGCTGGAAGTCGATGCCGACGACGCGTTGCGCGCGCGGCTCGCGGCCGAGGGCTTCGAAAGCGACGACGGGGAAGCGGCGCTCTTCTCGCGCGAGATGTTGGCCGGCGGAAAATCCAGCGCGCGCATCAACGGACGGCTGGCGACCTCGGCTCAGCTGCGCGCATTCGGCGAAGCGCTCGTCGAAGCGATCGGCCAGCACGAGCAGCAGCGGCTGCTCGCGCCCGCCTACCAGACCGACGTGCTCGATGCGTTCGCGGGCGACGCGGCGCTTGCGGCTCGCCGAACGGTCGCGCAGGCGTACGAACGCGCGGGCAACGCCGAGCGTCGCTTGCGCGAGCTGACCGACGACGTCGGTCGAGCCGTCGCCGAGCTCGAATTCGCACGCTTCGCGCTGCGCGAAATCGACGAGGCCGCGCCGGTGGCGGGCGAGGACGAAGCGTTGCGCGAGCGGCGCGACTACCTGGTCAACGTGGAGCGGATTCGCGGCGTGCTCGGCGGGGCGCACGAGGCGCTGGCCGGCGGCGAGGCGTCCGCCGTCGACGCGCTCGGTGCCGCGACGACGGCGCTGGCTTCGGTCGCGCGCTTCACGCCGAGCCTCGGCGCGCTCGCCGATCGGCTCGCCGTTTTGCAAAGCGATGCGGGCGATTTGGCAGCCACGCTCGCGCGCGAACTCGAAGCGACCGAATTCGACGCCCGCGAACTCGAGGCGCTCTCCGCGCGGCTCGATTTGCTCGAGCGACTGAAGCGGAAGTACGGAGGTTCGCTCGAGGCCGTTGCCGGCATGCGCGCGCGCTTCGAGGAGACGGTCGCGCGCGAAGGTTCGCGCGACGAACGTGAGGCCGAGCTGCACGCCGCCCTACGCGACGCACGCGAGGCGCTGTCCAACGCCGCGCGTGAGTTGAGCGCCTTACGCCAAAGCGCGGCCGGCGCGCTCGAGAAGCGGGTCGCCGCGGAATTGGCCGCGCTCGCGATGCCGGCCGCCACATTCACCGTGGCGCTCGAACCGTTGGCCGAGCCCGGACCCGCCGGCGCCGAGAGCATCGCGTTCGCCCTTTCGCCCAATCCGGGCGAGCCCGTTCGCTCGCTCGGCCGGGCCGCTTCCGGCGGCGAGCTCTCGCGCGTGCTGCTGGCGCTGGTCGTCGTCCTGGCCGGCCGGCGCGAACGTACCGCCCTGATCTTCGACGAGATCGATGCCGGCATCGGCGGCGCGACCGCGACGGCCGTCGGCGTGCGCCTCGGGGCGCTCGCCGACCGGACGCAAGTTCTGTGCGTCACGCACCTCGCGCAAATCGCGTCGTGGGCCGATCGGCACTACGTGTTGCGCAAGCGCGAGCGCGCCGGTTCGACGGTCGTCGAATTGGTCGCGCTCGACGAGCGCAAGGCCGTGCTCGAAGAGATCGCGCGCATGCTCTCCGGGAGCGCGGCCGGCGTCGCGCTCGAACACGCGGAGGCCCTGGTGCGCGACGTGCGCGACGTGCGCGCGCGCAAGACGCGGCCCCGGGCGGCAGCTCGCGCGTGAATCTGAGCCTGTCGAAGATGAGCCTGTCGAAGATGAGCCCGTCGAAGCCGAAGCTGTTGATGCTCGTGTCGCCCGAAGGCGATGCGATGATGCGCGACGTCGCCGCGCTCTGCACGGCGCTGCGCGACGAGTACGAGATCCGCGTGCTCGCGGTCGCGGACGAACGCGCGCGCTTCGAGGCGACCGGCGCGGCGTTCACGCGCTGGCGGCCCGCCGGGTTCGTCGGGATGGGCATCAGTATCTCCCGGCTGCGCCGCACCGTCCAACGCGAGCAGCCCGACGTCGTGCACGCGCACGGTTTTCCGGCGATCGCGGTCGCGCTGGGCACGTTTCCGAACCGGCTCGCGAAACGCACGATCGCGACCTTTCACGATCCGCAGCGCGATAAGGAGCTGCCGAAAAAACTCGTCGAACGCAAGTTGCCCGCGTACTTGCGGCGCGGGGCGGCCCTGGTCGCGACCTACGCTTCGCTCGCGCGCGCGCTGGAAACGCGGCTCCTGCTCGACGACGATTCAATCCAGGTGATTCCCCACGCGGTCGCGGAGCCGCCCACCGGCGCGCCGCTGACGCGTCCGCCGGCACGGCCGGGTCCCGTCGTGGGCTGGAGCGGTTCGCTCTCAGCCGACCGCTCGTGGGAAACGGCGATCGACGCGTTCGTCAAGGTGCACGCCGAGCGGCCGGAAGCGCGCATGCAGATCGCCGGAGCGGGACGTGCGCGGCAATTCGTCGCCGCGCACGCCCGCCATGCGGGCGTGGCCGATGCCGTCGAGTTCCGCGGTGAGATCGGCGTCGCCGAGCTGTTCGCGGCCATCGATGTGCTGGTCGTTCCGAAGTCGCGCGACGCGCAGCCGCAAGCTCCGCTCGAAGCGCTGGTCTGGGGCGTTCCGGCCGTCGCCGCCAACGTCGGCGCGCTGGCCGAAGCCATCGGCCCGTTCCCGACCGGGTGGCTCGTGGACGACGACCCCGAGGGCTTTCGTCTGGGCATCGAGGATGCGTGGTCGAAGATCGACGAGGCCTGGGCCGGTGCCGCCGCGCAACGCGAGGAAGCCGCGCCCTTCGGCCTCGAACGCGTGATGGCCGCGTACCGTGCCCTTTACGCGCGCGCGCTCGCAAGCGATTGAGGCGGTGCGCCGCTATGGCAATTTATGGATTTTGAGCACGTTCGTGCCGCCGGCGCCGACGGGCATGCCGGAGGTGATCGCGATCGTGTCGCCGGAGCTCGATAGGCCCTCGCGCAACATGCGCGCTTCGACGATGTCGATCAGCGTTTCGAAATACTTGTAAGACTCGACGACCAGCGCCTCGACGCCCCAGACCAGCGACATGCGGCGAGCGACTTCGGGCACCGCCGTCATCGCGACGATGCGCGCGCGCGGCCGAAACGACGAGATGTGCCGGGCCGTGTTGCCGGTCGTCGTGCCGGTCACGATGAACTTGAGGTCCAGCTCTTCGGCCATCACGACTGCGCCTTGGGCGATCGACGTTTCGACCGAGCGCGGCGCGTGGTCGAAGCGCCGCGCTCGCAGGAGCTCGTGCGGATAGCTGCGTTCCACTTCGTGTGCGATCATGGTCATCGTGCGGACCGCTTCGATCGGATATGCGCCGCGCGCCGTTTCACCCGAAAGCATGATCGCATCGCTGCCGTCGATGATCGCGTTGGCCACGTCGGTCGCTTCCGCGCGGGTCGGGCGTGGGGAGGCGATCATCGATTCGAGCATCTGGGTGGCCGTGATCACCGGCTTCGAGACGCGGTTCGCGCGCGCGATCAGGTCTTTCTGAGCGAGCGGGACTTGTTCGAGCGGGATCTCGATACCGAGGTCGCCGCGCGCGACCATGATGGCGTCGGCGGCCTCTACGATGTCGTCGATCGCTTCGAGGGCCTCGTGTTTTTCGATTTTCGCGATGACGGGCACGTTCTTGCCGCGCTCCGCGATGAAGCGCTTGACGCGCAGCACGTCTTCGGCCGACTTAACGAACGAAATCGCGACCCAATCGACGCCCGCCTGGAGCCCGAACTCCAAGTGCTCGAAGTCGCGATCGGTGACGGCCGAGATATCGAGCGACCCGTCGGGATAGTTGATGCCTTGATTGGCGCGCAGGTCGCCGCCGACTTCGACCAGGGTCTCGACGCGGTCGCCCGTGGTCGACGTGATGCGCAGCGCGATGGCACCGTCGGCCAAGTAGATGCGCTTGCCGGTCTCGACGTCGCGCGCGAGGCCGGGATAACTGGCCGAAACCGCATCTTTGCTGCCCTCGATGTCGTGGGTCACGAGCGCGAAGGCCGCTCCGTCGACGAGCCGCACCGACTCGACGCCCGGGGCGAGGGAGCCGGTGCGCACCTTGGGTCCCGGCAGATCCTGTAACACCGCGATCGGCACTCCCGCTTGGCTCGCGACGCGACGGATATCGACGATCACCGACTCGTGTTCGGCGTGCGTTCCGTGCGAGAAATTGAGCCGCGCGACGTTGAGGCCGGCATCGACGAGCGCGCGCAAAGTCGCGGGAGCGCGCGAGGCGGGACCGATCGTGGCGACGATCTTGGTTCGCTTCGAGCCGCGCTTCATCATCACGTCGTTGCTCGCGTTTAGACGAAGTGCTGGGCGAGCCTTTGCGCGAAAGCAATCTCCGTGCGTGCGGACCGCCGGCGAAGCGATTCAATCACGTGGCGGCGCTATACCGTCGCGTATTTGCTTTCGATCGTCGTTCACATCATCATCGCGATCCTCTTCGCGCTACGCACGCTCCAGCCCGAGGGTGGTTCGGAAACCGCGACCCGGGGCGAAGTGATTTCGGTGACGCGCGAAGTCGCGCAAGCCTCGCCGTTGCCGGTCGCCACGCCGCTTCCCGTGCCTTCGGCGGTGCAGCCGCCGGTCGTACCCACGAGCGCGCCCACGAACGCGGCCACGAGCGCGGCCACGAGCGCGCCCGCCGTCGTGCCGACGATCGCGCCGCAGCCGGTCGTGTTGCCGACGGCGGTGCCGCGGCCAGTCGTGCTGCCGACGGTCGTGCCGCGGCCGCTCGTGACGCCGATCGTGGTTCCGCCCGTGGTAACGCGCGTCGCGCCGGTCCACCCGCGCCCGACACGTCCACGCCTGGCCCGGGCCGCGCCACGCCGTCCGGAGCTCTCGAAGTTCTCGCCGACCGGAACGCCGATGCCCGAGCGCATCTCGGTGATCGCGCCGCTGAGCACGCCGGTCGCGTCGCCCGAACCGAGCCCGCAACCCAGTATCGTACCGGCGACCCTGCCACCGGCCGCCTCGCCCCAGCCGGCCACGCCGCTGCCCACGCGCCCCCCGACGCCCGAGCCCACCTTGCGGCCGACGCCCGAGCCGACCGCGGCCCCGACATCACGCTCGACGCCCGAAGCGACCGCCCGCCCGACGCCCGAAGTGACCGCGCGCCCGACCCAGGCGGCGACGGCCCAGCCCACGGCCGCGCCGTCGGCGGTGCCGACCCTCGCACCCACCGCGCCGCCAACAGCGGCGCCGACCGCCCGTCCGACCCGGGCGCCGATCGTGCGCGTCACCCCGGTACCGGCGCCTCGAGCTACCCAGGCCGCGACGGCCGAGCCGACGGCGGCCCCAACGCGCGCGCCTACGGCACACCCCACGGCCGCTCCGACGGCGGCGCCGGCCACGGCACGGCCCGCGCGCGTGACGCCGGTTCCACTCGCGCACGCGACGTCGGCTCCGGCCGCAGCGCCGCGCACGGCGGCACCCTCGACGGCCGCACCCACGGCTGCCCCGCGCGCGGCGCCCGCCGCCACGGCATCCGCGGCGGCGGAGTCCGCCGCCCCTGCCCCCGCGGCGTCCTCGGCCGGGAACCACGCGCCCGTCGCGGGCGCGTCGCCCGGGGTGAAGTCCGGCGCGACCGGAGTGAAGCCAGGCGCGACCGGTGCGAAGCCCGGGGCGACGGGTGCGAAGCCCGGAGCATCGGCGGCGACGGGGGCCGGAGCCAAGGGGGGCGCAAGCCCCGGGCCCCGCCCGGGCACGGGCGCTGCCGGGCCGGCGAACGGGCAGTCGCCGCCTGGCGGAAGCGCGTCGTCGACCGTCGCAAGCGCCCCGCGCAGCGGGCCGACGCCCGGGCCGGGCGGGTCGCTCGACCGGCTCAACGCGCGGCTCAACGCGATGCTGGGCGGCGGCAACGTGGCCTACGGCAGCAAGGAGTATGTCGGCGACATGCAAGCCGCGATCGACCAGGCCCAGGAGGACTACTACAAGGCCGCGGCGCCGCCGCCCGAAGTGCTCTCCAAGGCCCTCTACGTGGTGCGCCAGCGCGGTTCGCTCGTCGGGCCGTCGAGCATCGTGTACGTCCTCAAGCGCCAGCGAATCTTCGGCATCGAGATCTGCACCGGCTGGAAGATCGAACAGGAGTCCGGCGGCGGCGCCCCGCAGGGCGGCTACACCTTCGGCCCGTGCGGCGGCGAACAATTCACGCCCGCCGGCGGCCTCCCGACCCTCCCACCCAAACCGGCTGCGTCGCCCTAAGTAGGGACGACGACTCCGGCCGGGCGGTTTAACGAATGGCGGCAATCAAAAAGCTGGCAATGTTTGACAGGCTGACAAATCTTTGACAGCCTGACAAAATTCAGTGAGATTTGTCAGGTTGACAAAATGCGCGATACGGCGCGATACGCGCGATTCGGGCGCGATACGGCGCTTGCATCTAGGGCGGGCGCGTGGTATGATGTGCGACGGTAAACAAAAAGCGTGGGTGCGTCCCACGCTTCGTTATTGTAACGGGTCATTTTTGGGGGATCGGGCAGCAACGCTGCCCGCAAGAACTTGTCTCTCGCCGAAGCGTTCGAAGAAGCCGTCCGCGGGCTGCCGTTCGAAGGGGAGTTCCGCGACGTCGAAGTCGTCTCGCACCGCGCGCGCCGCAGCGGTCGCAGCTTTCAATTGTCGCTGACCGTCGATCGGGCGGCCGGGGTGGATTTGGCGCTGTGCGAGCGCGTCGCGGCCCGGCTCAACGTCGCGCTCGAGGGGCAGGCCGATCCCTACACGCTCGAAGTCGAGTCGGCCGGTCTCGACCGTCCGCTCCTGGCGCCGAACGACTACGACCGCTTTCGCGGGCAGAACGTCCTGGTCAAGACGACTTTGCCGATCCACAGCGAGTACACCCACCGCGGCAAGCTCCTGGGCGTGCGCGGCAACGCCGTGATCCTCGAGCATAAGAACGGCGAGTTGCCGATCCCCTTGGAAATGGTCAAATCCGCCAACGTCGAGTACGATTACCGCGCCGACCTGCGCCGTGCCAAACGAGAGAAACGAGAACGCTGATGCCTGCCAAAGCTGCTAAGACTTCACCCGACGAACCGACGCTCCGCGAAGCGCTGCGCCTGCTTCAGGGCGAGCGCTCGATCCCTTTCGAGATGCTCTTGGAAGCGCTCGAAGCGGCGCTGATTTCGGCCTACAAGAGAAACTTCGGTGGTGAAGCGAATGCGATCGTCTCGATCGATCGCGACACCGGCGAATACAAGGTCTACCATCGGCGCACCGTCGTTAGCGAAGTCACGGATCCCAAGCTCGAGGTATCCAAGCGCGAGGCGGGCACGAAGTACGAACCCGGCGACTACTTCGACGAAGAAGTAACGCCTAAGGAGTTCGGCCGGATCGCCGCCCAGACGGCCAAGCAAGTGATCGTTCAGCGCATCCGCGAGGCCGAGCGCGACACGATTTTCAACGAATATAGCCAAAAGCTGCACGACCTCGTCAACGGCACCGTGCAACGCTACGAACAGCGCAACATGTTCGTCGACCTCGGCAAGACCGAAGCGTTGCTGCCCCTCTCCGAGCAGGTTCCGCGCGAGAATTTCCGGATCAACGATCGCATCCTGGCCTTCGTGCTCGACGTTCGCAAGACCAACAAGGGGCCGCAAATCGTGCTCTCGCGCGCGGCGGAAGGGCTCGTCCAACGGCTGCTCGAGCGCGAGGTCCCCGAGATCGTCGACAACATCGTCGAGATCATGGCGATCGCGCGCGAGCCCGGCAGCCGTTCGAAGGTTGCCGTCCATTCGCACCGCGGCGACGTCGACGCGGTCGGCGCGTGCCTGGGCCCCAAGTCCAGCCGCATCGCCAGCGTCTCCGACGAGCTGCGCGGCGAGAAGATCGACATCATCCGCTGGTCGGGCGATTCGGTCGCGTTCATCAACAACGCGCTGGCGCCGGCCAAGGTGCTCTCGGTCGAACTCTTCGAAGACGAGGGCGTCGGCTTGGTCGTCGTGCCCGATTACCAGCTGTCGCTCGCAATCGGACGCGAGGGGCAGAACGTGCGGCTCGCCGCGCGGCTGACCGGCTGGCGCCTGGACATCACGAGCGAGGCCGACGCCGAGGAGACGCGCGCGCGCTATCTGGCCGAACGCGAGGAGCGCATGGCGGTCGTCGCGGGGCCGGAGACCCTCGAGGAGGGCGAGTTCGAGGGCGAGGACGGCGCGGAAGCCACCCAGTCGATCGACCCCGAACTGATCCGCAAGCTCGAAGAGTTCAAACGGCAGATGTTCGACCCGGCCCACCGCGGCGAGGCCGAGGGCGGCGGAGGCGAATCGTCCGGCGGCTAGATCCGCACGTCCCGCTCCGAACCTGCGTGGGCTGCCGGCGGCGCGCCCCGCAGGCCGAGCTGCTCCGTTTCGTCCGCCGCGCGGATGGGGGCTGGGTGCCCGACGCGGCGCGCGCGCGCGCGCCCGGCCGCGGCGTCTACCTCTGCTCGGAAGCCTGCGCGGCGCGCTCGGTCAAGAACAAGCGGTACCCCGGCCTGGGCCTAGTTGCGACCGGCGTCACATGGAAAGTGCCGTCCGCCCTTTTCGAGCGCGAAGCGGGCGTGTATGATAGTGCGGTTCCCCGGAGCGGAATTCCGGGGCCGGGGGCACGCCCCGCGTTTGAAGCAAAATTGGCGGCCTTTGGGCCGGAGCACGTACATGATTTAAGAGGACGTCCCGAGTGCAGCGAATGATCGCGCGCGAGGGTTATCAGAAGGACGATATGGCAACCGGTAAAGTGCGTATTTTCGAGCTGGCAAAAGAGCTTGGTCTGTCTTCAAAAGACCTGATCGGGCTCTTCGAGCGCCTAGGCGTCGAAGTAAAGAATCAATTGAGCGTCGTCGACGATCCGATCGCGGATCTCGTGCGCGGCGTCCTTCTCGGTGGAGCCGGCAAGCCCGCAGCCAAGGCCGCCCCGGCCGCCGCCGCGGCCCCGCCGCCCGCGGTCGCCGCACCGCCCGCCGAGGCGGAAGCGACCAAGAGCCCTTCGCCGAAGGCCGCGCCCGTCAAGGCCGCCGAGCCGATTCCGACGCTGAAGCCGGTCACCGCGCCACGCCGCACCGCTAAGACGGCGGCAAGCGCTGCTCCGCCCGCCGACGCCGTGCCGGCGCCCGTCGCCGAACCCGCGCCCGCGCCCGCGCCCG
>Ga0116229_10004676_pt1 | contig 22448 bp, 16 predicted proteins | sample S1TSphgellanicum_3_FD_87313 | JGI IMG/M metagenome (GOLD analysis project Ga0116229, IMG submission 87313) | Host-associated microbial communities from peat moss isolated from Minnesota, USA - S1T2_Fc - Sphagnum magellanicum MG | ecosystem: Host-associated > Plants > Peat moss > Unclassified...
CAGGTCCAGGTCAAGGACGCGTGGGTTCGCTGGTTGCCAGGCAACGCTCCTTCAGGCGGCTACCTGACGCTGGTCAACAGTGGCGATCAGCCCGCCAGCCTGGTCAAGGCTGCCAGCCCCGATTACGCCGACGTATCGATCCACCGCAGCACAAACGTTGGCGCAACAAGCCGCATGACGCCGGTCGAGCAGATCGTCGTTGCGCCGCATTCGAGCCTTGAGTTTGCGGCGCAGGGCTATCACCTGATGCTCGGGCATCCGACGCGCAAGCTTGCGCCGGGGGACCACGTGACGCTGACGCTGACAATTGCGGACGGGGCGGTGGTGGGCGCGGAGTTCGATGTGCGCGCGCCGGATGGGGGATCCGGCAAAGCGCAGATGCCGGACATGCCCGATATGCCGGACATGCCCGGCATGTCGCACTGAGTACTGCGGCAGCGCCCGCCAGCACGATGGACCAGCGCAACCTGTCGGCACGCCAGTTCGGCGACAACGCCGCGAACTATCTACACAGCCCGGTGCATGCGCGGGGCGCCGACCTCGAGCGGCTGCAGGCGCTGTCGGGGCGACTGCGGCCGCAGCAGGCGCTGGACCTCGGTTGCGGCGCCGGTCACGCGGCGTTTGCGCTGGCGCGCGGCGGGGCGACCAGCGTGATCGCCTACGATCCTTCCGGGCCGATGCTGGCCGCGGTCGGGCGCGAGGCGGTGGTCCGCGGCCACGCGCAGATCGCGACCAGGCAGGGCGCCGCCGACCAGTTGCCGTTCGAGGACGCGAGCATGGATCTGGTGGTGACGCGCTATTCCGCGCATCACTGGCCGTCGGTGCCAGCGGCGCTGGCCGAGATCGCGCGGGTGCTGCGCGCCGGTGGCACGCTGGTGGTCATCGACGTGGTGGCGCCGGAGTCGGCATTGCTGGATACGACGTTGCAGACCGTGGAGCTGCTGCGCGACAGCTCGCACGTACGTGACTACCGTGCCTCCGAGTGGCGCTCGATGCTAATTGCGTCCGGGCTTGCCTGCGCGGCCAGCGAGCAGTGGAAGCTGCCGCTGGAATTCGACAGCTGGGTACGGCGCATCGCGACGCCAGCGCGCCGGGTCGATGCACTGCGGATAGTGATGCAGGACCTGCCGGCGGAAGCGCGCGAGTATTTTTGCGTGGCGGCGGATGGATCGTTCAGCAGCGACTCGCTGTGGATCGAGGCCTTGAAGAGCGCCCGTTCGGGCGGGTAGTGTGCGACCGGCATGGCTACCACGCAATTACGAACCACGCCCGGCACTGCCGCTCCGGACTTCGCCCTGCCCGATCCGGCGGGGCATATGCATCGCCTGGCGGATTTCGCCACAGCCAGGGCGCTGGTGGTCGCATTCATCTGCAACCACTGTCCCTATGTGAAGCACATCATCGGCGGGCTGGCGCAGTTTGCGCGCGACTACCAGCCGCGCGGCGTCGCGATGGTGGCGATCAATCCCAACGACGCGACGCGTTATGCCGAAGACAGCCCGGCCCACATGGCGGAGGTCGCGGCGCGCAATGGCTTCACGTTCCCGTACCTGTACGACGAGTCGCAGGCGGTGGCCAGGGCCTACGACGCGGTGTGCACCCCGGACCTGTTCCTGTTCGACCAGTCGCGGCAGCTGGTGTATCGCGGGCAGTTCGACGCCAGCCGGCCGGGCAACGCGGCGCCGGTGACCGGCGCAGATCTGCGCGCCGCGGCCGATGCGGTGCTTGCGAGTCGGCCGATAGCGCACCAGGTCCCCGGAGTCGGATGCAGCATCAAGTGGAAAGCGGGGTGACTCCGCAGTCGTTCTGCTGCCTACAGCGTACCACCCGGTGAGGCGCTCGGAGCCGGGGGCGCGGCCGGGGCCGGAGGACCAGCGGCGGCGCCGCCGGGAGCGGCAGGCGTGCCGGTGGTGGAGTAGTCCGCCGGCCAGCACACGTACAGCAGGTCGATGTTTTCCTTGCGCACCAGCGCCAGGATGCGCTCGGCGTCGGCGTCGCTGACGATGAATTCCGTGACCACCGGCAATTCGCCGGCCAGTTCGAAGAAGTTCTGCTCCAGCATGACCCCGTGGCGGCCGAAGCCGGCGACCGCGCGAAACGCCGAGCCACCCTGCACGCCGAGCTTGCGCACCTGCTCGAGCAGCCACTCGTACAGCAGCATGCCGCGAAAGCGCCGGCTCTCATGCATGTACAGTCGAAGCACCGTGGCCTTCATGCGACGTCCTTGAGCCCGAACAGCAAGCGCACGCAATATACGCCCGCCAGCGTCAGCAACACCGAACCGACCAGGTGGGCGCCGATGATGGCCGCCGACCAGGCATAGTCGCGCCGCAGCAGCAGCGTCGCCGTCTCGCCCGAGAAGGTGGAGAAGGTGGTCAGCCCACCGAGGAAGCCGGTGGTCGCCGCCAGCCGCAGTTCCGGCGGCACGCCGGCATTGCGCGAGAAATATTCCATGCACAGCCCCATCACGAAGCCGCCGATCAGGTTGGAGGCGAGCGTTCCGAATGGAATCGTGGGGAATACCGGATTGAGCCAGGCGCCCAGGCGCCAGCGCAGCAGCGCGCCGAGCGCCGCGCCGATGCCAACCGCAAGGCCCTGCCAGATCATCAGCGCATGCTCGATGATCGCAAGGCCGCTTGGCAAGCGCTCATTGGGACGTCGTGCCTGGGGTCGACTTCCCTTGGGGCGGCACGCCGTGATCGGCGCGGTCGAGCTGCGAGGCATCCCAGCCGCCACCGAGCTGCGAAATCAGGTCGACGCTCGCCACCCAGCGCTGGCTCTGGATGCTCAGCAGGCTGATCTCAGCGACCAGGCGCGTGGTCTGGACCGTGATGACGTTGGAATAGGCGACCACGCCTGACTTGTACTGGTTGACCGTCAGCTGCTCGGACAGCCGCGCATCCTTGACCGCGGATTCCTGCAGCTGTGCCTGCTGTTCGAGTACACGCAGCGTTACCAGGTCGTCCTCGACCGCCTGGAACGCCGACAGCACGGTCTGGCGGTAAGTCGCGACCGCCTGGTCGTAGTTCGCGCGTGCCTCGCGATTCTGGTAGTAGGTCGCGCCGCCGTTGAATATGCTTTCGGACAGCGACGGGCCGAACGACCACAGCGCATTCTTCGCCTTCAGCAGTCCAGGCAGCACGCCGGAACTGAAGCCGTACGATCCGGTCAGCGTCAGGCTGGGAAACCAGGCCGCCTCGGCCACGCCCACCAGCGCATTGGCGCTGGTCACGCTGCGCTCCGCCGCAGCAATGTCGGGACGGCGTTCCAGCAGCGCCGACGGCAGGCCAGCCGGCACCACCGGCACCAGGGTGCTGATCTTGCCCGGGTCGATCGCCAGCTCGGACGGCGGCTTGCCGATCAGCACCGCGATCGCGTGTTCGAACTTGGCGCGCGTGAGCTGCACGTTGACAGCCGAAGCCTCCGTGCTCTCGAGCTGCGTACGGGCGGCGTACACGTCCGCCATGGTCGTGATGCCGGCCTTGACCTGGTTCTGCGTGATCGTCAGCGCCTTGTTGAAGCTTTCGATCTCGGTCTGGTAGAGCTCGGTCTGCTGGTCGGCGGCGCGCAGCTGGAAATAATCCTGCGCCAGCAGCACCTGCGCCGACAGCCGCGCCGCCGCAACGTCGGCTGCGCTTGCCTGCGCCTTGGCGACATCCGACTCGACCAGCCGGCGGATGCGTCCCCAGACGTCGAGCGACCAGCTGGCCTGGGCGCCGGCGCTATACGTCGTGCGGCGGCTGTTGGCGCCCGAGCCGGTCGTCACCGTCGCGCCCGAGGACGTCGTGATGGCCTGGTTGACGCCGTTGGCGCTGCCGCTGCGGGTGGCGCCGCCGGTGACGGACACCGATGGCAGCAGCGTGCCGCGATCGACGCCTACCTGCGCCATTGCGGAGAAATAGGCCGCTTCGTTCTCCTTGAGCGTCTGGTTGGAGACCGCGACCTGGCGCTCCAGGCTGTCGAGCAGCGGATCGTTATAAATCGACCACCACGGCTGGTCGGCCGGGATCTCGCCCGGCGTCGCGGGTTTCCAGCCCTGATCCTCCTTGTAGCCACCGTCGGCCGGGGCCGCGGGACGATGATAGTTGGGACCGACCGCGCAGGCGGACAGTGCCAGCGCCGCGCCGATGGTCGCGACGCGTTGCCGCGCCGCACCTACGGTCGCGCTGACCGCATTGACGCCGGTGCGACGTATCGTCATGCCGATGCCGGATGTCATGCCGATGCCGGATGTCATGCCGATGCCGGGGACGGCGTTCCGACGCCGCCGCCCTTGCCCGCCGTCATGCGGCGTAGCCACAGGCGGAAGCGATCCATGTAGATATAGACCACCGGCGTGGTGTAGAGCGTCAGCATCTGGCTGAAGATCAGCCCGCCGACGATCGAGATGCCCAGCGGCTGGCGCAGCTCCGCGCCACTGCCGGTGGTCACCGCCAGCGGCACCGCACCCAGCAGTGCCGCAAGCGTGGTCATCATGATCGGCCGGAAGCGCAGCAGGCAGGCCTCGTAGATCGCGGTGCGTGCATCGACGTTCTCGCGTCGCTGATGCTCGAGCGCCACGTCGATCATCATGATGGCGTTCTTCTTCACGATGCCGATGAGCAGGATCACGCCGATCAGCGCGATCAGGCTGAACTCGGTACCGAACAGCAGCAGCGCGATCACCGCGCCGACCCCCGCCGAGGGCAGCGTCGACAGGATCGTGATCGGATGCACGTAGCTCTCGTACAGGATACCCAGCACCACATAGACCGCGACGATCGCGGCCAGGATCAGCCACGGCTCGTTGGCAAGCGACTGCTGGAATACCTTTGCCGTGCCGGCGAACGCGCCATGCACCGATATCGGCACGTGGATGCTCTGCATGGTGTTCTGGATGGCGTTGATCGCGGTGCTGAGCGATTCGCCTTCCGGCAGGTTGAACGAGAACGTGGTTGCCACGAATGGCCCCTGGTGATTGATGGCCAGCGGCGTGGTCTTCGGCCCGTAGGTGCTGAACGACGCCAGCGGCACGGTGGTTTCCGAACTGGTGGCGATCGAGGAGCCGGTCGAGGCGCCGCCGCGCGCACTGTTGGTGAGGGAATTGAGCGCCAGGTTCTGGGCGCCGGATGCCGGCGTCGGGGTCAGGCTGGTGCTGGTGGGGCTGGTGGTGCTGGAACTGGTCGTGGTGGACGCGATCGTGGTGGTGCTGGTCGCGCTGGCAGAGGTGCCGGCAGAGCTGCTGGTCGCCGCGAAGTCGCTCGAGGAGCCGGACGTCGACTGGGTGCCGCTGACCGCGCCACCGGTGGTGCTGACCCAGACCTCCTTCAGGGTATCCGGGCTCTGCCAGAAGCTCGGGTCGACCTCCATGACGACGTGGTACTGGTTCATGTCGTTATAGATCGTAGACACCTGCCGCTGGCCGAAAGCGTCGTACAGCGTATTGTCCACCTCGGACAGGTTGACGCCCAGCCGGGCGGCGGTATCACGATCGATGTTGAGGGCGACGTCGAGCCCGTTGTCCTGGCGGTCGGAATTGATGTCCAGCAGCTGCGGCACGGTTTTCAGCGCATCGGTGATCCTGGGCATCCACCGGTTGAGCTCGCCCAGGTCGTCGCTCAGGATCGTGTACTGGTACTGCGAGTTGCTCTGCCGGCCGCCGGCGCGAATGTCCTGGATGGCCTGCAGGAACAGCCTGACACCGGTGATATTGGCCAGCTTGACGCGCAGCCGCGCAATCACGCGGTCGCTGTTGGCGTGGCGCTCCGACAGCGGCTTCAGGCCGACAAAGATATTGGCGGTGTTGGTGGCGCCGCCACCGGGGCCGCCCCCGCCGCCAGTGAAGCCGACCACGTCCTGCACCGCCGGATCCGCCTGCACGATGCTCATGACGCTGCGCAGCTTCTGCTCCATCGCCTGGAACGAGATGCTCTGGTCGGCGCGCAGATTGCCGGTCAGCGTGCCGGTATCCTGTTGCGGGAAGAAGCCCTTGGGGATGATGGCGTACAGGTAGACGTTCAGTGCCACGGTGATCGCCAGCACGATCATCACGGTGCGCGGATAGCCGAGGGCGGTGTGCAGCGAGCGTGCATAGAAGTCGCGCATCGCATCGAAGCCGCGCTCCAGGGCGCGCATGAACCGATTCTGATCCCCGGTTGCAGGCCGCAGCACCTGGGCGCACATCATCGGTGTGGTGGTCAGCGATACCACCATGGAAATCAGGATCGCGACCGCCAGCGTCAGCGCGAACTCGCGAAAAGTGCGCCCGACGATGCCGCCCATCAGCAGGATCGGCAGGAACACCGCGATCAGCGACAGGCTCATCGCCAGCACGGTGAAGCCGACTTCCTGCACGCCGAGCAGCGCCGCCCGCACGCGCGGCATGCCTTCCTCGACATGGCGCGAGATATTCTCGAGCACCACGATGGCGTCATCGACCACGAAGCCGGTCGCGACCGTGAGCGCCATCAGCGACAGGTTGTCGAGGCTGAATCCCAGCACGTACATGGCCCCGAAGGTGCCGATCAGCGACAGCGGCACCGCGACGCTGGGCACCAGCGAGGCGCGCGCATTGCGCAGCGTGAGAAATACCACCAGCACAACCAGCACGATCGCGATCAGCAGCGTGCGCTCGACGTCGCGCAGCGAGGCACGGATGGTCTCGGTACGATCGTTGGTCTGGATGATGCGGATGCTGGCGGGAATCGACGCCTGCAACTCCGGCAGCAGCGCGCGGATGCTGTCCACGACGTCGATGACGTTGGCGCCGGGCTGGCGATGCAGCACCAGCAGCACCGCGGGTTGGCCGTCGGCCAGGCCGAGGTTGCGAACATTCTCCACCGCGTCGCTGACCGTGGCGACGTCCTGCAGCCTGATCGCCGCCTGGTCGCGGTAGCCGACGATCAGCGACTGGTAGTCCGCCGCGTGCGTGGCGGTGTCGTTGACGTAGATCTGGTAGCGCTGGTCACCGACATCCACGCCGCCCTTGGGGCTGTTGGCGTTGGCGGCCGAGAGCGCGGCGCGCACATCCTCCAGGCCGAGCCCATACTTGAACAGGGCGCGCGGATTGAGCTCCACGCGTACCGCCGGCAGCGAGCTGCCGCCGAGTGTCACATCACCGATGCCGGACACCTGCAGCAGCTTCTGCTGCATGATGGTCGAGGCGGAGTCGTAGATCTGTCCGGCGGTCAGCGTGTCGGAGGTCAGTGCCAGGATCATCACCGGGGCATCGGACGGATTGAGCTTGCGATAGGTCGGATTGCTGCGCAGCGAACTCGGCAGATCGATGCGTGCCGCCTGGATGGCCGCTTCCACATCGCGCGCCGCGCCGTCGATGTTGCGGCTGAGTTCGAACTGCAACACGATGCTGGAACTGCCGACCGCGCTCTGCGAGGTCATCTCGGTGACGCCGGCAATCGTGCCGAGGTGACGCTCCAGCGGTGTGGTGACGCTGGTGGCTACCGTCAGCGGGCTGGCGCCGGGCAGCGAGGCCGACACCACGATGGTCGGCAGGTCGACGCTCGGCAAGGGCGATACCGGCAGCAGGAAGAACGCGACGCCGCCGGCCAGCGCCAGGCCGAACGTGAGCAGCGTGGTGGCGACCGGCCGGCGTACGAAGGGCGCGGAGATATTCATGGCTGAGGAAGCCGGGCGGAATGGCCGCTGTCGGTCTCCGCGTCGGCATCCGTGGCGGCGCGGTGCCGACGCACGCGGGCGGCCAGGCGGTCGAAGAACAGGTAGATCACCGGCGTGGTGAACAGCGTCAGCAGCTGGCTGACCAGCAGGCCGCCGACGATCGTGATGCCGAGCGGTGCGCGCAGTTCCGCGCCGGTGCCGCTGCCCAGCATCAGCGGCAGCGCGGCGAACAACGCGGCGACGGTGGTCATGAGGATCGGCCGGAAGCGCAGCAGCGCGGCCTCATGGATCGCCGCCCGCGGCGGCTTGCCGCCCTCGCGCTCGGCGGTGAGGGCGAAATCGATCATCATGATGGCATTCTTCTTGACGATGCCGATCAGCAGGATGATGCCAATGATAGAGATGATGTTGAGATCGAGCCCGGCAATCATCAGTGCCAGCAGCGCGCCGATGCCGGCAGACGGCAGCGTCGACAGGATCGTCAGCGGGTGGATATAGCTCTCGTACAGGACGCCGAGCACGATATACACCGTCACGATCGCCGCCAGTATCAGCAGCACCTCGTTGCGCAGCGAGGATTGGAAGGCGAGCGCGGCGCCCTCGAAGGTGCTGGTGATGCTGACCGGCAGACCGATCTGCTGCTCGGCATTGCGGATCGCATCCACCGCCTGCTCCAGCGAGGCGCCCGGCGCCGCATCGAACGAGAACATCGCGGCCGGAAACTGCCCCAGGTGGTCGATCTCGAGCGGTGCCTGCTGCACCGAGATGCGCGCGATCGAGCCGAGCGGCACCTGGCCGCCGCTGGTGGACGTGGCCGAGGGCAGGTAGATGTCGTTCAGCGAGTCGATCGACAGCTGCAGCTTCGGATCGCCTTCCATGATCACCCGGTATTCATTCGACTGGGTGTAGATCGTGGAGATGATGCGCTGGCCGAAGGCGTCGTACAGCACGTTGTCGATGGTGGCGGCGGTGACGCCAAAACGCGCCGCGGTGTCGCGGTCGATGTCGATCTGCACCGTCAGGCCGCTGTCGACGAAATTGGTCGACACGTTGGCGAGCTGCGGGGCGCGACCCAGCGCATCGAGCAGCTTCGGCACCCATGGCCGCAGCGTGGAATTGCTGGCCGCTTCCAGGATGAACTGGTACTGCGCGCGGCCCACGGTCGAGTCGATGGTCAGGTCCTGCACCGGCTGCAGGTACAGCTTGATGCCGCTCACGCCGCGCGCCGAGTCGCTCAGCCGCGCCATGGTCTGCACGATGCTGCTGCTGCGCTGGCCCTCGGACTTGAGGTTGATGAGGAAGCGGCCGTTGTTGAGCGTGGTGTTGGCGCCGTCGATGCCGACGAAGGAGGACACGCTGTCCACGTCCGGATCGCGCAGGATCACGTCGGCCAGCGCCTGCTGGCGCTCGATCATCGCGCCGAAGGACACCGTCGGGGCCGCCTCGGTCGTGCCCTGCAGGATGCCGGTGTCCTGCAGCGGGAAGAAGCCCTTGGGAATCACGATGTACAGCGCGACCGTCAGCACCACGGTACCGAGGGAGATCCACAGCACCAGCGGCTGATGGTCCAGCACCCAGGTGAGCTGGCGATCGTAGCCGGCGATCACGCGCTCGAACCAGCGCTCGGCGTGGCGCGCGATGGCGCTGTGACCGCGCGCCTCGGTCTCGCGGCGGGTACGCAGCATCTTGGCGCACAGCATCGGCACCAGCGTCAGCGACACCAGCGCCGAGATCAGGATGGCGATCGACAGCGTGATCGCGAATTCGCGGAACAGCCGGCCGACCACCTCGCGCATGAACAGCAGCGGGATCAGCACCGCGATCAGCGACACGGTCAGCGACACGATGGTGAAGCCGATCTCCTCCGAACCCTTGAGGGCCGCCGCCAGCGGCTTCTCGCCCTTCTCGATGTAGCGCGAGATGTTCTCGATCATCACGATGGCGTCGTCGACCACGAATCCGGAGCCGATGGTGAGCGCCATCAGCGACAGGTTGTTGAGGCTGAAGCCGCACAGGTACATGGCCGCGAACGTGCCGATCAGCGACAGCGGCACCGACAGGCTGGGAATGATGGTGGCGGGCACGTTGCGCAGGAACAGGAAGATCACCAGCACCACCAGCGCCACGGCCAGCGACAGCTCGAACTGCACGTCATTGACCGAGGCGCGGATGGTATTGGTGCGATCGGTGAGCACCGTCACATCGACATTGGCGGGCATCGAGGCACGTATGGCCGGCAGCTCCTTGCGGATCTCGTTGACCACCGCGATCACGTTGGCGCCCGGCTGGCGCTGCACGTTCACCAGGATCGCCGGCGAGCGGTTCATCCAGCTGCCGAGCTTGTTGTTCTCGGCGCTCTGCGTCACCGCCGCGACATCCTTCAGTCGCACCGGTGCGCCGTTGCGATAGGCGACGATGATGTTGCTGTACTGCTCGGCGCTTGCGATCTGGTCGTTGGCGTCGATCGAATAGGAGCGCGCGGCACCGTCGAAGCTGCCCTTGGGCGCGTTGGAGTTGGCATTGGAAATGGTGGTGCGCAGGTCGTCGATGTTCAGGTTGTAGGCGGCCAGCGCCGACAGGTTGGCCTGGATGCGCACCGCCGGACGCTGCGCGCCGTTGATGCTCACCAGGCCCACGCCTGCGATCTGCGAGATCTTCTGCGCGATGCGCGTATCGGACAGATCCTCGACCTGGGTGATCGGCATCGAATTCGAGGTCGCCGCCAGCGTCATGATCGGTGCGTCCGCCGGGTTGACCTTGGCGTAGATCGGCGGTGCCGGCAGGCTCTGCGGCAGCAGGTTGGAGGCGGCATTGATGGCGGCCTGTACCTCCTGTTCGGCGATATCGATATTCAGCGCCAGGTCGAACTGCAGCGTGACCACCGAGGCGCCTGCGGAGCTGCGCGATGACATCTCCTTGAGGCCCGGCATCTGGCCGAACTGGCGTTCCAGCGGTGCGCTGACGGTCGAGGTCATCACCTCCGGGCTGGCCCCCGGCAGGAAGGTCTGCACCTGGATCGTCGGGTAGTCCACTTCCGGCAACGCCGACAGCGGCAGGAACAGGTAGCCGATCGCCCCTACGATCAGTATCGAGGCCATCAGCAGCGAGGTCGCCACCGGCCGGACGATGAATGGACGCGACGGATTCATGGCTGCGCTGCGGCCGTCAGGGTGCGGCTGCGCCGCCGGAGCTGCCACCGCCGGAGCTGCCACCGCCGGAACTGGACCCGTCGCGGCGGCGATGGTGCTGGCCGCCGCCGGACGAGCTGCCCAAAGCACCCGCGGGCGCTCCGGCAGTGGCGCCCGGTATGATCACGCGCGCGCCGTCGCGCAGTTGATCGGCGCCGTCGACGACCACGCGTTCGCCGACGTTGAGCCCGCTGCTGATCGATACCAGGTCGGCGCTCGAGGGCCCGGCGGTGACTGCCCGCATGCTGACCGTGCTGTCGGGTTTGACGACATACAGGTAGCTGCCCGAGGCGCCCTGCTGCATCGCGGCGCCGGGCACGACGATTGCGTTGTGCAGCGTATCCAGCAGCAGCCGCACGTTGACGAACTGGCTGGGAAACAGTTCGAACTTCGAGTTGTCGAACAGCGCCCGCAGCTTCAGCGTACCGGTGGTCGGATCGATCTCGTTGTCGGCGTTCGAGAGCGTGCCGCTGGCGATCTTGTTGGTCATGCTGCGGTCGAAGGCGTCGACCGCCAGCTTCTGTCCGGCGCGCAGCCGCTGCAGGATGTTGCTGAGACTGTCCTCGGGCACGGTGAACAGCACCGACATCGGCTGCATCTGCGTGACCACGACAATGGTCGTGCTGCTGGCCTGCATCAGGTTGCCGACATCGACCTGCCGCAGCCCGACCAGCCCGGCGACCGGGGAGGTGATGCGGCAGTACTCGAGGTTCAGCTGCGCCACCTCGAGGTTGGCGCGGTCGCTGGCTACCGTGGCTTCATCCTGTAATACGGTTGCCACCTGGGTGGCATAGGTCTGGTCGGAAATCGAATCCTGCGCCAGCAGCGTCTTGTAGCGCTCCTGGTCCACCTTGGCATTGGCGAGCAGCGCCTGGTCGCGCTTGAGCTGTCCGTCGGCCTGATCGACCGCCGCCTGGAACGGCCGTGGATCGATCTGCACCAGCAGATCGCCGCGCTTGACGGTCTGGCCTTCGGTAAACGCGATCCGGACCAGCGGCCCGCTGACCTGCGGATGCACGGTCACGGTGGCCAGCGGTGTCACGGTGCCAAGCGCATTGATCGTGATAGGAATGTCCGCGGTGGTAACGCTGGCTACCCCCACCGTCAGCGGAGCGTTCATGCCACCGCGGCCGCCCGCGCCCGCGCCGCCCGCTCCTGGGCCGCCCGGGGCGCCGGGCATTCCTGGCGGCCCAGGCATGCCGGGCTGGACGTGGGTGGCGACACGATAGCGCGCGCCGACCACGATCAGCACCAGCAGTGCGATACCGCCGACAATCCACCAGATCACTTTCCAGCGACCCGCTCTGGAGTCGCCGTAGGCGCCCGGGCCGCCGTCGTTCGGCGCAGATTGTGGGGTCATGGTGCTATGCGTCTCGTTCTATTATGGCGTGGCGCCATAGGATGACAGTCAGGGCGCGCGATAGTTAAGCGGACTATCTGTAACGCATTGATTCGTTAACAACATTTAATGCCCGACGATCAGCACCACCCCGGCAGCCAACAGGCAATAGTAGCCGAACAGGTGCCAGCGGCCATGTTCGAGCCAGCGCGACAGCCATTGCAGCGACAGCCAGCCGGCGACGAAGCTTGCCGCCATGCCGGCAACGCTAGGCCAGATAGGCCCGAGGCTGGCGCTGGCAGCGCCGGCCAGGTGCTGCGCCTTGAGCAACCGGTGGCCTTCGCGCACGATCACCGCCGGCGTCAGCACCACCGCGAGCGCGAAGCTGAAATCCTCCAGCAGGTCCTTGCGCAGGCCGCGCAACAGGCCGGTGGAAATCGTGGCGCCGGAGCGCGAGAAGCCCCTGAACGGCAAGCACAGGCCCTGCACGCTGCCTATCCAGATCGAATCGGCGAGCGCCAGCGCCGGCCTTTCATTGGCGTTCGCTGCGCGCCGCCCGGACCAGATGATCATGACGCCCACCGTCGCCAGCGCCCCGCCGATCAGTGTCAGGTTGCCGAACAGCTGCTCGACCGCGGCTCCAGGCGTGCCGCCGAGCACGATGCGTTCGATCAGCAGCGTCAGCGCCAGTCCAAGAATGCCGGTGCAGGCGGTGGCGATGACGACATTGCGCGCGAACGACCAGAAGGCCGCAGCCGATGAAAAGAATCGGCTGCGCCATGTGTTCCAGAAATACACGATCACCGCCAGCATGGTGCCGGTGTGCAGCATCACCAGCAGGAAGGTCATAGCCGGCGTGGTGGGATCCAGTCCCATGAGTTTCTCGGCGATGATCACGTGCGCGGAGCTGGACACCGGCAGCAGTTCGCACACCCCCTGCACGATCGCCAGCACGAACACCTTGAACAGATCCGGCATCGCGTATCCTCAGCTATAGAAGACGGCCATGGAAGCCGGCTCATGCAGCCGGCCATTGAAGTCGCGCGACTATACCGCGCCGGACAGCGACGCTATAGCTCCTTGGAGATGCCGCCGAAGAACCCGCGCCGCGCGCCAAACTGCGGTGCGCCGACACCGACTCCGGTGCCGTTGCGGATCTCGTACACCTTGTCAAACACGTTGATGACATCGAAGCGAACCGTGAGCGCGCCGCTGCCGGTGAACTGAAAAGCGTGGTTGATTCCAAGATTGACCTGGGTGTAGGTCGGCAGATGTGCGCCGTTCGGAATGGTGCTGCGATCGCCCAGTACCAGGTCGGCTCGCAAGCCGGTGCCAAACAGCATATCGGCGGAGAAGCGCGTGCCGTCCCACAGGTAGGAGGCGCCGGCCGACGCGGTCGCGCGCTGCTCATGGTCCAGGTGAATGTAGTTGTCGGCGATGTAGGCGAGTTCGGCCTGCGTAAAGTTGAACTGCGCCGATTCGATGTCCCGGCCCTTGGCGCTCTGGAAGGCGAGGTTGCCATAGGCGGTGAAGTCGCTGATGGCGTAGTTGCCGGTGAACTCGATGCCCTCGATCTTGCCCTTGAGGTAATTGAACGGCGTGAGAATGATCGGCGCGCCGAATTGCCCTTCGTCGATCAGGTTCTGCGAGCGCCGGTAGTAGCTGTCGATGCCAAGCGTCAGCGACCGCAACAGCTTCTGCTGCACGCCGACATCGAAGTAGCTGGAGCGCTCCGCCACCGGCTTCGTGGCCTCGGCGATCGACGGGGCCGCGGTGGTGTTGATGAACTTTGAAATCGTCTCCGAGCCGACCAGCTCGAACGGCGGCGGGGTGAAGTAGCGCGAGAAGCCGGCGTGCACGGTGGTACCGGTCGGCGCCTGCCACACCGCGTTGATGCGCGGGCTCAGCTGGCTGCCGCTGGAATAGGCGTTGTAGTGATCGAAGCGCAGGCCGTAATTGATCGTCAGCGGCGCCACCACGGTCCACTCGTCCTGCAGGTAAGCGCTCTCGATCCACTGCGTCTGCGAGCCATCGTCGACGACCAGCAGCGGCACGTCGCTGCTCTGCAGGCCGTCCGCGCCGGTCGGCAGCACCTGCGAGCCGGTGGCGCTGCTGGCATCGTCGTGCTGCAGGTACAGCCCGGCGCGGGCGGTATGGGCGTCGTTGAGCTTGTAGGCGGCGTCGGTCTGCCAGCCGAAGGCGATATCGCGCTTGTAGGCCGACTGCGCGATGCCGTTGTACAGCAGGTCACCGAGCACATCGGGCGTGAAGGTCAGCGATGAGTAGCGGCTGGTCACCGAGGACTGCCAGTCGAGCGCGTCCCGGGTGTGCTGCCAGCTCAGGATCGCGTAGCTGGTCAGTTCGCGCTGGGACTCGTTCAGATCGGCGCTGGCAAATTCGCTCTGGCCGTTGACGTCCAGACCCAGCGACGGTTCCAGACCGCTCTGGTTCGGGATCTGGAACTTGTCGTTCGAGGTGCCAAGGATCAGCGACAGGCGATCGTCGTCATCTACGATGGCCTCGAAGTAGCCGAAGCCGTGAATTTGCGTCGAATGATCGTGCAGCGGATCGGAACTGCCATCGGGCGACTCGATGCCGAGGTCATTGCGCAGCATGTCGGCGGAGACGAAGTAGTTCAGGTTGCCGGAACTGCCGCCGTAGTCGATGCTGGGCTCGAAGGTGCCGTGACTGCCGCCATAGAGCGATACCGAGCCGCCCGGCTCGATCACGCCGGACTTGGTGGTCATGTCGATGATGCCGGCGGTGCGCAAACCGTATTCCGCCGGCAGAGCGCCGGTGATCAGTTTCAGCGAGGAGATGAGCCGCGGGCTCAACGATTGCCCGAACACGCTGATGCCCTCCGGCAGGATGATGCCGTTGAGCCGGTATTGCAGGTCGTTGTGGTCGCCACGCACGTGGAACTGGCCGAAGGAATCCTGCGCCACGTCCGGCGCCTGCATGATCACCTGGTTCAGCAGCGTGTTGTCACCGCCGGGTGTCGCCGCGATGGCGGCATCATCGATGGTGTAGGTCGAGGCACCGGTCTGGGTCTCGATGCCGGCGCGCTTGTCGTTGAGTTTCTGGGCGGTGACGACGATCGTTGGCAGCACGTCGTCGGTGGCAGCGGTACCAGCAGCAGTGCCGGTGGCAGCAGCAGCAACAGCTGCGGCCGTCGGAGGCGAGTCATCGGCGCGCAGCGGCGGCGCCGACAGCAGATAGCCGGCCGCGACGGCCAGCGTGATACGGGTATGCGGATATGACATGCAATGGATCCTGAAGAAAGCCGATGGATGCGTGCACGGGCTGGCCCGTGGGACGCTGGCGGTGAACAGAAGCCCGCCGCGATTAGCGGGCGGTCAGGATCAGGCTGCGGGTGGACCGCGGATGTCGTAGAGGACGGTGCGCGGCAGGCGTAGCTCGGCCGCGGCGAGCGGCGCGATCAGCGCCAGCAGCGTGAGCGTCGGTCGGGTGTGCTGCGGCAGCTCGAGTGGCCCGGCCCAGCGATCGGCATGCACGCACAGCAGGCACTGCAGGTGGGTGTCGGCGCCGCGGGCGCCTTCGTTCTTGTGGAAATGCGCCGCCTGCGCAAGGCCTGCGCCGAATAGCGCGAACACCGCGACCAGCGCGACCAGCCGGCGCAGTCGCCAGCGTCGCATTACGTTCAACGGTCCGGTCGTGTTCACGTGTGTCGGACGCCTGGGAGCGATGCAAGTTCCAGAAAATGAATGCCGTCTGAGAGCATAGCGTATCCGCCGCGGCCAGGGGGCGGCGCGCTCAGGGGCGAAGCGCTGCCGCGTCGCGCGCCAGCGATTCGATCGCGTCCCAGTCGTCCGCGGCCAGAGCGGCGGGCGGGGTGATCCAGGAGCCGCCGACGCACAGCACATTCGGCAGCGCCAGGAAGTCGGAGGCGTTGGCGCGGCTGACGCCGCCGGTGGGACAGAAGACGTGATCGGGAAACGGTCCGGCCAGCGCCTTGAGCATGCCGACGCCCCCGGCCTGCTGCGCCGGGAACAGCTTGCAGGCGTCGAAGCCCGCGGCGCGCGCGGCGATCAGCTCGGTCGGCGTCATGACGCCCGGCAGCAGCGGCAGGCTCGAGGCGGCGCCGGCGTCGATCAGCTCGGCGGTCAGGCCCGGGGTGACGCCAAACTGCGCGCCGGCGGCCGCGCAATCGGCGAAATCGCGCGCCCGCGTCAGCGTGCCGGCGCCGACGATCGCATCGGGCACCGCGGCGCGCATGGCGCGCATCGCCTCGAGCGCGCACGCGGTGCGCAGCGTGACTTCCAGCACCCTGAGGCCGCCGCGCACCAGCGCCCGCGCCAGCGGCACCGCCTGCTCGAGCCGCTCGATGGTCAGCACCGGGATCACGGGTGAGGTCGCCATGATGCTGCGCATGCTGGTGCGCACGCTGACGGTGGCGACCGTCATGCGAAGCAGCTGAGTGCGCCGGACTCGGCGTCGCCGGCGGCGGCGCGGAAAGTGGCGAACAACTCCCTGCCCATGCCGTGCGCGTTGGCCGCCAATGACGGCTGCGGCAATTCGCGCCGCAGCCAGCTGTCCTCGGGCACCTGCGCATCGAGCGTGCCATCGATGCTGTCGAGCCGTATGACATCGCCGTCGCGCACCCGCGCCAGCGGTCCGCCGAGCAGGCACTCCGGACACACATGGATGGCCGCCGGCACGCTGCCCGATGCACCCGACATGCGGCCGTCGGTCACCAGCGCGACCCGGAAGCCGCGCTTCTGCAGCACCGCCAACGGCGGCGTCAGCGCATGCAGCTCCGGCATGCCGTTGGCGCGCGGTCCCTGGAAACGCACCACCACCACCACGTCGCGATCGAGCCTGCCGGCGGCGAAGGCCGCGGCCACCTGCGCCTGGTCATCGAATACCAGCGCCGGCGCCTCGACGATGCGGTGTTCGACGGCGACCGCGGAGGTCTTGATGACGGCGCGACCGAGATTGCCGCGCAGCAGCTTCAGTCCGCCATCAGCGCTGAACGGGTCGGCCACGGTCCGCAGCACGCTGCTGTCGCCGCTCGCCTCCGGCGCCGCGCGCCATTGCAGCTCGCCATCGCGTAGCCACGGTTCCTCGGCATAGTGCGCAAGCCCGGTTCCCATGACGGTGTGTACATCCGGGTGCAGCAGGCCCGCGGCCAGCAGCTCGCGTATCAGGAATCCGGTGCCGCCGGCCGCCTGGAAGTGATTCACGTCGGCGCTGCCGTTCGGATAGATGCGCGCCAGCAGCGGCACCACGCGCGACAGGTCGCTGAAGTCGTCCCAGTTGATGGCGATGCCGGCGGCGCGCGCCATCGCCACCAGGTGGATGGTGTGATTGGTGGAACCGCCGGTGGCCAGCAGGCCGACGATCGCGTTGACGATCGCGCGCTCGTCGATCACTTCGCACAGCGGCAGGTAATGGGAGCCGAGCGCGCTGATCGCGGCCGCGCGCCTGGTGGCGGCACGCGTCAGCGCATCGCGCAGCGGCGTGTTCGGCGGCACGAACGCCGAGCCCGGCAGATGCAGTCCCATGACTTCCATGAGCATCTGGTTGCTGTTGGCCGTGCCGTAGAAGGTGCAGGTGCCGGGCGCGTGATAGCTCCTGGCTTCCGACTCGAGCAGCTGCTGGCGGTCGGCCTTGCCCTGCGCGTACAGCTGGCGCACGCGCGCCTTCTCCTGGTTGGCGATGCCGGAGGGCATCGGGCCGCCGGGCACGAAGATCACCGGCAGGTGACCGAACGACAGCGCGCCGATCAGCAGCCCCGGCACGATCTTGTCGCACACCCCCAGGCACAGCGCGGCATCGAACATGTCGTGCGAGAGCGCCACGGCCGTTGCCATCGCGATCACGTCGCGGCTGAACAGCGACAGCTCCATGCCCGGCAGGCCCTGCGTCACGCCATCGCACATCGCCGGCACGCCGCCGGCAAACTGGGCCACTGCGCCGGCCTCGCGCGCCGCCATCTTGATCAGCGCCGGAAAGCGCTCCAGCGGCTGGTGTGCCGACAGCATGTCATTGTAGGCGGACACGATCGCGATGTTCGGCCAGACCAGCGCGCGCAGTGCCTCCTTGTCGCCCGGGCCGGCGGCCGCAAAGCCGTGAGCAAAGTTGGCGCAGCCCAGCCCGCCACGCGCGGCTCCGCCGCTGCGGGCCGCGTGCATGCGCGCCAGGTAGTCATGTCGGGTGTGCTGGCTGCGGGCGCGGATCCGAGCGGTGACCTCGGCGATGCCGGCGTGCAGCGGCGCGATCGGAAATTTTTGCTGGGTCACTGGCTGGTACGCGCATAGGCGGTGCCCGGAATATAGTACAGACTAGGGTGGCTGTGACCACCCACAGGAGTGCGCTTGGCCGCCATCATTCCCAGGGACCGTTCCATGCCGGCGAAGCAGTTGCCGGACTTCGATCTGGTGCTGTTCGGCGGCACCGGGGATCTGGCGATGCGCAAATTGCTGCCGGCGCTGTTTCGACGCTTCCTGGCGGGGCAATTTCCGGCGCGTGCCCGAATAGTGAGCCTTGCGCGCACCAGCATCGAGCGCGATGACTACCTGGCGCAGGTCGAGCAGAGCAGCAAGAAGTTCCTGCCCACGGGCCTGGACGCGGCGCGCTGGACCACGTTCAGCCGCACCCTGGACTACATGGGGCTCGACGCGACCAACCAGGCCGACTATCAGAAGCTCGCGGCCAAGCTGGCGAGCAATCCGGCAGCGGTACGGGTGTTCTTCCTGTCCACCGCGCCGGCGCTGTTCGAGATCATCTGCGCCAACCTCGCCGCCGCGCAGCTGGTGACGCCCGGGGCACGCGTGGTGCTGGAGAAGCCGCTGGGCCAGGACCGGGCATCAGCCGAGCAGATCAACCAGAACGTGGGCACGATCTTCAGCGAGCGACAGATCTATCGAATTGATCATTACCTGGGGAAGGAGGCGGTGCAGAATCTGCTGGCGCTGCGCTTTGGCAATTCGCTGTTCGAGCCGCTGTGGCGTCGCGGACGCATTCGTCACGTGCAGATCAGCGTCGCCGAGGAACTCGGTGTCGAGGGACGCGGCGCGTTCTACGACCAGACCGGCGCGCTGCGCGACATGGTGCAGAACCACCTGCTGCAGCTGCTGTGCATCATGGCGATGGAACCGCCGGTATCGGATCATCCGGACGCGGTGCGCGACGAGAAGCTCAAGGTGCTGCGCGCGTTGAAGCCGCTCGAAGGCGCCGGCGTCGACAGCCACGTGGTGCGCGGGCAGTACCGCGCCGGGGCGGTCAGCGGCGTACCGGTGGTCGGCTACCTGGAAGAGAAGGGCATACCGCCCGACAGCACCACCGAAACCTACGTGGCCATCAAGGCGCACATCGATACCTGGCGCTGGGCCGGCGTGCCGTTCTACCTGCGCACCGGCAAGCGGCTGCAGGAGCAGCGCGCCGACATCGTGATCCACTTCGAGGACGTGCCGCATTCGATCTTCGAGCGCACGCCATCCTCGCCCGCCAACCGGCTGGTGATCTCGCTGCAGCCGCGCGATTCGATCACGCTGACGATACTGGCAAAGAATCCGGGCGAGACCATGCGCCTGCGACCAGTGGACCTGCGGCTCGACATGGCCGAGAGCGCCAAGGCGCCGCAGCTCGATGCCTATGAGCGGCTGCTGACCGACGTCATCAAGGGCAACCTGACGCTGTTCATGCGCCGCGATGAACTCGATGCCGCGTGGCGCTGGATCGATCCGATCCGCGAAGCGTGGCTGCAGTCGGATGAGCGGCCGCGAAGCTACACCGCTGGCAGCTGGGGACCGGCGGCGGCCAGCTCGCTGATCGGACGCGACGGTTATGCCTGGCACGGCGAGACCTGACACGGATCTGCAACGCTACCCGGATGCTGCGGCACTGACCGCAGCGCTTGCGGGCGATATCATCCAGGCGCTCGAGCAGGGCCTGGGTTCTGGCGGCCGCGCGAGCCTGGTGGTGTCGGGGGGCCGCTCGCCCACGGCGCTGTTCGAGCGGCTGTCCGGTGCCGCGCTCGACTGGCACCGGGTGTGGATCGCGCTCACTGACGAGCGCTGGATCGATGCCACGAGCAACGACAGCAACGAGCACCTGGTGCGCGAGCACCTGCTGCGCGGTGCGGCCGCCAACGCCCACTTTGTCGGCATGAAGACGGCCGCGCCGGATCCGGCCGCCGCCGCCACAGCGTGCTGGTCGGCAATCGCGGCGCTGCCGCGGCCGTTCGACTACACGCTGCTCGGGATGGGCGACGACGGCCACACCGCCTCGCTGTTTCCACACTCGCCGGGGCTTGCCGCTGCGATCGATGCGCAGGCGCCGCCGGGCTGCGTGCCGATGATCGCGCCCGTGGCGCCGCAGGCGCGCATGAGCCTGAACCTCGCCGCGCTGCTGGGTTCGCGTCGCATCGGCCTGCTGATCATGGGCGGCGGCAAGTGGGCCACGTACCAGCGCGCCGCCGGCGCCGGCCCGGTCAGCGAGATGCCGGTGCGAGCGCTGCTGCGGCAGCAGCAGGTGCCGGTGACGGTGTACTGGTCGCCGTAGCGTCGATGCAGCGATACCTGAAAGCAATTGCGCTCGCGGTGCTGCTCGACGCCTGCAGTACCACCGCGACGCAGCCCGCTTCCGCGCCTTCGGCTGCACGGGTTGTTCACTACGACGCCTTCCACTCAGACTACGTTACGCCGCGACGGGTCACCGTGTGGCTGCCACCGGGTTATGACGACGACGCCGGTCGCTACGCTGTGTTGTATATGCATGACGGCCAGAACCTTATCGACCCCGAGACTTCCATGAATCATCAGCCGTGGGAGGTCGACCGTCACCTGGAGAAGCTGATGCGCGAGGGCAGCATACGCAGGACCATCCTCGTGGGGATAGATAACTCCCCGACCCGCTGGCAGGACTACGCGCCGCAACAGCCGTTCGAGCGACTGCCTGCGCGCCTGCAGCTACTTGCGATCGGCAAGCAAGCCGGGCCGCCGCAGTCGGACCACTACCTTCGATTCCTGGTGCAGGAGCTCAAGCCCTTCATTGACGCGCACTACCGAACGCACCCGGAGCGCGCCAGTACCTTCCTGATGGGTTCCAGCATGGGCGGCCTGGTCTCGCTCTACGCTGTCGCCCGCTACCCGCAGGTTTTTGGCGGCGCGGCCTGCCTGTCGACGCACTGGCCCTACACGACAAACCCCGATGTGCTGGGAGCCGCAGACGGCGCGGACGGCGCAGGGATCGGAGCGGTCACCATCGAGTGGCTCGATTCGCGGGTGCCCCCGCCGGGTACGCATCGGATTTACTTCGACCATGGAACGGAGTTTCTAGACGCGCTGTACGCCCCCTACCAGGTTCGCGTGGACGCTCTGTTCCTCTCGCGCGGCTACGTCGAGGACGTAGACTTCCAGACACGCGTATTTCAAGGCGCGACGCACAACGAAAAATCCTGGAGCGAGCGGCTCGACGTGCCACTGAGTTTCCTGCTGCGGCCATGACGCGTGCCGAAGGTCACCGGGCAGCCTCACCGATAAGGGTGAACGGAGCCCAAGCTGCCGGCTCCGCCGCGTTGAGGCTGCGATCATCGAGTATCGCCAGCGACGCCTGGCGCAGGGCTTCGGCGCGCGAAAGACCGGGGTTATTGCGCTCGGCGAGCAGCATCGCCGGAATCAGCTTCGGTGCGACGTCATCGCGGACGCGCCAGTGGGAGACCAGCAATGATTTCGCCCCGGCATAGAAGAACGCGCGCGACAGTCCGGACAGGCCCTGGGCTTCCGGCGCATCGGGACTCGCCGTGTTGCAGGCCGACAGCAGTACCCAGTCAGCGTTGAGTTTCAGTGTTGCGGCCTCGGAGGCCAGCAGCAGTTCATCCGCCGGCGTGGCCCCCGCGGCGAGCACTAATGCGGGCTCGGCCAGATCCGACGCGTCGCCCGCGACCAGGCCATGGGTGGCGAACTCCAGCACGCGGACCTGGGCCAGCCGCCCGTCGGCATTGCGAGCCATGAGCTCGGCCTTGGAGGCGTCGGGACCGGTGAGCAGACTTCCGGGCCTGCCGTGCAGCGCGCGCTCGAGCGCCCGGCCTTCGATCAGGGTGCCGGGCAGGGGCGGCACATCATCCAGCGCCTCGGCGAGCGGGACACCGTCGCGGAAATAAGTGCTGAAGCTACGCGGGTGCGTCGCTGTGACTACGCTCGTCGGCGCGGAGGTTGTCGGCGCTGGCCCGGGATGGTGAAAGTCCGGATCGGCGAACACCAGCAGCGGATCGGGCGTGCTGGCGCGCGCAGCCGGCAGAATCTGGCGCAGGGTTCTTAGAGAGGAGACCGCCGGCAACAATG
>Ga0116229_10004677_pt1 | contig 22447 bp, 15 predicted proteins | sample S1TSphgellanicum_3_FD_87313 | JGI IMG/M metagenome (GOLD analysis project Ga0116229, IMG submission 87313) | Host-associated microbial communities from peat moss isolated from Minnesota, USA - S1T2_Fc - Sphagnum magellanicum MG | ecosystem: Host-associated > Plants > Peat moss > Unclassified...
ACTTGGAATGTCGAATGAAGTTCTTCGCGAGATTTTCATCAAGGTAATCTCGCAATGCAGCAAGCTCGTTCTGGGAGAGGCTGTAGATTGGACCAAAGGGAGGCTGAGCACCTTCTTGGAGTTCGATGCCACAATCATAAGGTCGGTGCTAAGGAAGTGTATCAGCATTCTTCTTCTCAAACACGTCTCAATACTCCTCATATTCTACTGGTAACTTGGTTGGTTCTTGAACAGGTTGAGATGTCGAAATTGCATGAATTGCAAACATATTTCCATTCTTGGCAGCCCTCATAAAGGCTCGAGCACCGACTATCAACGGAACTTTGACTGCAGACCCTTGGACTTGGTAAGGATACGGGTTTGGGACATTTCTAGGGTGTCTAGACGAAACATGAGAAGCTATGGTTCGATATGTTAGTTTTCGCTTTTTCCAATCTATATCCGGGTTAATCTTTTCTAACCAAGAGAGACCTAAAACGAGAGGATTAGAAGGAGAACTAATGGTATTGAATACAATAGTACTTCGGTGCCCTTCTAGGATAATGTCTAAAGGTTTAGTTTCGTGAGTGACATCTCCTGAAATCAAGGGCCTACCATCGATAACCTCTATTGTCATAGGGTATTTCTTAGGGACTATAGGAAGATTATGACGTTTTACAAGATTTTTATCAATAAAAACAAGCAGAGGCTTCGGAATCTAACAAGGCTTTAACTTTTATGCTATGTGGATGAAAAAATTATTTTAAGTAGGATATTAAAACAACGAGAAGGTTCAGAAGATAAAATAGGACCTGATGTCATGGTAACACTTGTTAGCCGCACGGTCCTTAATGTGGCTGGCTACTGTCGTTTTCTGACTCGATTTCCTCGTGTCTTGGCTCAGAAGTGCTTGAGGTGTACCGAAATTTGTGTGCCTTTGACCCCTGAGGTTTCAAAGGGCAGTTGTTTAAGTTGTGGTCCTTGCCTCCACAATAAAAACACAAGTGTTCCTTGCGACGTCGTTCTTTCTCTTCTTCGATAACTTCCTAACTCTCAAAGTGTCGATTTGCATGGGCTCTGGGGTCGAAGTGCTTGAAGATGTTTGGCGGGTTGGAGTTGTGTAATCCGCTTGATATGATCCAAAGAGCAATCGTTGCTCTTGTCGCTGCTCGAACAACTGGTTGTCGCAGTCGATTGCTTGAGTAATGGCTTCCGACAGAGTAGTTGGTTTGGGCAAGTTCAACAACAAGGTTTTGATATTGTTGCGAAGTCCCCATCGAAACATGGTGATGAGAGCCGTGTCGTTCCAATCGAGGTCACATGCAAGTTGTTGAAATTTTGCAACGTATGCTGAAGCTGGGCGCGATCGTTGTTGCAGTGTTTGAAGTTTTGTTGTTGCTATAAGGGCTCGATCTCTCTCTCCAAACGTTCTGCTGAATTCTTCCAAGAATTGATCAAGGTCTGCCAAAAGTGGAGAATCCTTCTTCAATAGTGACAAAAACTAAGATAACGCAATTCCGGTGAACATTGATCCAATGAGTCCAACTTGTGTTTCTTCTGTTGCGTATCTGTGTGGTTAAAGACGAAAGACAAGTTGAACTTGATTGACAAAATCTCGAAGTTTTGTACAATCTCCGTCAAACTTCTCTGGCAAGCTTACTTGAGGTTCTTTTGGTGCTTGTGGAATTGGATTTGCTATGGAAGCTGGAACATGGACTGGAGCGCGAGTAACTTGGAGCTGTTCCATGGCGTTTCATAGGTTGGCATTCTCTTGTTGTAGTTGTTGCAGCATGGAAACCATGTCGTGCATCTGGATGTTGGAAACGTCACCCATCTTGGTAGTGGACTCTCGTCAAACTGTTGCGGACGACAACTCACACAAGACTCGGAATAACACTCTAAGCTCCAAAACTAGAACTAGTAACACTCGAAGCGAAAAAGCTAAAAGAGCAAGTACAACCGGTGTTGACGAGAGTGAAGGACAATGTCTTGAGGCTCTCTATTCATATTGTTAGGACGCTACTGGGAAACTCTAAAGTTGGAAAGTTGGCACCGCCTCCAAGTTCGGAAAAGTTCGCACCGTCACCGTCATCGTTACTGTCACGTCCGCGACATTTAGGGAAAAGTCCGCACCGTCTCCCAGTTGGGAAAAGTCCGCACCGCCTCCCAGTTGGGAAAAGTCCGCACCGCCTCCCAGTTGGGAAAAGTCCGCACCGTCACTGTCCGTCACCGTCACGTCCGTGACACTAATGGTTATTTTATTAATGGCTATTGGTGGCTATTATATTAATGGCTACTCATGGCTATTCTATTAATGGCTTTTGGTGGCTATTTTATTAATGGCTACTGGTGGTTATTTTATTAATGGCTTTTGGTAGTTATTCTAGTAATGGTTATTGATGGCTATTCTATTAATGGCTACTAATGGTTATTTTATTAATGGTTACTAGTGGTTATTCGATTAATGACTTTTGGTGGCTATTATATTAATGGCTACTGGTGGCTATTATATTAATGGTTATTGGTGGCTATTAATGGTTATTAGTGGCTATTTTATTAGTGGCTACTAATGGTTATTTTATTAATGGTTTTTGGTGGCTATTTTATTAATGGCTACTCATGGCTATTCTATTAATGGCTACTCATGGCTATTCTATTAATGGCTTTTGGTGGCTATTTTATTAATGGCTACTCATGGCTACTCTATTAATGGCTTTTGGTGGCTATTTTATTAATGGCTACTCATGGCTATTCTATTAATGGCTTTTGGTGGCTATTTTATTAATGGCTACTCATGGCTATTCTATTAATGGCTTTTGGTGGCTATTTTATTAATGGTTATTAGTTGTTATTCTATTAATGGTTATTGGTTGTTATTATATTAATGGCTATTGGTTGTTATTAATGGTTATTATATTAATGACTATTGGTGCAGATTGGTGGTTATTTTATTGGTGGCTATTGATGGCTATTCTACTAATGGTTATTTTATCAATGGTTATTAGTGGTTATTGTATTATAAATTATTGTTGATTATTATATGTTATATTACAACTATTAGTGATTTTTCTATTATAAATTATTGTTGAATATTTTATGTTATAATATCATAGGCTATTGGTAGTTATTTTATTTTAGGTCATTGTATTTTATTTTAGATTATTTTAAGTTATTATATGTAGGACAAATTAATTTATAATAACATAAAATAGAATGACCTTGAATAACTTAAAGTAACTTGAAATAACATATATTAACTTAAAGTTAATTGAATAGTTTAATTTAAAATAACTTACAAACTTATAATAAGCTAGTTAAAATACCTTAAAATAAAATAATGTATAATAGTTTAGGGTATAATAATTTATAATAATTTATAATAACTTATAATAACATAAGGTATAAGTTAGAATAGCTAAAATAATTTAAAATAATATAGGGTATATCACAAAGTAGCATATATAAAATATTTTTAAAAACATAAAAATAAACATATTTACTATAATAGATTATAATAGTGAATTATGTTAATTAGTAATGAAACATGATGTTCACATAATGATATTATAGTGAAATTAGTAAAATGCAATGAACTTATTTCATTTTTAAGGTCCCATAGTGATTTAGGCTAATGAACTACACCCCACTTTTGTAATAATGACCTTTGAACACACTATAACCATTGCATCTTTGCCATAAAGATGTGCAAAAAATATGGTCATCCTTCCTACCAAAAGCATAACCATGTAATCATTATTCAAATTTTATCATTAACATTGTAAGAATATTGGGAATATGAGAACAACATCAAATCATTTATTTTGGTTTCAACATCTTTCATAATATGGGTGGTTAGTTGACACCATCATCCAAGTTAAAATTGGTTAATTTTGAATTATTTTCCTCTATGTCAACCATGATTTCAAAAGTCTACAAAACATAATAACATAACATAATAAAACCAATAATTTTTAAGTTTATGACCTAAGGTTCATAAGTTTCCAAGATTTGCACATGCAATGGAGTTTATTTACAACAAATTCATTTCAAAAATTGGGGAATTTTTAATTGCAACACTACCACATTGCAATGCACTTCATATAACATGTGATTTTATAATTAATCATTAAATATAAAAAGAAATAAACTTTAATGTTCAATATAATAAATGCAATATGAAGTAGAACATGACCTTTTATATGCCATAGACCAACAAATGGATTTGGCAATATTACTTGCATTACATTCAAGGGTTCCAATGTGCACAACCTCTAAGGTTCTATGTGTAACTTGTTATCACATAACTCAAGATTGTCATCCATGCATTCGAAGCAAAAACAAGCTAGCTCTCACATCTTGAAGACAATAACATCTCTTTGTGATACCAATTAATTTTTTCTAATATGAGTGAATAGTTCAATTCACATATTTTCATTTCACCACATGAAAGAATCGTTGGATTAGCCTTGACACATTAGGGTGGGCTACATGTTTTTCCAATTAATTTCACTCACAAAAACAATAACATTAGCAAATTTTTGAATTTTTTAGCCATCCATTCTAAAATGTTCCTTCATAATTTAACAATTGCATGTAAAAATATAATTGCACAACTGCATCATGAAGATACAATTAGTTCAATTTCTGTAGGGGTAAAACTCTTTTGAGATATACCATTCAAGGCGAAAAAGAGTTAGTCCTTAATGAAATCCATTTTCCCCTATATTTTAATCCCCATCAATATTAATGAATCAACAAATAAATTGTTAAATTATTTACAATACAATTTTTAGACCACTAAAATTCTAGATTCCATCGATATCATCCACTTTGTGTCCTAGGTAGGGTAAATAAAACTAAGTAAATAAATACCAAAAAATGTGATGTTGTGACAAAATTTTGGTACACCTTAAAAAAACTGGACCCATACAACAATAATCCTTATGTACATTGGATGTATGTGAATTTGTCAAATCAAAAAGCATGTGCAAGAAAACAAACAATGCAAATCTTGTCACATTGAATTGAATAGAATCCGCTAAATATTGGTTGATTGTGTTTTTGATACTTAGAGCTCCAAATGCATTTGTGAAAATTGGGAAATTAAAGTATAAATTGGAAACTATTATGAATACAAAACAACATATATCTTATTTTATTTTATTTAATCCACTAATCTAGCAAAAGGGAAAAAATACATTCAAAGGATGCAACGAGATTATTTTATGAAAGGACTATAAGTTTTTTTTCATTCATTTTCATTTTTTAATCATATGAAATAATTTTTGAACAACTTTTTTTATAAAATTATTTTAAATACATATAGTCACCCCAATGTTAGTCATTGTTGAATAAATATGAAAATTTCAAATTGTCTAAATTTTTCCAGATTTTGCATTTTATCCTAAAAATTTATCATAATTTTGTATCATAAACTACAACTTTATTGTATATGTCATGCAAATTACACCCCATATACATGTGTTAAAGGACTCTAGAATTTTTTTAATTTTGAAACATACTTTGAATTATTTTAAAAATCGAATTCCATAAATTTTTAATTATGATTATTTTTAGTGTGGGTAATAGGTTGATATCCTCTAAATTTTTGACCATCACATTTCTTTAATTAAAAAATCCTTTACTTAGTCCTTTGCAAAATTGACTACATTTGATGCAATTATTGTTCAAGTTCAAAAGTCTTTTACTAAAACCAAAACCCAAAATTAAATTTAATGAATTTTTAATTTGAATTCTTCAAGTTCCCTCGTATTAGTCATTTAACACAACTTGGAATGATAAACATAATTTTAAATTGTCAAGATAAAAACATATGTAAAAAAGTTTATAGCTTTCACCATTATCTAACATGGTTTTTGACTCCTTTTAACATATTTTTACCCAAAATGCAACATATCTAGATGCATTAAACAATGATCCAAGAAATAAAGAACAATTATACACAACTTGAATATAATAATCTCCTACACTAAATTTTGACAAGTAAATATTACAAGTGTCGGATGGAAAAACCTATTGAAATATAACTTGACAAATAATACAATATACCCAAAAATGACCTTATGATTAATGTTGAACAATAGATGTTCATTTGAACAAGTAACTACATGTTCATTTTCATTACATACTCGTTATTTTGTACTTTTAAACCAAAAAAAATCTATTAACATGGTGGATTTAAAGTTTTTAAACAAGTAAGAATGAACTAGCCATTGTCGACCATATTGAATTTACAAACAAGACCTTGAAACAACTAATGTATTGGCCATTATTAACCATTACTTAAACAAGTATGCATATACTATCCATTTAAGTAAGAATATATTGACCATTCTTGAGCACTAATCAAATAAATAGGAATTTGTTAATTCAAGATTACCTTTCTTAAGCATCGAATAGCCATTTAAGTGAGAATCTACTTGACCATTATTGACCATTAGACAAACAAGTAGGAGTTTATAGAACATCACTTGTCCAATCAACATGCAAAAAAACAACAAGTAATGTTATTGGATGGATGGAAATAATATGACCTACTTGAATCTAAGTTGAGAACTAACACTTGTTAATCAAATTGTATGGTTTTTAGAAATTTCATTTGATTACAAAATGCAATTGGAATTGCCCCAATTCCTAGGACCCACATTCACACAAAAGTTCATTAAATACAAAGTTTTATCTACATAATGGCAACTTATTAAGCATTTGATACTTACTTTCCATGGCATGTTAAACCAACTCCTTTAACCACTTTCAACTCCATTACAATGGAAACATATCATAGCCTTGGGTCAGCCCAAAAATGTGATAAATGTACCTTGAGATTGACAAAAAACCTATAAATTTGGCTCCCTTTGCCGCGCAACTTTAACAAGCATCGCAAAGTGTCATCCTTTGCTACACAACTTTAGCAAGCATGACTTCACACACATATGCCTAAGTCAAAGAAACATCATGCCTTCACATACATGGGTATTCTCCAAGGTAAGGCTCTTCACTTTTGATGATTAAAAATTTCTCAAAAGAAAAGAGCTTGGTTTAGAAAAGCAAAATCTTTTTCTTCTTCATTTTCATCTGCAAAGTTATTAGATGTAGACAAATAGACATAGGGATAGATAGCAAGTTCCTTCCTCTTCATGTGTGATATAATTTGTGAAATAATGACTCCTCATGTTGCACTCGAAAGCAACTTGGAAGATGTGGTGATTGAGCACATTAAACGTTATGGTCAAAAGTGTTAAGCTCTCTTCAACTATCCTTTGTTTGACAATTATTCTTCTTCGTTGTCAATGGAATTGTTATAAGTAGCAAGGGATGAGGGATATGGTGCGGCAACAAGTGCCAACAAATTGTTGTTCATTTTTTTTAATCCTAGCAACAACAACAATATTGTGGAATTGAATAAGAGATGATTCACATTTGAACAAGTCTGGTCATTAGAAAGGAACTTCGAGCTACAAAACAAATTGGAATCGAAAAGAAAAATGAAGTTAGCCATGGATTGGGTCTTTAGCTACATCAAGTTGCAATTTGGTTATAGAATATATGTGCCTACTGGAAAACAAAACAGTTTCAAGATGTTGGCATTGGGTTACAATAGATTAAAAGCTTAGTTTGAAGCCATTGTCCAAAAGGAAGAAAACTTGAAGAACAAGGTGAATAAAATTCTTTTTCTTTTGAATTCTAAATTCTTCCCATGTCTAACCACATCCTCTGATCATCCTCTTCAACAAGCTTTAATCCCATATTCTTCTTATATTATTCAAGCTACTTACTCACCAATAGCTAGTTCGTGCTTCTTTTTTGTTACAATAGGTTCAGTGTTTGTAAGTCAAAATAATGAACAACAAGTGTTGTTGTAAGAGTCATCTCGATTCGGGAGTCATGAAACTACAATAATAATGATATTACCCTCATCATCAACACAAAAACTAGAGGAGGATAAACAACAACAACGTCAAGTCATGGTACTATAATATTTGGATCATGACGAGCAATCCACAAGCTACATCACAGATCACAACACTATAACAATTCCAACAAAATCCTCAACACATATAGTCCATGCACAACAACAACAAAAACATCAATCCACATTAATTTTTATATGATGATGCCTCCACCATCAATAATGTTGACACTAGACCAACGCAACTCATGCAGTTCAAGCCTACACAGTTTCACAACACCAGTAGTAATAATAGCAGCACTAAATCAATGGAGATTTCACCTTGATGGGGGCCATTACTGGAATATACATGTGATGTTTATGATCTATGCAATTGGTAGCATCTTTAGAATGCATATGAATCTTGCTATCAATTTTGTGTTTGTATCAAAAGGTGTTTTACCATTTGCAATGGTATGTATTACACATACTATTTGTCTTGAACCTAATTTCTCCATCTTCTATTTGATCAAATTCCTTCCATTTGCAACAACAAAATCATAAGCTACATGTTGTGCACAATAGTTATAATGAAATGGTCCTTGGAGATGTTTGGAAGGGGAGTTGGAAATAATAGTATACACTTGTGTGATCAATATTATGTGTGAACCATGGATACATCAGCTTTCAAACCTTAGGTTGTTGCAAATGTCACATAGAAATTTTACTAGAACTTTTATTTTGTTTATGTAGGTGCCTACTTATGCATTTGTGCAAGTGTTTGGATACACAATTGTAGCTACATTTTTAAGAGGATTGTTCAATGATCTTGAAACATTGATAACATTTCCATCCATGGGATTTAATAAAGCTTTTATTGGGAAGGCAATTTTTGAATTCAATCTAGCATATGTGGAAACTAATGTTACTACAATTTTTACACTATAAGACCCAAATCTTTTTTACCCTCTTTTGCAATATTGATTGCAAAATATTTGTTGTTTTCTCTTTGATATCTAATATTATAGTTCTTATTCATCTGCTATGTGTGAAAAAAGATGGTAAAAACAAAAAGTAAAATGATCATGGTCATGATGAGGATTCATCACTAGCTAGGGATTCATGTATATGTTTTTGGTTGTGAAACAAAGTGGAAAGTTGGCTAGTATTGTTTGGGCTAGTATTGTCACAATTTACATACTTTTTGATGGGTATGAACTATGAACCCCAATGCTTATCACATCCATAGATTTTCTTTGTAAAAGGTCTAAGGGTTTTGTTTGAATACTATAAATTAATTTCGTAAACAACAAATGTGTTTTGTGAAAATAAACTTGGGTTAATTAAGCTACACCATTTTTTGCTTCACCAAAAAGTAAATTATTTTATGTACAGTGTAAATCTAATACACCTAAGTCAATTTGAACTACATCATCACAATTTCTAAATTTTGCAACTTTGTTCAAAGTATGGATATGAAGGAGTTTATTTACATTGTCCGCTCCTTCTAAATTTACATCTAAAACCTTCAAGTTATTTTGGCAAACCTAGCACACAAAGTTGTTTCCTTCTAATTTGTCACCTTCAAGGTTCATGAGTTTTTTTAATTTAGTGAAGTTCATGCCATTTTACTTTAGGTGTGCATGTAACATAGGTAATTCAAGAAAATGACATATCACAACCTAATAAGTTGATTGTAGAAATTAGCTAGCACTCATTAGTAATTGGAAGTGCATCACAACAAATGACCCACTATTTTTTGGAAGCTCCATTCAATATACTCACTTTGAATTTGCTTTTGTAGGCCTAGTATTAAGGTCAACATGTTATTAACCCTTGAACAATTTTTTTTTCATTTCTATTTACAACATAATGGGACCTTTCTATCATAGTAATATCTATTGAAATCACCAACATTTTTAATAGTTGAGATCAATGCATAAGTATTTCAAAATGAAAATAAGAAAAAATTATGTTTCATGCATGTCACAAAATGTGTAGGTTCAACAAAATATCTTTGGATGTCCTCATTTGTTTATAGCAAGATCTTTGAATTTGAAGATGCTTTTGGTACCACAAGGTCTGGGTTTTGAATGTGGCTCCAAACATTTTTACATTATGATTCTTGTATTTTCTTAAGGATCTAATCTAAATCGCTACCCTCTTAGCTATTTGGAATTTCAATTTTTACTTCTCTTGTCAAATCTAATGAAAGCAAGTATTTGGTAATATTGACTCCTAATGCTTCCATCTACAAATTTGGGATGAAGCTCCAAAGTGAACATTTCTTCCCTAGCCTTTGTAGATCATTTCTTTCTTCTCACACACATGTGTACATGCATGAAACAACCACCCACAAAGTTTAAGTTTAATTGTTAATCACATGCAAAAATCAACTTTTGGTTCTTTTTCTTTCAAGAGTTTATCTTTGATGGTGCAAGATGTCCACATGTGAAATTGCTTCTTAAATGCATGCTTGAATGGGTGTTGGATGATCACATTTGCAGGCTAAAACTTGGAAATACAATTTGCAAGTATAAACATTAAACATATATGTGGATGTTGTGACTTTATCCATTATATGAACTCCATGCTCTTATGAACAAACCAACATTCTATCGGCCATACCATGTTTTGGTTTTATGGCAAGTTTAGTTACATTACACTTGATTTTTGTGACAAGGAATTAATAGCCTTTCCACAAACTATTGACAAGTCTTTAAAGTAGAACAATGATTAGCATAGTATGTTAAATGAAACCTTATTCTCAAACAAAATACTTTCCTTGGACCATTCTGAGAAAGACATTTTGTGGTTGATCTATCATGGGCATGAAAACAACCAAGGCTATAAATTTATTTAACCAAAATGAGAACAAAGGCATGCCCAATTCCAAATCCAAATCATGAAACTAGAATGACAAGCATAAGAACATGACAAGCCTAAACAAGAATCCATCAAGGTTTCATTGCAAAAAAGAAACAAAACAAGGCTATGACAAGACAACATACCTAAAATTGATGTTGAATTAACTAAAGGTAATGGGGAATTCTACTTCTATTTATACCCCTTGGGCACCTAGCTCAAAAAAGTTTTTCAAGAAGTTTCCAATCTACATGTGGCCCATGTTTGCCCATGAGCACCCATGTGCACCTATCTGTGAACTATGAGTGAACTAAAATTCAACTAAAAATGAATTTAGGCTTAATTAAAAGTGAATTGAGAGTTAATTAAAAGTGAACTAAAAATGAACTAAAGGTTAATTGGAAATGAATTATGAGTTAATTAAAAGTGAACTAAGACATAACTAAAAGTGAACTAAGAGTCAATTGGAAATGAACTATGAATCAAGTGGAAGTGAATCAAAATTTAATTAAAAGCTAACTAAACATGAACTGAAACTAAATTAAAAATTAAATACAATTTTATTATAATTCATGGGTGAACATTCAAATGAATGAACCCCATGGCATTGGCATCCATGATATGATCATGTAAAAATGACTTGTAGAAGCAATGAACTTCCATCAACTGCAAAGGATATTACAATAGTAATTTGCTTTTTATCTTCAACCTTAAAAACATGTTTTGATCCTTTATTTTCCCATGTTCTTTCGCTTCCTATAAGTATAATGTGAATCCATGTCTAATATGTGTTTATCATAAGTGATGTAAGAACATTGTATGTTTTTACAAGGTATGCCACCCTATGCACCATCTCTATCCTTTGATATTTCCAATGTGATGGCAATTTTGCTATAGCTATAGTTGTTGCTTTTAAAAGCCAACCCAACTTGGTTTTCATGAACTTTCTTGACCAATCCAATGAAACTTTGAATGAACCACTTAGTAGTTTAGGGGTTTTGAGCTCAAGAAAGCCTTGGATAATGGGTTGGACTATGGGTCCAAAAAGGGCTTGTCCAAAGGCTTTATTTTTTTGTAACAAAGACATGAACTCATCTCTCATTTATGGCCTTCGATTTAGTATTGAAATGTGTTGTTCTATGATTATAAAAGCTTTCCCCTTCTATATTGACTTTTCGACCCTTGGTTTGAACTATCCATTTGAGATGAACCACTCTCCTAAAAAAGATCTAATAACTTATCAAATGGGCTTGAATGTTCCCTTGGCTTTTTATGAAATGCATGAAGATAGTGTAAAACAATAGTTAGACTTTTATGCCTTTCCATTGCATTTTGAATGTGAGGACAAAGGTGTGGTGCAAACCATTGTGTGTAAGTACTTCTCTAATGCTTGGATTTATGGTTGTTTATCCCTTCCTCATTCTCTTGCTTGATGTGTTTGCCAAGTGATTGTAATGGCATGTAAGGTTATAGCTTTGGCCATCCAACTAGACACTTGATTTTTTCCACTATTGCTTGCAAAGTAGTTATTTGATTCTTCACTATGAACCATTTTGCTTCATGTCACAATGCCTTTTCATGCTCCTCCTTTCTTATTTGTTGAACTATATTTGATATCATGGTTCGATGAGCCATAACTCTTCAATGATATGACAAATAACTTTACCTACAAAAAATTTGCAATGTTTGGAATGAAATAAAAGGTATTTTCAACTCTACTTAGCAAGAAAGATCTTGATCTTGACAAAATGATTTTGATATTAACAAAATGTGAACATCATTTGTGCATCCATGCATTTTAGTTACATCTATCAAATGAATTTCATTAAAAAAAATTAATTAATGAAAATTTTAATTTAAAAAAATTAATGCATTTTTTGAAAAATAATTAATTATTCGTTTTTAATACACCGAACCTGACCCAAGGCTATGGTATTGTGATGATGCTCACAAATACAAATGGGGCGAGCCCACCATCTACTTTCCAACTTTTTAACTTTTGCACATCATTGTAAATGACCCAATATTTGAAATTTCACTTTCTTGTACCCTCATTGCATCTTGGAAATTTGGCAAGTTCCAACAACAATAATCAAGAAGTTCATGAGTTGTTACTAACATTGTGTGTATATTGGTTTAAAACTCACACTATGTGTAAGTGTATATGGTTCAATTACAAAACATGTAAGTGTAAAACCATGTACAAATCATTATTTGGCCATGTAAAAACAATGTAAATGCTTTACATTTACACTTCCACTATTATTACATTTACATGTTGTGTTAAAATTGTGTAAAAATGAACAAAAACCAAAAAATGAAACAAAGAAGATGTAAAAACATGCAACTTTGATTTAATTAACTTAAATGTTTGTAAAAATTCATTTTTAATGTCCAATCTAATCATTAAAGTGGCATAATTATAAAAGTGGCAATAGGGCATAAGAATTCAATCAAAACTAAAGAATTTCCATGTGTAGATTAAACAAAAGACTACCAAAATGGAAACATGTGCTAATTTTGTACACAATCCTCTACATGATCCTCAACCTCATTGGGAAACTTAACACCTATCACATTTAATGTGTCTTCCTCATCCTCACCAAACCCATCCACATCTTGAAGTCCTCCTTTAGCCTCAAAACCAACAATGGGATCATGGGCCAATTCCTAATCAAAAGAATTAGGAGATCCAAGTTTTTCACATCAAGTCAATAATAACAAAGATTTGTGAGAATGCTTGCAATAGAAAAATTTCTTTCTATTTCAATCTAATTACCATGTATGCCTAAAATTGCTTTAGCTTAAAAGGCAATTTTTGGAAATTATCCTTTGTGTTTTCACCACCATAGAAGAGGATCCTCTCCTTCTTCCAATGGCACATCAAATGTGTGAAAACATGATAATTATTGTTGAACATACACCTACACAGATAATTCCCAAATAAATTAATTTAAGGTGTGCAAATTGTGCAAACAAAAAAATAATTCACAACGTATTTCAAATAATTAAAGAAAAAAACACTTAGTTGTTCAAACAAGTCTCATGTCCTCAGACACTACTATTCCAAAAACAATATTAGTGTTGTGCACAATTTCTTGCTCAAAATTTGTAAAAACATTTGACCATTCATGGAATTTATGGTATAAACTCTTAAGGGTCGGGAGGAGAATTTGGTTATCATATGCACTAGCAATCTCAATTGCTTCAAAAAGTGGCCAACATAGTCCTTGAATCAAATATCCAACATGAGAGCAAACATGTTATGGTATTGAGAATGCTTGAAAGAATCCATGAAATCAAGGAAAGGTGTAAGAATAATAGTCACTTGCTCTCACATGTTAACACCAAGTTGTTTCACCTTTGTGCACATATCCATGTATTCAACATCAACCTTTGCCTACAACTCCAATTTATCCTTGAAAAGTCGCACATATAACGTGACTATTAAATCAAAAGCATTTGACAATAGTCAATACCCACAACATTGGTTAAGTACATAAGTAGTCATAACATGAAAAAATGCATCATAAATTGCCTTAATAGTCGCCCAAGTTTGTGTTGAAGGAATTCTATTGGCTAAAGTTTATGTTTGGCAATTGTAGTAATTCATAATTGTAGCTTAATAAGCTAGGCATTGCTTAAACATGGCAACTTTGGATGCAAAACATGTTTTCACCAGAATTAACTAAATTTTGCTAAAACAAATTAGAATCTCAACATGTTTGCCTCCATTCTTTTGCCCCGTAATCTATAATGGACAATGAAAAAAGAAGATCAATTTTATTCAACATTTGACAACTAAAAATTTTTTCATCGCAAAAAATCAAAATTATCAACAAACGTATAATTTTTTTGGCCATGTGATGTAAGCTTGAAAGGATGTTTGTGCAAATTTCACATTTTAATTGAACCTAGGTCCTTGGAAATATTGTCATCATTGGTTGCATATTGGGATGTTTTGCTCATGGCATGTCTAAAACATGAACCATTAAAAAGAACATGCAAATTTAATGACTCACATGAAATAATTGTTTTTAGGTTGTGGTCATGCTTCCCATATTTGACACACCTTCAAATTCCTTGATAGACTCAACTATGAGTCCAAAGGTGAAAATAACAAAAGGATAAAGAGTTGGGGTACACTCCCTGGTTCACAACGCTTCGGGGGTAGAAGGGCATGTTGGAGCTCTAAAGATGGGGATTATGACAAATGACAAGTGAGTCAATTACTCATACGGACCTGCACAAACCAAATAACAAGTTGGTTAATGCGTAGTTGGAACACTTTTGGTGCATGGATGAGCCACAAGCAAACACAAACTCACAAGACTCACCATGACCCAAACTTGGGGGAAGCCACCACCATCCCCTTATAGTATTCTTTGTGCATGGCCATGTGGTTTGCACCCAAATGTCATTTTGTCCTGAGACTCCCGAGTTGGGAGTTCTGAAATTTTTGAATTTGGGACTCTTACAACTTTGGAGGCCCATAACTTTTTATGTAAACCTCCGATTGAAGTGAGGTCTAAAGCAAATTGTATCTTTCATTGAGATCTTTCCAAAAATATGTGGCACGTCACTTGCACATAAGTAAATCAAGGCGATTCTTGACTTTTAGTGGTTGTGAATCAAATTAGTAGTTTGACTCCCGGCCCTCCTTTTGACCATAACTTATGTTTTAAGTACTCAAATGAGTCATGCAAGCCCATTTTAGATATCGAAGTCCTAAGAGCTTTCCAATGGTACAAGGAACTTTTCAATCCAATGAATTTTGACCCTTAAAATTGCCCTTTGAAAATTTGAGAATCCATTAAATTCTAACTCCCAAAGTGGGAGCCCACTTGGGAGTGTGTGGGTTTATTCCCTCACACTCTCCTACACTCTCGGGAGCATGAAATGTGACTCTTGGCCTTCAATTTTGGTATGCACCTTTGCAAACCCTTACCTTGCTCGTAAGCCCAAGGCTAGGATTGTGACAAAATTGGTGCCTTTATTTTTCACATAACATAAGATCTTGGAAATGAAACCAAATTTCTTGAACATGGACTTCAATTGCCTTGCAACCCATGCCGATAATATCATTAGCCTCAAAAAGGCCTATTGTAACATGTTGAAACTTTTAAGTTGTAGATTAAAAAATTTACAAAAAGAATGAAGGTACCTTGTTGTCTCCTATTCATCCACAAATCAAATTTAGTAGTGGTAATAGGTGTAGCATCAAGTTGATGTTGCATGTGTATGCTAATCCAAACAACAAGCAATCGTGTTAGGAAGGATTTCATTAAACATCATTTTTTGAAAAAAGAAAACTAACTTGGGATCAAGCCTCAAAGCCAATGTATGCATCCATATATTTTCACAAATGTTTAAGGGGAAAAAACCCTTTGGGTATGAGCAACACCAAATCCTCCAAAAATAGTTTTTGAATTTCATTTTGTTTATTGCAAGGATTTTTATTTCCCAAAACAATAAAAATAGTTGGTGTTAAGTTTTTTGACATTTCTTGGCAAGCCACACAACCTTGCTACCTTCAACATTATTTGATTGTGACACCTATGAATGTTCAACACTCTTTGATTGTGACAAATTTGTTTGCCACAATTTTCATGGGCGTTATTGTTGATATATAAACTAGATTTTTGAACTCCTAGGCCCCTTTTAATTCATGCAAATGGTTAGTCTTTTTGTAGATTAATGTCATGGCAAAGTTATCATGTTTGCATTTTTTTTCTTTTTGGATTAGTTCATAGATTTGAATGTTTTGTCTATGTTTATGTGTATTATATGTGTTTTCCTATTTGTTGGAATTTTTTTGTAGATTGAATAAAGGCATGACGTTTTGGTTAGAATTTGAAGGTTACTTCAACTTATCAAACCTAAATCTCCTTTCTTAATTTTGTTATATTATTTTTTTGGTGGGTCTATTTGTTGGATTTTTTGGTAAATTGTTTGGATTTTTTTATTGGGGTTTTGAGTGTAGGTAAGATTTGAATTACAACTAGTAGCACCCTTTTCAGGGTTGGGGTTCAAATCCCCATCAAACCAATTCTAATGTTTCTAATGTTGTTTTGTTTTGCCATTTGACAAATCTTCTTGAATAATAGTTCAAATATAGATCCTAATCACCAAATGTAAACCCTTTCCAATTAAATGTTGCCAAATGCATGTCCTTAAGCAACTCACATTTTGCTAATGTGTTTGATTACCCTTATTACAATTATAACCATTTTATAGACATGTTTAAATGATAAATAGCCATCCTATATATATATATCGCCAAATCAGCTCCATTTCACACAAATATTTAGCCAATTATGTCATTTAAAGGTTTAGTTGTGTAACCAACTTAACAAACTAGGATTTAAAAAATGGTTGTTAGGAAATGGGGTTAAAATAAAATGCAATGCCAAACAATGTTTTGGTTTTTAATGATTGCACCTATTTTGTTCACATTGAAAACATGTCACTCAAATAGTGTCAATGTTTATTTCTTGGCCAATCGTAAGTTAAAATTATCAAGTTGTTTTACGAGATGTTACTGTTTTTTCTTTCAATTTTGTGATGTTGCCACAATGGAAATCATCTACAAGGAGATTTAGTCACATTTGGCTATAGACTAGCTATGAAAGTAAAAGTTTATTAAAGCCCTTTTATATCCTAGCTACAAGTGCTCGAACAATGTGTAAAAATATGGCATGTTTTATTTTTTTCAATTTAGGTGATTAAAAAGTAATATTTGATAAAATATTTTCTCAAAAAAAAGATCACCACAAAAAAATGTTGTGTGACATGTGGTTGAAATTTTGAACATGGGTTTCATATTAAATCATTTGTCCCATACCACCTATGAGGAAAATGTGCATGCTTGGTTGTAAAATTTGCATGAACCAACAACCAATCAATGCATAACAACACACACAATTGTGTAATAGTAATAATGGTCATGCATTTAACATGGGGCAATTGTTCTATAAAACATATTCATTAAATACAATTACTAATGATGTTAGCACATAAGTGTTTTCAAGTTGCCACAATGAGAGGATGTCCCTTTCCATCATATATTTGGAATGATGTTGTATTTTATTCATTTCTTTCCCTAACACCGATCCCTACGATGAAATTTTGCATGGACAATTTGATGATTATCACATCCAAATACTTCTTGCACATATAGAGGGTTGATTGTAAATCTACACTTAATGTAAAGACATGGAAAGTACAATGGTCAACCATGAAATGAGAACCATTTCACAATACATGGGCTTTAGATTTATTAAACCAACCTAAAGTGCATTCAAGAATGATGGGGTGTTCTTGAATGGACCAAAAATGATTTCAAAAGCACAATTTTTTTTTTGTTTGGAATGTAATGAATATGTGAAATACTAGCAACCACAAAAAACTAGGAAAGTAAAATGAAAATATTATAGTCCAAAACAAGGAGGTCAAGGGCATTCCAATAAATTTTCATGGAATTTAATTAAAGTGGTATTGTGAATATATTTCTAGGGAGGAAATACTTGTCCATAAGTATTGGACATTATGTTTGGTATTTATTTAGTATTTAAATTTTTTTGGAGTTGAACATATATATATATTTATAATATAATTCATCAATGGTCACATAGGAAATAATTGTCATTTTGATTTTTTAAATCAATATTTTTTTGGTATTCCAAATTATTAAAATATTTGTACATTTTTTGTTCACTCAAGCAAACCAACAACCCATGAGTTCAAATGCATCACCTAGTTTTCAAATTTTTGTAAACAATCGTTTACAAAAAGTTAGTTAATACAATATTTCAATATTCAAATTATCTACTCAAAAGAACATTTATAAATTAATTCTTTTGTTCTAAAAGTCAAACTTATTGTTTAAAATGGGAGAATAGTCAATATCACAATCTAGGTAGTTTACAAACCCAAAGATGAAAGTTTATAGCCCTAGGGGTAAGGAAAACACACATATCCATAGTTAATTTTGAATAATTATTTCAAAAAATGGTGAAAAATGTCCTTGGGTGCTTTCAAGTTAAATTGTAGGTATTATATATTAAAATTGACAAATACTAAGCAAAACTTGTAATTAATCATCATGCCCACACCTATACATCATCTTATAATAAAATATGGAAAAGTAATTAAAATAGTTTATGGTTACCATATTCTTTTGAATGGAAGACAACATGTGAAGGTCGTAATGAACTTCACCTTGCAAAGATTAGTGTTATATCAAGGTAATTCAACCCTTCAAAAAAGCAATTAAAAACATGTAAGTTTTTAGTTTGAACCCAAATCTAGTTTAGTACTCATCATAAACACATTGTGGATGCACCATAATTTGGACCCATGTAAGGGTCACTAATCTCCTTATAATATTTTAAACTTAGGTCTTAATGTATATTATATTGAAATGGAAAATTTCAGAAAGTACTATTTGAAGTTTGTAACTTTGGAACCTCATAACTCCAAAAAAACTAAACCAAATGGAACATATAAAAAATTACATATAGCTTGTGTCATAGGCTTGTAAAAAAAAATTCAATTCTTCAATTGCACATTACTTACCCATTCAAATTCTTCTTTGAAATTATAAAACACATCAAGGCAAATTTGTCACAAATTTGCATACAATTTTAGACATTAGGAAAAAGGCCTTTTTTTATTAACCAACTTTTAACTGAATGTCATCCTTGACTTCATTTAATTGCATAATCTTGCCCAAATTATTGGGTAATTTGGATGAAAATTTTGAATGCGCCTATTGTGATATGAAATATTTTTGAAAACTTTCATATGGGGATATTTTATTTCAAGAAATTCCATGTGGATGGATTGGCACTTCAAATAAGTCAAACTATCAACTAATTTAGTAACTTTAGGATGTTGATGATAAATGGGGGTTGACCTTTGAAAATAAAATTGACTTGTAATTGAGAAATCCACTTTGAAATGATAGACCATGCTACATCATGTTGACCACTTGACTAGCTTAGTACCTTGGCCAATTCAAAACTAATTATATTGTTTTCAAAAATGTTGAAATTTTCAAAAATTATTTCTTCCAAATAAAAAAAATATTGTGAAGGAAAATAATGAATATTTAGGAATATTCCATTTGTTGAAATGAATGTTTCAAAATTAATTAATTACTCAACGGACATGTGTTGAAATGGCCAAGAAACTACGATAATTTGGAAAACATTGTTTATGAATCGATAAATGATGAAATTTGATGGATGAAATATTGCATATGTTTTCCACTATACTTCAATTTTAATGTAACTTTTAAAACTAAACTGAGATTTTGTTACAATTATGTTGTGACTAGTTTCTAACTCTATTGGAAATTTGTGACACCTTTACCAAAGTCTATAACTTCAATTACATTACCTTATCATTGGAGATTTTAAATGGGCTCCAATTTGTGCAACATGGTGTTTAGGAGTAAGAAAACATGTACAAATCTAAGGTCATTTCAAATGTTATTGCAATGATTAAAAAATGTTCAACATAAAGTTCACATGCCCTTACTTTGCAAAGTATATATAGTATGGTGTAAGTAATGGTAGGCAGGAAAACAAATAATTGGTTAGTAGGTAGGTTACATACTTATTGAACATGTAGATAGGGTACAAGGTAAGTAATATATAACCTTCCTACCTATTGTTATTTACACATTACTTACATATTACCTATATGCTTACCTAAGTAACTTGCAACCTACTTATACCTAATCTACAACCTATTTACCTACCTAGGCTAAGTTAGGTGGGCTAGTTAATTAGTTAATTATAGGTAGGCTAGGTAGTGAACTATGCTACGCAGGTTAGCCTAGCTTAGCAAGGGTCCAACTATATATCTTGATGAACTTTATATGTTGTTTTAAAAGTGGCTTGGGAGATGGATGGATGGATGAATTTGGATTAATAAGTGATGTGGCATACACAACACATAATCGTGTCCTTTTCCATGATCAACATCTAATATAATAGTAATGAAAACATACATTTTCCACTATTTTTGGACCTAGCTAGTTTTATTGCAAAAGGACTAATTAATTAGGACATTTTAGTGTAACCATGTTTGGTCATTTTGGATAATCACATATTTCACTAGGTAATTTAATTATAATTTTTTAAATGAAAAATTTTAGGTTCCCAAATAGATTATGTGAATTAGTGGAAAATGTCACAAAAATGTTAATGTGGATTTCCACTTAGAACTAGTGAAGCTTTTCACGAAAACTTTGCTTGAATAAGATGTGTTCAAATCAAAAATATATTGCCCATTTATGAATTGATATGTGGTAGCTTAGCGCTAAAAAATGATTTTTTTTGGCCCAATTGTGTGATGCCATGTGGTAGTCAAAACATAGTAAAATATGGTTAGCTAGCCTAGCTTAGGAGGCCTAACTTAAGCAACCTAGTCTAGGAGGGTGCAGTTATGGTAACACGTACCACAACAAGTGTAACCAATGCTTAATATTTCATGTTATTGTAAATGTAATTTAATTTTATGTTGAAATTGTAGGATTTACTTATATGATAACATTCATAAAATATCATGAGAACTTGTGAATAAATTTGCAATTAATCCAATGAATAGAAAATATGAAAAAAGATTAACAAAACACTATAACTAATGTTTTTAAATAGTAAAAGGACATGTTTAATAACTTGATTTTTTTAAAAATGAAATCTTTTTGACAAAATTTTAATGCAAGCCTTATCAAAATACTATTAAATTTTTTATCATGACTTTTAAATTTTCATTCTAAATTTTTTTATGAAATATTCCAAGAATAAAGCAATCCAAAAAGTAATCCCAAAGGGGCGGGTGTGGCTCATGTTAGTGCAAATGTGCTCATGAAACCTAGTTTAGGAAGCTTACCTTAGGTGATTTAGGTTTTAAAAAAATCTAGATGGGCCTATTTTAACAAATAACTTAGGTAACCTAGGACATTTGCATAGGTTACAACTATGAGATTTTGAACTCCTCACCACAACTTTGAAGGTTCAAATTCTTAACCATTAAACCATGACATCTTATTAATAACAATATTCACTTCCACAAAATTATAAACAATAAATTAATAAAACCTAAATAAATAACCATGTGTACCCTAATTAAACTAGCTTTAACTTAACCTACCCTGGGTAAATTAAGGTTGAACTAAACAATCTTAAACCTACTTAGGTTAACATAGTCTTAATTTATGATGACATAAAATACTTAAGTTAAACAAGCTTGACAAGGAGTAACTTAGGCTGACCAAGGTTACTTTAACTTAACTTATAGCACAAGAAGAAATCTTGTCTTTTTCCACTACCCAAATTCACTAGGTTCTTAATGAAATAAAACAAAATTGATTAATTGCAACTTGTATGGTTTTGTTAAAAAAAAAAGACTAGTTGATTAAGACATTTTTTGTGAAATGTCTTTTAGTCGTTTTGGATAATCGCATGTTCCACTAGATAATTTTTAATTAAAAATTATGACAAAGATATATGAGGTCCCAAGTTAATATGCCGTGGAATAACACGCCACATCATCATATAACCTTTTTTCTTCGTTTGTTTTGTTTTGTTTTTTTTTTTTTTTCCCTTTTTGGAATCTTGGTTTTTTTTTTCTTTTTTTTCCAATTTTTCATGCAATGAAAAAAATAATTGATTAATTTTTAAT
>Ga0116229_10004679_pt1 | contig 22440 bp, 20 predicted proteins | sample S1TSphgellanicum_3_FD_87313 | JGI IMG/M metagenome (GOLD analysis project Ga0116229, IMG submission 87313) | Host-associated microbial communities from peat moss isolated from Minnesota, USA - S1T2_Fc - Sphagnum magellanicum MG | ecosystem: Host-associated > Plants > Peat moss > Unclassified...
CGTGTAAGTATGCGAAATCATCCACTTGGCACGCACAAAGCCGGTTTAGTCGAGTTCTAATCGTCGAATTCGCGTCCTCAGGGACCGCGTCATTTCTGTAAGATATTGATAATGTTAATTATTTTTTGTTACTCGGCGCCTGCTCAAAGATGCCGGATAAACCGCGATCGCCGCCGATGCAGCCTGCCGGCCGGCACCTGTCCACAGACTTATCCACAATGACCTTGGCAACCGACGACTTCGCCAGCGGGGTGCTGCGGATCGCGATCGATGCGCCGCTGCGTCACCCGTTCGATTATCTGGCGCCGGCGGGCCTGTCGCCGGCCGCGGTACCGCTGGGGGTGCGGGTGCGGGTCCCTGTCGGCCGGCGCGAGACCATTGGCATGGTGGTCGATCGTGCCGACCAGAGCGAGGTCAGCTCAGCGGCCCTGAAGCCGGTGCGCGAGGTGCTGGATGCGACGCCGCTGATTGATGGCGCGCTCATGCAACTGCTGCGCTGGACCGCCGACTACTACCACCATCCGCTCGGCGAAGTCATCGCCGCAGCGCTGCCCAGGGCGCTGCGAGACGGCGCGCCGTGCGCCGCCCGCATCGAATGCTGGCGTGCGACGACCACGGGCATTGACGCGCTCGAGGCTGGCGCGCTGCGTCGCGCACCCAGGCAGCAGGCGCTGCTGGCACGGCTGGCGCAGAGCACGCGGGCACTCACCGGAGCCGACCTCAGCAAGGCGCTGCCCGGGTGGCGCGACGCGGCGCGTGTGCTGACCGGCCGCGGGTGGATCGAACGCCTGGAGCTCGACGCGTCCAGCCCGGCGTCCAGCCCGGCGGCCGGCCATGAGGCCGGCACCGCGACCGGCGCCGCGACCAGCCCGCCGCTGTCGGCAGCGCAGAGCGCCGCTGTCGGCCAGATCGACGCCAGCGCCGGCGGTTACGCCGCCTGGGTACTGCAAGGCGCGACCGGCAGCGGCAAGACCGAGGTCTATCTGCAGTGCGCGGCGCGCACGCTGGCGCGTGGCGGGAGCGTACTGGTGCTGGTGCCGGAGATTGGCCTGACACCGCAGCTGGTGCAGCGCTTTCGTGCGCGGCTGGATGTCGACATCGCGGTGCTGCACTCGGCCTTGAGCGATGCCGGGCGGTTGGCCGCCTGGCGCGCGGCGCACACCGGGCAGGCGCGCGTCGTGCTCGGCACGCGCTCGGCCGTGTTCGCCCCGCTGCCCCGGCTCGGGCTGATCGTGGTGGACGAGGAACACGACAGTTCATACAAGCAGCACGACGGCGGTTGTCGCTATTCGGCGCGCGACCTGGCGCTGGTGCGGGGGCAGCAGGGCGGCGTGCCGGTGGTGCTGGGTTCGGCCACGCCGGCGCTGGAAACGCTGCATAACCTCAAGGCCGGCCGCTACCGCGGACTGACGCTGCCGCGGCGCGACGACCAGGCGCTCGCGCCCCGGCTGGCACTGATCGACCTGTCCGCTCACGCGGTGCACCGCGGGCTGTCGACGCCAGTAATCGACGCCATGCGCCGGCATCTGGCGGCATCGGGCCAGGTACTTGTGTTCATCAACCGGCGCGGCTATGCGCCGACACTGCTCTGCACCGCCTGCGGCTGGATCGCGCCCTGCCACGCCTGCGACGCGCGCATGACGGTGCATCGCGCCAGCGGCCAGCTGCGCTGCCACCACTGCGGTGCGGCAGAAGCATTGGTCGAGCGCTGCCTGCGCTGCGGCTGCCAGGTCAAGCCGGTCGGACAGGGCACCGAGCGGGTTGAGGAAACACTGCGCGAGCTGTTCCCTGGTGAGGCGCTGATCCGGCTCGACCGCGACAGCGCATCGCGCCCCGAACAGCTCGATGCCATCCTCGAGCGCGTACTCTCAGGCGCGGCGCGCATCCTGGTCGGCACGCAGATGGTCACCAAGGGTCATCATTTCCCCGGGGTCACGCTGGTGGCTGTCCTGAACGCCGACCAGGGGTTGTTCAGTACCGACTTCCGCGCCGCCGAGCGGCTGGCGCAGACCATCGTGCAGGTGGCCGGTCGCGCCGGACGCGAACGCAATCGCGGCGAGGTGCTGATCCAGACGCAGTATCCGCAGCATCCGTTGCTGCGCAGCCTGCTGGAAGGCGGCTATGAAGGCTTTGCGGCCGAGGCGCTGGTCGAGCGCGAGGCGACGCGCTGGCCACCGTTCGGCCGCCTGGCGGTGCTGCGCGCCTCGACGCGTTCGAGCGGCGGCGCGCTCGCGTTCCTCGCCGCCGCCCGCCAGCTGGCGCCGGTGGGCGGCGCCGTGCGACTGCTGGGTCCGGTGGCGGCGGCAATGGCGCGCCGCGCCGAGCGCTATCACGCGCAGCTGCTGATCGAGAGCGCCGATCGCGGACCGCTGCATCGATTCATCGGCGACTGGCTGCCGCAGGTCGAGACCCTGGCGCGTGCGCAGCGCGTGCGCTACGCGCTCGATGTCGACCCGATCGATATACAGTAGCGCCCTTGGGCTACCACGCCCGGGCCCCCGAGGATAGGTTGAATTGAAGAGCGAGCTCGAGCGTCTGCTGGCGGACGCCCTCAACACCCTGACCGGCAGCCTGCTGCCCGAGGCCGTGGACCCCGCATCGATCCAGGTGGAACGCGCGCGCGACGCCAGCCACGGCGACTACGCCAGCAACATCGCGCTGCGGCTGGCCAAGGGCGCCGGGCGCGCGCCGCGCGAGATCGCCCAGGCCATCGTCGCCGCGTTGCCGCCCAGCCCGATGGTGGCGCGCGCCGAAGTGGCCGGTGCGGGATTCATCAATTTTTATCTGCACGGCGACGCTCGCGGCGCTCTGCTGCAGCAGGTGCTGGAGCGTGGTGAGCGCTTCGGGCACAGCTCAGTGGGGCGCGGCGAGCGCGTGATACTCGAATTCGTCTCGGCCAACCCGACCGGCCCGCTACACGTCGGCCACGGCCGCCAGGCCGCCTACGGCGCCAGTCTCGGCAACCTGCTGCGCGTTACCGGCCACGACGTGCATCGCGAGTACTACATCAACGATTCCGGCCGGCAGATGGACATCCTGGCGGTGAGCACCTGGCTGCGCTACCTCGAGCGCGGCGGGGCGGCGCTGCCGTTTCCATCGAACGGCTATCGCGGCGACTATGTGCAGGGGATCGCCGCGCAGCTGGAGGCGCGCCATGGCCACGAGCTGCGGCGACCGGCCGCGGCGGTGCTGGCGCAGCTGCCGCCGGATGCGCCGCCGGGCGACAAGGAACAGCACATCGACGCGCTGATTGCACGCATGCGCGCGCTGCTCGGTGATGACGGCTTCGATCAGGTGCTGGAACTGGCGCTGGCGGTGATGCTGGCCGACATCCGCGAGGACCTGGCCGCATTCGGAGTCGAGTTCGATCGCTGGTACTCGGAGCGCGAGCTGGCGCGCAGCGGCGCGGTCGAGCATGCGCTGGCCGAGCTGGAAGCACGCGCAGCGCTGTACCGCAAGGACGGCGCGCTGTGGTTTCGCGCCAGCCAGTACGGCGACGACCAGGATCGGGTGCTGGTGCGGGCCAACGGCCAGAACACCTACTTCGCCCCCGATATCGCCTACCACCTGCAGAAGCGCGAACGCGGCTTTGCGCGGCTGATCGACGTGCTGGGCGCGGATCACCATGGCTACGTGGCGCGGGTGCGCGGGGCGCTGGTGGCGATGGGCCAGCCGGGCGACAGCCTGGAGGCTTGCCTGATGCAGTTCGTCAGCCTGTTTCGCGGCGGCGAGAAAATCCCGATGGGCAAGCGCGAGGCGCAGTTCGTGACTCTGCGACAGCTGCGCGAGGAGGTCGGCAACGATGCCTGCAGGTTCTTCTACCTGATGCGCAGCCACGACCAGCAGCTCGACTTCGACCTGGAGCTGGCGAAATCGCGCACCAACGACAATCCGGTGTTCTACATCCAGTACGCACACGCTCGCGTCGCCAGCGTGATGAAACAGCTCGACTCGCGCCAACTCCAGTACGATGCCGCCATGGCGGTGCAGCATCTTGACCGGCTCGACAGCCCACAGGAGCAGGCGGCACTGCGCGAGCTTGCGCGCTACCCGGAAGTGGTGCTGCAGGCCGCGGTCGCGCGCGCACCGCACACGCTGGTGCATTACCTGCGCGAGCTCGCCAACGCCTTCCACAGCTGGTACAACGCCGCGACCTTCATCGTCGAGGACGCGCCGCTGCGCAACGCCCGCCTGGCGCTGGCGCTGGGTGTACGCCAGGTCATCGGCAACGGACTCGGCCTGCTCGGCGTCTCGGCGCCCGACAGCATGTGACCCGACTACAGGTGATCAGACAACAGGTGAACAGCCAGCGTCTCACCGGCCGCGACTACAAGCACAAGCGCCGTGGCAGCTTCGGCCTGGACCTGGGGCAGCTGTCGGTGTTCGGCATGGGCCTGGCCGCCGGCCTGGTGGTGGCCGGCCTGATCTACATCGCCGATCATCACGCTCCCGACGCTCCGCCTGAAGCCTTGCACCCCACGCCGCGCAAGCTCGGCGCCGGCGATGCCACGGCTGCCCCCGGCGCGATTGGCGGCGCAACGGACGCCGCCGCCGGCGCGGACGCCGGCGGCACCGAGGGCAAGTACGACTTCTACCAGATGCTGCCGCGGTTCGAGGTCGTGGTGCCGGAGAAGGAGCGCGGCAGCCGCATTGCGCCCGCGGCCCAGGTTGATCGGCCGGGGATCTATTTTCTGCAGGTGGGCTCCTACCGCGACGCCGACGTCGCCGAGCGCGTGCACGCGCAACTCGGCAAGCTCGGCATCGACTCGGCGGTGCAGCGCGTGGCGGTGGACAACGATGTCTGGCACCGCGTGCGCATCGGTCCGATCAAGGACCTGCCGCAGCTCAACCGGCTGCGCCAGCAGCTGCAGGCCAGTGACCTGGACTCGCTGGTGATCCGCGTCGACCAGTAGCTGCGCCGGTAGCGCGGCGCAGCGCGCCGGATCACGGAATGCACGCTGGGCACTGCGTGCGCCCAAACGGCCTCCCACTCAGACGCGTGTCAATCGAGGGTATTCTGCCGTGCGATCATTGGTATTCGTGGTTCAAGGAAGGCAGGATGCATAGAACCTCAACCCGTCCAGCCCTCGCGCTCATCCAGGTGCTGCTCGCAGGTTGCGGCGGCTCATCGGGGGATGTCGCACCCAGTGCGCCGACGGCGCCGATCGCGACCATTGATGAGCCAACGACCCTCGATCTCTATCCGAATGAATCCTCCGACAATCCCGCACGCCTGACCGTAATGGTCACGGCGGTGGGATCGGTCCCGGTATCGATGCCGCTCGGCTTCGACACCGGCTCGGCCGGTATTACGCTCTATGCTCCGAGCATATTTCCGGCCAGCATGCTCGGTGCCGACGGATTCATTTTCCCGTCCGGCGCCACCCAGATGAGCTACGACGGCATTACCGTCACCAACCAGCAGGGCACGCGAACCTACGGCAGCGTGCTCAACAACCGCAACGAGAACGGCAACCTCGGCTTTGCCACCGTGACCTTCGGCGATGCGAACGGCGAGGTCACCACGCAGACGATGCCGGTATTCCTGTATTACTCGATTACCGACAACCAGACCGGAGACCTGGTTCCTGAGCCGACCCAGCAGGGCTGGTTTGGCGTTGCGAGCACTTCAGGGTCAATTGTGGTGCCGGGTTCGGTCGAACCTGCGGGTGGATTTCCGGCCTGCTCGCCCGCCAGCGTCGGCACCTGCTATGTGGTCAGTGTACTGAAGTACATCGGTTATGCCGCAGGCGTCGACGCGGGGTTCTCGCTGGCACCGACCGGCATTCAGATCTGCGACATCGCCACGCCGGGCAGCTGCGTGCCTGCTCCGATACTCACCCTCGGCCTGGATTCTAGCCTTACGGCCGGATACACGACCCAGCCGCTGATCTGTCCGCCGAATGGCTACCTCGGTCCCGCCGCTATCGCCGGCTATCCGGTCTGCCAGAAAACAATCCTGCACACCACGATCACTGCGCTGGGCGAGAGCGTCACCGGCTATTCGCTGTTCGACACTGGTACTGCCGAGATGCAGATCTCAACGCCGGCTGGCAGCGATTTTCCGACTGACATTCCGGTCGGCACCACCGTCACGTTCGCACAGGCCGCGGGATTTTCGTACAGCTATACCTCGGACACCGGCTACCTCAAGACCGTCGTCGAACCGGATACCACGACGGTGAACGTCATCGGCATAGGCTTCTTCACCACCAATTCCCTGTTCATCGATTTCACGACCAGCACCGAAGGCTGGAAATAGCGCGGCTCCGCATCAGCCCTTTGGCGCGTCGAGCTTGTGCAGTGCGAGCCGGATCTCGTCGCTGATCTGCACAGCGCTGAGGCGGGATTCGGCCACCATGTAGATGCCGCCGGTCAGTAACAGCAGGGTACCCCCGATTGCCAGGATGACAGGCAACCAGCTCACCGCGCCGTCCAGCGCGCGATCCAGGGCGATGGATAAGCATGTCGCTATGAACACGACGATCGCGGCATACAGGAGTGCGATCGAGCGCTCCGCGTAGCGTGCCCGCTGCGCATGCCGCGCCAGCCACGTCTGCAAGGAGTCGGTCGTTATACCGACCCTGGCCGCAGTGCCTTCGTGCACGATGGCGGCGAGCACACGGGCCCGATCGACGATCCTGGCCATGCGCATCAGCGCGGAGGCGACCAGGGAAGCCGAGCCCAGCAGCAGCAACGCCGGAGTAATCATTGCCGCTATCGTCGCGACAGCCACGGACTGCGTACCTGACGTTCCCACTGCCCCCATACCTCCCGCGCTCGGCGATCCGCCAGCGCCTGTATTCAATGCGCGTAGTCAGTGCTGGAAAAGCATTGCCCAGTTCACGAACGGCCGCAGTTCCAGGGTCTCGATATGGAACATGCCCGCGGCGACCAGCGGCAGCGTCGCCAGCAGCCGCCGCGCCGCCGCGCTATCCTCTGCCTCGACCACGAAAACCACTCGCTTTGGATCCTCGGTCGCGTAAACCTCCCGCAGCACGCCGGAGGCGTACAGCGCCCAGGAACCCCGGAGCTCATTGGCAAGCTCGGCGCGCACCGTCTCGAGCTTCGCGTCAGGCACCAGGGTCAGCGTGGCGAGCACTTTCATGCCGGAATTGCGCGGGAACAGCCGATGACGAGACCACTTCCGACCCAGTTCAACTGCCCAACCGAGTTCGCATTAACGGTCCTGGGCGGCAAATGGAAGACAATCATTCTTGCATACCTGAGCGAGCGTCCGTGCCATTACGGCGAACTGCGCCAGCTGCTGCCCGGCCTCAGCGACAAGGTCCTGACCGAGCGGCTGAAGGACCTGCGGCAGTCCGGATTGGTCGCGCTCGGCAAGAGCTCCGGGTCGAAATCCCGCCGGCCATACGTGCTCACGGCGCGAGGCGCGACGTTGACGCCGATCCTGACAGATCTGTACGCATGGGGGAGCAGGCATGCGGCATCTTTTGGCGTCAATGTGGGCAACCCCCTGCAGCATCTCGACGGCTCAGATTGCGGCACCTGAAGCGCACTATCCGAAGTCGAGCTGCAGGGTGAGCCCGAGGATATTGAGCCGGCCGGGTGTGCCGGTAATGTTGTTCTGGCGCATGTAAAACGTCTGCAGCCGGGTGTCTGGAGCGAGCTGGAACTGAACGCCCGCCATGGCTCGGTTGCGCGACCAGCGGTCCGTGGAAAAGTCATAGAACGCCTCGTCGGCCAGGAACACATCGGTCAATTGACGGCCGGCCGGGATATTCCAGTCGGCGCCGGCGCGGTTGCGATAGCGCCCTGGGGAACCAGGGATTCCTTCCAGCTGTTCCACCCGGTTGCGATCTGACAGCACGACCGGCCCGTAGCTGACCTCGTAGGTCAACGCGGCGGCCGGCAGCCAGATCGTCGTGCGAGCGCCGCCCTGCGCATTGCGAATGGACACGTAATAGCCAGTGGCGCTCGCTATCCAGGATCCGAAGCGGTAGTCAACCTGCAGTCCGGCCGCGGTCAACGTCGGGTTCGGCAACTCATTGCCGAGTCGCGTGGTAGCAATGCCGGTAACGGACCAGGCGGCCGCGATCTGATACTTGGCGTCCAGCTCGCTCCAGAATTGACTGTCTACGTATGGCGCTGCCGCCACCTATGCCGTCGCCATTTCGTACAACACTTCGATCGCAGATTGAGCTGCCGCGCTGCGGAAGTCGCCGGCCAGTTCGCCCGACAGCGTCATCACCGAGACCAAGGCACCGCCGTTGTTCCCGATCCGCTGAAATGCCGCCTGCTCGCTACGTTCACTCACGCCGCCACATGCATCGGCCACCACGAATACCCGGTAGCCCATGTCGGCGGCAGTCAATGCAGGCAACTGGACCGCAACCTCGGAGGAAACGCCGGAGATCAGCAGTGTTTTTCGTTTCGTGGCCTTGATGGCAGCCACGATGGCGTCATTGCGAAACGAATCTGCCGTGGTTCGCAGGTGTACCGGGTACTCGCCCACGCCCTCGGCAATCTCGGCAATCATGCTCGGGGCCGCGCCACTTTGCCCGGGCACGCCGGAGACGATCGCGGGGATGCCGAAGATTCGCGCCAGTTTCGACAGCCCATGCACCCCTTTTTTCAGTCGATCCAGCGCTATGGTCCTGGACAATTCGACGATGCCGGCTTGCAGGTCGACGAACAGCAACACCGCGTCATCAGGATTGATTCGTGAGTTTCCGTTCTGCACGCAGTGACTCCCTTCAGGATTTCCCTGTAAAAGTTATTGATCGACCGGGCGGCATGCAATGGCTGCCGCGCTTGTTCGTTATTGTAGGGACCAGCGCATGCGCTTCAACGAACCGCCCGGTTAGTAATCAGCGCTCGCGCAGGCGTCCGCGCCGCGCAATACCGCGGCATGCCGTGCCGCCGCATGGCAGCCGGCTAACGGTGTTGTTTCAGCGACCAAGAAACAGTGAGCCGAGCAGTGAGACGAACCCCTGGGTCGACACCCAGGTTAGGATGCTCGCCGCGATCCCTTTGCACCATGACAGCAACCGCCCACCTGGAAAGAACTGCGACGCCGCAAAGCCAAAATAGAGCGGCCAAACGGGGAAATAGGCGTAGTAGAGATGAGTCGCCGTGGACCCACTCGGGCGGAACAGATACCAGGCAGGTATGACGACGACTGCGAAAAACAGGAACCGCATGCCTGAGGTATAGGTTGCCAGCACCAGATGCTCCGCGTAGTTGAAGCTGGCGCGCGCATACAGCAGCCTGGTGAACGCGGCCAGCAAGGGAACCGCCCCGAACATCACCCAGTTGATATGCTTCTGCAGGAATTCCGCGATGGGATTGGGATTGTTGGTGGCTACGGCTTGAAATCCGGTGAGCGCGATCAGCGCTGTTTCGCCGGCGACGACCACGAACAGAAACCCGAAGGGTCCGAAGTATCGCCGCCGCTTTCCCTGGACGTACTGCAGAGCCACCGTGCCTGGCCTCAGCAACAGCTCACGCACCAGCGAAAGGATGCTTCGGTCCACATGCAGGAACACGTGAGCGAGGTCGTGGCCGATCTCATGCATCGTCAATCGCCCCGGGTCGTGTCGCTGCCCGCAGTCGCCACAGTACGCCTGCCCCGCCGCGATAGTGGCGCTGCAGTTCTGGCATTTCCCTGAGGGGTGATTCATTGATTGAGCAGGCTGGGTACTGGTGTGGTCCCCGCAGCTCACTGGCTGCCAGGCACGAAGAACGGCAGGTGCGTGTTGCGAAATGCCGGCAGCGCCTCGCAGTGCTCGACCCGCGCGACAAGCTGCGGATAGCGCGTCACCAGCTCGGGCGGGCGCAGCGCCTCGCGCAGGAACGTGAACGCGCAGCTGACGGTGATGTCGGCCTGGCTCAGCGCTGTGCCTACCAGCCAGGTCTCGCTGCTGCGAGTGGCGCCATAGCGCTCGATTTCGGCCAACGCCCCGTGCATCTGCGCGCGGCAGCGTTCGACCCAGGGCTCATGGCGCCGGTCGGGCGGACGAAACGCCTGCTCATAGATCTGGTCGCGGCCCTTCTCGGCGGCGCCGGTCGCCAGTGCCATCAGCCGCAGCGCGTCGCGCCGCGCGCCGCCTGCCGGGGGCAGCAGCGCGTGTGCCGGGCCGACGCGATCATCCAGGTAGTCGAGGATCGCCGCCGATTCGCACAGCACTTCGCCGTCGTCCAGTACCAGCGTCGGCACGCGGCCCAGCGGGCTGTGCTGGCGGATACGCTCGAAGTCGCGGCCGATGGACCAGTTGGCGTGCTGGAAGTCGATGTCGAGCAGCCGCATGCTGATGGCCACGCGGCGCACGAACGGGGAGTCGAACATCCCGATCAGCAGCACCCTCGCGCTACTCCTCGGCGCCGTGGCCGATTTCTATGCCGAGCGAGCGCAGCTTGCGGTACAGGTGGGTGCGTTCCATGTCCACGCGCTTGGCAAGCAGTCCGACCTTGCCGTTGCATAGCATCAGCTGCTGCTGCAGGTAGGCGCGCTCGAATTGCTCGCGCGCCTCGCGCAGCGGCAGCGCCAGCAGGTCGTGCTTGACCAGCGGCTCGTCCGCCGGTGTCTGCGCCGACAGCTCGCGCTCGACTTCCTCCAGCCCGATCTCCTCCGGCCCGCTGTTGAGCAGGAAGCGGCGCGTCAGGTTGCGCAGCTCGCGCGCGTTGTCGGGCCAGGGATAATTGCGCAGCCGGTTCTGCGCCGCGACGCTGAAGCGGCGAAAGCGCAGGCCCTCGGTCTCGGTCAGGGCATCGACGTAGTGGCGCAGCAGCTCGGGGACATCCTCGGCGTAGTCGCGCAGCGATGGGACGCGGACCATGAGTACCGACAGCTGGGCGTACAGGTCGCGCCGGAAGTCCTCCGCCAGCACGCGGTTGACGATGCCGGGCCGCGCCGAGGAGATGATCCGAGTCTCGAGCGGCGCCGCATCGCCCCCGGTGCGCACGTAGCGGCCGCTCTCCAGAAGGCCGCTGAGCAGGCGCTGGGTCGATTCCGGCAGGTCCTCGATGTCGCCCAGGTAGAGCGTGCCGTGGCGCGCCTGCTCCAGGCGGCCAGGCTGCGATGCGTCCACGCCCAGCAGCGTTGCCACCGCGTTCTCCTCGCGCAGCGTGCGGCTGTCCACCACCACGAATGGCCCGGCGGACGCGGGTCCGGACTGATGTACGAAACGCGCCAGCTGTTCGCGGTCGGTGCCGGACTCGCCCAGCAGCAGCAGCGGGGTGCTGTAGGCGGCCAGCCGCGTCAGTTCAGCGCGCAGCTGCGCGATCACCCGGCTGCGGCCGACCGGCGCCATCACCGCGGACACGACCGCACTGGCGAACTTGCCGCTCGGCCGGCGCGAGCGGGCGTCGAGTGCGCGTTCCACGGTGCGCAGCAGCTTCGCCAATGACAGCGGCTTTTCGACGAAGTCGTAGGCGCCCAGGCGCGTGGCCTCGACCGCGGTATCGACCGTGCCGTGACCCGACATCATCACCACCGGGCAGGCGTCGCTGGCCTCGTTCGACCACTCGCGCAGCAGCGTGATGCCGTCGGTGTCCGGCATCCAGATATCGAGCAGCACCAGGTCGGGCGTCTGGCGCGCGCGCGCCGCGCGCGCCTGGCCAGCGTCGGCGGCAACTTCCACCTCGTAGCCTTCCTCGGTGAGGATCTCCTGCAGCAGGCGACGGATGTCCGACTCGTCATCCACCACCAGGATCCGGCTGGTATTCATGCTCGCTCCCTCCGCATTTCCATGCGTCGCTCCCCGCCTGCGAGCAGCGATCTATCCTGATCGCTGACCGGCAGAAAGACCAGTATGCTCGCCCCGCCCTCGGGACGGTTCTCCGCCTCGACACGCCCACCGTGTTCTTCGACTATTCGTTTCACGATGGCCAGCCCGAGACCGGTGCCACGTGGCTTGCCGCTCACGTACGGATCGAACAGCCGGCCCAGCATCTCCTTGCGGAACCCCGGGCCGTTATCGCGCACACAGATTACAGCGCTGGCGGCCCCTTCTGCACGCTGTTGCAGCGTGCTGATCTCGACGCAGCCGCCCGCCACCCCGGCCAGCGCCTCGATGCCATTGGTGATCAGGTTGGCCAGGATCTGGCGCACCCGGCCGCGGTCGGCCTCGATCTCGGGCAGCGCGGCATCCAGGTCGAGGCGGATCTCGGTGGACGGGTCCTGCAGGCGGTACAGCTCGGCCACCTCGGTGACCAGCTGGTTGAGGTTGAAGTGCTGCAGCTTCATGTCCGGCGCACGCGCGTACTCCGAAAATGCGTTGACCATCTGCTTCATCGCATCGACCTGCGCCACGATGGTATGGGTGGCGCGCTCCAGCAGCTGCGCATCCTCGGCGTTCATGCCGCCGAGCAGTTTGCGCCGCAGGCGCTCGGCCGACAGCTGGATCGGCGTCAGCGGATTCTTGATCTCGTGCGCCAGCCGCCGCGCCACCTCGCCCCAGGCCGCGTCGCGCTGGGCGGCGAGCAGCGCGGTGATATCGTCGAACACGATCACCACCCGGCCCTGTTCGCTCTCGTCCGGCAGTCGCGTGCAGGCCCACAGCAGCACGCGCTCGCCGGCCTCCCCCGGCAGCGTCAGCTGCTCGCGCCACTCGTCCCTGCCCGAGGACAACCGCGAGCGCAGCTCGGCGATGAAGGTCGCAAACCGCGCACTGCCGCGTGGCAGCTGCGTCAGGTGCTGGCCGACGGCGGCATCGAAGCTGCCGCCGAGGATATTGCCGGCCGACTGGTTGGCGACGTGCAGCGTCAGCTCGCGGTCGGTGACGATCACGCCGGTGGACAGGCGCGACAGGATGATCGCCAGGCGCTCGCGCTCGCGCTCCACCGCCTGGCGGCTGCGCATCGCCTCCTCGCTGGCACGCCGCAGCCGCTTGGTCATGTCGTTGAACGAGTGCACCAGCAGGCCCATCTCATCGCGCGAGGACAGCGGCAGGCGCGTGCCGAGCTCGCCCTTGCCGACCGCGCGCGTGCCGGCGATCAGGTCCTGCACCGGGCGCGTCAGGCGCTGCGCCGAATAGATCGCGCCGTAGATCGCAGCCAGCAGCGTCAGCAGCACCACCAGCGTCAGCGTCAGCCGGAAGCTGATCTTCAGCGGTTCGCGCACCGCCGACAGGTCACCGTACTGCGACGAGGTGCGCTGCACGCCCTCGGCCAGCGCCGACAGCTCCTGCGGCACCTCGTAATGGATCAGAACGTAGCGGCGGCCGGCGCGCGCAGCGACCGAATCGGCGATCGGAGCCGCGGTCTCGATCGAGTACTGGCCGTTGGCGAGCGAATTGAGGCTCACGTAGCTGCGCCCGGCGGAAAGCTGCAGCCGCACTTCCGGCGGCGATGGCGCCGGCTGCTGCAACAGCGGCGTGGCACTGCTGACGGCGCTGGCGCGGCCATAGGCATCGTAGACGGTAATCTGCCGCGCTTCGGTCGCGCGCCGTTCCTCGTCCAGCCGCTGCAGCAGCTCAGTGCCCTGCAGGTCGCGCAGCGCGCGGGCGAAGATCTCGGTGCGCCGCGCCTGCTCGCGCAGCCGCAGGTCCAGCGCCGAGCGTGACAGCACTACCGCATCGTTCAATCCCTGCTTGATCTCGACCCGGAACCAGCTGTCGATGCCGCGGTTGATGAAATCGAGCGAGAACAGGTACACGATCACCAGCGGTGCGATCACCAGTGCACCGAACATCAGCACCGTGCGCATCGCCAGGCGCGAGCCGGGAACGTGGTCGCGATAGTCGCGGTACAGCTGCCAGAACTTGCGCGCCAGCAGCATCATCAGCGCAATCGCCCCGAGGATGTTGACCAGCAGGATCCACGGCTGCCAGCGCGAGAACTGCGCCGAATTCTCCACGCTGCGCGCCAGCAGCAGCAGCGCCAGGATCCCGGCGGTGAACGCCGCCGCGGTCAGGATCCGGACGCCGTAGCGCCTTACAGCGTCAGCATCCATGTGTACCAGTCGGTGGTGCGGTGCCAGTCGTCGGTCCAGAACACCAGGGCGCGCAGCGCATCGGGCATGCGGCCGCGGCGCACGCCGGCGCGCACCGCGATCTGCCACGGCGCCTCGCCGCGCAATTGCGACTCGACCAGGATAGGCAGGTCCTCGATGCGCCCGAGCGTGTCGAGCGCCGCCTCGAGGGTCGGGAAGCTCTCCTGCTCGACACCGGCCTCGTCGCGCAGCACGTAGCGACCGGTCACCGCATGCAACGTCAGTTCGCGCCGCAGCGTCATCTCGAGCACGGTCGCGTCCACCCACAGGTGCCGGTGACGGCTGATGGTGACGTCGAGGTCGAACGCCAGCGTGACCCCATCGCGCAGCGCCCCGCGGATGCGGTCATTGATCGGGTAGTCGACGTGGGCACTGAGCTGCAGCACGCCATGATCGACCACCACGAATGCGGAGCGCACCTGGAAGTCGCCGTCCAGCGAGCCGGCGCTGCGCACGCCACGCGGCGCCGTAAGCCCCGCCAGCGCCGACAGCAGTACCGCGGCCACCCCTATTCTGCTGAACGTCTGCACATTTCCCTTGGCGGCACGCGATTGTCATGGCGGTTAGCGAAAGGCGCGCCGCAGTCTTGCGCCAGGCTTCTAAGTGACTGTCAGGCAAGCATAATAGAACCCATCGGTCTGCGCCGCATTCCCCGGCAGCAGCTGCATGCCGACCGGGCGCGGCACCAGCTCTGGCGGCAGGCTCACCGCCGCCGGCCACGGCAGCGCCCGAATGCCCGGATCCGCCGCCATCAGTGCCTCGACCACGGCTTCATTTTCCGCCGGCAGCACCGAGCAGGTCGAGTAGACCAGCGTCCCGCCCGGCTTGAGCAGTGCCAGGCAGCGCGACAGGATCTGGCGCTGGGTGGCCGCCAGCGTGGCGATATCCTCGGGCCGGCGCAGCAGCTTGATGTCCGGATGGCGCCGGATCACACCGGTGGCCGAACACGGGGCGTCCACCAGGATGCGATCAAACGGCGCGCTCGACCAGTCGCCAGTGCGCTGCTGCAGGGCGGACCGCCGCAGATCGGGCTGGCGCAGATCGGGCTGGCGCAGGTCGGCGGTCACCAGCTGCGCCTTGCGCCTGAGCCGCCTGAGGTTGTCCGCGATCCGCTCAACACGCGCGCCGTCGATATCGACCGCAGTGAGTTCCAACTCCCCATCCACCGCTTCCAGCAGTGCGCCGGTCTTGCCGCCCGGCGCCGCACAGGCGTCCAGCACCCGCTCGCCGCGCCGCACCCCCAGCAGGGCGCAGGCCAGCTGCGCCCCGGCGTCCTGCACCGACACGCAACCGTGGTCGAAATCAGGCAGCTCGATTACGCCGACTGGCTGGTCGAGCACCAGCGCGGTCGGCAGCCACGACAACGCCTGGGCCGCAAGGCCGCGGGCGGCGAGTTGCGCCTGGTAGCCGGCAATACTCGATCGCGACAGATCGACACGCAGGCTCATCGGTGGATGTTCGTTGTTGGCCTGGATAATTCGCGGCCATTGCGCCGGCCAGGCCGCGCGCAGCGCCTGCAGCAGCCAGTCCGGATGCGCCCCGGCAGCGGCCGGCTCGCGCAGCGCGCGCGCCAGCAAGGCGTCGCGTTCACGCAGGAAACGGCGCAGCAGCGCATTGACCAGGCCCGCGGCTCGCGGCTGCAGCAGCAGCCGCGCGGCATCCACCGCCGCCGACACCGTGAGCTCCGGCGCGTTGCGTGAATACTCGAGCTGATGCAATGCGACCAGCAGCAGCGCGCGCAGCGCCGGTACCAGCGGCCGGCCCGCGGCCAGGGTGTCGGCGGTCGCCTTGAGCCGCCAGTACCAGCGCAGTGAGCCCAGCGCCACGGCATGCACTGCCGGGCGTTGTGCGGCGGGCAGGGATCCGGACGCGCGCGCCAGGGCCGCGTCGGCCGAGCGTCCCTCGAACGCCACCGCGGCCAGCACCCGGGCGGCCTCGGCGAGCGTCGTGGCTGCGGGCGTAGGCGGCGACGCGGTGGCCGGTGTGTTCATCCGAGGCGCGCCCCGGCCAGTGGCTGGCTGCCGCCGAACTCGCGCGCCGTGACGATACGCCGCCCCGCCAGTTGCACATGGGTCAGCGCCAGGCAGCCTTTTCCGCACTGCACCAGTAGTTCGCCACCCTGCAAGCCCAGCACATTGCCGGGCTGTGCGAAGTCGGCGTGGTCGCCTGCCAGGCGGCTATCCTCGGCCGCGCGCGCATCCCAGATGCGCAGCTGCTCGCCGCGCCACAGCGTTTCCGCCACCGGCCACGGATTGAAAGCTCGCACCTGGCGCTCGATGTCCACGGCGCTGCGCCACCAGTCGATGCGCGCCTCGGTCTTCTCGATCTTCGCCGCGTAGCTGACGTTCCGGGCATCCTGAGGTCGCGGCTGCAGCAGCCCGGCCTCGGCCTGTGCCAGGCATCCGATCATCAGGTTGGCCCCGAGCTGCGCCAGCCGGTCGTGCAGCCCGCTGGCGTTGACTTCCGGGTCGATCGGGATGCGCGCCTGCGCCAGGATCGGGCCGGTGTCCAGGCCGGCCTCGATCTGCATGATCGTGATGCCGGTTTCGGTGTCGCCCGCAAGTATCGCGCGCTGGATGGGCGCGGCACCGCGCCAGCGCGGCAGCAGCGACGCATGGACGTTGAGACAGCCCAGGCGCGGCAGTGACAGCACCGCCGCCGGCAGGATCAGGCCATAGGCGACGACCACCAGTGCGTCGGGCATCCAGCTCGACAGCCCGGCCTGTTCCTCGGGGCTGCGCAGTTGCTGCGGCTGGGACAGCGGCAGCCCCAGTTCCTGTGCCAGGCGCTTGACCGGGCTGGCCGCCAGCAGCCGGCCGCGCCCTGCCGGTCGATCAGGCTGGGTGAGTACTCCGACCAGGCGGTGCGGCGAATCCGCCAGTGCACGCAGCGTCGGCACCGCGAAATCCGGCGTGCCGGCAAAAGCGATGCGCAGCATGCGTCATATGACGCGCGCGGATGCGCGCGCGACTGGCTGCTGCGGCGTGCTGGGGCGATCGCGGCGCTCCTTCTCGAGTTTGCGTCGGATCCGCTCGCGCTTCAGCGCCGACAGGTAATCGACGAACAGCTTGCCCGCCAGGTGATCCATTTCATGCTGCAGGCACACCGCCGCAAGGCCGCTAAGTTCGCGCTCGTAGCTGACGCCCTGTACATCCTGTGCGCGCACCGTCACGCGCGCCGCGCGCTCGACTTCCTCGAACACGTTGGGCACCGACAGGCAGCCTTCTTCCGAGACCTCCAGCCCATCGCGTGTCACAATCCGGGGGTTGATGTATACCTGTGGCTGGTTGCGCTCATTGCTGATGTCCATGACCAGCAGCTGCTGGTGCACGTTGACCTGGGTGGCGGCCAGGCCGATACCGGCGGCGGCGTACATGGTCTGCAGCATGTCGTCGATCAGCTGTTGCAGCCCGGCGTCGAACTGCTGCACCGGCTCGGCGCGCGTGCGCAGCCGCGGGTCGGGGAATTCCAGTATGGGCAGCAGGGCCATCGGTAATCTTCTTAAGGTAGGTTCTTTAACTTGGGGAAATATGCCAAGATTTCAAGCGTGACCCAGTGCACAAAGTCCGCACACACCATGGGCGTTTACCCGCCGGTGAGTTTATAACAGCTGCACGAGAAGGCCCTACCCGACCCCAAGAGGTAGCTTAGGATGTATTGCAATCTAGCTTTCGGTGTCAGTCGGGCCATGCGCGCAGGCATCGCCTGCAGCACCCTGCTGGCGCTCGGCGGCTGCTCGGTGTTCCACCACGACGAGCACGAAACCGTGACGCCGCCGGCGGCACCTGCGGCCGACGCCACCGGAGCGTCCACCGAGCCGATGACCGACACCGAGGCGCTGGCCCAGGGCCTGGACCAGGGCAGCACCACGACCGTGATGAGCGACGCGGGCGCGGCCCTTAATCCGAGCGCGCCCCGGAACTACGTGGTGAAGCGCGGCGATACGCTCTGGGGGATCGCCAACACTTTCCTGCGCGATCCGTGGCTGTGGCCGGAGATCTGGTACATCAACCCGGATATCCATAACCCGCATCGCATCTACCCCGGCGATACCGTGCACCTGGCGCTGCGGGCCGATGGCCGCACCTCGCTGGAGATCGTGCGCGGCGGCGGCGGCTCGACCGCCAAGCTCGAGCCTATGCTGCGCAGCGTGCCGCTCGAGGGGCCGATCGCGACCATTCCGTACTCGCTGATCGCCGCCTTCCTGTCGCGCCCGGGCGTGCTCAGCGGCGATGAAGTCAAGGCGGCGCCCTACGTGATGGCGCTGCGCGACGATCACCAGATTGCCGGCAGTGGGCACGATCTCTACGTCAGGAAGCTCGACGCCGAGACCGGCGATCGCTACAGCGTGATGCACGTCGATGAGCCGCTGAATGATCCGCAGAGCGGACGCAAGCTCGGCTATGTGGCGATCTATACCGGTACTGCGCAGGTGACGCGCCCGGGCGAAGTGGCGAAAGTGACGCTGACCGATTCGGCGCGCGAGACGCTGCAGGGCGATGTGCTGATCGCCGCGGAGATCAGCCCCAGCACCGATTTTGCACCGCATTCGCCGCGCCAGCCGGTCGACGGGCGCATCATCGCGGTGGTAGACAACGTGCTGCTGGCCGGCCAGTACGACGTGGTCGCGATCAATCGCGGCTCGCAGGACGGCGTTGACCGCGGCACGGTGCTGACCGTGGCCCTGGCCGGCGAAAAGGTCAGCGATCACTGCGCCTACATCAACGGCGAGAGCACCTGCTGGCTGCCGCACAGCGAGCGCCTGCCGTTGGAGTCTTCCGGGACGCTGCTGGTGTTCAAGACCTACGAGCGCATGAGTTACGCGCTCATTTTCAGCGATACCGTGCCGATCAACGTCGGCGACCCGGTACACAATCCCTGACATCAGGGCTGGCCGGCGCAAAGCCTGGCCGGCGCAAAGCCCATATCGGGTGCGCGACATCGGGTGCGCGACATCGGGTGCGCCGTATCGGGTGCGCCGTACCGGATGCGCCATATCTGCTGCGTTTGTGTCGTAAGTCGAGGCGGTAGAGCGCGTCGCGTTGCCCTATGCTCGCCGGCGAATGGACACGCTGGAGATGCAGCTGGCACTTGGCCGTGCCCCGGGACTGACGGCGCAGCAACTGCGCCATGCGCTGGCCTCGCTGCCCGCTGGAGCCGCGTTGCCGGCGCTGTTCCGGCAGTGCCGCAGCAGCCTTGGGGCGCTGGGACTGGGCGATGCAGCGTGCGCCGCGCTATTGGCGCCCGACCGGGCGCGCATCGCCACCGACCGCCGCTGGATCGAGCGCGAGCGCATTCACCTGGTCGATGCCTGCAGCGCGCAATATCCCGCGCAGCTGCTGCGCACCGCCGCTGCACCGGCGCTGCTGTACGTCAGGGGCGATGCCGGCCACCTCGCCGCGCCGCAGCTGGCGATGGTCGGCAGCCGCAGCCCGACACTGCCGGGTCGGCGCACGGCGCATGCGTTCGCGGCGCGGCTGTCGGCGGCAGGGCTGACGATCACCAGCGGCCTTGCGGTGGGCATCGACGGCGCCAGCCACGAAGGCGCGCTCGACAGTGCCGCTCCGACCATCGCGGTAGTGGGCAGCGGCCTCGACGCGATCTTCCCGCGCCAGCATCGGCCGCTGGCCGAGCGCATCGCCGCGCAAGGCGCGCTGGTCAGCCAGTTTCCGCCGGGCGTGCCGCCGCTCAGGGCGAACTTTCCACGCCGCAACCGCATCATCAGCGGCCTGGCGCTGGCTACGCTGGTGGTCGAGGCGACAAGCCACAGCGGCTCGCTGATCACCGCGCGAATGGCACTGCAACAGCATCGCCGGGTATTTGCGATCCCCGGTTCGATCGCCAATCCACTGGCCCGTGGCTGTCATGCGCTCATCCGAAGCGGCGCCATACTGGTAGAAAGCGCCGATCAGATCCTGCAGGAGCTTAAATTTCGCAAGACAAAACAATGCGTTAACGGCACAGTGGACGACTGCGCTGCCGCTGCCGAGAGCGCCCTGCTGTTGGACAAGGACTATAAAATCCTGTTAGATGCCCTTGGGTTTGAGCCGGCGAGCGTCAACGACCTGGTGCGGCGAACCGGCTTTCCAAGCCAATCCGTGACCTCCATGCTGCTATTCCTGGAGCTCGACGACGTGGTTGGATTGCATCCGGGCGGCCGCTACCTGCGCCTGTAGGGGCAGCGGGATTGGACGCGCGGGGACGGGACGACCGCTGCGACGTCGCGGTGGTGGCGGGGTCATCTACTGAGTGATCATGGATAACAGCGTTTTCGACATACTTATATACGTGTTTGATCGCTACATGCTGGAGGAATTGCCGGCCAGCGCCGAGCGCGCGTCGCTCGCGCGCGACCTGGAGAGTGCCGGCTTCGGCGGCGACAACGTGGAGCGGGCGCTCGACTGGCTCGCCGATCTCGCGGCCGAGCGCGAGCGTCCGAACCTGCGCGGCGACGGCAGCTTCCGGGTGTATGCATCGCAGGAACTTGAACGCCTCGACGCCCAGTGCCGGGGCCTTCTGGTATCGCTCGAGGCCGGCGGCATACTGTCCCCCGGCCAGCGCGAAATCGTCATCGACCGGCTGCTGGCCCTGGACACCGAAGAGCTTGATCTGGAACAGGTGAAATGGGTGGTCCTGATGGTCTTATCGAGCCAACCTGGGCAGGAACTCGCATACGCGAGGATGGAAGATCTGGTATTCGATGTGCCGAATCGCGACCCGCATTGAGGGCGGCAGGACGCCTTCGGCAACAACCCGCGGCTTGTCCGCGGTTTTTCGTTTCTGGCACCGTCACACAGTAATGGCATGGCTGACAATCTCGCATGGCTGACAATCTGGTAATCGTCGAATCTCCGGCCAAGGCACGGACCATCAAGAAATACCTGGGCAAGGATTTCGAGGTCCTGGCCTCGTACGGCCACGTGCGCGACCTGGTGCCGAAGGAAGGCGCCGTCGACCCCGATGACGGCTTCGCCATGAAGTATCAGCTGGTCGAGCGCAACGAGCGCCACGTCGATGCGATCGCCAAGGCGCTCAAGAAAGCCAAGTCCCTGCACCTCGCCACCGACCCGGATCGCGAGGGCGAGGCCATAGCCTGGCATCTGTTCGAGATCCTCAAGCTGCGCGGTGAACTCAAGCACAAGGCCGTGCATCGGGTGGTGTTCCACGAGATCACCAAGAATGCGGTGCGCGAGGCGGTGGCCGCGCCGCGCGACCTGTCGCTCGACCTGGTCAACGCGCAGCAGGCGCGCCGCGCGCTCGACTACCTGGTCGGCTTCAACCTGTCGCCGCTATTGTGGAAGAAGGTGCGGCGCGGGCTGTCCGCCGGCCGCGTGCAGAGCCCGGCGCTGCGCATGATCTGCGAGCGCGAAGCGGAAATCGCCGCCTTCGAGCCGCGCGAGTACTGGAGCATCGATGCCACCGGCGAGCACAGCGAGCAGTCCTTTCCGCTCAAGCTGATCGAATTTCGCGGCAACAAGGTCGAGCAGTTCAGTTTCACCGACGAGGCCACGGCACGCGATGCCGAACAGAGCATCAAGGCCGCAGCCGGACCGGCCGCCACGCTCAGGGTGCTGGAGGTCGATCGCAAGCAGCGGCGCCGCAATCCGGCGCCGCCGTTCACCACCTCGACGCTGCAGCAGGAGGCGTCGCGCAAGCTCGGCTTCTCCGCCCAGCGCACCATGCGCATCGCACAGCAGTTGTATGAAGGCGTCGACACCGGTGAAGGCAGCGTCGGCCTGATCACCTACATGCGTACCGATTCGGTATCGCTCGCTGCCGAGGCGGTGCAGGAGATCCGCAGCGTCATCGCCAGCCTGTATGGCGCGGAAGCGCTGGCTGAAGAGGTGCGCGTCTACAAGACCAAGTCCAAGAACGCCCAGGAAGCGCACGAGGCGATCCGCCCGACCTCCGCCGCCGTCATCCCGGCCGAGATCGAATCGCGCCTGGAAGCCGACCAGTTCAAGCTCTATGCGCTGATCTGGAAGCGCGCGGTCGCCTGCCAGATGGCGCACGCGCTGTTCGACACGGTGGCGGTCGACCTGCTGGCCGGCGATGCCGGCGCGGTGAATCCCCAGTCGCAGCGGCACATACTGCGCGCCAATGGATCAACGCTGGTCAAGCCGGGCTACATCGCGGTCTACCAGGAAGGCCGTGACGATGCCACCGACGAGGATAACGACCAGGCGCTGCCGCGCATGGAGGTCGGGGACCAGGTCAAGCTGCTGGAGGTGCAGCCGCAGCAGCACTTCACCGAGCCGCCGCCGCGCTTCACCGAGGCGTCGCTGGTCAAGACGCTGGAAGAGTACGGCATCGGCCGGCCGTCGACCTACGCCTCGATCATCTCCACGCTGCGCGATCGCGAATACGTCGACATCGAGAACCGGCGCTTCACCGCCACCGACATCGGCAAGATCGTCAACCGCTTCCTGAGCGAGCATTTCCACCAGTACGTGGACTATGGCTTTACCGCCGCGATGGAGGATGAG
>Ga0116229_10004680_pt1 | contig 22437 bp, 20 predicted proteins | sample S1TSphgellanicum_3_FD_87313 | JGI IMG/M metagenome (GOLD analysis project Ga0116229, IMG submission 87313) | Host-associated microbial communities from peat moss isolated from Minnesota, USA - S1T2_Fc - Sphagnum magellanicum MG | ecosystem: Host-associated > Plants > Peat moss > Unclassified...
CAAGTATCGGCCGCGCACGTTTGAGGATCTGATCGGGCAGGAGGCGATGGTGCGCACCCTGTCCAACGCCTTCGCCGCCGACCGGATCGCTCACGCTTTTATGCTCACCGGCGTCAGGGGGGTAGGGAAGACCACCACGGCGCGGCTGTTGGCGCGGGCGCTGAACTTTGAATCCGACAGCATTCATCGCCCCACCGTCGATCTGACCGTGGACGGCCGCCACTGCGCTTCGATCATCGAGGGCCGGCATATGGATGTGCTGGAGCTGGATGCGGCCACCCGCACCAAGGTCGACGATATGCGCGAGCTGTTGGATGGGGTGCGCTACGCCCCCGTCGAGGCGCGCTACAAGGTCTATATCATCGACGAAGTGCATATGCTGTCGACCGCGGCCTTCAATGCGCTGCTGAAGACGCTGGAAGAGCCGCCGCCCCACGCCAAATTCATCTTCGCCACCACCGAAATCCGCAAGGTGCCGGTGACGATCCTGTCCCGCTGCCAGCGGTTCGACCTGCGCCGGGTCGAGCCCGAGGTGCTGGTCAAGCATCTGGAGAAGATCGCCGCCCGCGAAGGCGCCGTGGTGGACGCCGATGGCCTGGCCCTGATCGCGCGGGCGGCGGAGGGCTCGGTGCGCGATGGGCTGTCTCTGCTCGATCAGGCCATTGTCCAGACCGAACGGGGCCAGCCGGTGGCGGGCGAGGTGGTGCGCGACATGCTGGGCCTCGCCGACCGCACCCAGACCATCGCCCTGTTCGAAGCCGTGATGACCGGGAAGGCGGCTGAGGCGCTGGCGGGGTATCGCACGCTCTATGGCTTTGGCGCCGATCCGGCCCAGGTGGTGGGCGACCTGTTGGAGCACGCCCACGCCGCGTCCGTCGGCAAAACCTTAGGTCGCGACGCCCTCAGCCTCCCCAACGCCCAGGCCCAGCGGTTGACGGCGCTCGGCGCCCAGGCCTCGGCCGCGAGCCTGGCGCGGATGTGGCAGATGTTGCTCAAGGCCTATGACGAGGTTCGCCGCGCGCCCGATCCGTCGGCGGCGGTGGAGATGGCCCTGATCCGCCTCTGCTACGCCGCGAACCTGCCGGGGCCTGAGGAGGCGCTGAAGGCGTTGCAATCGGGCGGCGCGATACCTGGCGCGCCTTCGCCCTCGTCGTCATCGCCGCCGCCGTCCGCTGCCGGGCCATCTGCGTCTGGCGGGGCGGGGCCTTTGCGCGCGGTTGCGGGCGGCCCAGCTGTCGCTCAGGCCGGCTTGCGACCCGTCGCCCAGGCGGCCCAGCGTACGGTGCTGCAGACCTTCGACGATGTGCTGCAGCTGATCGACGCCAAGCGCGACGTGACGCTCAAGCTGGATGTGGAGCGGTACGTCCGTCTCGTCGATTTCAAGCCCGGCGTGATCGCCTTTGAGCCGGCCCCCGGCGCGCCCGCCAACCTGCCCCAGCGCCTGTCGGGCAAGCTGAAGGAGTGGACGGGGCAGCCCTGGATGATGGACATCCAGACCGGCGGCCAGGAAACCGGCTATGAGCGGGATCGGCGCGAGGAGGCGGATGTGCGCGCCGCCATCGAGGTCGACCCCTTTGTGACCGCCGTCCGCGACGCCTTTCCCGGCGCCGAGATCGTCGGCATTCGGCCTATCGCAGCGCCGACAGTCACGGCCGTCGCCGATGATGCTGCGCCTGGCGACGATGCGGACGACGATTGAGGCGCAAACCTCCCACACGTTAGGATCCCCATGAAAGACTTCGGCAATCTGATGAAGCAGGCGCAAGGCCTGCAGCAAAAGCTGAGCGACGCCCAGGCGCGTCTGGCGGACACCACTGTCGAGGGCGCTGCGGGCGGCGGCCTGGTCAAGGTGACGCTGCAGGGCTCGGGCGAGTTGAAGGGCGTGGCGATCGATCCGTCGCTGCTGACGCCTGACGAGGCGGAGGTGCTGAGCGATCTCCTGGTCGCCGCCCACGCCGACGCCAAGCGCAAGCTGGACGCCGAACAGGCGCGGCTGATGCAGGACGCCATGGGGCCGCTGGCCGGCCTGGCGGGCGGCGGCATGCCGGGCTTTCCCGGCATGAAGTTCTAGTCTTGGCGTCCGCGGCGGGGCCGGAAATCGAGCGACTGATCACGCTCCTGGCCAAGCTGCCGGGTATGGGCCCCCGCTCTGCCCGCCGCGCGGCGCTCGCCTTGCTCAAGCGCCGCGAACAGCTGCTGGATCCCCTCGCCAAGGCCATGGTCGACGCTTCGGCGCGGGTGCGGCCGTGCACGACCTGCGGGGCGCTGGATACTGTCGACCCCTGCACGATCTGCGCTGATCGCAACCGGGACGGCAGCCTGATCTGTGTGGTGGAGGATGTGGGCGCGCTGTGGGCCATGGAGCGCGCCGGCGCCTTTCGCGGGCGCTATCACGTGCTGGGCGGCCTCTTGTCGGCGCTGGACGGGGTTGGGCCGGACGCCCTGAAAATCGACGATCTGGCGGCGCGGGCGAGGGCGGAGGCGGTGCAGGAGGTGATCCTGGCCCTGCCGGCCACGGTGGACGGCCTGACCACCGCCCACTACCTGGCGGACCGCCTGAGCGGCGCCGAGGTCAGCGTCACCTCGCTCGCCCGGGGCGTGCCCGTCGGCGGCGATCTCGACTGGCTCGACGACGGCACCATCGCCCAGGCGCTCCGCGCGCGGCGGCCCACGTGAGGGTGTGCTAAGCCTGACATATGGATGACCTCCTCGCTTCCATCCGAGCCAAGAGGGCGGCCCTCGACGCGCAGATGAATCGAGGCGCCGCCCCCTATCGCCCCGCCGCCCTGAACCCATACCGGGCGAACGCCGCCCGCGCCGGGGGCGATTGCAGATAGGCGAGGAAGGCCCGCGCCTCAGGCGCCTTGGGCGAGACGATCACCGCGGCGGGGTACAGGATCGGCGGGTGGCTGTCGTCTGGGAACAGATCGACGATGCGGACGGCGGGATCGATCTTGGCGTCGGTGTCGTAGACGACGCCCAAGGGCGCCTCGCCCTTGGCGACGAACACCAGGGCCGCGCGCACGCTGTCGCCCTTGGCGACGCGGGTCTCGACCTGCGGCCAGACGCCGAGTTTGATCAGCGCCGCCTTGCCATAGAGGCCTGCCGGCACGGCGTCGGGATCGGCCATGGCCAGGCGACCATCGCCCAGGGCCTTGGCGATCGCAAAGCCCGGCCCGATTTTCAAGGTCAGGGGCGAGCCCTTCGGCGCGATCAGTGCCAGGTGATTGGTCAGGAGGTCGACGCGGCTGGCGCCCTCCACCAGGCCATGGCTCTCAGCGTAATCCATCCATTGGGGGGCGGCGGAGATGAAGAGATCGGCCGGCGCGCCTTCGACAATCTGGCGGGCCAGGGTCGAGGAGCCGGCGAAGCTGAAGGCGATCGGTACGCCCGTCGCCTTGGTGTAGTCGGCGCCGATCTCCTTCATCACGTTTTGCAACGAGGCGGCCGCGAACACGGTCAGGGCCTGAGGGGCGGGATGAGGTTGCGCCTGCGCGACGCCGGCGAGGCTCGCCGTGCAAAGACCGATGAGCGTGGCGGCGCGTTTCAGCAACGATCCAAGGAAGGGGCGTTTGATCGTCATGGGTCGATTCCGTCACGCACACGCGGTACACTGGACGCAAGATAACACGATAGACCGCAGATGGAGGCGCTTTTGGCGCGTATCACCCTCAGGCAGCTTCTCGATCACGCCGCCGAGCATGGCTATGGCGTTCCGGCTTTCAATATCAACAATATGGAGCAGGGCCTGGCGATCCTGGAGGCGGCCGAGCGGACGGATAGCCCGGTGATCATCCAGGCCAGTCGCGGCGCGCGCACCTACGCCAACGACATCATGCTGGCCAAGATCATCGACGCCCTGGTCGATATCTACCCCCAGATCCCCATCTGCATGCATCAGGATCACGGCAATAACGAAGCCACCTGCGCCACCGCGATCCAGCACGGCTTCACCAGCGTGATGATGGACGGCTCGTTGAAGGGCGACGCCAAGACGCCGGCGGACTACGACTACAATGTCGAGGTCACCCGCGCTGTGGTGAAGATGGCCCACTGGGTCGGCGCCTCGGTCGAGGGCGAACTGGGCGTGCTCGGCTCCCTTGAGACCGGCATGGGCGAAAAGGAGGACGGCCACGGCTTTGAGGGCAAGCTGGACCATTCCCAGCTCTTGACCGACCCGGATCAAGCCGTGGATTTCGTGCGCGAGACCGAGGTCGACGCCCTGGCCATCGCCATGGGCACCTCCCACGGCGCCTATAAGTTCTCGCGCAAGCCCGACGGCGACGTCTTGGCCATGAACGTGATCGAAGAGATCCACCGCCGCCTGCCCAATACCCACCTTGTGATGCACGGCTCATCGTCCGTGCCCCAGGACCTTCAAGACATCATCAACGCCTATGGCGGCGAGATGCCCCAGACCTGGGGTGTGCCGGTGGAAGAGATCCAGCGCGGCATCAAGCACGGCGTGCGCAAGGTCAATATCGATACGGACTGCCGCATGGCCATGACGGGCGCCATCCGTAAGGTGCTGACCGAAAATCCTGCGGAGTTCGACCCGCGCAAATTCCTTAAGCCCGCCATGGCGGCCATGGGCAAGGTGGTGCAACAGCGCTTCGAACAGTTCGGTACGGCGGGCCATGCGTCCAAGATCAGGGTGCTGCCCCTGTCGGCCATGGCCAAGCGCTATGCGTCGGGCGAACTGTCGCCGAAGTTCGCGGCTGAGCGCGCCGCCGCGGCGGCCGCTTAGGGGGCGCGCAATCCCTAACGCAGCCCTTGGCATAGCGGCGGTGGGTTGGCCTCGCGGCAGAAGTCCGGTGCGCGGCCGGGCAGACGCCAATAGCTGAGAAGTCCAAGTCGGTTGACGAGCGCCGCAAATTGCGGCGTCCGCCTGGCGTTGGCGAACGGCGGGGTAAACAGGATAAAGGTCAGGGAGGTGCTCCATTCCTTCACCACCCGCTCGGTCGCCGCCAAGGCCTGTTGATCGTGGCCGAGCGCCGCGAGCGCCACGGGAACAAACGGGTCGATCGGCCTCGGATCGACGGCGAGGCGAGACATGAGCTCTGAAGCAGCGGCGCGATCGGCCGCGCTTCCGGAATCGAGCGCCTTGAACACCGTTGCGCCGGCATCGGCGATCGGCGCCGGCGAACCCAAGTCCGGCCCCACGCCGCGGATCGCCGCGTCGTAGCGGCCGCTCTTCAGGGTTTCGAGCGCGTCCTGATAGTGACCGTCCCAGGTCGCCGCCCAAAGCTTATAGATGGTCAGCTTATCGCTGTCGCCCCATTGCGCCGCGGCCTGGTTTAGAAGCGCATCCGCCTCGGGCACGCGATTGAGCATGTAGAAGCCCTGGACGAGGCGGGTAATGACCTCCCGGTCGTTCGCATCCAAATTGTAGCCGCGCTCCGCAATAAGGGCGCCTTCCTTCAATCGTCCGACGCTCAGCAGGAAGCGCGCGTAGGCGGCGTGGGCGTCGCCGAACGTATCCGTCGTCTGTGTGGCCAGGCGCAGCGCATCATCGCGGCCGGCGTAGTTGGGCAGGGGCACGAGCAAGGCCTTGGCCAGACGGCCCCAAGTATTGGTGGGATCAAGGCGCAGGGCGCGGTCGGCCGCCTCTGTCGCCTCCGTCCGGCTGCCGGCGTTCCACAGCGCCGCGGGATAGGCGAAGGTGTCGCCGATGACATAGCCGAGCGCCCCCCAAGCTGTGGCGAAGTCCGGCGCCTGAGCCACCACCTTGCGAAGGTCCTGCGTCCGGCGGCTGACGGCTTCTCCGCTTTCCGAAGATGCGACCCCCGCACAGTATTGGGCGTAGTTTGAGAGGGCCGCTTGGGGGAGCGCGCCGGGGTAGCCGGCCGCGCCGTCAAGAACACAGCGGACCGTGAAGCCGACCTGGGCGGCGATCTGACGCGGCGCCGCGGCGGCGTCGGCGAGAGGGCGCTCGATGACGCTCGACCAGACGACCGTGCCTGGCGCGCCGCGGCTGAGGGTGAAGGCGAAGCGCAAGGTCGGCCCAAACAGCTGCACCGAGCCGCCAAGCTGAAACGACGACGGCCCTGGGCCCGCCTTTGCGCCATCGGTAAAGAGTTGGAGGTTGTTGCTGCGTCCGAAGATGGCCACCAGCTCATCCCGCAGGGCTTGTGCAGCTCCGGGCGCGCCGGCCAGGCTGACGGTGTCAAACCGCGCGAGTTGCAGTTCTGGAATCGGGCGATCCCTAGGCGCCGCTCGCCAGATTAGGACGCCGGCGAGCAGGGGCAGGAGCGCCACACCGGTTAGGCCGGCGAGCAGTGCGCCCGGGCGGACGCGGAAGGCGGCGCGGGCGGTCGCCACGAAGGTGCGGCGTTGCGTGGGCGTAACCGCCGCCACGACCTGCCCCGAAGGTTGACAGACCTCGGCCTCGTCTCGCGCCGGCCCCGCGGTCTCAGTCGCAAAGACGGCGGGAAGGGCGGGGGCGCTTGGCGTCGACGGCGCTTGGGCCTGACCCAGCTCTTCCGCCACGACCAGTCGGAAGCCGACCTTGGTGATGGTCTCGAGTCGGAAACTATCCTTCCCGATCTCCTGCGACACCCGGCGTAGGCGCGACATGACGCGGTTGACCGCGTCGTCGCTCACAAACCGCCCTTCCCAGCAGGCGGCGATCAGGTCGTCGCGGGAGAGGATGACGCCGGGACCACGGGCGAACGCGACCAGGACCTGCATCACCCTCGGCTCAAGGAACTCCTCCCGCCCGTCGTCATGGATCAGCCGTCGAAGCGGCGGATCGATGGTGAGGGCGCCGAGCCGCATCTGAGGCGACGTGACGAGCTGCACCACGGGCAGTTGCGCGCCGTCGGCGGCAGCGTGGGATTCTAACTCCCGGTCCTGGGCATATGGGCCAGGGGATGGGCTGATAGTGGTCACGGTTGCTCCTTGAAACTGACCAAAACGCACTGGCGCCCCGAGATGAGAGCGTGACACGCGGAAGCGGATACCGGCTCCGTCGCCCGTCACGCCCTATGCCGAGGTCGCTAGATACTGTTCCGTTTCGCTCCGCCGCCGGGGTCATAGGGGCCGGGGCCGGGTCAGGGAACTGAACATTTTTGACCAACCCGGATCGGCCCCGGCCTGAAACGCGGAGGATCGGTGTTTCATCAGCCTTTCATCGGCTCGAAATCGGTTCGGCGTCCTGTCTGACGGCGCCTGGCATGCGGCATCTCTCGGCTGTCGAACGCCCCGTGGCGCCGACGCCGAGGCGTTTAGGCCTCTCGCCCCGCAGGAGCATGACAATGCTGAAGATATCTCTGATCGCCGCCGCCGCGCTCGTCGCCGCCGCCGCCCCAGCCTTCGCGCAAGACGCTGTGTCCGACATCGTTGAGCGCAACGTATCCTATGCAGATCTCGATCTCTCCGCGCCGGCCGGGGTGGCTGCGCTCGACCAACGCATCGACACCGCGGTCACTCAGGTCTGCGGCCGCGCTGATCTGCATGACCTGGGCGCTTGGAAGGCGATGCAGCAGTGCCGCGCCGACGCCCGCAGCAAAATCGAACAGACGCGCAACACCCTGGTGGCGTCCGCCAAGGCCCAGAAGGCCGCCAAGGCCGTTGTGCTGGCGGCGAAATAGCCGACGCCTGTCGCGCGGCCACGGGCGAGCGCCCGCTCCCGCGTGCTCACTCAGGGGCGTCGCCTGACCCGCGGCGCCCCCTCGTCGAGTTCCTCACTCCAAAAAGCGACGCGTGAGGCGTATGCGCCTGATTGATCAGATCAACGTCGCCACCGAAGTCGTGGTTGATAACGCGATGGGCGCTCGTTTTCGCGTCAAGACGGCCGCTGATTTTCGTCTCGCGATTCGCGCCACGCCCCACCGCTACATTCTCGACGACGCCGCCACCAGACTCTGTGCGGAGCTGGCGGTCCTGGATACCCAGCTGCTTTATAAAAGCTTCGACATCTTGCGACTGCCGGCCGAGCGGTTCTGGATAGAGTGGCGGGAGCGACCAAGAGTCGAAGCACTTGAATCGGCGCGGGTCGATTTTGCAAGTCCTACAACGATCGCCAACGATTCCCGTGGAGGTCTCTTGATCGAGGCGGATGGCGGCGGCCGATCAGGGTCGGCGTGGCTGTTTACCGGCGATAAAGATCGAGCTGATGTCTTTCCGCTCTATCTGCAATTCAGCACGGAAGGCTTTATGCCGCCGCCGCCGCGCGGGGGCTTTCTGAGCACGTTTTCCTTGTCCAATTCGGCGGTCCCTAATCTGAAGCCGGTTCTGGACCATTGCCTGTTGCGTGTGGAAGCGTCCTGGGCGGACTATTGCCGTCGGTCGACCCAAGGCGTTGACGAAGCCAATCGCTATATCGAGACCCTCGCCGGCAAGGTCTGGTTCGACTGGCCGTTTATCGCCGCTTTCTTGCTCCTGTATCAGACCCGGTCGGCCTTCCGTGCGCGCCCGAGCGACCTCGCCCAACTCAACAGCGCTCGGGCCAAGCGCGGTAAGATCGCCCTCCTGGAGCATGTCGAGATCGGCGCGTCTCTTGGCGGCCGCGGCCTGGGAGACGCGGCGGCGAGCGTGACGAGGGACCAGGCCGGTAAGCGCTTGCACCATGTGCGCGGCCACCTCGTCCGCAGGGGCGACAACCTCCACTGGCGCTCGCCTCACCTGCGGGGCGATAGCGCCTTAGGCGTGATCGCCACGCGCACGGTCCGCGTGAGGGCTTAAATCCTGTCGCCGCGGGCCTTAAGCTTCGTCCGCCACGGTCGCGGGCTCGATCCTATACCCCCGCGAGCAGTATTCGCAGGTGACGTGGATCAGACCGTCGGGTTCGATCATGTCTGTCAGGTCGGCGGCGGGGAAGGCCCGGAGCATGCCGAGCACCCGGTCTTCCGAGCAACGGCAGTAGGCGCGTAACCGCTTGGGCTCGAACATCCGCACGCCGTCTTCATGGTAGAGGCGGTAGAGCAGCGTCTGGGTCGCCACGGTCGGATCGACCAGTTCATCCTCGCCCAGCGTCTCGAACAGCATCTGCGCCCGCGCCCAGGCGTCGGCGGTGGAGCCTCGGGCGTCGTCCTCGGCGATGTTCTGGATCATCATGCCGCCGGCGCGCCAGGTCTTGACGTCCCCTACCTGCAGCTCGCCGACCGCCAGGCGCACCTTTGTGGGCACCTGTTCGGACTGGGCGAAATATTGCTCGGCGCAGAGCGCTAAGGTCTCGCCCTCGATCGCGGTGACGCCCTGATAGCGGTCCTTCAGGTTCTGAGGGTCCATGGTCATGATGAAGAGGCCGTCGCCGATCAGGGTGCGGGCGCCCGGCCGCACAAAGCCGGCCGAAACCTCGGCGACCTTGTCGGGGTCGAATTTGCAGTAGCCGCGAAGGCCGCCCGAGGTGTCGTAGTCGGCCACCACATAGCTCACCGGCCCGTCGCCCTGAGCCTGGACGATCAGTCGGCCCTCAAATTTCAGACTGGCGCCGACCAGGGCCGCCAGGGCGCAGGTCTCGCCCAAGAGGTTGGCGATGGGTTCGGGGTAGTCGTGGCGCTTTAATATGTCGTCGACCACCGACCCCAGCCGTACGATACGGCCGCGGGCGGGCTGGCCCTCGATCTGGAAGGCGGCGACAAGGTCGTCGGGGGCGGTTTCCGGGGCGGGTTGTGATCTCGTCTGGGTCAAGGCTAAGGCTTCCGTCGCAGCCCCGTTCGTCGCGGCCATGGGGGCATGCGAATATAGGGGGCGCCAGTAGGGGCTGGGGTTGGCGTTAGATAGGGGCGAAAGACCGCCCTGCAAAACCCCAGCTCTACAAAAGCTCAGCGCTACAGAACCGGGTCGGCGAAAGACTTCCGCGGGCCTTCAAGCTAAGCTATGGGCAAAGGGCTGCGGCGGCCGCCGCCGTCGCTGCTTTTCGGGAGCCGCCATGTCGATCCTATCCGAATTTCGCGCCTTTATCGCGCGCGGCAATGTGGTCGATCTGGCGGTCGGCGTCATCATCGGCGCGGCCTTTGGCAAGATCGTCACCAGCCTGGTCGACCAGATCATCATGCCGCCGATCGGCCTTTTGCTGGGCCAGGTGGACTTTTCGGAGCTTAAGCTGGTGCTGCGGGCCGCCGATCCGGCGACCAAGCATGCGGAGGTGGCGCTGGGTTACGGCGCTTTTCTCAATACCGTCGTCCAGTTCCTGATCATCGCGGCCTCGGTCTTCCTGATCGTCAAGGCCGCCGGCGCCATGCAACGCAAGCAAGACGAGGCCGCCCCCGCCGAGCCGCCGCCGCCGACCACCAGCGAAAAGCTGCTCGAGGAAATCCGGGACGCGATTAAGGCGCGGGGGTAGGCGCCGGATTTCATCTGCCCCATCTTGATGGGCGAGCGCCTCTGATAAGGGACGTGGTTTGGAGGCGGGCGGTTGAGCGCGGTGAAGGTCAAGGTTTGCGGTCTGTCGACGCCCGAAACGGTTCGGGCGGCGGTCGCTGGCGGCGCGGACTTCATCGGTCTGGTGTTCTTCGCCAAGAGCCCCCGCAACGTCACGGTCCAGCGCGCGGCCGAGCTGGCGTCGATCGCCAAGGCGGCGGGCGTCGGCGTGGTCGCGGTGACGGTGGATGCGCCGTCCGGCCTCTTGGACGAGATCGGCGCCATTGTGGCGCCGGACCTGTTTCAGCTTCATGGGTCCGAGGCGCCGGTGCGCGCAGCCCAGGTGCGCGACCTGACCTCGACCCGAACAATTAAGGCCTTGCGGGTTGCCGACCCGAGCGATCTGGAGGGCGCCAAGGCGTTCGAGGCGGCGGCGGACTATCTGATGTTCGACGCCAAGGCCCCAGCCGGGGCCGTGCTGCCCGGCGGCAATGGCGCGGCCTTCGACTGGTCGATCCTTGCCGGGCGCACGTTCGCCAAGCCCTGGTTCCTGGCCGGGGGGCTGACCGCCGCCAATGTTGGACAGGCGATCGCCCAATCCGGCGCCGGCCTGGTTGATGTTTCTTCTGGCGTCGAAAGCGCACCAGGCGTTAAAGACCCTGTTCTGATCGAGGCCTTCATGAAGGCCGTGCGCCGAGCGGACGTCGCCGGCGTGGAGAGGCGGTTAAAGTCTTGAACGCACCTACACCTACGCCAAACGATTATTCGGCCTATCCCGACGCGCGCGGGCGGTTCGGCGAGTTCGGCGGTCGCTATGTTCCTGAAACCCTGATGCCGCTTGTGCTGGAGCTGGACGCCGCCTACGCCGAGGCCAAGGCCGACCCCGAGTTCCAGGCCGAGCTCAGCGGGTATTTGACCCACTACGTCGGTCGGCCGAGTCCGCTCTATTTCGCGGAGCGCCTGACCGACTATCTCGGCGGGGCGAAGATCTATTTCAAGCGCGAGGAGCTGAACCACACCGGCGCGCACAAGATCAATAACTGCATGGGCCAGATCCTCTTGGCCAAACGCATGGGCAAGACCCGGATCATCGCCGAGACGGGCGCCGGTCAGCATGGCGTGGCCTCGGCCACGGTCTGCGCGCGTTTTGGTCTGCCCTGCGTCGTCTATATGGGCGCGGTGGATGTGGAGCGCCAAGCGCCCAATGTGTTCCGCATGAACCTGCTCGGCGCCGAGGTGCGGCCCGTGACCAGCGGCGCGGGCACGCTGAAAGACGCGATGAACGAGGCCATGCGCGACTGGGTGACCAATGTCGAGGACACCTACTACATGATCGGCACCGCCGCCGGTCCCCATCCCTATCCCGCCATGGTGCGCGACTTTCAGTCGGTGATCGGGATCGAGGCCCGCGCTCAGATTCTTGAGGCCGAGGGCCGCCTGCCTGACGCGGTGGTCGCCTGCATCGGCGGCGGCTCCAACGCCATCGGCCTGTTCCATCCGTTCCTGGCCGACGAAGGCGTGCGGCTGGTAGGGGTCGAGGCCGCCGGCCATGGCATAGCCACCAATAAGCACGCCGCTTCCTTGACCGGCGGCCGGCCCGGAGTGCTCCACGGCAACAAGACCTATCTGCTGCAGGACGCCGATGGTCAGATCATCGACGCCCACTCGATCTCCGCCGGGCTGGACTATCCGGGCATCGGCCCAGAACATGCTTGGCTGCATGATATCGGCCGCGCGCAATATCTGTCGGCCACGGACGATGAAGCCCTGGAGTGGTTCCAGCGCTGCGCCCAATTGGAAGGGATCATCCCCGCCCTGGAGCCGGCCCACGGCCTCGCCCGACTGCCGGCGCTGGCGAAGGAATTTGGCAAGGACGGCGTGATCGTGTTCAACCTCTGCGGCCGGGGCGACAAGGACGTGGCCACGGTGGCCGACGCGCTCGGCCGGTCGGCATAGGTTCAGCGAGCTGTGAGAGTTGTTTTTATAATCGCCATCGCCGCCATTCTATCTGCATGCGTGGTGGGCGCCGTATATATCTTGAGACCTGTTCCCGCTACGGAAGCTAATATTCGTTTGGCGGTATCGACATCAAAATTAGATCAGCTTCATCCCGACGAATTATATATTTGTCTGAAGCGGGGTGTGCCAATTCATTTTACGATATCATCTCCTGTCAAGCCTGGCGCCCCGATCACGCCCAGCGTTGTAAAGACGGCAGGCGTTCGTTTTATCCAGACTATACGGAATGCGACATTCGAAAATGGCAAATTATGTGGCTCGGCCCAGCCGGAGTACGAGGACGTAAATAGACAGCCGCGACAAATCTGTTTCGGGCCAGATGAGATGCGCGCAGTTGTGACAACAACTCCCAACACGACGCTCGCTGCAGGCGTTCATTGGGCGCATATGGACAGCTTTATCAATTCGCCAGCCTGTCCAGAGGAGAGGCCAAGTGAGAAATAGAATCGAGACGTGCTTCGCCGTCCTGAAATCGCAAGGGCGCGCGGCCTTCATCGCCTATGTGATGGCCGGCGATCCCGACCCCGCGACCTCCCTTGAAATCCTGAAGGCCCTGCCCGCGGCTGGCGCCGACCTGATCGAGCTCGGGTTTCCCTTCTCCGATCCCATGGCCGAGGGCGTCCCGATCCAGAAAGCCGCGCAGCGGGCGCTGGCCGCCGGCATGACGCTGAAGGGCGTGCTGGAGATGACCGCGCGCTTTCGCGAAGGCGACCAGGCGACGCCGATCATCCTGATGGGCTATCTCAACAATGTGGAGTCTTATGGCTTCGCTCGCTTCGCCCAGGACGCCGCCGCCGCCGGGGTCGATGGGCTGATCGTGGTCGATTGTCCGCCGGAAGAGGCCGATCCCTTAGTCGATGCGCTCGATGCGGAAGGGCTGGCGCTGATCCGGCTGGCGACGCCGACCACCGACGATGAGCGGCTGAAGATCGTGGCGCGGCGCACGCGGGGCTTCGTCTACTACGTGTCCGTCGCCGGTGTGACGGGGACCAAGGCGGCCGACGCCGCGGCCGTCGCGCCCGCCGTGGCGCGGGTGCGGCTGGCGACGGGCCTGCCCGTCGCGGTCGGTTTCGGCATTCGCACACCTGAGCGCGCCGGCGCGATCGCGCGCGTCGCCGACGCTGCGGTGGTTGGGTCCGCTTTGGTCGATGAGATTGCAGCCGCAGCGGCGGACGGGAGCGATCCAGTGCCCCGTGTGGTCGCCGCCGTCCGCGCGCTCGCCGACGCTGTGCGTCACGCCCGCGTTCCTGAAAAGGCGTCTTGAACATCATGGCCGACGACACGCAGCTTCCGTCGCCCGGCAAGCCTGATCTGAAGGTCAAGCCGGATCCAAAGCCAGCGCCCGAAAAGAAGCCAAAGGGCGCCGGCTGGTTCGCCAAGATCGCGCCGGGCGTGCGCCGCCTCGTGGACCGGACGGACGTGCCGTCCAACCTCTGGGTCAAGTGCCCTGAAACGGGGGAGATGATCTATCGCGCCGACCTGGATTCGGCGATGTGGATCACGCCGTCTGGCCATCATATGCGGATCGGGCCGAAGCTTCGGTTTGGCTACACCTTCGATCACGGGCAATACGAAACCATACCCACGCCGACCGTGCGCGACGATCCGCTCGGGTTTGTCGATCAGAAGCCCTATCCGGACCGCTTGTCGGCGGCTCGCAAGGCTTTGGGCGTCTCCGACGTCATGGCCATCGGCTACGGCGAGATCCATCGGACGCCGGCTGTCGTGCTGGTTCAGGACTTCGCCTTCATGGGCGGCTCCATGGGCACGGCCGCCGGCGAGGGCTTTATCAAGGCGGCGGAGACGGCGATCGAGCGGGAAGCGCCTCTGGTGGCGGTTGTCGCCGGCGGCGGCGCCCGGATGCAGGAGGGGGCGCTGTCCCTGATGCAGATGGCCCGCACCACCTTGGCGATCCAGGATTTGAAACGAGCGCGTCTGCCTTATGTGGTCGTGCTGACCGATCCCACGACGGGGGGGATCACCGCCTCCTACGCCATGCTCGGCGATGTGCATTTGGCGGAGCCCGGCGCCCTGATCGCCTTCGCCGGCGCCCGGGTGATCGAACAGACCATTCGCGAGGCTTTGCCCGAGGGGTTCCAGCGCGCCGAATACCTGGAGCAGAAGGGTATGGTCGACCGCGTGGTCAACCGCCGCGAATTGCCCGCCATGTTGGGCGCGATCCTGCGTACGCTGATGGCCGGCCGCGACCTGACCGCTCAGGGTCGCAACGCGGCTTGACGGAAGAGCCGGTTTCCCTCTTTTCCCTTTTTCTCTTTTCCTCAATTTTTCCGACTTGCCCGGACTTGTTCCGGGCATCCATGGCGCGACATCTGAGGCTCCACATGGGCGTCAAGCCTCGCGCCCTAACGTTTCCGCTTCCCACGCACTTTTCCCATAGGTCTACAGGGCAAGGTCTGAAACTCATTCGGATGTTCAAGCGTCGCGCCATGGATGCCCGGAACAAGTCCGGGCAAGTCGGAAGAAGGAGGCGAGGCGTACTATGACCGATCACCTTCGTCCCCAAGACGCCGCCCTGGAGCGACTGCGCCGCTTGCATCCCATTCTGATCGACCTGTCGCTCGGGCGGGTGGAGCGGCTGTTGGCGGCCTTGGGCGCGCCGCAAAACCGGCTGGCGCCGGTGGTGCATGTGGCGGGCACCAACGGCAAAGGCTCGACTGTCGCTTTTCTGCGCGCCATCGCCGAAGCTGCGGGCTTGAGGGTCCACGCCTTTACCTCGCCCCATCTGGTGCGGTTCGCCGAGCGAATCCGGCTGGCCGGCAAGCTGATCGACGACGATCATCTGACCGCGCTTTTGACCCGGGTCGAGGCGGTGAACGCCGGGCAACCGATCACCTTCTTTGAGATCACCGCCGCCGCCGCCCTGACCGCTTTTGCGGAGACGCCGGCCGATCTGTGCCTAATCGAGGTAGGGCTCGGCGGCCGGTTCGACGCCACCAACGTTTTCGCCCATCCCGCCGTCACGGTGATCACCCCGGTCGACTACGACCATAAGGAGCACCTGGGCGACACGCTGACCGCCATCGCCGGCGAAAAGGCCGGCATCTTACGCCCCGGCGCGCCCGCGGTGATCGCGCGACAGCCGCAAGAGGCCCTGAGCGTCATTGAGACGACGGCCGCGCACCTGGGGGCGCCCCTGGTCCTGGCGGGACGAGACTTCGACGCCTATGCCGAGGCGGGTCGGCTGGTTTATCAGGACGAGGCGGGCTTGCTGGACCTGCCTCCGCCGGCGCTACTGGGTCGCCATCAGTACGCCAACGCCGGCGTCGCCATCGCTGCAGCGCGGACCCTGAACGACGGTCGGATCGACGAGGCGGCGATCGCGCGCGGCGTCGCCTCTGCGGTCTGGCCCGCCAGGATGCAGCGGCTGACCGCCGGCCCGCTCGCCGAGATGGCGGCCGAGCGCGGATCCGACCTTTGGCTGGACGGCGGCCACAATCCTCATGCCGCCGAAGCCCTGGCGCGGACCGCCGCCGACTTCGCCGCCCGCGACGGCCGGCCGGTGGTGTTCGTGCTGGGCCTTCTGGCGCGCAAGGATATCGCAGGCATCTTCTCCGCCTTGAGCCAGACTCGCAGTAGGCTGATTACCGTGGGTTTCCAGTCCGATCTCGCCGCCGCGCCGCAAGCGTTGGCCGCCCAGGCCCAAGCCCTGGGCCTGGCCGCAGAGGCCTGCCCGGACGTCGCCGCGGGGGTGCGCCTGGCGCTCAGCGGCGAGGGGCCGGCGCCGCATGTGCTGATCTGCGGATCGCTCTATCTGGCCGGGGAGGTTCTGAGCCTGTCGCCGGAAACTCTGCCGCGATGAGGGCGGGATCGCCGACATGGGGCCTCCTTGCGGCGGCGTTGGCCGCCTTGATCGTTCTTGTCGGGCTCGATCCAGCCGGGGCGCAGCCGACGGATGGGGGCGCCCCGGCCCCAACCCAGCCCGCTCCGACATCGCCGCCCGCCTCATCGACGCCGGGCGCCGTGTCAAGCGTCGACGCCCAGCGTCAGGCGCGCGCGATGGATCGCGACGCCGATCGCGCTCGCGTCGAGGCCTTGCAGCAACAGGTGCAAACGCTTCGGACCCAATTGGTCGCCTTGGGTCGCAACGAGGCGTCGGGGGAACGGGCTGTCGGCGGCGCCAAGGGACGACTGGAGAAGCTGAACCTGGAGGAAGCGCAGCTTAAGGTCCGCATGGGCCACAATCAGGAGTCGCTGACCAAGCTCCTGGGCGCGCTTCAAATGTTCCAGCGCAATCCGCCGCCGCCGCTCCTGGTCGATCCCCACTCCGCCCGCGACGCCGCCCGCGCGGCCATTCTGATCCAGGCGATCGCGCCGGAGCTCGAACGGCGCAGCCGCGAGTTCACGGCCGCGTCAGAACAGCTCAAGGCGATTCGCCGCCGCGCCGCGGCGGCCAGCGGCAGCCTGTTTCAGGCCGAAAGCGATCTGGCCGACCGCCAAGCCAAGATTCAAGGTCTGATCGATCAGAAGCGCGCCCTGGAGCTGCAATTGCGCAGCGACGCCCAGGTAGCCGACAACGACGTACGCCGGCTCGCCGCTAGGGCCCGATCTCTGGGCGAACTCGTGACCGTACTGGACGCCCACGATCAAACCGCGCACGCGGCGGAGGCGGCGGCGACCACCGTCTTCACGCCCCCCGTAACGGGGCCGGTCGCGCGCCGGTTCGGCGAGGCGGGCTCCGATCCGCTCCGCGCCAAGGGCTGGACCTGGACCGCCGATCCCGGCGCAGAGGTGGTGAGCCCAGCGGCCGCCCGCGTCGATTACGCGGGCCCCTTGAAAGATTGGGGTCTGGTATTGATCTTAAGAGTTGGACCAGATCATCTGGTGTTGTCAGGTCTGTCGCGCGTCGATGTCGATACCGGCATGTCGGTCTCCGCCGGCGAGCCGGTGGGGCGGGCGGGCGATGGGGCGGGGCGTCAGGAGGTGTACCTTGAGGTGCGCCACGGCGTCACGCCGGTCGATCCGGCGCGCTGGTTTGGACGCGCGCCCTCGTCCTGAGGCGGCGAGTCGCGCTCGTCATGTCGGGGCGACGGTTGCGGGGCGGCGAGAGTGGAATAGAGTGGGAACGCGCCACCCGGAGCGTTCTGGCGTGACGTCGCAAAGACTGTGAGTTCGAGGATCCGATGCGCAAAATCTTCCTGATCGGCATCTCCACTGTTTCGGCCTTTGCGCTTGGCGCGGCCGCCCTCGCCTATGCCGACCAGCAAGCGCATCCGAGCAAGGCCGACACCTACAAGATGTTAGAGCTGTTCGGCGACGTCCTGACGACGGTCGATCAGCAATATGTGGTGCCGGTCGATAACAAGAAGCTGATCCAGGCGGCCATCGACGGCATGCTGACCTCGCTCGATCCCCACTCCGGCTATCTGGACGCGGACGCGTTCAGCGATATGCGCGACCAGACCCGCGGCGAATACGGCGGCCTGGGCCTCCAGGTCACGGCCGAAGACGGCGCGGTGAAGATCATCTCGCCGATGGACGATACACCTGCATCGCGCGCGGGCATCCAGGCCGGCGACTATATCACGGCGATCGATGGCCAGAGCATCATCGGCCAGTCCTTGAACGACGCCGTGAAGTCGATGCGCGGGCCCGTCGGCACCCAGATCAGCCTGACCATCGCGCGCGACAAGGTTAACCCTTTCACCGTTCGGCTGACCCGCGAAGTGATCGATATCAAGTCTGTCACGTCGCGGCTTGAGGGCGACTACGGCTATATCCGTCTGTCGGGCTTCGACGAGAAGACCGGTCCGGAAACGCAAGCGGCGCTGCGCGATCTGAAGGCCAAGGACCCCAATCTGAAGGGGCTGGTGCTTGATCTGCGCAACAATCCCGGCGGCCTGGTCGATCAGGCTGTGGACGTCGCCAGCGACTTCCTGAACGGCGGCGAGGTGGTGTCTCAGCGCGGTCGCGATCCCCACGACATCACCCGCTACAACGCCCGCGCCGATGGCGACAAGCTGCACGGCTTGCCGATGGTGGTGCTGATCAATGGCGGGTCCGCGTCCGCGTCGGAGATCGTCGCCGGCTGCTTGAAGGATCGCGAGCGGGCCACGATCGTGGGCCTAACCAGCTTCGGCAAGGGCTCCGTCCAGACGGTGATCCCGCTGCGCGGCGGCGCCGATGGCGCGTTGAAGCTGACCACGGATCGCTACTACACGCCCTCCGGCGGTTCGATCCAGAAGACCGGCATTGCGCCGGACCTGTTCGTGGCGCAGTCCAAAAAGCAGGCTGAGGCCGTTTACGACGACGCCGCCTTCCAATACACCGAAGGCGCGCTGCGTAATGCGCTCGACGCCCAAGAAGGCCGCGTCCGTATCACGCCGAAGGAGATCGAGATCCCTGCGGCCGCAAAGACGGGTCTGCAAAAGGCCTCGCTCAGCGACGCTGACGACGATGACGACGCGGGGCCGGCGTCCAAGACCCCCGCCGCCAAGCTGACGCAGGCCGAGAAGGACAAGGCTGACTTTGAACTGCAGCGGGCGCTTGATGTGCTCCGCTACGGCTCGGTCGCCGCCGCCATTCAGATGAAGCCGACCGCGGTCTACGCCAAGCCGACGCCCAAGTTCACCACGGCCCAGGCCGCCCCGCTTCCACCCCAGGTCGCGCCCATCGGAAAGGCGCCCCCGGCCAACGCCAGCGCCGCCGCGCCGCCGCAGACGCGGTAGGGGTGGGCTTGGGCGACCGCGTAAGCTCGTCCGCCCCGTGAGTGAGGCGTTCGAGGCGCAATATCTAAACTTGCGCGCCACCGGCGCGCGTGGCTGGGGCGACGCCCAGTTCGCCGTAAAGTGGATTGGGTTCTGTGCGATGGCGGCTTGGCGGTTTTGACGGGCGCGTCGCCCCAGACGTTTGCGCCCTGTTAACCGCGTCCGTTCATTCTTAGGTGACAAAGTCGACGCGTCGGTGCGCGACTTGGCCGGGCGCCCTTGCCGATGTTTGCTCGTAAACCTGCCACGCCCAGTCCCATGCCCAATGGGGCCTCTGAGGGACCAGATTGGCTGGCGACCCTGTCAAACCCCTATGTCGGCGCCGGCGCGGCGCTGGCGGTGGTCGTTGTGGCCACGCTGGCGCTGATCGCGATCACCGGCGATCCTCGTGCAGGCGCGCCGTCCTTGCGTATTCCCTTGCAGAGCCCCGATCCCTCCGTGGCGCGTCTGTTGCGGCCAGCTACGCCCCAGGCCGCGCCTGGCGCGGTCTCGCTGGATGGCTTAGCCCCCGGCCAGGAATTGACCATGCCAGGCGCCGCCGATGCGCCGATTCAAGGCCAGGCGGTCATCACGCTCCCGCAAGGCGCCAGCGTCGGCGGCGTGGCGACGTCCCCAACCTCTGGACCGGCGCAGACGCCGCTGGTGCACAATGTTGGACCGCCGCTGGCGCCCGCGCCGATCGCCGGTCTCTCTGCGCCGGGTCCTGGCGGCCCCCTACCCGTAATCGCGCCGGATGGCCGCACGCCCTTCCAGGCCTATGCCCGCCCCTTCCACGACAACGGCAAGCCTAAGGTGGCGCTCATTATCGGCGGCCTTGGCCTCAACGCCGTCGCGACCCGGGCGGCGATCGAGCGGCTGCCGCCGGAGGTGACGCTGTCGTTCGTGCCCTATAGCGACGGCTTGCAGGCCTGGATCGATCAGGCGAGGGCGGCGGGCCACGAGGTGATGCTGGAAATTCCTATGGAGCCGCTTGACTATCCCACCAACGATCCAGGTCCCTACGCCTTGATGGCCAACGCCTCGGCCGGCGAGACCGGCAAGCGACTCGAGTGGTTGCTGTCCCGGGGCGCGGGCTATTTCGCGGTGACTAACTATCTGGGCGGCCGGTTTCTGAATTCACCCTCGGCGATGACGGCGTTCACAGGCGTCCTGAAGGCGAGGGGACTTGGGTTCATCGATGATGGCTCCGGCGCACGTCGGGGCCCAGGCGTGCCGCGAGCGTCCGCGAGCGCGGTGATCGACGAGGAGCTTTCCGCCGACGGGATCGACAAGGCGCTGCTGGGCCTGGAGGCTCAAGCCTTGCAACATGGCTCAGCCTTGGGCGCCGGCTTCTCCTATCCCGTCACGATTGAGCAGGTCGGCCGCTGGGCCCAGGGTTTGGGCGGTCGCGGCTATCAACTGGCGCCCGCGTCCGCCATAGTCCATCGATGATCGATGAAACCCCGCCGCCGGAACATGCCCGCTATCGCCCTAACGTCGGGGTCGTCGTGTTCAACGCATCCGGTCTGGTTTGGCTCGGCCGTCGCCGCGGCGCGTCCCCGCCGCGCAATTGGCAGTTCCCCCAAGGCGGCGTAGACCCAGGCGAAGACCTGCTCGCCGCCGCTCGGCGTGAGCTACAGGAAGAGACCGGCATCACCTCGGTGTCGTTGTTGGCCCGGGCCGAAGGCTGGATCACCTACGACTTCCCGTCGGAGTTCCACGGATCCAAGGTCGGTCGAGGCTATCAGGGCCAGACCCAGGCCTGGTTCGCCTTCCGGTTCGATGGCGAAGACACCGAAGTTGACCTCTACGCCCATCACCATCCGGAATTTGACGCCTGGCGCTGGGCCACGCTGGAAGAGGCGGGCGAACTGATCGTGCCCTTCAAGCGCGACGCCTACGCCAAGGTGATCGCCGCGTTCAAGGATTTGGCGCCTTATACCAAGTCGCTTTGATGTTGACACAGCAAAGCCCCTCAAGCGCCGGGCGGGCCACATCCGTGGCCCGTGGCTACGCGCCAACGATGGCGCGGGCGCTCAATGCGCCAGCCACGTCGCGATGAGTCAAACTCATCGCGACCTGGTATCAGGCTGCCGGCCCTACGCGCTCACCACCGCTTCGGTCGCGTGTTCGGCCAGGAGCGTGAAGCTTTCCGGCGTCACGTCGGCGAAGCCGCCTTCGATGATGAAGACACGGCGTCCGGCCCCGTCGCGCACGATCACTTCGCCGGCGCGCAGCGTCGTCATGAAGGGCTCGTGCCCATAGAGCACGCCGAAGTCGCCTTCGACGCCGGGCGCATCGACCTGATCGACCTCGCCGGCGAACAGCTCCCGCTCGGGCGCGACTAGTGAGAAATGGATCTTAGCCATGAGTAGTCCACGCGGTAGGTGATGATCGACAGGGTGGGGTGGTCGGGCGTCGCCGCCAAGGGCCGCACGACCATGACGTTGCGCACCAGATAGCCTTGGCTGCTGTCGTAGTGGGTGATCTGGAAGCGGTCGGTGGTGAAGCTCTGTTTGTTGTCCCGCTCAAAACCGACCTCCGGGGCGATAAGGCGCGCCGTCAGCCCAGTTTCGAAATCGGCCGCGGGATCGCCGTAGATGGCGACCAGACAGGCCGAGGCCTGGGCGGGTTCCGGGATCGCGCCGCTCAGCACATGCACCTCGCCGGTGCTGGAGGGCACGCGCCAACTGACCGCGCCCGCTTGAACCATCGGAAGCCCCGGCGGCGCCGGTTCGCGCTGATAGCCGAGGCGTTCGGCGAAGGTAGCCGGCGTCAGATTCTGAAGCGCCGCTTGGCGGCACACTTCGAACAGAGCCTTCATCGCCGCCTCAGGCGCCGGTGGAGCGACCGTCGATGCTTGCGCCCAAGCGGCGACGGCGGTCAGGCCAAACAGCGAGACGCCGACCAGCCCGGCCAAGGCGCCTCGCCCGGTCATGCTCACGCCTCAGCCGCCATCTTCTCGGCCTTGGCCGCGGCCTCTTCGATCGCGCCGACCATATAGAAAGCGGCTTCGGGCAGGTGGTCGTACTCGCCGTTGCAGATCGCCTTGAACGAGCGGATCGTATCGGCCAGCTCGACAAACTTGCCGGGCTGGTTGGTGAACTGCTCGGCCACGAAGAAGGGCTGGCTGAGGAAGCGCTGGATCTTGCGGGCGCGGGCGACGGTCAGCTTGTCGTCTTCAGACAGCTCGTCCATCCCGAGGATGGCGATGATGTCCTTCAACGCCTTGTATTGCTGCAGGATTTCCTGGACCTGGCGCGCGACGCTATAGTGCTCGTCGCCGATCACCTGGGGGTCCAGGATGCGCGAGGTGGAGTCCAGAGGATCGACGGCGGGGAAGATGGCCTGGGCGGCGATGTCGCGCGACAGCACGGTGGTGGCGTCCAGGTGGGCGAAGGAGGTGGCG
>Ga0116229_10004682_pt1 | contig 22429 bp, 16 predicted proteins | sample S1TSphgellanicum_3_FD_87313 | JGI IMG/M metagenome (GOLD analysis project Ga0116229, IMG submission 87313) | Host-associated microbial communities from peat moss isolated from Minnesota, USA - S1T2_Fc - Sphagnum magellanicum MG | ecosystem: Host-associated > Plants > Peat moss > Unclassified...
ACCGCGGTAGCACACGCGCACGCGCAGGTCAAAGAAGTGCTAACTGCAGTGGGTACTGCCGTCGTCGGCGAGTGACAGCGCCCAGATCGACTCGTCGACGCACAGGTCAGCGATGCGCTAAAGGGCGAACGCGACGCCAACACGAACGTACTGGCCAACGATGGTGTCGTTGATGCTGCCTAGCTTGGACAAGCTGCAACGCTCCTTGGTATGCTGCATCGTGGCCGCCACCTAGCGGAACGACATTCCCGTCGAGACATGGTCCATGGCCAGCTCGTATCGCATCGTGCCCTTGATGGTGACAACATACTCGTCCTCGTTAACGTTCGCGATGTCCTTGATGAACAACTTCAGCGCCAGAGTCTTTTGCTTGGCCTTGGCAGCAACCTTCTTAGCGATCGCGACGGTCACGCCACCATCGTCATCGTCAAAGTCGACGAGCACCTCATTAGGCCGGAAGAACAGGTCAGCGATGATGACGTCGACGATGGGCGCCAACACATGGAACGTGAGCGAATCGGACTCCAAATCAACATACTGGTGTAGTGTGTTGGCGCGGTTCGCCTTGCCATCGAAGTGCGTGCGCTTCTCTTCATTGGACAGTGTGCTGTACTCAGCCCATAGATCGGCGTGTTGTGACTCGTGGTGACTACGGTAGTTCTGCGGCACGAACGACGTCCAATACTTGGTGTCGTTGCGTGAGCTGCGTTGGCGCTTTTCGCCAGCGTGCTCGTCACCAACCTTGACCTTAGCGCGGCCGAAGAAGGCACAGAAGTTGCAGCGCACCGACCTGATGCGCTTGTTGGCCCCCTCGACGATCTTCAGTCCGAATTGGAGGCAATGCGCTGGCTGAAATGGCGTGGCAGGCTTCTTCGACATTTCGAACCACTGACGATTGTGAATGGCACTGGTGCACAACCTGTGCTGCGTGAAACCGCGGGAAAACAGCCCTTCTTAGTTTATGGACGACGCCGGAGCTTAGTTCATGGATATCCGTAAGGGTTTTTGCCAAATCCGTAAACTTATGAGGCCAGCCTTATGTTGTTGTTCACCTTGTTTGGTAGCTCCTCGCATTGTTGTTGGTCGCTTTGCATCATTGGTTGTTGTTCACTTTGCATTGTTATTTGCTACTTGCTTTGCATTATTATACGTCGTTATTTGCATGGGTTGTTATTCATTGCTCACCTGCATTGCTACTATTTAGTGTTTGCCCATGTTGTTATTATTTGTTACACACCTTGTGTTGTTGTTGCTTGTTTTTCACCTTTGTTGTTGTTCACTTTGTGTTGTTTTTACTTGCCTTTTGTTGCTACTGCTTGCCTTGTGTTGTTGCTACTCACCTTGAGTTGTCATTGTTAGCCTTGTGTTGCTTTGTGTTGTTGTTGCTCACCTTGTGTTGCTATTCTTCACCTTGGTTGCTACTGCTTCTTTTTATTGTTGCATTATGCCAAAACATGGCAAATATGACTACACCCATGACTAGGTTTGTAGTCATAAATGTCATTAAATATTCCATATATTAATTTCAACTTAATTCAACCATTTAGTAGGTAGGTAAGTAGGATCCTATTTATTTTTTGGTGACAAGCTTTTTTTATTAACTTGTCACAAGTATTATTTGCACATTGAATACATTTTGTTGCATATATTGTGTGTAGACCAATACTTTTTCACTTAATTATATAGTTTTCAAAGTTGAACTTGTTGACAAAGGATATGGGATAAGTTTACAACATTATCTCACATCATCCTTTGTCGCATACAAAAGTATCCAACTTTGACTATTATTATCCTTGTAATACTTTGTCCAAATGTGAAGAAATAAATTTCATTTTTAAAGATTTTTCCAAGATCTACACAAAAAAATCAAGTAATTTGAATGATATCTTGAAGATTTTTAATTTTTTAATTTTTTCATAAAACAACTTGTAAATAAACATATTTAAAATCATCGTGGTTTTTTTGGTATGTATATATATGAGTCCTACCTACCTACCTATCTATAGGTAGGGTTATGAATAGGGTATGTATATATATATATATATAATATTTTCTCACCTTTTAAAAATATGATGAATAAATAAAAATGGTATACATGTTGTACTTACTACCACGTGTTATATTTATTCATAATTATATAAAATATTTTAAAATAAAATACATTATCTATGAAACAAATGATATTATTTTCAAATTTTGAAAATGTTATATAAAGTAATAAAATTATTTAAATTTCATAATTATTAATTTATACACATACATTTTTTAATTTCATAATTTTTTATAAAATTTTATTATGAGTGGTAAATTTTAATATTCTTTTTCAAATTCATTAAATGTGATTAATATATATAATATTTAAAAATTCCAATTTGTATGACGAAATATTTTGATAAATTACTAATTCAGATCAAATTTTGTATTATTTGTTATCCATCACATGGAAACATGAAAAACAATGCCATTTTGGGGCATGTGGATTTCTTTTGAAATTCATTGGATATCACTAATATGAATATATTTCATTATTTAATGTCAAAAAATCCCTAAAAAATTCATTCAAATAAACCTTTAAGTAACAGTCTCAATTTAAATGTTTTAATTATATTCTAAGGATCAATTTTTTATTTAATTTTATGTTTCAAGAACTTTGACAACTTGTTTTCCATTTTTTGGCAAATTTTTAAAAAATGAAAAAACATTTCTCAGAATTTATTTTAACCATTAGCTAGAAATTCACATTAAATAATTAGTGATTTTAAGGCAAAAGTTCTAAAAATTATAAGCTATTACTTGTGCAATAATTATTAGTTTGATCATCTACAAGTTTATAATATGCTTATTAGGTACATATGTCTACCTTCTAGTTTTTTTTCCTTTGACTTGTTTTTAATGTTTGAAATTATATATGATTAAATAATTATATGGTGTTCATGAAGAAGATTTTTAATCATGTATTATTCCTATCCATGAAGACTTTTAGTCATTTAATCATATCCATGGTTACAAAACTACAACTACTCACAAAAACATGGCATATATGATTGTATGACTACAAAATGGTCATTAGTCATATTTGTCAGTCATAAATGTCAAGTTGTGGAGTGTTGTTATTACTCACCTTACATTATTGTTGCTTGTTTAGGTACTCACTTAACCTTCCCTTATTGTTGTTCACTCCTTGCCTTGTGTTGTTATTGTTCATTCCTCGCCTTATGATGTTGTTTGCTTGTTGGGGTGTTGTACTTCCCCCCCCCTCTTGCCATGTGCAAGTTCTGAAAGGAGCTTGAAACACAAGGTTAAGAAAAGTTTGAAATCTAAACAAATTTGCAAACAAAAGAAAATATAAATGCAGATGAAGGGAAAGGAAAAATGAAAGAACATTTGAAAAAATTGCATTTTCAAAGAAAAAATTGGAGACATGATAGTAGAAATGCATTATGTTGGTCATTTTATTGTGTAAATAACAATAAGCTAGTGGATGTTAAATGTTTTCAATTAATGAAATGCATTTTTTGTCACTTTAATCTAAATTTAATAACAAATGCCAAAACACAAGCAAGGAAAGTTTTGATATTATATAGTAATGCAAATGGAATTATTGCATTATAAAAACATGTTTATGTAGACCATTGTATGATTGCAAAAACATTTGAAGAAGAATTAAATAAGGTGTGATCACAATCAAATGAACCAATAATGACAAAAAACTCAAGGATTCTAGTATTTTTTGTGGTCATTTTCATTTTTTCATAAAAAGGACTAGATGAAATCCTTTGCAATATATTAAACTAAAAATACATATGATTTTCTCAATACATCACATTTTTTGTATTAACTTTTGATGAATAACTAATTTTTTTGTAAAAGTGTACAAATTCTACCAAATTCTATGTTTCGTTGTGAAAATTGTCCTAATTCAAATTGTACAAAATATGCTAACTATTTTATGGTTTATTTTTTTGTTTCATAATCTACAACTTTCCTTTGGATATTATGTACATTACACCCTATTGACATGTGGTAAAAGACTTTTGAAATTTGAAAATTTTTAAAATAGATTTTTAACTTTTAAAATTTTAAAATTCCACATCTTGTGAGTGTTTTTTGAGTGTAGGCAATCAATTAATATCATTTCATTTTTTTTCTCATCAAAATTCCTTTATAACGAGAGTTTTTAGCTTAATAATTTACCAAATTGACCACTTTTGATGCAACAATTGTTCAAGTTCAAAGATCCTTTATTAAAACCAAACTTCAAAATAAATTTTTTTCAATTTTTATTTTGAATTCCTCAACATTCATATTAGTCATTTAACACAACTTCCCATGATTAATATGGCATTAAAGTTGCACCAAAAATATATATGTAACAAAATTATAGTTTTGAAAGAGTTTTAATGATTGTTTAACATGGGTTTTGGTTTGTTTAATTGTGACAACACTCAATAATTTCAATGACAATGAATGTTCATCAAAGATCATTTAGGTAGGATGACAATAGGCTCCCATAGTATTTCATCCTACCATGTTCTTTCACATAATATGTTAAAATGAATTATTCTAACTCAAAATTTGTAATATAAGTACCTAAATGACATCTTTACATAACAACTTCTTATATGGTTGTAATCTCTTGGATTTCTTGTTTTTTTGTATTATTGTTGCATGCATCTTTTGAAATCTCTTTATTTCTTTTCTATTGGATGCTTGTTATGGTTCTTTTTTCCTTTTTTTTGATAACACACATGGCCATTTTTTTGATCTTGGACCATCATTTAAAGCCCATTGGGTCCAAATTATGGATCTTAACCAATAAGATTGCTCTATTTTATTAGACCATGAAATTTGTATCTTTATATGATTAATAATTGTTAAATAGAGTATGATCAATTGAAGAGTCCAGTCCTTTGATTTGAAGATCTTTAAAGGTCAATTATAACATCATCTTTTGAAAATTTTAAAAACATCAAATAACTAATCATATTAAATTTTATAATATGAAAGTTGAAAATACTTTAAATCTAAAATATACATTAAATATTTTGTTTGAAACGTACAAATGTTTTTGTCAATTAAATTCTTTTAATTTTATTATATGAAAAATCTATGCGTATTATAATTGTCTATGATGACTTTGGCCTCATTTTTTTTAAAAACTATTGCAAGTTCAAAAGTTGGTCCATGCCATTTGGAAAATAATGAATAATATTAACTTGCAAGTCTTGCTCATAATATAAATTTAACCTAAAAATTTATATTTTACAAATTTTTTGTTCTTCAATAAAATTTTAAAAGATATTTTGTCCTAAAACATTTCTTGCAATACATTCTCAAAATCTTGTAATAAATTACATGATTGAAGTATATCGAGTTGAACTGTAGTATACATATAACTAATATAACTAATATACATATAACTAATATGGCATTAAAGTTGCACCAAAAATATATATGTAAAATAAAGATTTGGTTTCAAAATAAGAAACATGAAATTGATATGAAATCCAAAATAATGTTATGCTTGTATATGGTTGAAGTTTTATATTTTATACATGTAAATAACATAATCACAATTCCAAATGCGCATCACTGGTACTGTGTAATAGTGCAAAGCCCAAGTCCATTAAAAGAACCTTATGAAACAAAACTTGCAAAAAAAAAGTCCTCATGTAAATGGAACCAATAACTTTAACTTTTTTGTTGCCAAAGATTCTTGTAAAAAAGATGATGCGCAATAGAAGTAGTTTTTGGAAGATTTAGTTTTTTTAATTGTAAAAAATCATTGCCAATGCATTTTGTTGAATGCCAATGGTTAAAAATATTTAGTTTACATTCATGTCCAAGGGTTGTTTAACTTTCTAAAAAATAGTTTTCAAGAATTTTTTTTCCAAAGTTGGTGGAAAAAACTAAACAATTATATGTCCTACTTACTTTGGTAGATTATTATTCTATAATAATAAATTTTGATATGTGGATGTCAAAAAGGGCTTATGACATTTTGTCCCTTGTTATTAATTTTTTGGGGGTTTATTGGCAACCAAAACATATTGCAACTGAGTGTTTTGAAGCATCTGATACCTTTAGGCATGCATTAGCCAGTGACTTATTAACTAATTTGTTAGACAAGTATGACTTGAAAAAAAATATCAATGTTCATGTTAAAAATGAAAGATCTAATTTAAATACTTTGACCATAGTCTTTAACTATGTTGTTAGTTTTAATGTTTTAGGCTTCATAGAAAGTTTTCAAAGTAGTTATTTTAACCATGCATTCTTTAAGGCTTGTCAATATGGTTCAACTAATGAAAAAATTTGTAAGGGTCTGAAATATGTTATCTGTCAAAATTGCCCAATTTGACCCATATAAATGCATAACTTGGCCAAAAAAGTTAAGGAAAGGTAGACAAGAATGGAATAAAGCTTGTGGAGATTTGAATAGTCCTCAAAGAAAATTGAACATTTTAGTTAAAACAAGGTTATCATCAAAATTTTAATATTTCCTTGTTTATTATTATTTTTGTTGAGAAATTTTGCTAAAATGTAAATCTTGATCATTTGTTGGTTTTTTCTTTGTAGGTTTGCCAACAAAATCATTCTTTTTCAAGAGGCTCTACTGTTTAAGAATGCTATAATGTTTTGTTATAATTGGCAAAATTCAATGAAGATGACAACCAAAGTTCCACCCCTTTGACATGGCATATTTGTCAAATTGTTGTTCATTGTGTCTCCCTTGTTGTAATTGCTTATGTTATAAAACAATCTAAGGGACATTGGTTGTTAAGTGATGCCTTTCATTCTACCATTTCCATGAACTTGAAATTGAGGGAATAACCAAAAAATGCACCATCTTTTTAAAAACTAATGGAAGAAGATTATGGTGTGGCATTTGAATTAATTTGTTTGACTTTCAACATTAAAAAAGAGGTTTGGGTAGATGCAAACTACAATAGCTTAGAAACAACAAACGTCCCAATCCCGATATTCCATATGAATCGATAAATAAACATTGGAATGGAAAAAAACATCAAAAACCAATTTTGAGTGGGCCCTATATGGTGATTAATCAATTAATAAAGTCCATATGAAATGATGCCCATGTAGAATATATGTTAGGGGAAGAAAATATCAATCCAACAAAAAATGACCAAGATTGGGACTTTTGAAAATCAAGCCTAAATGTGGTCATTCAAAAGTTCATAATTATTTGTTAATTAAAATTTTTGTTTTATTTTTTCAATCCATATGTTTTTTTCCATCATGTATCATATATTGAGTCCCTATAAAAAATATTTAAATGAAATCATAACAAAAAATGCATTTGAATGTTAATGTAAAACCTAGATTATAGTCCAAATGTCCACTTTAAAAGTCCATTACTACATGATTACTATATGTTTATTGAATTTCATCATTTAGTAAATATTCTTATTCATGTTGGCAATCTTAATCCATAATTTTTTTTCAAATTAATGGTTTTACAGTGCATTTGTGGGTGTAGTCATACCAATAGGTACCAAAAGTAATCATAACCATTATTTAATTTTTTGAATTTTGGATTGTAAAAATAAAAATAATAATAAATAAAATAATTTTTTATAAAATTTTATTGTGAATACATTATGTACATGTGATAAAAATTTGGAATCAATTTAATAAGTGATAAATATGTATAAGGACTTTTAACCTCTTGTAACCACTATTTAAAAGTTGCATAAAAGCAACTTAAAGTAGTTTTGACATTAAAAACACAATTTGAAAAAACATTTAATGACATATGTTTGGATTTTTTTAAATATACACTTTAACATAATAGTATTAAAAAACTTTAAAGATTTTAAATACTTTTTTGAAAGACGTATTAACAAGATTCGAAGAAGAAAATAGTGGTCTAAGGGGGCACGTGCGGCTCTTAATAAAGTGGTTGGACCCTTGTGGCATTTGAATAGAATACATTCTACAAAAAGTTCATAAGGACACAAAAAGTGCACCACCGTAATTTGCATCTACTTGTTTGTGGAGTTTTAAATAACTTTCTTTCCTTGAAGTAATTTGATGAAAGAAAAACACATAATATGTTAGCTCTAATGTTAGACCCAAGATTTAAAAGCCTCTACTTAATGTCTTCTTTCATTGGTCATGACTAAGGAGTATCAATTGTTGACCAATATGATACAATGTCATTATATCCTATGTTCATGAAATGTTATTATATTTGCATCCATCAATAGAATCTAATAATGGTTTTGCTGACTAAAAAATGGATGAGTGACAATAAATTGTATGTTTTTCAAATGATAATAGGGAGTATTGAGTTAGCAAAAAAACTTCTTAAAAGAGAATTATTGGTTTTTTGCTATTATCAAGTGGACATGAAAGAGATCAAATGTTCCCTTCGATGATGGGAAAAACATGAAGCCATGTTTCCCATAGTTGGTTTCTTGCTCATCAGATTTTAGGGATTGTTGGTTCCTAAATAAAGATTGAAATGATCTTTTCCTTGCTTAGAATCCTCACTAATTTGACAAGATGTCATTTACAATTAGAAATTTAGAGAAATTAATTTTTGTGAACAAAAATTGGCCCAATGATTGTAGAATTAGTTGTAAATCTCCTTCTAACATTTTAGAACTTATTGGGATATATGCAAACCTATAAAAGAAGTTAGAACAATTTGAAGGGGCTTTTGAAAGAAATGAAATTGTGGATTTATAAACTATTGAAAATATATTCAAAGTTTATGTTTTTGTCAAAAAAAAAGTAAGAGAATAATTTTCCAAAAAAAACAGTTCAAAATTTTGAGATCCTATAATATAGTATGATATAATATATTTTAATCTATTTTTAAATCTATTAATTAATCAATTTAACTACCTATAATTGCCTAATAATAAATGTAAAAAATAAAATAATTTACTTACCTACCTTATTTAGATGAAGCCCCCTTAAATTAGGTAACCTAGGGTAGGTGGCCAACCTTAGACCTAGACCTATTTGCATAGGCAACCTAGGTTAATTATTTAAACCACATAAAACCAAGGTAGCCTGGCTAGCCAATGTTGTATGTAGGAGGATTTAAACTCCTCACCTCCATTTTAAAGAATCAAGTCCTTACCATTGGACTACCATATGAAAAGTTAAATTTTTTTGTCATCATATTGTAATAAATTTGATTGCATTTTATTTTTTTGATTTACATATTGTAACATTCATCAATGAATTTCAATATTTTTGTATTATTTTTTAGAGTAAGAATTTATACCATGTCCCAAACATCTACCTAGATAACATGTAGGTACCTATGAGAATTGGGTTACTATGTGCTATTAATTCAATTAATAAATAATAATAAAAATAAATAACAATAATTGATTAATTACCATGAATTATAAATAAATAAATAAATAATATTGATTGATAATTGATTATTTCCTATGAATTATTAATTATTAAATATTATAAAATGATTATTCAATTCAATTATTATTCAATATAAATATCTAATTATTGAATATTTCCTATGAAATATTAAACATTCAACATTAAATTATTATTATTTACTTTTATTTACTGATTTTTATTTTTATTACTATTTATTAGTTATTTAATCAATATTAATTTTTAAATTTTTTTACTATTGATAATTAATTATCTCCTATTTATCAATATTCATTGATTATTTATTATTAATTACTATCAAATATTAGCCAAAAAATAGATAATTTGAAAATTAAATAATAATAATAAATCAATTAAAAATTTGATGAATAAATTAATTATTGGTTATTAATTAATATTTATTTGATGAGTAATTAATTATATAAAATATTAATCTTAAATTAATGAGTGTTAACTATCAATTTTTAAATATCAGCTAATTAATGTACTAAGTTTAAGTACGTACATGTGCTTAAAGTTAACATGTAAATAGCCTATTTTAAACTTTATAAATATTTTACTAGGTGTAATATGCTTTAACCTAAGGCCTATTAGCTATGAATTTAAGTTTGGTATGTACCATAAGCTGAATAAACTTGTAAATTAAATAGCCAAATTTGTGTGGTTGATTTGATTAGATGTCAAATCAGAATCACCAACTTGAGTAGTTGTAAATTATAATTATAAATTAAGATGTTTGATTTTTCATGTTTTCATGTTTACAATGCCAATTGCACAAGTAAATTTTCTTTGCTTCAAAATGTGCCATAATTGTGTAAATATTTCATTTACCCACATTTACCCTTTATGTAAGCGTTGTATGTGTATGGTAAATGATGAAACAATTACCTTACCCTTCCGTTATGAACATAGTGGATGGTCATCACTTATCTTTACCTGTACTCGAATTCAAATTTTTGCACAACCTACATACTAGTTTGGGCAGCTCTTTGAATTGAAAAAAACCACCAATTATTGTTCTTTTTAATATTTGAGATTCAAAGAACCACCTAGGGGGAGGGCTACAAATGTTCTTTGAGCTTCAGAAGCAAAGGAACAATTCCTGAGGATTCGACCTCCTGTGAGTTCTTAAGTGTTTGCTCACCAGCCTGTCTACCCTAGTTGAAGGTTATATACTGAACCCGGTTCTTTGAATTTTTGACAACTGGTGAGTAAGTGAACACATACCCAAGTTGACAATGGGTGGGCTCATTCAAAGAATTGCCCCCTGCTACTATCTACCCTTACATCTTTTTGGAAAAAATTAAGCCTATAAACCTTTACCCATCTGATATATTTTCAAAATGGCACCCACTGCCAAGTTGCTCTTAGAGTATGTTTCCAGGGCTTACACTTCAAAAGAACTCAAACTAGTATTTTTCTTCCATTTTTCAATTTGACAAAAGTGGCTGATAAAAATGACTTTTAAAACACTTGTAACCATTGCTGTTATAATGTAAAAGGATTCACACTTAGTTATCTTTGGCTAATTTTAATATCTGCCTACTAATGATAATTTCTAATATAATAGTATAAAGAACATTTTTTAAAAATTAAAGATTTTTTAAATTTAAAAAGATCTCAAAAATATTATTGAGAAAAAAAGTGGCCTATGAAAGGTGAGTTTGGAAAATTTGTGTGAAAAACTTATCAATGTTTCGAAAGTTACGGTGAAATGCAAAATACTTTTAGAAGATGAAAATTTTGAATCGAACTAGAAAATGTTTTACAAAAATATGATATGATATTGGTATATTATTATTTTTCCTTTTTGGGGTGTGTGAGCAGTCAAAAACTTCTCAACCCAATGAAAAAAACATTTTATCTATAAAGGTTTTCCTTCACATCGAAGGGCCCCCAAAACAAAAAAATTGTCACAAGAAAATTAAGTAGAGCACATACCCATAGCAACCTCCAAGAATATTTATAGCATATTTGGATTATTGCGGTTCTGGCGCTCTGTTTTCATTACTTTTACCGATACCTTTAATGCATTCTGACAATGTCCAAGTTCCACACCCCATGTGATGAGTGCTTCTTTAATGAAATGCCTTATGTAACCAAAGTAGCTATCGCCCATAGAAAGATGTTAAAAAAAAGTGGAAGTCATCCCTAGGAAGATTAACTAAATCTTGCTACAAGGAAGATATGAAGTAGAGACATTTAATCATGTTTTTAAAATTCTTGTTGCATCCTCAGAACTAAACATAGAAATCTAGCAATTTCAGATTTTTTTTAATTTCCAAAAAACTAAACCAAATTTCCAGATATTAATTTTTGATGCAACAAAACTTAATTTTCATAAATTTCAAAAATAAATAATATGTTTTTCAACATCAATGACCATGTTATGTGGGTATGGGAATTAGAGGGGCATTGGGAGTGGACGCCTTTCAAGTTCAAGTTTTTTTTTTTTTTTTTTGGGACTGGGCCATTATGATTGGCTGAACCCAAAAGAGAAACCCATCACACTTTGAAAGTTGCCCAATATAAAAATTTCTATCCTAGATGGGTTGTAGATTTTTTTTCAAAATCTTGTTTTGTATTGATAACTTTTGTGAACTTAATATCTAAATGTGACAACTTTTGACAATTATCCCTAGAAATAAGGCAAAATTTGCAAAAGTATCCTACAACAACCATTGTAGCATTTGCATGTGATTTGTTTTTTTCTTATGTTGCCACAATGCAAAAGTTCACCCAAGAGAAACCATTGTTGACCATGACGCTCCCAAACTCTTAAGTACCCAGCTTCACTTTTGGTACAACCAAAAACGCCTTGATGAGACAGGGTACAAATTTGTCATTTCACAATTTTTTAACCAAGAGAGCAAAAGTTATTCAATTTAAAGTGGACTTTTGTCTTTAAATTTTTTCAAAATTTAAAAATGATTTTTTCACAATTAACTTAACAAAGTTCCATATGAACTTAGGAGGTAAGCCCCCTGATAGTATTAGATGGAAGGTTTAACAATATACTCGGGTCAGTCAATGATCAACTATCTGGGTTTGTTCGCTTTTGCACTTAAATTTTGGGGACGTGTTTTTATAGGCAAAGTCAGGCAGATGGCTAAAGAGTTGCCCTCTTCCTTTGCTGAACTCATTCTATAAAATGTTGTTTTGTGTGGACAGAGCCCTTGAAAAAATGTCGTCACGTGAGTTTCAAGGGTACTTGTCAGAATCCCTAAAGTAACCACTGAAGAGCATTGGCTATGTATCAGCCAGGATGTGGCCCCTGTTCTGTACCATGGACTTTAATGAAAATTGGCGGTCAACTGCGAGGCCCTGGGATTGGCAATGCTAGCTGTTGAGAGATGCTAAATAGCCCCATCAAGCTCTGTCCGGACCTTGTTTTTCTTGTCTTCTTGCACATGTTTTTCGGCCTTGCATGGTTCTACATAAAATCACACAGCATGTTTCGACATGTTTTTTTGTAATTCTAAAAAACAACTTAACAGTGTATGGTTTACTTAACAATGAAAGATGGTGAACCCAAGGCTGAATATATTTACAATCTAGAGTTAAAAGCTTGGGAGCTATATTGGGTTCTTTGCAAATTCTCGGACATCACCATCCACCACAATATTTCCAATTTCCAACACCACCAAACCCAAGATCACCAACAAAACTGATATTACCACCTAAAATGGAGATCATTCACACCAGTGTTTTTTTAAAGGATTTTGTGATGTAGCCAAGGTGGCCATAATCTAAAACACAAGTTAGCCAAAATTGGCTACATACTAAGTAGGAACAAAATAATGTTCTTGACTACCTACTGAAACTTATCAGAAACTTCAGTGTTTATCGTTTTTTTCCTTTGAAAAATTGCAAATTTGGGCCACTTTTTCAATGAAAAGTCCCTTGTCTAAGTAGAAATAGTATTTTCCAAGTCCAAATTTGACACTAATTCGCCAATAAAAAATAATAATGACCCACAGACAAAAGTAACATCACCTGCCAAAACTGGGATCATACACAAGAGAGCTAAAAATTAAAATTTTGCAAAAGTGGCCATGCATTAATACATGTAGCAGATAACATGATGGGTTTGAATCTTTCAACAAGGCATGACTGCATGGATTAGAATTAGAGAGGAGACTAATTCAGAATTCGTGGAAGATTTTCATTCTTCTTCTTTTTCCTTCTTTTTATTTTGGGTTCATGAACAAGCTTTTTCTTTTCAATTTTGTGATAACAAAAACTTGGGCAAACCTTACAGATGGCCTCAGATTCCTAAGGTTTGCCATGCAGAAAAAAAGTTGTTTTTCATCCCATACCCAGTTGTTACTAATGAAAAAAGTGAATGTGCTTATATGCTTTAACTTGGAATGCTTAATGTGATTTCAGATTGACTATGTTTGTGGCTACCTACTGAAACTTATCAGAAATTTTTGTGTTTAGGAAATTTTCCCTTTCAAATTTGGCAAATTTGGGTCAATTTTTCTGTGAAAAATCACTTATATAGGTAGAAATTATATTTTCCAGGTTCAAATTTGATGTTGATTCATCAATGAAAAAACATTGATCCACACAATTAAGATCACCCACAAAAACTGGGATCATACACAAGAGACCTTAAAGTTAGAATTTTGCAAAAGTGGCCATGCATTAATACTTGTAGTAGATAACATGATGGGATTCAATCTTTTGAGAAGGCATGCCTGCATGGATCAGAATTAGAGAGGAGACTAATTCAGAATTTGTGAAGGTTTGCATTCTTCTTCTTTTTCTTTCTTTTTATTTTGGGTTCAAGAACAAGTTTTTTCTTTTCAATTTTGTGACATCAAAAACTTGGGCTAACCTTACAGATGGCCTTAGATCACTTTGCTACAATGCAAAAAAAAAGTTTTTTTCATTCCATACCCAGTTGTTACTAAAGAAAATTTGAATTTCCTTATATGCTTTAACTTGGAATGCTTAATGTGATATTTCAGACTGACAATTATTATGTTGCATTTTAATTGATAATTTTATATTAGGTTCAACTTGGAATGCTTAAACCCTAAAGTTCAAGCAGATTTTGGTCTGCCTTACCTTGAGATTTCCAAATCCCTCATAGTTAGGGGCTAAAATGCTTTCAAATTGATGATCATCACTAGCCTTCTTTATATAGCCAAAATTAAACGAATTTAACAGATTTTAAAAACTGAACTTAATGAATATTTCTCAATAAAGGAAATTAAAATTAATGAACTCGAAAATTAAGTGATTTTGGAGGGTTTAGATTTTCAAACTTGAGAAAAAAAAAAACATAAAAATCTCTAGATTTTCATATTTGGCTTTCAGTGGGTAGCAAAAATATGGAATGATGATTAAAAATTTGTAGTTTATATTTAGTTTATAGACAAATTTGAATGATTCTTCCTAGTGATGATAACACTTGTTTTACATGGTGTTGTAGATGATCACGACTCTGGGTACAAACAAAAAATTCTAAAAGGATAACTGAGATTTATCATGGCGACTTTCTGGTGAGTATCTTTCTAGATTTAGTATGGCCTTGCTTTTCCTCCAAAACCATTGTGATAAATATGTGATAAAAAACTGTTTTTTTTCTGGATTCAGGATACCATTGTTCAATGATTCTATTATTGGCGAATTTTCACCAAATTTCACCCTTAAAAACATGATTTGACCCTATACAAAGAATTTTTCATCGAAAGAAATGACCCAAATATGCCAGATTTTGGAAGGAAAAAAATTCCAAATCTCTAAATTTTTATGCCATTATTGTCAAGCACAGGACGGCAGGTGTATCTTGTGGAGAAATTCATGACGAGTGCTTGGCATGACTGCATTTGTTGGGCCGGACAGGGACTATCACATTGGATCCAACTTTTGGAAGTTTATTTTATTAGAACCGTTTTCACATTAAATGAAACCGTTTTTTTGGTGAAAGTGTTTAGACTGTTTAAATTGGAACAGATTGTTTTGGTGTTCAGTGTGTGGACACAATGAGTGATCTACAACATCTTATCTATTGGCAGGACCAGCATCTTTGTGATGCCTTGTTCTACATGATCAGTCTGCCCGGGTTGAAGGCATCTTACTTAAAAAATAAAATAAAATGAGGACCACATGCTTGTTCAAGGAAGCTTCCGGTTCCAAAAAAAGCCAACAAAATGAAACTTGGTGGATTCTAGTATTCCAAACGGATTACAAAAATTAATAACTTATTTTATAGCATTTTTTGGGCACAAAAAATTGAACGCAAAGCTTTATAATGCAATAACTTAGAGAAGAAAATGAATAAGTTCCAATGGGTAGCCAAGAATTTGTTTTTAAAAAAATTTCTACTTTAATATCTAGTATGTAGTTAAATTTGGCTAAAATATATTCTTGGAAAAAAAAATCGAATAAAAGATTGATGGCTGGAACCATCACAAGGGAGACAAAAAAGGAAGGCCAAAGAAAGGCTAAAAGACGAACAATTTGCTGGAACAAAAAAAGGGAAAAAGTTAGTCCTTCTCGTGGTAGGAAGCTATCTCACCCACGGCCCCACTAATGTCACCTACATGCAAATCGTTAAATTTAATAATAATGAAAGGTTTAGAACATGCATCACTCGCCAACACAATCTTTCTCTTTATAACATAGGTTAAAGCATGTTGAAGAGTAATAATAACATGCTGCTTCAAAAATTGAATCCAAAAAGACAAGGATAAATGACCTTTTAATCATTTATCATGGAAAAGATAGGCACATTCCTTGATGAAACAATCCATATCACACCTAGGTGCATCATGCACTTCCATGGCCATTGGAACAAAATGGTGCCCCTCATGGAGCCCTCTATACTTGTGGATTTAACAATGGCATTAAGATCCGTAATTACACTTTTTGGTCGACTAATGACACTTGAAGCCACCATCTCCCATGTTAGGTCAGTAACCACCACATCGGCAACAAAGATTTGGTCCTCTCAAATCATGTAAAAATTAATTTGTAATGAAACTCTTGACATAAGGGTGTATCATCATTCTTTTCATACAAGGTGCCCACTCTTTCGAACGAGGGCATACATGACATTTCGGATGGCATCATGTGTGGCTATCTGTTGACCTCCAAATGGGCAATGAGCTAAATGCATGCCAAATGCATCCAACCCATGTTCACACTCACACGTGAGAAGACTAAATGGCAAGGGCTTAATCAAACCAAATAAAAAACATAACGTTAAAGTGAAAATAGAGTGTGTGATGCAAAACAAATGGATAGATGGCCTAACAACTAACCATAGCCCTGCCCCTTGCCCAAACAAAAACGAATGCAAGTTCTAAATGTTGAGGAAATGGAGTCATCCTTTGAGATAGACCTAAGGGATGTGCTGTGGTGGAAGTTCATAAAAAATATTTATAGACTTGGTGTGCCGGTAATTACAAGACTCTCAAAAGAAGGATGCATATCTTTAGTTGTAGAAGGAAGGCCATCTTGGGTTGCATGTATGCATGATTAAAGTAGGTGTGGGCTTCCTTCAACTTGAGAAACATATTTTTCCAAAATGGGTCTCTCAAAAATACAAAACCTAGAGCACAAATACAAAGCCACTAGAGCCCAAGTTTTTAGAAAAATAGATGGGGCACTATCCTCCATAGAGAGAAGGCCTATACCACCAAAGGATATTGACAGTCAAGCTTTGCTAAGGGGCCCTAAAAAGATTCCCACGATCCTAAACCCATAATGTCTCCACATATTTACATATTTCTTTCGTTGAAATTCACCAAAAGAGACAAGAAGGAAGAAGAAAGAGGTATTATCTTTGTGAAATAAGAAGGTCAATGAACTACACATCAAGACAAAATGCCCAAAACATTTTGGATGTTTCTTAGGAAAGGAATATCATCGATATGTGCCACATTTTGAGATAAAATTTCATCCAAAAAATGCATGGAAAAGTCTTGAAAACCCATTGGCACACTCAAAATGTGTAAGCCACTTATGACCAAAATGTAACCTTAAGGAATCTTTATGCTTGGAAAGATCTTTGATGGACTCCAAAGCTTTCACTTTAACACCTTGACCCTAAGCCCAACTAGGGCTAATTGAGTTGAAAGGTGGTCAAAGGCACAGGTAATTCATTCAAAGGTCCCATGATGTGAATATCATTCGTTAAGGATGGAAATATGTAGTTGGGGCCCCATGCGATGGTCTTTAAGAGAGTTTAACAATGGGCCAAAGCAAATAAGGGACCTTTTAGAAGGTCAACTTGCCCCATAGCTAAAGATGGCTGAATAATGGTGATCCCCTTCACATGTCGCCCATGCTAATAGTAAAATATATTCTAAATGATCGTCATTTTGGTTACATCACAAAATCCTTCAAGGAAACTCTACCATTGCTTTCCAAATAGACATGTGATAGTAATGTGACATTTCTTTTAGGTTGAAAATAACTTTTGCACGACATAAAAGATTACAAGATTTTTTTATGGGTTGCATGTTGAGGTTCCATAAATACATCTAATGAAAGAGTTCATAAAACTTTAATAAAATAGGAACATGTTGAGTCCTAATTAGAGAGGTTCCATTTTCCTTTTTAAGTTAGATTCATTTTTCATACTTGGGACAAGTTATGAACACTTTTGCCATTACTCCCTCTGGCCTAATGTTTGTTTTAGGAATTCTTGTTTGGACCCCAAGTGGTTATCATCTCTATGAAAATTTAGCCAAATTTAGCTTTAAATCAAAAATAAAGTATACATCTTTAATCACCTTTATATATATATTTTTTAAAAAAAAACTTTTGTGATGTGGGAAAGGTGGTAATCATCCCACAAGAGATTTAGCACAAGTGGTAATGACCCCACTAAAAATTTTAATTTAATGAAAAAAAGATTTGAAGAAATTGTCAAAACAATAAAAAGTAGCAAAATCATTGCCTTAAATAGTAGAAATCCATCAATAATTCATTTGTGACAACATGCAACCTCACACCTAAAACCTCATCCAAGAGTAGTGTGTAGCGAATTGGAGCTAGAGACTCTCGTCTTTAAAAATGTTATGGCCACCATTCAAGGGCAAAATTTTGCCCTGGTTTGCTAAAAAAACACACACTCTATATGTTTGGCTACATGATGGAAACTAAATATATGAATATCAATTTGACGACTATTATTTTCGTTTCCCACACTTCTAGTGACAGAAAATCTTCAAAATCATTTTTATTGTCAAAATTATTATTTTTATTTCTCTATTTGGTGAAATTTCCCAAGTAAAAAAAAATGTTGCTATGGCCAAGGTGCACTAGCACCCAAACTTGTACTTTTACCATTTCAAATGAAGCATCTAAGCGACCATTTAAGGCCAAAAAAAAGTTAGATTTGGATTCAAAGACCCTGATTTCATCTAAGCTTGGGATATTTATAATATTTCATAGCAATGTAAATGAATTTTGGGGTTTTCACCATACTAATAGCAATGTGGGTGCTGTTTTTGCCAAGGTTGCAAGGACCATTGAGGGAAGATTATAGTTCAAGTGTATTAGGGCAATCCTCATTAACAAAACAATTGAGTTCACAATTCACACATGGTCACCTGTAGTCCTTGCTGGGTATTGTGCACAAAAGCAATGTCTTTTCTAGGTGTTTGAATTGTTGGCAAGTGAACCTGCACACATAGAGTGCCATACCAATGACTCATGTTCAACACTAGTTTATTCGTATGAGACATCACCAAAGAAAAGGTGAAAAATAAAAGCAATTTGTGGAAATTTTTGAAAATTGAACTCTTCTCAAAACACAAGATAACTTGAACAAAGTTATTAGTGGACTTAGGATATTTAGCAATTGTTGTTGATATTTGAAATATTCAAATTAAGGCTGACAAATCTTTACTTTTCATAAAAATAATTATTTTGACAATAGTTCTCGAACACGAATTGTAGATAAAATATACATTGTTACCTTCTACCTTCACCTTCTAAAGTGAGGTCACTTATCATAATAGCTCCCATTGGTGCACCCTACTAGGGATTTTAGATTGAATATTGCCATTATGTGGCCCACTTGGGAAAATATACACCCATACTCCCAACCCTTGCCATTAGCCTAGGTGGAATATGGTAAAGAGAAAAGGAAGGGATATAAACTTTGGCCAAGTAATGAATTGAGCCAAGAGGTGGTCAAGAGAGCAATTTTTTTTTCTTTTGGGGAGGTTTGGGAACAAATGTGCAATATGAGAAATAATCTGATTTCAACCAATGAAAGATTGTCCTTACATGTCCAAAAACACAATGTGGTTGTCTATATCAAAGTAGAGGCATCAAATTACATCTAGCAGATAACATTTCAATCTAATTCAATTTCTCAAAGTCATGGTTACATGGATAATCAGTGCATAGATGAATTCAAAGCTCTTGGATTTGGCTATGGATGTAAAAATGATCTATTTCGGAATTGTTGATCCAAATCATAATCACCATTGAGGTGTTAAGGTTTGCAATTGCTTGCATCAAGGACATAACTAATTTTGAGGTCTTCAAAAATGTTTAAAGGGTGTTGAATTGATTGATTTTGACACATACAATCTTGTTCAAATGCGATAGCAAGATCGTTTTCAGCTGAATTATTTACCTCAAGGTCAGATATATCTTAATATGATTTCCACAAGTCTTCAGGTGCCATTTTGTTTTTCATGATTTTTTGTACATTAATGAAATTCGTCCAGGAATTGGAGGTTTTTTCATTGTTCTCAATATCACCACCTACAATGGATCACACAGCTGATTCAAGAGGACTCTTGATAACTACCATGAATTATGTACATTTTGGCAGATGTTAAAAGTTTTGTTGACTAAAATGATTAAGACATTAATTTCTTGTTTTGTTGAATTTTCTCCAAAATGTGTTGTAATCAAATTAAAATGGTTTTAAGCATTGCCATTTGTGGCAATGTAAGCCTCCAAGTCATGAACAAGGAATAGAAGTGAATGGTACTATGAAATATAAACAAGATGGGTTTTTGTAAAATCCATGTAAGGTTTTTTAGTATCTCTTTGGCAATCTTAACTGTTATTGGAATGAATTCTAGTATTGTAATCATTCCTAACACCATAAACATTGCAACTTCACAAAGATGTAGCCATTTATTAAGAACAATAATATTATAACTTGTCTATGGGGTTTTAGAATGAAACCACTAAAATGCAAAGGTATATAACATGAAGGTAGTACCAAACCTTCTTATTTTTCTTGCATAATAATTTTATGACACATTCTCAACCTCCTTTATAGACTCAAATGTGAGTTTAAGGCGAAAATAGCAAAAGAACAAGGAGTTGGGGCACGCTTCCTGGTTCGCAGCACTTTCGGGGTAAAGGGGCGTGCTGGAGCTCCGGGATGGGGACTAGGAAAAGTGACAAGCATCAATTACTCACACGGGCCTGCACAAACCAAACAACAAGTTGGTTAGTGCATAGTTTGAGCACTTTTGGTGTTAGGACGAGCCACGAACTAACTCAGACTTACAAGATTCACCACGCCCCGGACTTGAGGGAAGCCACCACCTTCCCCCTTATAGTATACTTTGTGCCTCTCCATGAGGCCCACATCCAAATGGTATTTTGTCTTGAGACTCCCAAATGGGAGTCCCGAAATTCTCAAAGTTGGGACTCCTGCGGCTTTGGGGCCCCATAACTTTGTGTGTAGACCTCCGATTGAGATGAGGTCTAAAGCAAAGTTATAGCCCTCATTGAGATCTTTCCAATGATATAAATAATTCCTCAATCCATTGGGTTTTAACTCCTGCAATTTCCATTTGAAAATTTGGGAGTCCACCAGAACTCCAACTCCCAAAGTGGGAGCTCCTTGGGAGTGTGAGGGTTCATTCCCTCACACTCTTTTGCATTCCCGGGAGCATGAGATGTGACTCCTAGGTTTCCCTCTTGACCCGCACCCTTGCAAGCCCTTACTTTGGTCGCAAGCCCAAAACTAGGGTTGCGACATTTTAGGTCCTCAAAAAGTCACAATATAACGTGTAAGATCAACCCACAACATTTGAAACATCTATGTTAGTTTCACATTTGATTATTGGAAGAAATTATCTTGAACTGCAAAAATTGATGGTGCCCTTTCGCATACTAAATGCTCAAAACAACATTGTTGCATATTATGCTACTGTAATCCAATAATTCCCCAAGGCATTGCCATCCCCTATCCAATGCATGATGAATGTCAAACCTAATAGATGTCCATTTGAAAAATAGGATCCCAAAACCTTGGTTCCCACCTAAAGCTTCTAAGCCTCGATTAAAGCAAAGGAGAAAACATCACCTAGGAGGATAATATTGGTGAACATAGTTAGCTTACAAAACAAAACCCAACAACTTCTAATGTTGAATAATCCATTTTTTTCCATTTCTGTTCGTAACATTTAACCATTACACTTTGTTTTGAATTCACCACCTTCATTTCTGCCTCCCTTATTAAGTGCACTAGATATTGGCAAAATACTAAGTTTGTTATAAATGAAAGTTTATTTCAATCAAAAGCCAAGGATTATGGAGGGTGAAAACACAAGTTTAAATTCATACTCCATAAATTATTTGTGTATATCAATCCCAAGTTAAAGAGGTTGACACTCGAGGACAAACTCCAAGAAAGGTATGCACTATATGCAACCCATACTTGATTATAACTCATTTTGCTTTGGTAATTCAAACTGCCTATTGTCAACATTTATTGAGGTGTTGCATGGGGGAGGATGTATTTTGGATTGCAAAAAGATTCATTAATGAACCCATGAAACATGTGGGCATGAAATTTGAAAATTTTTGTCTTTGGAATTTTCTTTTGGATGCTACATAGCTTGGTTGATCATGATGCTATGAATTTTGTATTATTTTTATCAAAATGTACTTCCTTGCAAATCATAACAACTGAATATGTATCACCAAAAAGCTTCAATGGAGTTGCATTAGTACTTTGGAGCTTTTTGGGCATGGCAACTAGCCACATAATATATTCCCTTGTCCATGCATCTTTTGCTACCAA
>Ga0116229_10004683_pt1 | contig 22425 bp, 18 predicted proteins | sample S1TSphgellanicum_3_FD_87313 | JGI IMG/M metagenome (GOLD analysis project Ga0116229, IMG submission 87313) | Host-associated microbial communities from peat moss isolated from Minnesota, USA - S1T2_Fc - Sphagnum magellanicum MG | ecosystem: Host-associated > Plants > Peat moss > Unclassified...
AAACAATAAAGCTTAACAGAGCGTTTGGGGTGGCTAGAGTGGCATAGCCACGGGTTACCCACTAGTTATGATGACAAGTGCAATGCATGTTATCGGCCATAATAGGTAAAAATTGCATTTTGAGACTTTAAAGTCTCTTGGAATAAGAGAATACATGATGCAAACCTTGTTTTGACAACCCAATAATAATGCAGGAATCCTTCCACTCTTGTCAACCCTTCCCAAAAATATTTATCCATTTTATAGTCAAGATATGTAATGATGTTTACGCACCCTTCAAACTTACTTCTATAAATTTAGAACACACCTTCACATCATCAATATAACATATTGTATAGTTTTTGGCATGGAATGACCAAAACAAGAACCAACAAATGGGCATGGAAATTTAAATATAAAGGAGGATACCACAAATGTCAAAGTAAAAATTAAAGTTGTTAGTTTGACCTTTCATTTTTCACATATGCAATAACCTTATTAAGCAAACCAAATGAATTTAACAACACTTTAACATGAACTACCATGTTTACATCGATAGTGTTGTGCACTTCAAAAATACCCATATTGACATGAATGGGCTCCCACAGATCATTGATGAAACTAACCACCATAGCAAAAGTGTCATGCCTAGCATGGGATATCTAAAGATCAAATGAGGTAATACAAATAACACATGAAACAAGAAAAGGAATGACAAGTATTTGCTTATAACACTTGGGAGCACTTCACTCACCAATTAGTGTTGAAAAGGAAATGTAATATGCCCACATTGTTTTAAAACCATGTGTTTTAACCATTGATTTTCAACAAAAAGGGACAATATCCATTTGCAATGTATAAAACCTATCTTCAAGAAATGCAAGTTTGTAGGATTTGATTTGTTGTAACAATTGTGAATGTTTTAAAAATTTGTGATTTTTTTTGTTACTTCTTTATGGTCTCTAATAGTTTTGGTCATCTACACTAAGAACTCCCACTTTATATATTCTATTAAATGCAACTTTCAAACATGTTTTTTTTTAAACTTAATATTGTGGTCTTTTGTTGTAGGTTGTTAAAGGTAGAAAATTATTCTATGTTGGTTAAACACATGGATGTTAAGAAACGGTAATACCATCACTAAATGGTAATTACCGTTAGATGGCAAAATGATCTCAAGAAAATTCTCGAGTGAAAATGTTTTTTAACAATAGTACCATTAATGCAATGAATACCTTCATGGAATAGAATAATCAAAAGTTATTTTTGGGAATTTTTTTAATAAAAGTAATATTACTAGTTCATTTAGAAGGGCATCATAATAATAATTTAGTTACTAGTGGTAAATATCCTACTTACCATCTTCTATTTATTAGGGGGTGAAGCCATATAGGTTAATTAGTCCAAGTTGATAAAGGATGGGTGGATTTCCCTTAATTAGGATGTGTGGAAGGAATTATGATAAGGAGATTTAAGAAGATAAAGAAATCTAGGAGTATAAAGATTCAACCTTTGTGTGGTGAACATCCTTCTTGGGTTCCAGCTTATTTATTTCTTGGGAGGAGTGGAGGATTTCATTACAAGATTAAATGATTATATTCATTAGTTTTCATGATTAATTGACATTCAGAAGATGTTTGTGTGTGACACTCTTGTGTGAGAAAGAAGAAAAAAACATGAGAGAAAATTGTAGTTGTGCTTATGTAATGGAAAATGGTTGAAGGTTGTATGGATTCAATTGTATTTTCTTTTTGATGTTTTTTTTTCTACCTTGAGCCCTAGGGGAGAAAGGAAAGAAGTTTAACTTTAATTTATATAGAACTTTGTGTTAGTTTTTCATTTCTTTTATAAGATTTATATGCCATCCACTTTTTGTTTTAGTTTTTTGAGAAGGAAATACTTTCTACCATAGGATGGTAGCTACCATTCAAAGGCAACAACAAGGAGATGGCCACTGGATTTCAAGTTTACAAAGGGTAAAAAACTGCTACAAATGGTAGGCATTAGTTTCAAAGGTCTATAGATGCCATAAATGGTAGGTAGTAATGACAAATGGTCTACATGTGTTACATATGATAGGTAGTAGCTACAAAAGGTCTGTAGGTGTTGCAGACGATAAACAACAATTACAAAGGGTTTGTAAGTGTTGTAGATAATAAGCAACAACTATTGGATGTCTACATACGGTTATGGGTCTTCTTTCAAATTTGTAAATGATGATATGTGTAAGACAATAACTATTGCAAAATGGTAATTACAACATGATGGTATGTAGACAAAAAATAGGTCCTATTTTTGTGTCTTTCGATTTTTCTTTTTAATTTTTTTAGTATACTAGCCTTTTTCGTGTTGGTAATTAGGTTGTTAGATCCTATGATTTTACATAGGTCACATGTCTTTTCATATTCTTCCCATGGGCCAAATTGTTAGTTCATCAATAGTCATGGCAATAGAATGGCATAACACACATCTCATAACTTATGGGTTATAAAAATTAATAAATGCACCATCATTCACAACAAATAAAGTCAAATAATTAGCAAAACAATGAAAGGGGTATCACATTTTTCAATTTGCCAACAATTTTCGAATGAAAAATCAAAACAAAAGCACAAATTGGAAACAACCAATGATAGTTTCAAACTCATGCTTCAAATAGAGTCAATGATTGTTTTGCAACAAGTTTTGGTATGTGAAACTTACCTTGAATACCTTTGTTCCACAATTGTGGCATTCAAAAACAAAAAAGAGAAGATGGCAAATACACCTTCAAAGTCGTTGCTCAAAACTCAAAACCTCAAAACAATGTGGCATGTGACCAAATAGATGAAACAACAACAAGCAAAAACTTTTGAACTCAATCAAAGGTTGCAACGAATAATCAAAGTTCACAAAGGTGAGAAACCAACAATCCAAAGCACATTATATACAAAGAATTGCATAAAGGTTTTCAAGACATAACTTGCAACTTCTAAATGCAACCAAGGTACCTCAAAGGTTGGTTGAAATATGAGGAGTTGTGGTAATTAGCAAGCCCAACAAGCTCCAACTCTAAGTGGCAACCACCAACTCAAGTTTTTTGTTTTCAACCTTCATCTATAATTTTTATGTAAGCAACAAACGACCTTTTGAAGACAAATAAATAAAAATATATGTGCAAGCAACATGGATCAAGTCAAGCACAATGAAAGAAAAGAAAAACTTGATTCAAATACAATGAAAGAAAAAATAAAATCCAAAAAATAAAAACCAAAACAAAGAAAGTTTGATCGAAAAAACTCAATAATGCCAATGATGGTTCAACAAGAAAAAAGAAACCCTAAACCTTCATCTAGAATTTGTTGCAAGCAATAAACAACTTCAAAGACAAATGAAATAAGAAAAAATGTATTTACAAGTGACATGGATCAACTCAATCACAATGAAGGAAAGGGGGAACTCAACCCAAACACAACAAAGGAGAGGGATAATGCAAAAACTAAAAAACAAAAAGAAGAAAGTTTGGCTTGAAAAATTCAATAGTGATGACAATGGTTCAATGAAAAGAAAGAAACCCTAAACCTAAAGATTATCCAAGCCTAAAATTTTACAAAAAGGGTTGAAACAAAGGCATGCATCTCAATGTTGTGTAGACAACAATTTTCAAGGTACAAATCTAACATTGAATTTTTTAAAAATAATTCCTAAGTTTAGGAATTAAATCCAATTATCAACATGCAAATGTATTAGGGTTTGATTCATTTTACCCATAACCTAAATCAATGGTTCTTACCTGCCCAATTGGATACTTGACCAACATTGATATGTACTAAAAAAAGGGCCTAATTGCCAAGTTATAAACCCTCATGACCTTCATTGGGTGAAGTAATAAAGGCTTACCAAGCTATATAATGACTCAATTTGTGCCCATGGCATGGTTGTCTTGTGTAAGGTGAAGCCCCCACGTGGGGGCTTCTCAAAATAAGGGTTCCACAACATGGTGTTAATTGAATCAAACCCCGCATTTGATAAAATTAAGAGCTTTTGAGTTTTGACCTTTAATTTTCCCATATTCATATTTATGGGTGAGGCTTAGAATTAGTAAATAAGTGATTTTGAATGAGAGAAATATTGTGCAAGGTCAATGTTGAAGATGGTGGAATTGCTCTTATAAGAAAAAATGGATAAATGTGTATGAAAATTCAAAAACAAATTAGAATATATTTGTTGTCAGTGTTGTGTCACTACCTATTTGTAGTGAAAATGATTTTGAAGGAACTAAAAATGTGGCACCATGTCATTGATTAGTGTTCAATACAAAATAATTTTCAAAAGGTCTTGCCAAAAAAATTATATTTTTATATGTATATTTGAAATTTCATATTTGTTGAAATTGTTGAAAATTGAACTTTCAACTAATGAAAATTTGTTTATTGTCTTAACCATTGGGTTACTATTACAAGTACATAATTCAAGGTGTACTTTGCATAATTTATTTTTAAAAAAAATTCTAGGAAATTCAATTTGAAATTCTCTAACTTAGTTTTTTTAAGTAAATAGATATTTGACCCCAAAAAATGCTAATTATTAGTCATAAGTACGATTTGTGAACACTGAAAGTGTCATTAAAATTTGCTTATGGTTGAAACATAGGATCATCATGCTTGTGACTTGTTTTTCACTCTTTTCATTCTTGAATAATGAAAGTAGTGTTCAATTGTTTGAAATGATCTATAATAAAATTTTAATGGAAGTAAAAAATAAGATTTTTAAGTTATCCATGTTATGAAAACCAATTCACCAATATGCTTCAAACAAAAAATCAACTTATGCAATAATGGCAACCAAATGAAAGCCATTACAACCACCTCATATAAAAGCTAAGGTTTATTCATGATCAAACATCTAACTTTGAAGTTTAGTTTTGATATTGGTAAAGCTACTCGGTTGCAAGTGTTAGAAAAATCATTAGGTACATGTTCATGTGATCAAAACTTATATTTCAATCATATTTGTGTGACATGACCTAAAAACATTTGTTCAAAAAATTTATTAATAGCAATATTTACATTAGTGTGAACAAAAAATGATTTAATCAATGAAATATTGGTCAAGAATAAAGGTTTCAAGGTAGGAGTTGAACATAAAGGAGGACATGTAGTGTTGTAACCTTAACCTTGGGCTCGCGACCAAGGCAAGGGTTTGCAAAGGTGTGGGCCAAGACTAAGCTCGAGAGTCACATTTCATGCTCCCGAGAGTGCAAAGAATGTGAGACAATGAACCTTCACACTCTCAAGTGAACTCCCATTTTGGGAGTTAGAGTCCCAATGGACTTCTGAATTTTTAGAGTGTAATTGTAAGGGTCAAAACTCATTGGATTGAAACTTTTTTATATCATTGGAAAGTTCTTAGAACTTAGTTGTCTGAAATGGGCTCGCATGACCCATTTGGACACTTAAAACACAAGTTATGGCCAAAAGAAAGGTCAAAAGTCAAATTGGCAATTTGACTGCCGACCACTAAAAGTAAAAAATCACCCCAATTTCCCTATGTGTAGGTGGCATGTGACATACCCTTGAAAATCTCTTGACAAGGGCTATAACTTTGCTTTAGACCTCATATCAATCAAAACTTTGTAGACAAAGTTATGGGCCCCCAAAGTTACAAGAGTCCCAACTTTAGGAATTTCGGGACTCCCACTTGGGAGTCCCGGAACAAAATGCCATTTGGATGTGGGCCTCGTGGAGAGGCACAAAATATACTATAAGGGGGAAGGCGATGGCTTCCCCTAAGTCTAGGTCATGGTGAGTCTTGTGAATCTAAGTTTGCTCGTGGCTCGTCTTAGCACCAAAAGTGCTCCAATTATGCACTAACCAACTTGTTGTTTGGTTTGTGCATGTCCATGTGAATAAGTGAATTGCTTGTCCATCTTCCTAGTCCCATCCCAGAGCTCCAGCACGCCCCTCTACCCCAAAAGTGCTACGAGCTAAAAACCTGCACCCAACTCCTTGCTCTTTTGTTGTTTTAATTTCAAACTCACATTTGAATCTATCAAACAGCTAGGGAGCGCGTCATGTAAGGATGAATTAGATTAAATATTTCATGACAAGAATTGGAAGTATAGAAAGGGGTGTATCACATGGTGGCGTTAGACAAATTATGTTGAAGGTTGTGGAATGGGAACATTAAGGAATTAAAAAGAGGCCATGTCACATGTTAATGTGAAACAAGTTTAAAAAGGAAAAGGCAAATGAACGACAAGACAAACTCCCCAATAAAATATCATGTGTGGGTAGATGATTAGAAGTTTGGAAAAAAATAAGGTCAAAGATTTTTAATTGTCACAAATTTGAAGTAAAATGATGGAATGGGGGTGAGAAGGCCAGGTTTTTGGTTTGGCAAGTTGGGTAAAAAAAACATTCAAAGGAGCCACATAACTCATAAATTTACTTATTTTCCCATTTGAAAACCATGGCATAATGTGTTAAATGACCCAAATGATGTTGAGATATTCAAATTTTACATCTATTTAATTCAATTTTCAGTTATGATTATAGTTAAGGACTTTTGAAGTGAGCAAAAGGTCCATCAAATAAGGAAAATTTTGCAAAGGATTTTATTATTTTTCATCCCATAAAAACATTCCCAACAATAAAATATTTTTGATGATAAGAGATTATTAACCAAATTTTTTTAAAAAATGATATTTTAAATTCTAACATTTAAAAAAATATTTTGAATTTATTTTGTAAAAATCTCAAAACATGTTTTAAAATGTTAAAATTACAAGAATCTTTTATCATATGTAAATAAGGTATAATGTACATGATGTATTTAGTGAAGTTGTAGTTTATAATAAAAGAAAATGAACCCATGAACAATGAACATATTTTGGAATGATTTGAAATTTTGATCATTTTTTTTGGAAATAAAAATTTTCATAAAATTTTCACACTTTTAAATTTCATATTTATTCAAAATTATTAACACACAACATGTGATATTTTGAATAAATATATAAATATTTAATAATAAGTTGCAAAAAAAACATTTTAATGAAAAAGTTAATTTTGGGCAAAAATACACATAACCCTTAAATAATCTCATTAGTTCATGTAATTTGACATTGAGAGGTAATAGTTTAAATGTGAAAGTTACTTTACAATGTTGAAATAGTAAAAATTAAAACATCATGATTTCCCATTTCAACAAGTCTTACAAAACTTATACATATCATAATACCTAGGACAATTTGACACTAATTATATTTTTTCCAAATTTTTTTTTGAAGGAAAATAAAATATCTATGGAACATTTGGAAATATATCATTTGTTAAAGTGGAATCATCATAATTACTTAATTGTTCAACAAACATGTGTCAAAATGGCCATGGTATTACACTATATGTTTTTGAAATTTCATTTGCACCATATGATACTAAGGGTATTTTTGTTCCATTTAATCCCCTTTCAGTTGGGAAATTGGAATGATTGAAGTTTAAGGAGTAAACTAACCCTTATGATGTTCATAAAAGGGCATACATAAAATAATACAATGAGATTAATCTAACCCCATATTAAGTAGTTCAAACCTATAGTGAAATTTTAGATGACCTTTTCTACGACACTTAAATTATCCTAAACTTAGTTTTGGACTGCTAATTAAAGTTGGGACATGACAAGGGAAATGAGCCAAAAGTGAGGTTAAGGCATCCTTGGAACAAATGCACTTTCACAAAGTGGGAGATCTAAAAGAAAAAATTCCAATGTTTCCGTTTCCAAGAGGATTTACAGTTTGGGAGTTGGGAGTTTCAAAATATCTTGTTGTATATCCTTTGTAGTTGCATGCAACTTTGACATCCTTTTGCAGATATTAGGCCACTATGATCCAAATAAAATTTCAATGTGGCCCATAATGATTCTAAAACACAAAACTTACAAATTGGGGTCACCATTGGATGGAGGGGCAACATGCATGAATAAGATTCAAAAGGTGGTGGTCATTTGCCTTTCAATAAACCCTTTCACATAGGTGGCATAAATAATGAATTGTCTAATATCTAATACAAACTTTCATCACGTATCGAAAAAAAATACCTTAAAGACTAAAAGCTTACCCCCATCTTGTAACAATTTTCCCTTGCTTTTGATGAAGCATTTCCCAAAACCTTATAATAATTTCATAATGACATTTTTTTCTCGAAGTTGTAGAATAATTATATGGAATATAATGGTGATTTTTCCCAAAGTCTTGGGTGTAATGAAGCTTGTGAATTTGTGTTAGCCCATGGTTCAATTGTGCACCATTTTGATTCTGAACTACAAAAATCACTTCCTTTTCCAAGTTTATGAAATTTGACATGATCATGAGCTCAACTTAATAAGAATTGAATTTATTTTGTTGTCCCACCTTACAAAATCATTCATAATGTGTAGATTTAATGTAATATGTGATGCAATGCATGTTGAATGCACCTAATTATGAATGTTTTTGATAAAACAAGTTTAATATGGGTTGTCACTTTGTAGTGGATGCAAGATGAAACATACAAAATCATTTTCATTTGAAAAAATGGTATTGCACGGTTGCGAACACCAACATATACAAGATTGATGAATGAATTTGATTTTGTGTTCACCTTTATGTTGTTAAGGACATGAATTATTTGATTTCATTGAAATTACACCATTCCCAACATATATAAACACAAAACAAAAAGTTGATATTTGTTTAATTCTAAAGGTATAATGCAATTTTAAAAAATAAATGTAGTATTATAACCATGCATTAGAAACAGGAAATTTTTTAATTCACACCTTTTTTGGTTAAATTCACACACTTCGCGCATCTAATTTTATGCAGATTAAACTTTAAGAGTATGTTCCTTTATCAGTTCAATTACTTATGCGAGCAAGTTCTCGAGTTGTGCCCTGATTGACCACAAATCCCACATTTGCGTCCTTCCACGTACTCAAAGTGAGACTTGTCTCTGGTTGTGATTGTCTTGTTCTTAGAGCCTGCAAGTCTGCCACGTTTCTTGACCACGACCAAAGGCTCTTGAACTTGAACATCAGACGTATCCAGGACCTGATTGAGGCGGGCAATCAAATTTCCTGCTCGAGGATTCCCATTATTGAATACTTGTTGTACGGTAGTTGTCATCGTCTGCATGAATAAACTTTGTGGTGACGTCGGTTCGTGTGGCAACACAGCTACATTGACACTTGGAAGGATCAAGGGGTTTTTGTCCAACAGCCATGACTCATGAATGTCATGCAAGACAATTGGAGATTCGGTTTCCAGACAACTGCAAATGTAGTGATGACAGGGCAACCCCCACAATTTCGTGAACCGCACAAAGCATGGTTGTTCCTCATGTCCCCCCCTTTTCAACGTGCTTAAGTTGTTGCAGAAGCTTGTCTAGAGCGAAATTAGAGACCTTGTAGATCAAGTCCTTGAAGCAGCTATGGTCGAACCGATGTGCTTTATGCACCCTCTGCTTCTCAATCGCAGCATTCAGTTCCACACGTTGATTGACCAACATGAGACCTAACCGCTTCGTTAGCGTCAAGAGGTGAAGAGTGCCGACACGGACATACAACTTGATAACGTGGTGGTTTCCTTCAACCTTCGAGGTACTAGCACTACCAAAGTGGGGAAACTCATCAATGTAACAGGCAACAACCTTCTCCTTGTGAGGCATCCACATCATGTTAACATACTGCCAAGCAGCTGGATGGGTTCCCAAATAGGTCTTTTTGAATACACCAAGAGCCCCATCGAATAGTTCGACCGACGTGCTGGAGACAAACATATTCCATCACTCCATAAATTTTTGCCATTCAACATCGAAGAAGCGTGTCTTGCAATTAGCAAGAATGTTCTTGTTGATGTGCCAACAATAGAAGATGTTGTGGCAGCATGGGAAGACTCGTGCAATCTCGTTCATTAAGGCCAACTTTTGGTCCGTGCAGAGGACTTTTGGAATCACAACCTCGAAAAACTACTCCAGAACCCAAGCGTACGCCTCTTCGTTTTCTGTGTGCAAGAAGGCGAAGTCAGCGTTGAATGTCGCATAGGTTGACGTGATGTCGACCACGTTCAATAGAGGCATGCCAAACTTGTTGGTCTTGTACGTGCAATCTAGAAGGAAAACCGTGCCGAATGTCTGGCACATGTTGACTGATGACTAATGCATAAAGAACACGCAGTCAACGACACCTTCCACCAACCGCACCTTGCTGAAGTAATTAGAGTAGGAGATCAGCTCCACTAGAGCTTCGATGGGTCCACGGCCTCTCAACTCCTCCACTCGAACAACAACAAGCTCATTGTAGATCTCCCTGGCCGTCGAATGGATGTTTGCAAACTCCTTATTGAGGATGCAGAGGATGTCCTTCGGTGCCAAACCTTGCCCACCGAACACTCGCACTTTAACCTTTTCTAACTCTCTTAAGCGGCGCTTCATCGCATGGCTTACCAAGTTGCCACCAAGTTCATGGTTGTGGTTGCCTAAGATCTTATGGACTGCCTAGACACCCTTTACTGACGGGCAGACGATTTCAAACTCACAGCCAGTTCACCTTGTGTGCATCTCCCTTTGGTGGGTTTCATCCGTTAGGTTCAACATTTTGATGTACTCCCCGTTTCGGTCACATTTCATGACCACATGCTTCTCCTTGCTTGTCTTGATGGTGAGGACCACTCCTTCCTGTTCGTAGTTGTTATTGAGATCTTCGATCAGCTCTTGCCACATCGCGAACTCCATCTTTTATTACGTTGCGCATATTGTTTACAAGGGGGTGGGGCAGACACACTCAAATTTAATCTACATATAATCGAACGCGTGAAAAAAAAGGTGTGAATTTAATAAAAAAAGGTGTGAATTTAAAAATCACTTAGAAACATGTCAATACATTTTATTACTTTTATTACAAATTTCAATTTTCTTCCTTATAACCTTTAAACATGATTGGTGTGATTTTTTGAAATAATTTCCAATCTTCAATTGAATTATAGTGGTAGTTAGATTATCCAATAAGATGGTTGTAATATTTAAACCACAAAAATAAGAATGTTTCCATTGTGGATTTTATAGTTAATGTTTTTTAAGTACTTTCATTATTTTAACATAACATGAAAAAACAAATGTTTTCAATTTCTATGAATTTTTTTGAAGAAATATCCTTTTATATTAGTGGCTATCTAATACAACTTATCATAAAAAATTATCAATTTGGAAGAAAAAATCCAAATCTAGCAAATTTGAGTCATTTTTTCCTTGAAAAATCCTTTACATTTGTCAAATAATAATTCTAAGGCCAAAATTTGGCATAAACTTATGAATTTAAAAAAATGCTTGTCTCAATCCCATTGTTTTGTAACATTATAGTACCTTAGTATTGCAACACATGTTTATCAAATAATCGATTCATTTTGAGATTTTCATTCCCAAAATATAATACAAAAAATTCAATATTTTCCTTCATCAATTTGTTGTTATTTCAAATTTTTGAGAATTTCAACATATATATATATAATGAATTTCGAAGTTACCAACATAGTATATTAAGTTATTTTCCATGATATCATTGCCAATTATATGTGGAAGAAAACATGGAGAGGGATGTGTTAAATGAATGACTTTGTTAAATGCAAATTGCCCACAATCCAAGTTTTCACCAATTTAAATTCATCAATGTCATGTTGCTAATATGGTTGAAATTTTAAATCATTGCACAACTAACTAACCATGAAAACTTGGAGAAGATTGAAGTTAAATGTAAAGTTGCCATGTCTTTGCACTCTAGTTTGACCTTCCAATCATTGTGTTTCCCTACGACCCTCTAGTCCTTGTTTCATCCCTAATCTGAGTGTAGTCAAAATGATGTGGTGCAAAATGGGTTGCCCCTTAATGAAATTACTAGGGATCAATTTATGCGATTTCTTCCAACAACACTTGATTTAATGAAACTTGAGTAGCATGTAATGAAGAATGTGAACAAAAGTGGAAGGTGCAAGTAAAACAAATCCAAATTTGAGGGTAAACTCATGTGAAGATCAATTTAGGTGAGAAAAAAAAAATGGTCTCTATTTTATTTCCTTCATTTTTGTCATGACTTTTGATTTCATCCCTAGTTTTGTTGGATGAATAGCCCCAATTTGAGGTATTTACATGGTGTAATTTTTTGAAATTATGTGTAATTTGAACTTTGAACATGCCAACTAAATATAACTTGGGCTTGATACACATAATGAGATGTTGGTCCTTTTTATGGAGTTGTACAAAACCTAAAATGGACATTTATAAATTTGAATTTTTTTAAAACCAAAAATTATGATTTTGAACTTTAAAATGAAATGTTGCCAACCAATACACCATAATTCTTTAGACTTTAAAATTTGAACAACCTTAAGCATAAAGCCTCCAATTGGAAACCCTCCATTCATTCATGTTTACTTAAACTAGATGTTTTCCTTTTCTTTCCTTAAAACTAATGATAAAACCATGATTCTATTTTTTTCAACCAAACATCATATTGAAATGTCTTTTCACATTATATATATTTCTATAATTCCTTAATTAATTAAAAAAAATTCCCAATATGTGAACTTTTTAATTATTATAACAAGGCAACATGGTTGCCAAATTCTCTCCCCAAGGGTGTAGACATCCAAAAGGTTTCCATAACTTTGGATGAGCAATGGATTTCATAATCTAACTTTGCCTTATGGCAAATTGAAATTCTAATAATTCTAAAGTTTAGCCCTGCATATTGATAGTTGTAAAAAATGTTAGTGTGAAATTGATGACCAACTACTTTCATTTATATTTGGTTTGGTTTTTTTATTAACAAACTTAACACCAAAAATTAACTTGCCATTGTAAATTAACTTCATTGTGCCCACACCTAGTAATGCATCACAAACTTCTTGGGTCACAATTTAAAACAATAGTGATCATGCAAAATTTGTTTTTCCAAATGTTCATATTGTTTAAACATGGATATCATGCATTTAAAACATGTATGAACATGTATAAATATGATGAAAATCTAATGAAAATTAGATTATGTTTAATCTTTTATTGTTGTAATCTTCCATTACAACGCAAAGCCATAGGATCAATTACAATATGAATTTTATGAAATAGTTGGGCATAGGGGGACTAGGGTAAACTTTTGGTGGTTTTTGTCTAGGGATTGGGAGGAACTTCATGCATAACATCTTTTTTGAGTGTGTGTGCTTGCGGTGGTTTTCTTTTCAGATTGAGCTTTGTTGGCAACCCTACTTCTTCCAGTTTTTGCTTCTATTGTGCCTTCTTTGCATTGGTTAGGACAAAGCATCGCCCTTGGGTGGGTTAGGGAGTTTGCAGGTGTGTTTAAGGCTCTCACCCCTTTTGCTTCAGCTTCAACATCATCAAAGAAGGTTTGTGCATTGTGAGCCTTACATCTTTTGGATTTGGATTCCTGTTGTTTGGACTCTTTGACAAATTTTCAACTAAACATAGATGTGGAATTTTCCATGGAATCGTTTAGGTTAACTTTTTTGCACATATCCCATTTGTTAGCAAATGATTGGTCCAACATGGTTTTTGAGCATTTTTTAGATTCTTTCAACCTTGAGGATTTAGCTAATGGTTTCATTCAACTTCATCAATTGAATTCCCATGTGGTCATTGGCTGCATCACACAATCCATGGCCTGCATTATTGGTGTTGTTAAGATTCTAACTTTGGCCAAGCCTTCAAGTGGCATTTGACCAATTGTAGTGGGTGAAGCGTGTTATCAACTGATGAACATGGTTTTATATTCATATTTTTGCAATGTGTTTTCTTCTCATTTGTCACTACATTAGTTTAATGTGGTGGTTGGGGGTGGTTGCGAAATAATGGTCCATGGTATTTGAATCACTTTAGATGTCAACCTCAATTGGGTGGTGCTTTAGGTGGATGTAGCAAATGCCTTCAATTGCATTTTGCATACGACCATTTTTTAAAAGATTTGAACGACATGAAGCTAATTATTTCAACTTTTCCTTTTTGTTTTTTAAAAAAAAATTCTTCAGCTTCCTTTGTTTTTTAATCATCACTCTCCCTCAAGAAATTTATTTGTCATCCTTTCATCTATGGGCACATGTTAAAGTGACCCCCTTGCTAGGCTTTTTTTGTGTTCATTCATTTTTGTGTTTTGTGTTGTTCTTCAAACATTTTTCCCTCATGTTTTTTCCTTTGATTGATGACACCCATATTTTCAACCTTACCCATATTGTTCCCCTTGCCTTTAATCATTTTGTCTTCCAATTGGTTTCTGTGGGGTTGGATGTTTATCTTCACAAGTGTTCGATTGGGCCCCTTTTGGCTTGCCTCCTAAGTTCGCCCTCTTAGCTAAATTTTATTGCCCTATTAACGACATTAATATCTTGGGTTTCTTTTTGGTTCAGGTTCCTTCTCTTCATCCTTTTTGTAAGAGGTTTTAAATGAAAATGTTTGTCATGTTAATGTGCTCCGAAAGTTAGAGGAAGTCTAAGTAACATTTGGGGATCTTTGGTGTTTTGCTTAGAGTCCTTCCTATCTACTCAATTGCGTCCCCCCTTCTTTCAGGTTTTTTGAGGCTAACATGTCACTTTCAATTTGGCTTTGTTGTGAGTTTTTAAAAGATTTTTGGGCCCATGTTATTTTGAGTGCCTTTAGGTTCCCCTAGTTTGACAACAAGTTTGTCTCCCCATTTTTCTAGAGGGCTAGGCTTCATTTATGCAAAATGCATTATTCCAATCATGACCTATCTAAAGAGTTAGGCTATAATTGCCCCCATCATTGCTACTAGGTTTCTATTGGACTTTTGCCCTTATTAAAGGTGGTAAGAACGAGCAACTCAGGTTTTTCATTGTGACAATGGTGTGAAAAGATGACTTCCCATGCTATTATGTGGGATGTCTCTGCATCTATCACAAGGGATGAAGGATTCTAGGTTTTATGTGAACAGACCCATGTTCATTCATCGCCTATTCTTTAGTCTACATGTTGACGAATTGATATTGTGGTTTTGGTGGATGGCATCCAAATGTTGATTGATAATGTCATTGTTGATCCCACTTTAACAAATTTGGTTTTGTGGTCAGATGTATTTCGTGGGGTTGTCATTATAATTGTGGTTCAACTTAAGGATGGTTTTTATCTTGATCAATACCTAGTGGATTAGTTTCTCCCTTTAGCCATAAAAGGTGTTTGGGTGTTTGCATTAGCATGCCAATGGTTTTTTTCATCAATGTGTCAACATGGCATGGGGTGCAAAAGGCTTTAGAGGCCTTCTTCTTTTGGTTTTTTGTTCATTTTTATAAGTAGAAGGTATTGGTGGCGTTGTAATGAGCATGGGCAGCTTCTATTTTGAAATGTGTCATTATTGTAGGTGAGGTTCTTTTAGGCTAAATGTTCTTTTAGGTGTTCTTCCCCTTTCCTTATCTTATATGTTCCTTACAATTGGGGAGGTTTAAGTACTTGATTTGTTGATGTTCCCCTTGTTGTTCACCCTTGTTGGTGGTTTTTTCTTTTTGCACGAACATGAGTCCATCCATTTTGTACCTTTTTCTCCCCTTTTTTGGGTGTTTTATTTCATTGATGATTGGCATGTTTTCAACAATTTTATGATTTATGTTTTTAGATTAAGACACAAAACACAACATGGTTTCCAATCTTTATTGTAACTAATTTAATGATGAACAATGGTAACGAAAATTTCAACTATCAACATGCAATCATAATCAAATGAGCTAATGGTGACAAAGGACTCAACCACAAATGGGCCCTTTTTGAACATTTTAATTTTTTCATAGAAAGCATTTTTTGAAGGATTTTTTTTCAACATGTTCTTAAAAATATTTATAATTCTCTCAATAAATTACATTATTTGTGATAAACTTTTAAAAATAAATTTGAATTTTTAAAAAGTGTGTAAATTATGCCAAATTCTATGTTTCATCTTGAAAAATGATCATAATTTCAAATCGTGTTAAAATATGAATTTTAAGCTTTGGTTTTTTGTATCATAAACCATAATTTTTTTCATATTTCATGCACATTATGACCCACTTAAATCTAGCAAATGAATTTTGAAATTTGAACATTCTAAAATTATATTTTGAATTTTGAAAGATTTCAAGTACCACATTTTAAAAATTATGAATGTCTTTCATATGTGGATGGTAGGTTATCATCATTTCAAAAACATTCCTATCAAAAAAAAATTATTAAAAGGTTTTAGCCTAATGTTTTATAAAATTAATTTTTGGTGTTAAAACTTTAAAGTCTTTTATTAAAATCAAAATCAATTTATTCAATTAAATTATTTAAAATAAAATCTTCAACACAAGTCATTTAAATCATTTAGCAAAAAAATATTTGATCAACATGACATTAAAATGGCATTGCATATATATGTTTGAAAAAATTGATAGTTTTTAAATTATTTGGCATGGTTTTTAGCTTGTTTGACTATGATCACCCCCATCAAATTGCACCTTGTTTAATATTGCCAGTTAATTTCAAAGGTTTTTCATGGAGAAACAAGATACATAGTACATGTATTGCCATTTACAATTGAAGTTTGCATTGCTTGTACTTTGTTTAAAATAATGCATGGTGCAACATTGTTAACATGTAGCTATGAATTTTTTATTAAAAGGTGATCAACTATTGCTTTAGTCATATGAAATTTCATATGAACAACGAACATTATATTTAAGAAGATGATTTCATGGCCAAATAGTGCAAAAATGTTGGATTACTTGTCAATGTTACTCAATTTCAACACCCATGTTAATATATTTTTTCGAACATTGATTGAATGAATTGTGCAATCTACTTGTTTCCTTTTTCAACTATTTCAACCATGTCCTTCTCTTCTTGTGAAAAAATCCTTTTAATCCTTATATTTTTACCAACTTGAGAAATTTTCTTACAAAATCATTATAAGTGTTATTCATGGGTTCATTCTTATATAATGTTATTTGGAAGTTATAGATAAAAGGTAGAAGAACAATTGGTGCACGATCAAAGATGTCTTGTAAAGAGGTGTAAGGGACATACAAAAACATATGTAAAAACATAAACATATATGTGATATTTGGAAATTTCTTATAAGTTTTTACAACTTCTAAAAAACATATATGTGGTTATTCATAAAAGTTTAAAGGCCTTAGGGGATGCTTATAAGTTTATTGTGTTTTTTTAACATGGTTCAAAAGAAAAAGACACCTAGGTTTCATTATTAACCTTTGCAAAATTTATTGCATTATTGTGGGCCCATATGAGGTATTTGTGCATTTTCCTATGAGGTAGTATATTAAAATGTTTTCAAACCTTTTCTTTTCATTATTGTCAATTTCAAATCAAGGATGCAATCATCCCTTCTTATTTTGGAAACTTACTTAATCAAAATTTATTTGATTGCTTTTGAATTCCTTGTTTAGTTTTTATTCAAATTGTGTACTTGATAAGATGTGTAGTTATTACTTGTTACCTTTGATCTTGTCAATTGTAGTGATCTCATACTAAACTATCTTAGAATGTTACTTGTAGGTAAAAGGCCATTGAGTACCTATGTTTATTTGATCGGTTGATTATTGTGCAAAAATGTCCTTTAAAGGCGAATTCCTTTTTATCCTTTGTGGCATTATTGAAATGTGAAGGTTGGTGCTTCGTCATTAGAATATTTTCATTTTTTTGAAGTAACTTAGTGGGAATGTAAACATTGTTTTCGCTTCCATTAAATCTTGAATATGTAGTGGGTTGACAACTAGCTTTGCACCCATAAATTAATCAATCATATCATAAATTTGTTTAGTAAAATGATAAGGAATATTCAACATGTGCAATTTTCTTTTGTTGGGTTGATAGGGAAATAATTTGTAATCCTTGTGCTTGTTTTGTAATAGAAGTTTTTTTCTTGAAATCACCAAAGATGACATACCATTTGTCTTTACATGATGGTCCATCTCAAAGGAAAGGAAAAAAGGCTTACATCACTTACTTCCATCATGAATTTGGGATACTCGATGACTATTGAATTCATATGAGCACAAGGATCAACATTATTTACATTAAGAACTTCAATATCTTCTTAGCATCAATCAAAGCTAAAATCTTTTGGTGATCCCAATTAGGTTGTTCATTTTCTAAACCAAATCCATTATGTCCTACAAGTTTAAGGAATGATCAATTGGTGTTTTACCTCTACTTATATTTACTTGACCTCTTCCTCTACTTACATAAACACCTCTCACCACATGTGGAAGTTTATTTTTTGCTAAAGTCTTAACCTTCAAATTGACCATGGATTCGAAATTGTCATGAATTTGGATAACACAAAATTTTTAAAATTAAATTTTCTTTGATTCTAATTAGCTTATTATGGCATCAAAATTTGCAAATAAACAATTGCAAATAGACAAGTATTGACATGCAAATAAAGTGACACAAGATTGTCATTGGCTTGGATAGTCAATAAATTCTAAAATTCAACATTATTTGAATCTAATTAACTTGATATGGCATTGAAATGTATAAGTAAAAAGTGTAAGCAAACAAGTCTTGGCATAAACAAAATGATTCTAGATTGTCATGAAGTTGGATAATAAAAACATGTTGTTTAATTCAACCTTTTTTTTATTTCAATTAGGTTGTCAAGTGGCATCAAAATGTGTACGTAAATAATTGAAAGTAAACGAGTATCAACATAAACACAATGACTGTACATGAATGACAAAATAAAACTCCCTAGTATTGAGAATTGAATTTGCACCATTTGCTAAAACGTTGCCAAAGCCCTCCATTGTACCTTTCATTGTGTCAACCAAGAAATAATACCTTGAATAACTAACTTTGAATCACATTGCTAGCACATTACAAAAAGTGTTCGTGAATCACTAAATCCATTATAGTGGTAAGGTTGAGGTGTAGGTTCAAAAGGTTTTATGAGCTTGTGTGGAAAACCAAGGGTAAGATCAAAGTGGGGGTTGCAAGGAAAACAACATTTGAAGATAGAGGCTTTGAAGTGACAATAGGTATGGTAGAAAGTTAAGATGACATGTGTTAAGGTCAATAGGTTAATGTTAGTTTAATTGAGATTATCACCTCATTTTTAGCATGTATTTAAACTACCACCAAACCTTGTATAGAAAATTTGAAAAAACATAGTGACAAATTAGCAACGAGTGGTGAAGTAACATAATCCTTAAAATTCCTTTCCATTCCTCTACCATTGGAGGTGTGATGCTTAACACTAAACTCAATGTGTGGACTTGTGGCTTAGTTTTTGTAACTTATGTTGCACTAAACAATGATTTGTTTCACTAGGTGTGGCATGACCTTCAGTAATTACAAATCTTAAGACCTTTGATTTTTTTTGTTTTCAATTTGTATACAATTAAAAACTTACAAAATTTACCATGGCTGAACATGTTAAAGAAACTCTTAAAAACAATAACATTTAATACAATAGTTATAGGCTTAAGATTTTAATGGCTTCTAGGAGGTGCACTAGAAAAAATAGGATTAACTACATTGATTTTGTCAACTATCTTTTGTTAACTAGTCATGTTTTAAGTAAATGAAAATAAATGAAAAACTCTTAATTGACCAATTATGTGCAATGGAATGTCATTCATCCTATAGGCCACTCAAAGGGTTTACTACATGCTTTTGAAGGTGATCACTTCCTAACCACTGCAATGAAGACAATGCTCTTGCATTAAACATGCTAAATGTGTGACCAAATTATTCACATGCTATTTCAATGACTCATTAACTTAGTTACCCACTTCAACTAATAGCAAGGTGGGTGATAGACCTAACTTAGGTAACTTCTACCATGACTCGATTATGTGTTAAACTCCAAATCACTTAGGTTCAATGTATTTAGTGTTGGAATGACCTTGCAATATCATACAATTTTATTTATATTTGTCAAATTTGTGATGTAGTCAAAATGGATGTTATGCATGAAAGATTTATCCAAATTTGGCTATAACAAGATATGGAAGTAAAATGCTTGCTATCTATTGGGACCTAATACAGCATCCAACATTTGTGAATTAAAAACTAGTGTGATTTGGTATCATGTATATTATACCGGTCTAAATACTATTTATTCTTTTTATAAACATAAGTGGAAATTTTGCTGGAAAAAAACTGCTTTTCCAAGTTTTTCTCAATTATTTTCACAAAATAACAAAACTTTGCCCACAAAAAAACTCATTGGATAGTATATAGGATACTAGGAAAGAAACTGATATTTTGTTGGATATTATTATGTTGGATATTTTGTTGGATATTATTTTGTTGGATGTTTTGTTGGATATTATTTTGAGGGATGCATTGGTCTGAGTAGAGGAGTGTTTAGTGTTATACCACGTAGTATATCGTACAAATATTGATATTGCTATAATTGTTGGTAAGTCTTTCATCAATATCTTTATTTTGAATGTCACATATGATATCCACACAAAGAAAGTAGGAAGGATTTACAAAGGAAGACATGTCAAATGATTTTTTAATGAAAATATGGAGCTGAGGTGTTGAAAAACCATCATAATTATCTCAAGCTACAATCTGAATATTTTCACTCTTACTATGACAATATCATAGTAGATCATGAAAAAATAATAAAATTAATTTTATGAAAAATATTTTTAAATTAAAAAACAATTATTCTTTTTTGTCCATGTGGAAATTGACAAGTTGTGGGTTACAAGTAAAGCCCTTAGTGGGGGGTTGGGGGGGGGACGTTCCCAATATGTGAGGCTGGACTTGCCTAGGCTACCTCTTGTCCTTGGCCCCTAATTTTTAGAATGCCCTTGTCATAGGACTTTATTGTGCAAATGTTTCGAAGATTAAAAATTGATATGTATGACATATGATAATATATATATAAGCATATGAATAATTGGATATGTAATTGTTAAATACATTACATTAAATGTTATACTTTCAAGTCTCTCATCATATTGAATATTGGCACAAATTTATCATTGATTGCCAAAAAAATTCAATACTACACTAAGTGTGAATGCTTCATGCTTGTGTGATAATTTGGGTCAAATAATCATGGGCCAATAAATTAAAAATTCATTTTTATTCAATGGTTCAAAAGTCAATACAACCTATATAAGGAAGGTTAGTTTGTTTGTCATGTGGAGATCTTCCAAATCACATTGCCTCCCACCACACTCTTGGTACCTTGGAAAGTCCTCAATGAGCAAGGGTGCAACCTTTAGACTTATGGTGTAAGAGTTATTGAATATTGAAAAAAATTGTCGTTGAAATTTCAATGAAATCAAAACTAACTTTTTTTAAAAGGGAAAATGGGGGACAAGCTCTTGTTATTTTTGGAAAGCCTTCCATGAGTGGGTTTTCTTGAAGATGATTTTGTAATTTTTAGACCTAAGGTATTTTGGGAGGGAGGGAGGGGGGGGAGGTGTTGAATTTTGAGCATTTTGGTGAGTGATTTTTTTTTCATGATTGGGTTCTATGGTCAAGGTGCTATTCACACTTGGAGCAGTTACATAGCCATGTTTCCACTTGGGGCCGGTGTCTTGTTGGCACTCGGGCAAGTGGCGAAAGCCAGACTAGTCTACATAATTTGACATGCCTTTACTTGCTTCTCCCACCTTTCAGACCAGTAGGTTTTAGCTTTGGCTGTTGGATTCCCATCTCACAACTGGCAGAAACCCCAAAGTTAATTTTGAAATCCACTGGTCCGACAATTTCTTCCCAAGGTCTGGTGAATTTATGAAGTCAGGAATTAATTTTTTTTTGGGGGGGTGCAAAATTTCACCAAATTTTTTCAAAATCCATGCGTGCCCTAAAATCCATGGCCAACTTTTAGGGCCAAATTTTGGCCTAAAAGTTGGCCATGGATTTTAGGGCACCCATGGATTTTGAAAAAAATTCAAAATTTCGCCAAAATTTGAATTTCGCCAAAAATTTGTTTTGGAATGAAAGACAGCCAACTCTTTTAGGACACCCAACAACTATTTTTTTGGGTGCAAAATTTCGCCAAATTTTGAATTTCTTTTGGGAGTTGTCGCCATTATAAAGTGCTTTTTTTGGGGGAAATTTTTGAAAAAATAGGCAAAAAAAAAGAAGCTGGAGAGATTTTGGATTGGGTTTGCTAGATTTAGAAGGCCTGCTCTTGCAAGTCATCAAATAATAACATAATTACAAATTTGTTTTTTACTCTCCTACTTTTCCCATTTTCCATTTAATGTTAATCTTTCTTGGGATGCTAGCCAATGGCACAATATCAAAAAATTGAAAAAGATAATTCTTGTCATCCAGGTAAATAGTTAATGATGTTAGCTCATTTAATTCCATCCCCCTCTTAATTGAGGTGTGATTGGATGCCATGGGGGTGGGAGGGTCCACCTCTTGTTTCAAGGGGGAATCTTATACCCTCGTGTATGAATTTGTG
>Ga0116229_10004685_pt1 | contig 22421 bp, 23 predicted proteins | sample S1TSphgellanicum_3_FD_87313 | JGI IMG/M metagenome (GOLD analysis project Ga0116229, IMG submission 87313) | Host-associated microbial communities from peat moss isolated from Minnesota, USA - S1T2_Fc - Sphagnum magellanicum MG | ecosystem: Host-associated > Plants > Peat moss > Unclassified...
AGATCATTAAATCTTCATGGGTTCTAATTTTTCTACGTTCTTCTTCCTTGTCCACTTTCCCTCCTTGTCTACCTTGTCTTACCTCATTTTAGAGCTAAATGTAAAAAACCTACACTTGTAAGGTGTGGGGAACCCCATGCATAAATGTAGGGACGCCTTCCCCCTAACAGGGTGCGGTTGTTTTTTCTTCCCCTACACCCCACACCCCACACCCCGTTCTTAGTCAATGCGTAAGTCCTAATTCTATGGAAGAGTCTAATGGGGCGAGATCTTCCGTTCGGGCTTGCACTTTTTCACACTCTTCCGCACGGACTGCTATATTGGATACAAAACATTAGGGGGCAAACAGAAAAGGAGAAGATGACAATTTACTTTTACACCAAGGGCGAGGAATATGGCTGTTTCTCCAACTTCTCACCCCACGGTTTTGAGCTAGATGCACTTTGGTGGGCTACGAGCGAACACTACTTTCAAGCGCAAAAGTTCACCGGAACGCCCTACGCTGAACAAATCCGCCTGGTAAGGATACCAAAAGATGCGGCGAGAATGGGACGAGATCGCAAACATCCATTACGCTCGGACTGGGAACAGGTTAAAGATGATATTATGCGCAAAGCAGTGCTATGTAAATTTGAGACTCACGCAGACATCCGCGACGTTTTACTCTCCACGGACGACGAACTCATCGTTGAAAATTCACCCATCGACTACTACTGGGGCTGTGGTGCTGATGGCACTGGTAAAAATATGCTTGGACAAATTCTCATGGAAGTGCGACAAGTACTGAGATCATCCGATCATGGCAACCCAAGACGATAAGGAAGCAGTGATTAACCAGTCTGAGCCTGTCGTATCAGTGCTTCAGTCCTTTCTCAACGACTTGCATCTCAAGTACAAGCCACTGCGCGATGGTGCAATGGCGAGCTACATTCCTGAACTAGCAAAGGTCAACCCGGACTTATTTAGTATATGCGTCATTACAGTCGATGGTCAGGTTTACAAAGTCGGCGATTATGATCGCCTATTCACAATTCAGTCAATTTCAAAACTATTTGTGTATGGACTCGCGCTTGAGGAGCATGGACGCGATTACGTTTTGACCAAAGTTGGTGTTGAACCGACGGGAGATTCATTCAACGCGATTATACTTGATGAGCGCTCAAAGCGACCCTATAACCCAATGGTCAACGCTGGGGCAATCGCAACGACAAGCCTAATTAAAGGTTCCGGTCCAACTGAGCGGCTCAACCGGATGCTAGATATGTTCCGGCGATATATTGGTCACGATATTTTTGTTGATATATCAACATTTATGTCAGAGCGAACAACCGGACATCGGAATCGGGCAATTGCACATCTGATGCTTAACTTCGGCATGATTGATGAGAAAATTGACGAAGCATTAGACCTCTACTTCCAGCAGTGTTCGATCATGGTTAACTGCCAAGACTTGGCAGTGATGGCTGCAACGCTTGCTAATAAGGGTCGTAACCCCGTTACGGGGGAGCAGGCGATTAAGACCTGTTACATCAAAGACATCCTGAGTGTAATGTATACCTGTGGCATGTATAATTTTGCAGGTGAGTGGGTGTACAAAGTCGGTCTTCCGGCAAAAAGCGGTGTCTGTGGTGGTATTATTGTCGTCGTCCCAAATTCTATGGGCATTGGGGTATTCTCGCCGCCGCTGGATGCCAACGGTAATAGCGTCCGAGGAATTAAGGTTTGTGAAGAACTCTCTCAAAAGTTCGGGCTACACTTGTTCGATTGTTCAATGAACGGTTCTAAATTTCTGGCAACCTTGGAGAGCCAAATTGAAGCGGACTCAGAGGGCGATCAGTTGGCAAGTGGTTAGGGGAGGTGCTTTTCACCATCACTTCAGTCTCATCAAAAAATATATCCGAGTATTTCCTGATGACTGTCAACTCACACGTGGCTATGATGTAGCAAATTACATATGAATTTATACATCATCCAGTGAGTTATGAGCTAGATAATAATCAAAAAACCTTTGGCAATCAATCAACCAGAAGTTGGGCAAAAAATGCTACTGATATTCATCAAATGACAACCGAAGAGAATCCTCAAAATAATTTATGAGCAAAACAATGAATATAATCTCTTAGAACATATCACCCCTCTTTTTAGGTAATTACATTTCAGTTTAGGAGAACTATTTATAGTGGAACAATATCAACAGGATTGGGATGCAAAGAAAACCTGGATTTTTGCTGTGGGGATTCTCGAATGGGAAAATTCTGAGGTTTTTCCCTCTTTTCTAGATGCTATCCCTGGACGTTTTGACGAAAAACTTGTCAACTTCTTCCGTTCGCGAGGGGTTCCAGATGAACAAATCATTTATTTGCAGGATCGCTCAGCTACTCTCGATCAGATTCAACAAAACTTTCCTGAATTTTTGTCTAATAGCAGCGAGGATGATTTGCTCATTCTCTATTTTGCAGGTCATGGGGATTGGGATTCTGACTCCAATGAACACTACTTTGTGAATTATGATGCTAACGCTCTTAATCGAGACAATTATTGGTCTTTATCCTCGATTTTTGAAGATATTGACAGCAATTTTAATGGTTCTAAGGCATTGATCCTAGCAGATTGTTGCTATTCAGGTGGTTTAATTGATCAAGCTAAGATGCGAGATTCAGCTATTTCTTATGCTTGTGTAAGTTCAGCCTATTCACACAACACCTCAACGGGAAGCTGGACTTTTACAGAGTCTTTGTATAAGGGATTACTGGGTGATCCAGTTGTCGATCAGGATGGCGATCGCACAGTAACTCTATATGATTTTGCTCGATATGCCGAATTGGAAATGGCTTTTATAGAGGAGCAGAAGTCTATGTTTGTCACCACCAAAGATTTCGACCCACAAATGCAGTTAGCGAGGGTTTCGGACGACATTGAACCAGTGGAAGACAAGCGGGTGATGGTAGAGTATGAAGGGGAGTGGTATAAAGCCAAGACCTTGGAAAGAAACAACGCTCAAGTCAAAGTCCAGTACATTGAAGATCAATCAGAGGAATGGGTAGAAAACGAGCGGATTTGCCCCTACAATCCAGAGATGTTTGCAGTCGGGGAGGAAGTAGAGGTAGAATGTGACGAAGAATGGTATCCAGCCAAAGTCAAAAAAGCTTGGTTTGGTCTGCACTTTATAAGTTATGACGATTATCCAGACTGCTGGATGGAATGGGTGGGGAGCGATCGCATCCGACTGCGATAAGTACCTGTGCGAAATTCATTAAACTTAGATGTTAACGAAACTAGAGCGATCGCTCAACTTGCCCAAATTAATGAAAAAGCCCGGTGCATAAAAGCAACCAGGCTCTCATTAAGTTAACTAACAATTAACGACAACTAATTCCCCATCGCAACTCACTAAACAGGAGCTTGCTCCAAATTAACTTTGACGACTTTGTTCTTTTCTTCAGTACTTTTGGGAAGAGTTAGATTCAGGATGCCATCTTTATATTCAGCTTTAACGTTGGTATTTTCAATCCGAGCAGATAAGGGAATGACACGTTGGAACTTGCCATAGTGGAACTCACTTACAGTCCGACCATTCTCTTCGATCTTCTTCTCAGACTTGCGCTCACCGCTAATCGCAACAGCGTTTTCTGTGACTTGTATATCCAAGTCTTTAGCTTCGATACCTGGAACTTCTAGCTTTAAGTGAATAGCATCTGCTGTTTCATGAAGTTCAGCCGCCGGAACTCTAGTATTGCCTCTTTCTAGTTCCGTGAGTGGTGATAAAGCTTCATCAAACAAACGGTTCATTTGGCGTTGGAGAGTGTTGAAGTCTTGCCATGGATTGTAACGGACTAACATAATTGTTTCTCCCTTGTATGAGTCTGAGTGATTTAGGATTTAACTCCTAGCTTTAGTCTCATTTTATTAATAACTAAAAATGGCGTAAATTCGGTTTTTACTACCAGATAAATCATGATGACCGACCAAGGAACTAGTGTAATTGAAGGTAGGGAAAATTGGAATTCCTTGGTACGGTAAACCCGATAAATTTTGCCTAGACTAATTTCTTGGTAATAACTTGTACTAACTGCTCAGCATCTACTGGCTTAGTAATTGTTTAAAACCTACAGCAAGCGCGATGCTACAGGAAACGCCGCTGCACGGACAGGAGTCGAGTACTCCCTACAAAATATTTGGCGTAGGCGGAGCCGACCGCAGTCATCGCTATGCGTAGGAAGACTTTCTAGTTTACTGATTATGCAACGTCAGCTTTTTTACTTACGTTATCACTCTCGACCTAGATTTTACCTCTATTTTTACTTGTTAATCAGCGTAAGAGCTATTTTTTGCAGTTTTCTGCCTACCTCTTCCATCGTGTAGAAGAACGTGAAAAATCGGAGCAGCTCATCCACGGGATAATCTTGCTGCTTAATTTCTGACATCCGATTTAATTGCTCTGTAGCATTGTTGAGTGCAACTTCCATTCCTGACAAAGATAAAGTAGGTTGGTGCGATTTGACAGCTGTTGCTAGGATTAGCATTGCACTCTCAGTTTCGTGTGCTAGTTGGGTAATTTGAGGTGAAAGAAGTTGCCAGAAAGTATCCTGCTTTCTAGCAAGTACGGTATGTTCCATTGTCAAGATGTGTTCCCAAATTCGGCGGATGAGAAACTCAGTGGCTTCATTTACGCGTTTTTCTGGCGGTTCGTTTGTGTATCCCTGTCTAACTTCCTGCCATAGCGATCGCCCCTTGTGCAGTGAACTAATGATACTAGTTTTCAACTTATCCACACGGGGGCGATCATAGTTTCCTGTAAAGGCACACTCCACAACCAACTCATAAAACTGCTCCAAATCAGTTAGCGTTTGCGACAAATTCCGCCTCAGTTCTACTCCAGCGGAAGCCGGAAAAATAAAGTTGTTCACCAACACTGCCACACCAATACCCAAGAGGGTTTCCAGAAACCTGCCCCAGGCGTATATCCAAGGAGATTGGCTGTAACTCGATATGACGATGACTGAGACATACCCCGCCAATTTTGCCGCCTCATTGAATTTCCAGTAAGAAGTCACAAAGATGGTCAAAAATACACTTATTCCCACTGACCAAAAATTGCTACCCAGTGCAACTGCAAAGACGGCTCCAGCTATGGCACCAATCACGGTTCCAATTATTCGCTGAATTCCTAGTAACAAAGTGCTGCCACTAGTAGATGACATCACAATGATGGCTGCGATGGCTGCATAAAAAGGATACTCCCATCGCAACGCCTGAGCAATTTCTCGAGAAATCGCAGATGCTATTGCCATTTTGAATGCCATCTTAGCTACCAGAATCATTGATATCCCATCGGGAGTAGCAGCCCAAGTTTTCAACGCTGTGATCATTGCACTCGTAGAGGTAATCACCCAAATCTCCAGAAATAGAAATTAGAATCCCCTATCACAAAACTTAGAACTCTTGACAGCAATTTTCCAGTAATTTAGACATGCTCACCAGATAATAACAGACTGATACTTTTAACCGTAACATTCTTCGATATCTACGACATCTTGAACATCGAGTATAACATTACCGACAGAATCAATAAAGGTGGTATCCCACAACGCCTTGAGGAAAATCCCCACGGCTCCATTAAAATCGCGTGGTATTTCATAACCACAATGAGGACATTTGAACATCTTAGAACCACCAAGTTTATGGTGAACATGCCCACACTTGGTGCAAGTCTTTGAAGTATATTCCTCAGTCATTCTCACTAATCTGGAACCGTAGCGGTTACACAGATGTTCAAGGGTTTGAGAGAATTGATAGAAAGCCCAAGTCATCATTGCTCGTGCTGTTTTGTTCTTTAGCTTCCGCTTCTTTCTAACAACCATCTCTGATGTTTCAAAAGTAGGAAGGACGATGACATCGTAATTTCTAGCAAGGTAGGACGCAACTTGTTTGTGACACTCAGAACGCAGGTTTTTAATTCTAGTTCTGACTCGTTCCATTGCTTGCCTTAACTTGTATCTGAGCGAAGTGAATTCACAGCCTTTAGCTTTGTCATGCCTAGATTTAAGTTGATCCAAGTGAGAACAGAGCTTGGCTATTTTGTTAAAATCTCCGCTCCCAAATTCTAGAAAATCGCTGCCATCAAAGCCAGTCATGAACGTTCTAACACCAGGGTCAAGAGCGATTAGTTTATTCGTGACTGGCGAGTGAGTGTTATCAAATAGAACAGGAAAACAAGCATTCCATCTACCTTTGTTGCAAGTCAATTCAGTTGCACCATCTGTTAGCACACAAAAATCTTGCCCTTTGAATTCAGGCTTGGGTAGGTGCTTGGTGGTTGAAACCATCCAAGTTCCGTTCCTGTAAGCCGTTGGGTCAAATTGAATCGTTAGCTTTTGGTCACGAATTGACCTAAACTTTGCTGTTTTTAATCCAGCTTTCGGGTGCGGTTTTTTGTTCTTCCCCTTGCCGATAAACTTGGGATTCTTTGCAGTCTTCACCCAAGCCGTATAAGCTTCCATGGACGCATTATCAAGTATTTTGGAAACACTTAAATCTATGCACCACTGGGGGATCAAACCAGATGCTTTAAGCATCATCCTAAATCCCCTTTTCCCACCTGCATCACCTACCCTTGTGTAACCTTGATTTTCATTCAGATAAGCGATAGATATGTTGTAAACCTTACGGACAGCCGCTACCCACTTCTTCCATATTTTCTCTAGTTCCTTGCCTGGATACACTCGGTAACTCACTGTCCTCAGTGATTTTCCGCTTGTATTTTCTGAGTCCATAGAGGCGGCAGCTGCATTCGTGGATGATGGCAAGAATATCTGCCACCATTTCTCCTTCTGCCCCGATGTTCGCTTTGTTGAGAACCAGTATCTCAGCCTGCTGCCTAGCGCAGAGCCATGAGATAAGATCGAACCCAAAGCGGCAAAGCCGATCTTTGTGGGCAACGACAATAAGTTTACAAGTGTTTGTGAGAACTCTGTCCAATAAGGTTTGAAGACCTTTTCGCTTGAAGTTGAGTCCGCTTCCGATGTCTGTGATGATCTCTGCCTCTGGGTAGTGAGACTTAAGAAACTGAGCCTGTTGCTCAAGGTCACTTTTTTGAGAGCGGCTTGAAACTCTGGCATAAAGGATGATGGATCTGGTGTCTGTGGGATTACCAGATCGAATAGGGATAATTGAATCGAGGTTGTATCTTCTTTGCCCACCTTGGGTGAAGATCCCTTCGATCTTCCCGGATTCAAGCCATCTTTCAAGCGTTCTGGTACTGACTCCCAATCTGGTAGCAGCGATCCTTGGAGGTACATAATTAACTGGCATCTTGCATTTAACGCTACTTCTTTAGTCTAATACAAGATGTCGGGGTTTGTCGGTTATGTTATAAAATTTAACGTCCTATATTTAACTCCATTTATAATGGTGCAACTATGATTACAGGATCAAAGCAGAAAGCCCACTCTTGTTGAGAGTTGAGCAGGGTGAAACTCTCAGCAGTCCTTTAGGCGTGGGGACGCCAGTCGCCGGAGCGAGGGAAACCCTCTTGCAGCGCTGGCTCATGAATGCGACGCGACTTTAGTCGCCGTCAAGGTTTCTAGCCCATTATCCCTTTTAATGCTATAATTAAAGTAACCGGATTGGTTTTCCTAAGAATAAAAAGACCCTACCTGCGGAGTGCGGGAAAGTTACGCCCAGTAGATATCAATCCTTGCGGGTTGAGACTCTTAACGATGCCTAGAGACTACTTAGTAGTCTGACAGTCGGATATTTAAGAGATACGGTAGAACCTCTTAAAGAATCCCAGAGGCTCGATTACTCGCACTCCGTGAGCTATCGCCTTTAGGCATGGGAGTGTCAATAAAGTTATACGCTCATGATGCAATTATTAACACTCAAGCCTTCAAAACCTTTGTAAACTATATCAAAGAGGTTAGTGCTAGTCGCAACATGCGCCTTAATTTCTTGCCAATGTATCTACCACTAAGAGAAGATAGAAATGGCAAACAATATGTCAGAAAAGGATATTGAAGGATCACAAAAACAACAGCAAGCTTCTGCTAAGCGTCCATTTTTTGGAGAGAAATATGGTGGAGCACCACTTGCCTCTATTCTAAGAAATCCTAGGTTGACGCCCGTAATCCTGTTTATTCTGGCTGTGACACCGTTAGTGATTACTGCTTTAGTCTTTGGGGTGATTTTTTTATGGCAGCAGCAACCATGAGTAGTGCTCTTTGGCTAAATAGTGAATGAGTGGGTGCTGATGCCAAATCAAGTATCCCCGTTATGTCAGGCAATAATAGCGTGCAATATGGGTTTCAAGCCCCCGATAGCTCATCGTGGGGTAATTACGAATTATTAATATTGTCTCCCATCCCATCAGTGCAGTCTTGTGTGGGTTATCGTATAAAATGATATTTTGACCACGGAGTTATGTGGTTGTAGAAAGTTCTTAGTGTTAAGTTAGAATTGGTAGCCTAGCAATAAAGGGATGAAAAAAAAAGTCGTAGTAGGTCTCTCTGGTGGTGTTGACAGTTCTGCTGCTGCTGCCATTTTGCACCACCAGGGCGATGAAGTTATTGGTCTAACCCTTTGGCTGATGAAAGGGAAAGGTCAGTGCTGCTCTGAAGGTATGATCGATGCGGCTTATATCTGTGAGCAACTGGGCATTCCCCATCACATTGTTGATATTCGGGAAGTCTTTCAAACGAATATTATCGATTACCTGGTGGCTGGTTACAGTGCTGGGATCACTCCTTTGCCTTGCTCCCAGTGCAATAAAACCGTGAAATTTGGACCAATGTTGCAATATGCCCAAGAAAATTTGGGATGCGATCGCATTGCTACGGGTCACTATGCCCGCATTCTGTATGATGAAGCTACTGGACGTTACCAGTTGCTAAGGGCTGCCGACCGCAACAAAGACCAGTCCTACTTCCTCTATGACCTGTCTCAAGATTTATTAGCGGCAACTGTGTTTCCTCTAGGGGAGATTTGCAAAAATGATACTCGTAGCATTGCCGCCAAATACGAACTGAAAACCGCTGATAAGCCAGAAAGTCAAGACTTATGCTTAGTAGAGAGTAACGGCTCTATGCGAGCATTTCTTGACAAGTATCTCGCTCCCAAAAAAGGGGATATTGTTGACTCAACAGGGAAAGTCCTTGGACAGCACGATGGTGTCCATCATTACACAATTGGGCAGCGCAAAGGGCTGGGTATTGCTGCGCCTGAACCACTGTATGTCATTGGTTTGGATGCAGTAAATAACCGGGTGATGGTGGGCGATCGTACTCTTGTCACCCAACCAGAATGTACTGTAGGGCGGGTAAACTGGGTGTCAATTGCCGAACCCTCAACCCCCATTCGATCTGAAGTGCAAATTCGCTATCGTTCAGCCCCTGTAACAGTTACGGTAATTCCCGTAGAAAACTCTCGTGTCCGTGTAGTGTTTGATGATCCCCAGTTCAGCATCACCCCTGGTCAAGCCGCTGTTTGGTACGATGGGGAAAAAGTGTTGGGTGGCGGGATCATTGAGCCATTGAGGTAGGGCATTGGGCATTGAGCATTGGGCATTGGTAATGACTTCCATGCCCCATCCCCCATGACAAATGACCAGAGTTTTACTCTTGCTTACCAATTACAGTCGCGATTGATAGAGCTTCATCGCCACGCAACAAACGCCTTTGAAGAACGCACTTTAAAGGCGGTTGAATGTTCTATGCGACAAATTCTTTAATCTCACGATCTGAATGACAAAGTTTTTTTTCAGTATAATTGCCCTAGCTGTATTAGTCTTTTTTAGCACATAATTGCATAAACCAAAATGATTTTGAGCAACGCCTCAGAGGTTTACCGCAAGGCGTTGCCTTTTTAGGAGTAATGGTTCTGGCTGCCAATAAGATGGCAGATGAAGAAGAAATATCAGAAGAAAATTACTTTAAGCGTTTACGAGCCATATTAGGTTTGGCAACGTCAGAAAACGGTCGTCCACTGGGGATGAAATTTGGTCGCACAGATGAAGAACCTTTGTGGCAGAACTGGAATCTTTGGCTGTTAGTAAATGGATTTATGCCTTCAGCACATCGAGGTCGTGGAGGGCGAACCACCTATATTAATTATCCAATTTCTCAATCCCTGCTCCGACGCAGTGATAAAAACCGATTCGTACAATTGTTCAACGAGAAGCGATGGACAGCACAATGGGATGCTATGACACTGTTTACTTATGTTCGACGTGAGGCGCAGCGACTACCCAAACATATAAAAGAGTTGCTGACTGACAACCGGGAACGCTACCAAGCAGTTGCCGAAGCTATTCACGAAGTTTACCAACAGTGGCAAGATGATGGTTCTTCCATCAAGCAAAGAACTGGAGTGCGGAGTTGGAGTCGCCACATATTTGCAGGTTTATACCGCACTGAAGACCCATTCTTGGGCGAGGTAAATTACTATCTTTACCCAAGGCAGGCACGTGGACGACAACTAGAATCAGTACAAGTTCAGTATGAAGATGACAATGTTTACCAGCTAAGAAGTGAACGTCCTGGATGGTATTTTCCTCTTGAATGTCCACTGAAGATCAATGAATTGGAATGTAGTGCTAGACACCCAATTATTTTCCCAACTGAGCTTGATTCCCTAGTTTTGCCGAATCGTGACTTCTGGATATTAATTCCAGATCCTGATGACCCTGATGCTGGAGTTTATGCTACTTGGGGAAAACCATCACTTGGTACTCAGTTTATACTTTTATGTAAAAGAGAGTTACTCTCGGACATCAACCGTTTGCGAGATGAGCGTTTAATAGAGTGGCACGGTGAAGACCAAGCTGTATTTAATAATACCAACTGGGTAGAGCTTCACCAGTGTATGGTTGTCTCCCAAGCTTGGGATGGAGTCTTCGTCAAAAATCAAGAACTTAAGGATGCTTTGCAACCAAGTACCCGTTTATCTATCAGCATTTCAGGTGGGTTGCGTGTGCCTAAACAAAGCGCATGGTTGGAGGGCTACAGCCTTCAGGTGACTGCCTTTGCCTTTTATACTACAGCTCAGTTACAAATAACTCGATTATCAGATAAGTCCCAAATACTCGATAAGTCGCAAAGTACGAACACTCCAATTTCAGTAGACTTTCTTAGTTCAGGTGACTTCCTCATTAGTGCGACTTGTGGAGGCGAATCAACTGAACGTTTTGTCAGGATTGTTGATTGGAGTAGTCTTTCCATAGAAGAAGCGAGACGTCGTGAAATCATGCCTGTTGGTTTTGGGCATTATATATGTGGCACCGTAATTAAGCAAATTACTGAGCCTGTTTAGATTTAGGCAAATACATCATGACGCGAATTCGTTTCTACAAAGGATACAAGTATAAGGGAAATCCTAACGAACTTGTAGAACAAATTTCTAAAAAAGTTCAGGAATATAATCTCAGCCTATACGTACCCCTTTTGCGGCTAGAAAAGGGAGCAAAACCAAAACAAATATTTTGCTTTTTTATTGCAATTGAGAGTAGAGAATTCGGAGAAATTCCTTCAGAGGTGAGCAATTCAAATTTACTAAAGCTACCGTATTTTCAGTTTCCAGTAGCACGTGGTAGTCCCAGCTTCACCTATGAACAAATTAAATCAATGGTGGGCACATCTCATGATGTTCACGATTACACTAACCCAATTCCTTATCAACCGACACAGAAAGCAATTTATGATAATCCGTTTGATCTTATAGTATTATCACCTATTAATCACTCATCTCCCATTGATATTCAGGCTCTTTCTCGTCGCTACGAACAACTTCTCTACTGGCTATCTGCTCTTGCTAGTGGAACTTGGGAATCCTTTAAAAGAGCCTGTGATGTACTAAATCTTAAAGAACCTAAAAGGATGTTACGACGGCTGAGGTTACTTGGACATATCGAAACTTCATTGGACGGTTCACGATGGTCTATCGCTCCTACTACTCTTGTCAAAGTAGAGTCAAAATCAGACTTTCAAGAATTTGTACTTTGTGGTCAACGAAGTATAAATTTACTTCAGAAACTCGAACAATACTCAAAGTTAGAGTTTAGTAACCAAGCAACAGGAGAAGCACCTCCTTGTGTTTGTCTTCAGCTAAATAACCCTGATATGTTCTTTGATTTGCTTAAACAGGGCAGTAGTGAATATTCTCTTACTAATGTAGGTGAAGCATCAAAGCAGCTGGCTAGCATTTTGCCCACCGTGGAGACTTGGAAGCAAAATCTCAGAACTTTACAGGGAATTGTACCAAGTCTTTATGAGTGGAAGCGTTTCGACGGAAAGAATTTTGTTAGCTGTGTTTCCCCTACCGAGACTGGTATGTACCAGATGTGGAAAACACAAATGAGCGATCGCCCCCTCCATACACTTTTCTATGACAAAGAAAGTGATAGTTGGTTGCAAGGCGACTGGTATGGTCTTCGATTTCTTGAGTTGCAGTATAATGGTCATGAGCGTATCGCTTGTTACGATGTGACTACAAAACGTTTTGCAATACCTGTGTCGCAAAGATGGCCTGAAATTTATGAACGCGCACTGGTACTGGCATCAGGAAAAATACCAATTTTTCATAACTCTCAGTTGCTGTACGAAAATGTGCAACTAGAAGTAGTGCATCAAATAAGCAATAAACTTAACGTCAAAGTTATCAGTTAATTCACTTATGCATGACCTATTAGGGGCGTATGAAAGACTTGCCCATATCTACCAGCTTTATATCAAAAGCGCATTTCCGCTACGTTACTACGCTTTAGCTGAAGAACGCTATCGCCTCCTAAAGCAACCAGGTATTTTGAGTCAGCCTCCTTTAGTAGAGCCAGTTCCCATTTATGACTCATCGCTGAAGAATTTATTAGCCGCAGCTAATCAGTTGCCTCCTCAGTACCACGATTTGGCACACTTAGGGCAAACAATTTTTGACAACCCAAGTATTGGTGAATAAATAACGTATTCAAAAGGATTACGTTTCAAAGTATCTGTGTTTCCTATGAAACAAATGTAAAATATAATACATGTGTTATTACTGCGCCTGAACCACTGTATGTCATTGGCTTGGATGCAGTAAACAACCGAGTGATTGTGGGAGATCGTACTCTTGTCACCCAACCAGAATGCACCGTAGGGCGGGTAAACTGGGTATCAATTGCTGAACCCTCAACTCCCATTCGTGCCGAAGTGCGAATTTGCTATCGCTCAACCCCTGTACCAGTTACGGTTATTTCCCACTGATAATTCTCTGTTACCTGTTCAATGAATTTCTGCCAAGTTTCATTCGGAACCCAAATTTGGTGTAATTCCTTCTTTGCCTCTTCATCACTCATGTTTTCATGCAGGCGGCGATAAAGATACATCAAAGCTGAAACTCTCTTGTTGGCAGCACAGTGAACAAAGATTTTTTTATCAGTGTTCGCTTCCATAACACTAAAAAACTCTGTCACATTTTCAATAGTAGGTTTTTCCCAAATTACAGGAATATGGACATATTGCAAACCTTGCTCTTCGACAATTTGTTTTTCATTATGTAACGCATTGCTCGATGTTGACAGTGCTAGGTTCACAACTACTCGGTATCCTGATTTTTTGATGGCTTCAAACTGTTCTGTGGTTGGTTGTCCTGAAGTAGCAATTGAGTCAGATAGTTTCAGATAGTTATCAATGTCTTCTATTTCTTTACTCATAAGATTTATGGGAAGAATATTACTTGCTATAGCGATCCTATTTGAGTTATAAACAGGGTCTATACTGATGCAGCTTAGGAAAATCAAATTCTTGATGATTGGTAAAGAAGTTTGTCTTGGTACAAATGTACCATTTGTTTTGATTTCATTTAGGATTGCTATATATGTATGAGTTACAAGGTTTTGTAGGGCATAGCCCCACCTACGTTTAAATACTTAATTCTCGTATAAAGTACCATCCTTGTGCGTAAAAATCAGACCATCAGGAGTTGCTTTAGCAATCAGGTCATGGTCTGGGTAGGCTGCTTCCTCATTGGGGGTGCGATCGCCAATCTCCAAATAAACCACTACTGCATTAGAGCGATTCACAAGTTGGTGTCCATCTTCCTCTCCAGCAGGGAAACCTGCCATCATCCCTGGTTTGAGGATTTGCGCTCCGGCATTGGTTACCAGGGTGACTTCACCTTCTATGACATAAATAAACTCATCTTGTCGCTTATGCCAATGTCTGAGAGCAGAACAGCTTCCCGGCGCAAGTGTGACTAAGTTGACACCAAAATTTTTCAATCCAGCCGCATTTCCTAACGCCTGTTTTACCCGTCCTGCCAGAAGCGGCTTAAATTGATCAGGGTAATTTGAAGTTGTGCGACGAGGTACATTTTCTGGGTCGATAATCATTTTAAGTTTCCTGACTAGAACGAAGAGTGCAAAGATAGATTATTCGCGATCGCCTGACGATCTAAGCGACACAATCTTACTTTCTGGATGATATTTGCACCCGTTTTTTCATAAAATTTGATTCCAGGTTCGTTAGATACTGCCAATGAGTGCCTAACCAGAAAAAATAGATGCCGATTTAATCGAGAAGTTTCCAAGGTAAGCTAGTTCAAGAAAAATTTTCCAGAGATTGGGTCTTCTTTGAGGGATTGAACAAAATCCTTTAAAGTCATCATTTTGCCATTTAATGTAAACAGAGGGGTGCCATTTTGAGCAACAATTCTCACCTCACCGTCTTTGATCTGAATTTTATTCTTAATGCTGTCCCATAGAGTGTCAAAACTCTCGACATCCTTGCAACCATTAGCTTCAAGGAAATTTTGGCGCACCTCGGTTTTTAGCGATCGCTCTTCTGCTGCTTGGGTACGCGCCTCAAAGTGCTTAATGACATCTTCATGAACACTCTCTCTCAAGATTTTGTTTTCAGCCTGAACTTGCTCTAACTGAGTTTTTATGGCTTGCAGTTGTGAGATTAAATCGGTTGATTTCTGGTATTCAGCTTTTAAAGCTTGCTTAGCAGCAGCTAACAAGGCTTTATAATCTAGCTGTTTTTCAGGTTGAATTTTTTCGGATTCCATATTTATCTACTGAGCGTATTCATTCAGTACTTACCCAGAACCAAAATAATTACTGAAGAAGAATTCAGGAGTCAGAATACAGCTTGGGTATTCTGGGCTACATATATTCAATTATACTTCAAAATCTTCAGGTTTTCTCATCATCCTGGCTAAAACATATCGGGAAGAGCAGATTGAAGCACTTAGCTGTGGTTGTTTACTGTGGACCACCCAGCAGTTCATCACGTTGACAACCCAAAGCTTTAACTAGGGCTTCTAAATCAATGCCATCGATTTTGGGCATGACATCAAATTGTTTCCATCTGGAAATTGTTGTCCAATGACGATTACGTCCTGTGAGTCTGGCTAGCGCATCGGCCACATCCTGGTTGCCCAGCTTTTTGTCTGCCATTATCTGACGTAGTTTCCAGCCAGTGCCGTGTACTGTCTCTGCTGTTTCCATCGCAAAAGTGCGTTATTTATCGTGTTTGACATTATAGCGGATTTGCTATTTTTATATTAAAAGTAATATAATTAAACAATAAATCTTATGAAGATGAGGGAAACACAGGTGTTAAGATTCTTCGCCCTCAAGCCCGAACCACGGCGGCTATTAGCTGACAGAGTGCTGCGGGACAAGCAGGCTGAGTATGAGGGAGTGGTTGACTTTGTAGGCGACAGCAGAGGAGCGAAAAATGGGACGGCTGAATCTAATTCAGGTGATGCGTGATCGCGAGAGTTGATGCTTTGACAGATGCGTTTTCAGCAGGACAGTCCCCAATTAATGAGCAACAGTGAAATGAAAGTCCCACTTCCGAACAATGAAGCAATTAGCACAGAAGCCCTTCACCAGCATCAGATTCTTGACATTGAACCCGAAGCAGCATTCGACGATATGAACCGTTTAGCTGCACAAATTTGTGAGACTCCCGTTGCCTTAGTCAGTCTTGTGGATGAGTGTCGTCAGTGGTTCAAGACGCAGGTGGGAATGGAAGCAGTGGAACCGAAGCGTGATGTCGCGTTTTGCAACCAAACAATTTTGACAGACAGCGCTTTGATTGTCCCAGATGTATTGACAGACGAGCGATTCGCTACCAACTCACTGGTACTAAACTACCCCCAAATTCGGTTTTTTGCTGCCGTACCACTGATCGCAACAGACGGACACACGCTAGGAAAGCTCTGTGTGATTGACTATGTACCGAGGGAACTCAGCCAGGAACAAGTAGGTGCCTTATGGGCATTGAGTCGCCAAGCCGTTATGCAGCTGGAGCTACGACGTAATTTAGTATACATGACGACTGAGCCTGAACGAAAAACAGAGCAGTTGCGACAGCAAACTGAGCGGGAACGACTAGTGGTAGAAATTGCCCAACGCATCCGCCAATCTCTTAGCCTCAGTTCAATTCTTAGCACTACAGTATTTGAAGTGCGGCAGTTTCTTCAGGTAGAGCGAGTGTTTATCTACCGCTTCGAGCCAGACTGGGGTGGAATTGTCGTCGTAGAATCTGTAGCTTCAGAGTGGAGACCTATTCTCGGAAGTCAACTCAAAGACCCCACGTTTGTGGAAAGTTATGTCCAGCCCTACAAACAAGGTCGTATCCAAGCCACAGCAGACATCTATTCAGGAGAGCTAACTCAATGTTACGTTGATTTTCTGGCTGAGTTTCAAGTCAAGGCTGCCTTAATAGTGCCAATCTTGCAAGGGGAAGAGTTGTGGGGATTGCTCGTGGCTAACCATTGTTCGTCACCACGGCAGTGGCAGGAATTGGAAATCGATTTGCTCTCTTCATTAGCAACGCAGGTAGGAATCGCCATTCAGCAATCAACACTCTTTGAGCAGGTTCAAACTGAACTGGCGGAACGCAAGCGGGCGGAACAGAAAATCTTGGAACAAGCAGCATTGCTTGATGTTGCATCTGATGCGATTTTTGTTTGCGATCTAGAAAACCAAATTGTTTTCTGGAACCAAGGTGCTAAGAGGTTGTATGGATGGCAGGCTACGGAAGCTCAAGAGCGAAATGCTAATGAGCTTTTGTACAAGGGGAAGGGGACTGAGTTTCAATTCGCAACCGCTCTGCAAGCCGTCTTTGAACAAGGAGAGTGGCAGGGTGAATTGACTAAGATCCAAAAATCTGGCAAGGAAGTCATCGTCGCTAGCCGCTTGACGCTGGTACTTGATGAGCAAGGGCAGCCTAAATCAATCTTGACCGTTGATACAGACATTACCGAGAAAAAACAACTTGAAACCCAGTTTCTCCGCGCCCAACGGTTAGAAAACCTCGGCATTCTCGCAGGTGGCATTGCCCACGACCTCAACAATATTTTGACACCGATTCTCGCGATCGCTCAACTGCTACCCCTTACCCTCCCCAATCTCAATGAACGGAATCAGCAGATGCTAGAGATTCTAGAAACAAATACGAAACGGGGGGCTGAATTAGTCAAGCAAATTCTCTCCTTTGCGCGTGGAACTGAAGGGAAGCGCACAATCTTACAAGTTAAACACTTACTTCTAGATATTGAGCAGATTGCTAAAGGAACATTCCCAAAATCTATTGAAATCGAAAAAAACATACTGGATCACTTGTGGACAGTAGCTGCTGATGCTACCCAATTGCATCAGGTATTTATGAACCTAGCAGTTAATGCCCGTGATGCTATGCCCAATGGTGGAACTTTGAGTATTTCTGCCGAAAACCTGTTCATTGATGAAAAGTATGCCAGGATGAATATTGAGGCAAAAGTTGGTTCCTACGTGAAGATAACATTTGCCGATACGGGCATCGGTATTTCTCCGGAAATCATTGATCGCATTTTTGACCCTTTTTTCACTACCAAAGAAGTTGGCAAGGGAACGGGGTTAGGACTGTCTACCGTAGTTGGCATCATCAAAAACCACGGCGGTTTTGTGGAGGTATACACTGAAGTCGGAAAAGGCAGCCGCTTTCGTGTCTACTTGCCTGCTAGTGAGGAAACAGCATGCCAAACACCAGAAGATCTGAAACTGTCAAGAGGTCATGCAGAATTAATTTTATTTGTTGATGATGAACCTGCAATTGCTGAAATTAGCCAAAATACATTGTCAACCTACAACTATAGAGTATTGATTGCGAAGGACGGCATTGAAGCGATCGCCCTCTATGCCCAGCACAAGCATGAAATCAGAGTCGTGATTATGGATATGATGATGCCATCACTGGACGGGGCAACTGCCACCCGTACATTGCAGAAAATAGACCCCTCCGTACAAATAATTGCAATGAGTGGTTCCAACTCCAGTGAGGAAAAAGATCAAGCAAGAGGGGGCATTTTTCAAGGCTTTTTGTCAAAGCCCTTTACTGCCAATGAATTATTGAATACCGTACATCAGGTTCTCACCGGAGAGTAGGGGAGGCAGGGGGGCAGGGGAGCAGGGGGAGGGAAAAAAGGCAAATTCCGATATTAATCTCGATATTCTCCGAAAAATGGCTCAATCAGCATTAATTGAAGACCAAGAAGGTAAAACCGAAGAAAAAGGTTTTGGTGAGGAGTAATGAGATCGTCTAGAACTAGGGATTTTCGGCAAAGGTTTGCGATCGCTTTGTTTTTGGAGATTTGTGAAGGCAATTCTGCTTCCCATACGCTAGGCTATCGCAAATTCAGTATATTGTCTGACATGAGGTGGATGAAAAGCTAAAACAATTTCCTCTCGTGGAATCCCTTTGAGCAACAAATCTGTCGCCACTCCATCCTCCGTCCAATCTTCCTCAATCCAAATTTTGTCATCTTTTAAACGGATATGAATCATCACACTCTTAATCCGCTCATCTTTGTGCCAACCCATCAACAACAAAAGGTACTGATCGTGTACCTCATCAAAGGCTAAAGCACTCTCAGTTTTAGAACCAGATTTTTCATTGAGTTGATGATATTCCGTAACTAGCACTTGGCTTGGCGGCTGAAGATGCAGCTCATTTCTAACTGGCTATTCAGATGTATGACTTAGTTTGCCGTAGCGATCCTAATTATACCTCAGATGCGTTCGGTCTGGCTCGTTGCTTATGTGCCACGGGAGATAGAAACGGCGCAGTAGCAGCGTTGGAACGAATACTGCAAACTGCTAATTTGTATACGCGATCGCGTTTGGAAATTGCCCGAACACTGATTGACCCTTCCCGTTTTGCACCAGGGGCGAAGGAACTTCAGGAAGCTTCAACGGCAATTGAGGCACTCACTCTCAACGGTATGGATCGCTATCAATTAACGAAACAAGTTTTGGAAACTGCCTTACATCTGGTTACTTCCCAAGCACTCTCACCCACTTCCTCGATCTCAATTTTGGGACAGCCGTTTGAGGAATTGCATCTCAGAAAAGGGCTGGAGAGATCTCTGCGAGATCTGGCGCACCTATCCACTGGGGAGGAGAAGATTCTCCTGGTTGATGAAGCAAACCGTGTGCGTCCTAGAACCCTATTTTAAATTTAACGTATAATCCACATTCCGCACTTCAAAAAGGGAGAAGTTTGGTAGAGTTACTAGATCCTGATCGAAAATTCAGATGATAATAAAGCAATCAGCTTTGGTTACTGCTCATGACTGGACAACTTCTGAACAATGAAGGAATCATCACCCAGCTTGATATCAGCCATTTGGTGATTGAGGACGATACCCCGGTAGACAACTTTCAATCCGAAGAGCAGCAACGGTTATTGGTGGAACCGCTTTACAGTTCCAAGGCGCTGCCGATACCCTTCCTAGCGGCGGCGAATGTGGGATTATTCTATAAGCTCAAAGGCGATCCGATTGTGCCTGATGTCTTGCTGAGTTTGGGAGTGCAGCGCCCCGACGACTTTTCCCTACGGCAAAATCGCTCCTACTTTGTGTGGGAATTCGGCAAGCTGCCAGAAGTATGCATCGAAATCGTGTCGAACCTTGAAGGCGACGAGTTGATGCTGAGCAAAAAATCGCGGCAGAAAGGCAAGACTCAGGCTAAGAAAGAACTTTACGCCCAAATTGGGGTGCGCTACTACGTTGTCTTCGACCCGTTGAGGCAGATTCAAGGCACGGATGAGATGGATGGAGCATTGCTGAGGGTCTGGTCGATTTCGCCGGACGGATACCCTGAACTGACCTCGCCTCTGGGCATTCGCGAGATCGGGCAGTCGGTTTGGCTGAATGCAGCGAGTATCGGTTTGACGTTGTGGGAAGGACAATTTGAAGAAGAAGTCACGCGGTTGTGGTTGCGGTGGTGCGATCGCCAAGGTCGAGTTATTCCTACCGGAGCAGAAGGGAAAGAAATTGAACGCCAACGAGCAGAACGACTAGCGGAACGACTGCGGGCGATTGGGATCAATCCGGACGAAGTTTAAGTTATAGAACTTCAAAGCTTTTGTTTCGAGTCGGACATGGATATAGCAGTCCTATTTGATTATTGAAAAAATCTCAGTAGTCTTGTAGGGTGTGTTAGCGTAGCGTAACGCACCGAAAGATTGGAATGGTTCTGTACTGCTACGTCCTAACACACCCTACGTATCTGTTCACTTGAATCACAGTAATAATCCGGTATGCGGGAAGCTCAGGTCTTCAGACCTTATACGTAAGCGACACGGGCGATTTTAATCGCCTTCAAGATTTCTTACCCATCTTTCTATGACTTCGCTTACGCTTATCCCTCTGTCGCTAGCAATCTTTTTTAATTTATCCCAAGAGCTAGGAGTTAAAGACAAATGTTTGCTTGTCTTTACTTCATCATGCAAAGCAGGTTGATTTTTTATTCTCTTTTTACCTTTTATTTTTGTTATTTCGCTTGACATAATTAGTTTATGGCTGTATGCTGAAAGTATAGCAATCCAAGAAATTAAATGCAAATACGATGGAATTTTAAATTGTTGCCTAACCAATCTCAGCTTTGCCAGATTGAAGATTGGTTGGTTACTTTAAGAAAACATCGTAACTACGCTTTAAGAGAACGTATTGATGGTTTTGAATTTAACAATAAAGACAACGAGTCGTCTATTATTTATGTCTATGGATCATATTGTGAGATTGAGTCAAGAATTGAATTCGGTTCTTGCTGTCCTCTTACGTGTCCAGTACTCAAACATGGTGTTGTTCCACAGAATCTTAGGTTAGCTATTAAAGAGTCTAAGGTCAAAGACAAGGAAACAAAAGAAGTTATTAAAACTGTTGTTAAATGGGACTCTGCATCTGGTATTCAGATGAAAGTTACTACACAACTAAGGAAATCACTCTTACATTTTGCAATAGTTGATTCAGATGTTTTACAACGAAATATAGCGAACCTTGATACAGCATTCTCTAACTTTTTTAAACTTGGGAGAGGCTACCCCCAATTCATTATACGCTTAGATTCTTTCGAGTACAAACCCGGTCGTGTCATACTGCGTCATATTCGTAAGAATTATGCCACTGCTTATTTACCGGGAATAGGGGATGTCAAGTTTCACAACAGCCGCGACTTGTCCCTAATCCAAGATTTAAGGACTTGCACAGTTAAGCGCGAAGGTGGGAATTGGTACATCAGCATGTTGGTTGACATTGCTGAAGTATTGCCTTCGGTCAAGCCACTTGAAGAATGTAAATCAATAGTTGGTATTGATATTGGAATTAACAAGCTTGTTGCGCTGTCTGATGGTAGATTCCAAGAGAATAAGCGCACTACCACCAATGCCAGAACAGCAAGACGTTTATCGATGCGGCAACGCGCTATTAGCCGTAAGCAAAAAGGATCTAAAAATAGAATTAAAGCTATTAAAAGACTTGCCAAACAAAAGCATAGACTAGCGCAGTATCGTGATGGACATGGCTGGCAAGTCGCCAACGTGGTAGTCAAGACGGCTGATGTTGTGGCACGGGAAAACCTACGCATCAAAAACATGGTGAAACGTGCCAAGCCCAAACATGATGGAAAAGGCGGTTATAAGCGTAACGGTGCGCTTCTTAAGACTGGATTGAACCGGGTAATCCTTGATGCTGGGTGGGGTGATATTTTCAACAAGATTGCTTGGTTAGCATTGAAAGCAGGTAAGCCAGTCATAAGCGTTCCGGCTAAACATTCATCACAAGAGTGCCCTAAATGCGGTCACATTGATAAAGCTAACCGTGAGGGTGAAAAGTTTCTTTGTATTGTCTGTCAACATACCGAACATGCAGACACAAAAGCTTCTCGCACAATAGCAAGAAGAGTGGGACTTGTCTTCCCTAAAAAGCAAAAGACACTACGTGCGGACTGCGCGAAAGTTACGCCCAGTAGATATCAATCCTTGCGGGTTGAGACTGGGAACCATGCCTATGGGGTAGCTGGTGTTCAGTTGAGTCTATTTGATCTCGCTCAATATCAGTCGCCCGACAGTCGGATATCTAAGAGATACGGCAGAAACTCTTAGAGAATCTCAGTGTCTTTAGAC
>Ga0116229_10004686_pt1 | contig 22421 bp, 14 predicted proteins | sample S1TSphgellanicum_3_FD_87313 | JGI IMG/M metagenome (GOLD analysis project Ga0116229, IMG submission 87313) | Host-associated microbial communities from peat moss isolated from Minnesota, USA - S1T2_Fc - Sphagnum magellanicum MG | ecosystem: Host-associated > Plants > Peat moss > Unclassified...
CAACTACCACCTTGTCATTATGGTTTCAAATTTCAAAGGGAGTTGACAGCAGCCCACGGCATTCAAAGATGTCCACTATGTCACTAGCCTCATAAAGTAGCCAAAGAACCAACATGTCAAGAACCAGATGGTCGGTTGCCCACAGGAAGATGGCAGTGGTCCTTTCAGAGTATGGTTTCAACTACCACCTTGTCATTATGGTTTCAAATTTCAAAGGGAGTTGACACCAGTTTAGGCCATTCAAAGATGTTCATTATGTCACTGACTCACTAGCCTCATAGAATAGCCAAACAACCAACATGTCAAGAACCAGATGGTGGGATGGCAGTTGTTCTTTGAGGGTGACATGCGAGAGAGTTGTATGTGTAGGGTAAAGCCCCGCGGTGGGGGGATTCTCAAAATAAGGGACCTAGGATGAGGCGATAGTTGAGTCAGGCCCCACATTTTGGGAATGTCCCCCACCCATGGGATATTTTAAAGCAAGATACAAAATTTATCATGAACCAAACATACACGAGGCTTATGAATGGGACGGTTCTTATGCCTCCTCCTCAACAGTGACAGGGTGCTGACATCTATAAGTAGGCATAATTTCACTTCCACCCTTGAGGAGAATGCATAATTTCCCTCACAATTTGTAGGAGAGAAATTCATGGATATAAGGTGCCCTTCACATACATTACAAATTTTCTCCAAGTGCTTTAAGGAGCCTGTGGAGAAGACTCGGATACAAAAGCAAGGGGGTGAACTTTCTTGGAAGCTCAAAGCCAGACAAGCCGCAAATGTTGTCTAAAAGGCAGCTTGGATGCAAAAGCAAGGAAAGCAATGGGGGAACTTTCTTGGAAGCTCAAAGCGAGACAAGCTGCAAATGTTGTCTAAAGGCTTACACCCATAGTTGAATAGTCCATAGTTGGCTCTTCCACATAAGTCATATGATTAATCCACACCTATTTTCAAAGAGGTGGGTGTGGCATGCAGTCCAAGATTAGACCATAAAGTTACATGGTCCAATTCCAAACATGCAAGACTACAATGTCAACTTTTTTATCCATTCACATTTCCAAAAGGTTCCAATTTGTATATATTTACAATTTAGTTTATTCTGACATAAGGACATTTTTATGGATGATTGTCACTTGAACAACATCACAAAATTGATGATATTTTTAAAAAAACATTGTATAGCAGCTTGCAGTGCTTACACTAATTATATTATTTTCAACAAAACATGTTGTCAAGGAAAAATTCAAATATTTTAAGATATCCCATTTTTACCATTGAAGCTTTAAAATAGAATAATTATTCACCACTAAAATGTCGAACTTGCCATTCTACTAAGATATAACCCCAAGATACCTAATGCCCACAAGTTTCATTCAATAAAAAGACATCAAACTAAGTGCCTTGTTTTCATCTCACCTTGTTTTGTTAATAGAATGCCAAACTCAACCAAAATTAGTAAATAATTAGTTAAGATTTCATAGTGTATTTTAAATTTGATTATACAATTGTAGATGTTAGAGTTGCCTAGTGAAATTTCAGTGTATTTGGATGGCATTTTTTATTTGAATACTCCTCTTAAAAAAGAAGAAGGATTTTGCATCTCATCATCTTTAAGAGAGAGGATTTTAATGAAAAGGATTTTATGCTTATAATTTAAAAGTAGGAATATGTTATAGACACCACCATCACCCATCACTTGCATCATCCCTTGCACCAACATAGTCGCCTACATTAACATTTGCATCATCATTAACTTTTAGTTAACTCCCAATTCATTTTTAATTAACTTTCAATTAACTCCCAATTCACTTTTGATTAATTCTTAGTTAATTTCTAGTTAACTCTTAGTTAACTTTCAATTAAGTCTTAAATAAGTCATAGTTAATTCTTAATTAAGTTTTAGTTAAGTTTTAATTAAATTCAAATTAATTTTCAATTAACTTTTAGTTAACCCTTAGTTAAGTTTTAGTTGACTATTAATTAGAAAGATTCTTTGGTTGATGCACACATAGAAGCTTGAATGCTTTCTTGAATTAAGTCTTTAATGGAATATAAATAAAGGTAAGACCTCCCATTACTTTTAGTCTTTTCAACACCAATTTTGGGTATGTTTTCTTGTCATATCTTTTGTTTTCATACGTTATTAGAATAAAGTCATGTTTGAATCATCTTTTGGCATATATTGTGTTGTCGTTTTACATATTTGTGTTTTTAGTTTTGGATTAGACTTAAGGTTACATTTTTTATGATTTTTTTCTTGCTTTATCCTTGATTTAGTTTCTATTTCTATAGTGTTTCGTGCCCATGACAAAATAAAATCTTTCCACTCCTAAGGATTAGATGTAAGAATCGAATCCCCTCTTACACTTAATGATCTAGGTTTGTTTAGGTTTGTGGTAACTTTGGTGGAGTATTTTATGATGGGTAAAGCCTATAAGTGCGAGACACTATCATAGGCCTTTTGTATGGTAAAATCTAATGTTTTTCAGTTCTTAATTTTAAAAGGAATTTTAAGTCTTGTCCAAATTTGATGAAATCTTTAATTTAATCTTGAGAATAGTTCTTTGAATTTTCAAAAAAATATCCTTGTCTTTTTTTAACAAAATTGAAGCCCAATTCAAATTTAAATCAAATTCAATTTCATCTCCATCATATAATTAAACATAATTTTTTTGGTTAATATTAGGGCCACCTTAGATGATGGTCCAAGATACCGTAAGGTCCAATGAAATAGAACAATCCTATTGGTTGAGAACCATAAATTGGACCCATGGCCTTTAGGTGAGGGTCCAAAACTGAAAAGTGGCAAATTGAGTTTAAAATTACATGGCACCAATTTGAGGAAAAATCAATTGGTTTAGACAAAAAAAATAAAAATCAAAGTGCTCATAATTTGGAAAACCAAGATGCAAGTTAAGGTCCAAGGCAGGGCCCAACTCAAAGATTCAATTTATTTCAAAAGAGTCCAAATTGGTTTTTAGGAATTTGAATTTTAGATTGAAGTGAACCTTAATTTGTTCAATAACTCCACATAGTCCAAAATGGAGATTGTGTAATATTAATTATGCACAACAATTTAAAGCTAACTAAGGTGGATAAGCCTGCGAGCAAACATTTAAAAAGTCTTTTCAAATCAAATCCTCACACATTGTTCCTTTGCTTCTAAACCTCAAAAAACATTTGTAGCCCTTCACCTAGTGTTTCCAATGCCACAAAATTGGAGGTTCGACACTTAATGATGGGTGAATTAAAACAAATTAGGATTTCAAGTTTAAAACCTTGGGTCATTGCATCTTTGTCTCTAAAATACATAGAAGTTTTGTTAAGCTTTAGTCGATGCACCTATCAAATTTTTAATCATTCAAAACAAACTAAAATTGAGGAAGATATGGGGCTAGAACCAAAAAGAGCTCAAGAGTTATTTTTTTCAAAGCATTTAAGCAAACTATCACTCATCCTCTTCCTGCATTTTCTTAGTTGTTCCTTTACTTTTGCAACTAAAAGAACATTTGATGCCCAGAACATTTGTAGCCCTACAGTTTGCATGTCTAATGACACAAAAATCACTCAATTTGATTAAAGAATGAAGAAAATATTGAAAAGTATTCAATGGGTGATTTTTTCCTATTTGTTTAAAAAGTAGATCATCTTTTTATTTTATCATTTTAAGAATTGTACTTATCTACCAAAAGAACCTAAACCTATTTTAAAGGTAATATGCATGCTTTAAGTCCTAAATTGATTTTTCAAAAAGCTTGGTTGTCTAGTCCCATTTTACTGTTAGTTTCAAGAAAATTCTAAACCTTTAGTTTGGATAAACTAAAACTTAACCTAAAACTACCTAAAATCAAGAACATGCCAACACTGGTTCAAATCCTAAGGTGGAAACTTTTACCCTAGATGATAAGCTCCTAGCTAGCCTAGCTTTACACCTTTCCAATTTTGGATGCTACATTTTTTTTTGTGCATTTATTTGGGAATTGATTATCTTGTTGTATTCATCATTTTTTCTTTACAACCAATTCCATATGGAAAAACAAGGACAATCTATAAAGAAATCTCCCTAGGTCTTTATCCTTCACATGTTCTTAACTGGCTTTGGTGTTTAATTAAGTTTTTTTAATAATGTTATTTTCCTAAATGGGACATGTGGTATGGTTTGATGGTTCCACATTAATTCAGTTCTAGTTTTAGTCTTTAAATAATGGAATTTAGAATCCAATTTCGAATCTAGTTCTGGTTTCAGCTTAAAAAAATCAGACTTAGTTCCAATCTGGTTATGGGGAACCCAAACCAAAACTAGTGATTACCTATCAATTATCCTCCAATTAGTCCCCCAATTCTTTTTTTTTTTTCAAAAATCCCAGATCTAGTTCTGGTTCTGTTTTTTTAAAAACTAGGATCTCGGTTCTAATTTAGTTTTGGTTTTTAAAAGAATTGAGAGCCCAACTTTGTTTCCAACCCTGGTTTCAAAAACCAAACCTAAATCTGGTTTGGTTTAATTAGTCGCAACCATCACAGGGTTCGAACTTGCCAAACTATGTGCCGAACATTGGTAGGTACCTTAGAACCTCCTTCCTTCCACATTTTATGGGATATTTTCCATCCAATGGAAAAGACTGAAGAATATATGTAAATATTATATGGATATTATTATACATTAATTATGCACATATTGTAAGTAATTAAAATAACAGTGCACACCAATGTTTTTTTTTGGGGGCGAATTTTTGCATGTTGGCAAGAAAAGAAAAGCCATGGTGAAAACCCTTACTGATTTCTAGCTTCGGCTAAAATTGCAAAAAATTGAAGGTGTGGGGTGGGCCACTAACCATCCAATAGATCTATGATCTTCTCACTACACCACCTCCACCGATTGCTCCAAACCCCTGGATGCCACTTCCTTTCTAGCCTATCACTATCCTTGGCCTTTCCATATTTCAACTTTTGGTTTTTAAAATTTGGGCACGTTTAAATGATATTGTTTGTAATTCTACTTTGCACATTTTTTAGTTTTCTATGTTTCTAACATCCAATTTTGTTGCTACCATGTTTCAATCTATAGTCTTGAGTCAACATGTTTCCTACTTTGTCTATTTGTTCAATGGTTCTTTTTTTAAAAAACCTTGTTTTTGTCCATTTGAATTAGTTTGTCCGTCCATGTTCCTATGGTGATGTCTAAGCTTCTAGAAAAATCAATTATGTTGATTCACTTGGGTCATCCCTTCATCTTCCTATGGTAACATCCAAGTTTTTATGAAAATCAATTATGTGGACAATCATGTTATAGACTATACTTTTATTTCTTTCAAGGGTAAGTGTAGTTCATGTCTTCAAACATAGGGACCAATTATGTTATGGCCTTCATATTTTTTATGGAGTTCTAATCATGTTAAGTTATATTGATATTTTTTGGCAAGAGGACATGTTTGAGCAAATGCAAAAGGTTCAACAAGACAAAAGCGTTTAAAACATCGTTGATGTATTGAAATAAGCTTGACCAATGTGAAATGCTTATACAATTACCTTTTTTCACATTTTTCAATTCATGTTTTAATTCCAACATTTCCAATGTGTATGATTAAGTTCTAATCATGTTTGGGTTGTTGTGTTTCTATAAGGATTCTCAAGAGTTTTAGTTCATGTTTCGATCCTTAAATGTCATTTTTGGCATTTACATTTTTAACAAAATTTTAGTTATTATGTTTTTACACATTTTCCATGTTTTTAGCCATGTCTAGTTCAATGTTTAGTGTAATGTCACTATTTTGATGTTCAGTCATGTTTTTAATTCATGTATATTTTTGGTCATGTTTCAAATTTGATGTTTTTACAATGAAATCGCAAATGTGAAATCATGTGTGAAAGTCCTTTCAATTGAATTAACTATGTCAAAATTTACCCATCAATTCCATAATGTGAAAACATGTGATATTGCTTCTAATTATTTGTGCAATAAAGATGAAAAGAAAACACTAATCACCGAAAACAAAATTGCCTCTAAGGAATGTCATAGCTTGTTGTTTCTTCACACGTGCAATAACAACTTTTATTTTTGTAATCAAAATTACACCAACTTGTGTGTACCCAATATTTTTCTTAATACCATGGTGAACCTTGTTGGAATATAAACCTAAAATATTATCGTGGTTTGGTTTGAAAACCAACCTATAATCTACAAACATGAATTCCACTCCACCATGTCCTTTGAATGTAGTTCCTAAACACATAATGATGCAAAAACCAATCATATTCTTGGGTCAAAACATGGTTGGGGTATAAAAAAAGACTCTCATTTTATATCCAATGGACCCCTTCATTTGAACATGTTGTAACTTAATGACACATTCATGTTGAAAGTTTGATTTTCTTCATGGATAGATACATTATTAAAATATTATTTTATGCATAGCCTGTCAAATTTGAACAAATTTTAAGATTCTTACCAACTCCTTGAAAAAAATCTAGAACTTTGTTTCTTGAAAAGAAAAGGTTCAAAGACTCATAAATAATGTCTAAACAAATTTTTTTGGCCTAAAAATTCTTACCACAAACACCTTGGGTACTAATGTACATAAAATGCATGAATGTGACAAAAACCAAATGCCATATTGCAACATAAAATGTTTCAAAAAGTGAAATTTTTAGGAATTTTAGGTCATTAATAAAATGTGGCCCACATTGGATAAATTTTATTATTCTTACTTTCATAAATGAAAAAAATAGATATTTTAGAAGCCTATATAAAATTTTGAACAAAATTATTTCATTTGACATGAAAAAGAAAGGGGAAATTTAAGACAAGTCATCAAAAAAGTGAAGAAAAAGGTGAATTTGAAAATCCTATGAGTGAGTTCTTATGTTTCAAAGGGGATACACCAATCATGTTTGGACGCTCTTGTGAATCAAATATTGAAATGAATTTAAACATGAAAGGGGAAGATAATTCAAACCTTACTTTCATGGAACCATATAAGGCAATAAAATCTTGAGTCATTTTTGTACAAATGTGAAAGGTTCAAAAATCCCTTAATGATTCCTATTGTCATGACATGGTGTTTTTTTATTTTACCCAAATTTTCACTTCAAATATCAAAATATTTTACTTTTGCAATGCAATTAAAAAATAGTGGTAAAATGAATGTGTAATTCATTTGTCAAATTGGTAACATCGATTTTCAATTTCATAATTATTGCTTCTAAATATATCAAGCCCATCAAAATTGGCCTTGTATTTTATTTCCCTCAAATTGGATGTGCACGTATACCTAAAACAAATCATACTCAAACTAGGACATTGACAATTAATTTTGAAGAATCAAACTTCATTTACAACATTTGATTTTAATTTATTCAATACCTTATGTACTCATTGTCCCATCTCTAACCAAACATAGCCATGGAACTCAATTTCTTGGATTTTGACCTTTTTACATAACCTCCATTTCAAAACAATCACAATGTTTTAACACCACAACATGTAGCCTATTGTTTGAATATTCTTCTATGCTAAATGATTACCACAATAAATTCATCATCCATGACAACACTACACCAATATGTGTTTTAGTTCACTTTGTATTTCATTAAATTTTGAATGAACTTGGACAAAATTTAACATGGAAAAAATGACCAACCCCATAATAACATAAATTAGTTGTTACTAATAAATGAATTCAGTACTAACTAATTGAACTCATTAATAGGTAATTAAATTCACTAATAATTAATTCACCAAACTAACCTCCTAGTTCATAACTAAATTAAGTTATGCATAGGTTCTTAGCCTATGTTAGAAGGTTAGGCACCTAAAAACCTAGGCTAACTTATGCCACTTAGACCACCAAGGTGTAGGTGTGAAAGTTTGAACTTTTCACCTTCCTTCACCTCCATGTTTATAGAACAAGTCATTAACCATATGACCACTAATTAAATAAATCAAATGATTTGTCGCCACTTATTATATTTATGCACTTTCATTTTCCTAACTTATGTGTAACTTATCATAAACTACTAACAAAGGTAATGGAAAATATGAAACCAAGTCTTTTTTTTAATTTCCATGTTCATGTCCTACACTAAAACAATAATTCCATAGCAACTCTAATTAGATCAATAAAATTAAGGTGTTAATTTTTTCCCAACAAATTTTCTCATTTCTAACCGAAAAAAATGGGATATTTTTGGGAAATGAAAACATGTGTTTTGTGAGGTAAATCTGACTATTTACAATTTTTTCTATAAGAAACTGCCAAAATTTTATACCAAAAAAATTGTTAAAAAACCATGGTTACTAGATAAACCAAAAACAAAATTGTAAAAAGAGCCTTGAGGTACCATCAACCTAGACCCATAAACTAGTATGCTATGTGTAGAATGGACAATAACCAAAGCCATTATCACTAAGAACATATTGTTTTTCTACATGTTAATTAAGGGTGTTCTTAGGGTCTAGTCTTGTCAAAATACCCCCCCCCCTAATATGAACAAAGAAAGTGTCATCTCCTTCCCCCCTCCTTCAGCTTTTCCCCCTCTTTATAGTCCCTCTAAACTATGGTCAAAGCAACCTTGTCTATTAGTGTGAGGAGATTACAAGGTTGAAATAACATTCAAAATGGTTAGGGTTTGTGCAACCTAAGTGACAACTCTTAGTAAAATGAGAGGACTAGGTGTTAAAATCTCCTTTACATTTGAACTTTTTTTTGCATGCAACATGTAAGCACTACTTCCTTCAAGCAACTTTTCAAACCAATTAAAAGTATTGATTTGAACAATCTCATCAATGAAATTCTTTTTCTTTGCACCTAGACACAAACCTATGAGGTTATTACAACATTTAATTACCTCTTTGCTCAAGTTAACTCCTCAAACCAACTCGAGACTCCCATTGAAATAATTTGATTGGTCACATAGGCTTTTCTTTACCCCTAGGCACAAGCCTATTTCACAAACCCTATATAGTATTACATTAATACTATAACCCTTGTCAATATACAAACAAGGTTAAACATATGTTTAATGTTAACCCAAAGGGCCCACACCTTTAATACACATGTTTTTAACCATACCAATTTACCAACCCTTCCCAAAATTGGGTTGACATGTGCATGAATTGGCCTATGGGTGGTAACTTTTTGGGCATGTTTGGTTAAGGTTCTCATAAGTTTTAGCTTATATTTCATAATTTTAATCCTCTATTTTTTGGTGTTTTGGCTTAATATTGAAATCTATTTTAGCATGTTGGCCTATGGTTGGAACACATTTTTAACAAATTAATGTCATTGAGAAAACATGATGCAAAGTTTGTCATGAACTTAAAACATGCCTAAAATATGAGTGGAAGGGTGTTTGTGAGCTTTCAAAGAAAACATATAAAGAAATAAGTGTTGGAGAAAGGAAAAGAGGGAGATGTTCATAAAAGAATCAAATTGGGCATTTATATTCCCTCTTCATTAATGATTCATCATGGTGCCTTTTGTAAGGGACACCCAAACACACAAACTAACCATGTTGCCTATTAGACTTTGGTTTTTTTTTAAATCCACACACTTTTGCCAAAACAAATTACAATCAATAATTGAGAATGCGTGCAATATGCACTCAAGACGCCCAATTATTTTGGTTTTAGTTGTGGAGGGGGGGAGGGCGGGCAGGGTGGCATGGGCTTTGCAATTTTTAATTTTCCCCTTTGTTCCCAAATCATTCCCACTATGTTCCCATAAAGTTTTGAATATATGTTCCCCAACACATGCCCAACCTCATTTTTTAACTAATGCATTGGCGAATGCTATGCTCCTCTCACTTACATAGGTGGGCCAAAGGGGAGGAACTCCATTCTTCAAGTAACTATAAACTTTTCAAGTTGCCCACATAATAGCATATTGGTTCGTTGTAGCAAAAGATGAAAAAGAAAATTAAAGAAAGACCCCAAAAATGGAACCATGCAAGCACCCATATACTTACATCAAACCATAATATCAACCACACCTAAGTACCCTCTTTCAACAAATGGTGACAACACGCAAGAGGAAAAACAAATTGTTCTAGGGACAACCTGTTTTTTTACTGGTGAAATTTCGCCATAAACTGACATTAAAAATTAGAAATTCAAATATGAATGTGGCAAAATTGACCCTCATATTGGGATCATAGTAAAACCCCCCCAAAACTTGTTTAAATGGCCAATTAGGCTCCAAAAATTATAGATTTGGACTCAGGGACCCTGATTTTGATTATGGAGATGATATTTATAAATAATTAGAATATTTGTAAGTAATTTAAATGGGTTTTGTGGTTTTTACCATGACTCCAATGTGGGATCAATTTGCCTTGGCAGCTCCTTGAAGAGAAGGCAAAACTTTCCCATTGTCATTGGCCACAAACTTAAATCTTGGTCTTATCTTACAAAATTACACAATTTGTTACATTTGTATGCAGCAAGGATTTTTTGTTTGGAGCCAAAGTGGCTATCTATCATCCATACGAATATGTCAAAAAAAGTGGTGATTAGTCCTAAGAAGATATAGCCAAATCTAGTTATAATCCATATATGAAATACATTTTTTAATCGTCTTTCTATATTTTTGGCTACACACTGAAAACCAACTATAGAAATTTGGCAATTTTTAACATTTATTTCTCGGTTCTAGTAATTGAAAACCTCCAAAATCACTTTAATTGGGAATGTGGAAGAACTTGGCTGAGTCTTTTAGAATTTAATCTTTTAAAATGCCTCAATCCTATGCCTATGAAACATAAATTGATGTAGCTTTTCTTTTCTTTTCTTTTTTGACAAAATTTTGGAAAAAATGAGATGAAAATTAAAATCCCAAATACAAGAGTTGATTTTGGGGTTTTTCAATTGCCAAAAGTGAAAATATATATGTGATGATGATTAAAATTTATACTTCATATTTGGTATACAACTGGATTTTTTGCCTATTCTTACTAGTGATGATCACCACTTTTATATCATCTTCCTACATATAATAACCACTTCGGATCCAAAATAGACTTCCCCAAAAGCCCTCTAGTTTAATGTATATAATCACAATGACAACCATCCATAGGAAGAGAAAGTTAGTCAAATTTGTAAATGAACCAATTTACCATTTTTTTGGGGTGAACAAATGGATTATTAACACCTCCATTCAAATACAAACTTTAAAAATTGAAATCATCCTTTCATGCAACCAAATATAAAACTTTGATGATTTAAAAAATTTCCTTCCATTGAAAGCTCTAAACATGATTGGGTTGGGTTTTCACATTTTTAAATCATTTTTTTTGCCAATTTTTCTCTTGTGAAAGGGTGCTCTGGTTCTTGAGGAAACTCTATCAAGAAAACCATGTCCTTAAATTTAACAATGCTTGCTTGACAAAACCCCCCTCTATAAAGACTTCAATGGTTGTAATGAATAGTTGGAACTTAATTAGGGGACCATTCTTTAGAATGGAAGGGCATTTTGTCATGATGTCATTATTTCCAAAGGAGAGGTGGCATCTTTACTAGACATGACATGAATTTTTTTAGACCTTGGCCATCAACCAACCCCAACATTAAATGTGCACATAGTTGTTACTGCGGTTAGTACAAAAGTATTGCTACAATTTTTTTTCACCAATCTACCCTTTGCCCAATTTCTTTTCACCTTGTCATTCCTACACCACTAACATGCCCATGTTATGCTTGTTGTGGGCATGTTACAAGTGCTATGGGATATGTAACATGCTACCTAACATATAACATGCGCCTTGGTATTTGTAATGTGGGAGGTTATGGGTGCAAAGGGTGAATGAGGTGAAATAATCTCCAAAGGGCAAAAAGGGAGAAAATTTGAATCTAGCAAAATAGACTAGAGGGAAAAAATTGCACTAGTACTTTTGTACAAACTACAATAATAACTATGTGCACATATAATGTTAGAAATCAACTACCTATTGATGTGAAGTTTGGATAGTGGACTATGGAGCAAGTTAGTACAAATGAGATACATAGGTTGGTTGCAAAATGACTAAACTATAGATTACAAAAAAATTATTGCAAGTAGGTCCATATATTAGAATAGGCCAAAAGTTGATATGGATGCATACATATATGCATATGTTACACCATATGTGAATGATCATAACTATGGTGATGAGATTAACTATGCATGTTCCTCACACACTTCAATGTGGTTCCTAGAAAATTTGATAATGAGTGTGCCTTCCAAATGCTTCTTTCTTTGAATCCCAAACTATTGGTTCCATGTTTGTTTTCAAATCCTTGCTTTATGTCTTCAAATGGCATTAGCCTCTTGCGTTGCAAGGTTCATATATTCTCTAAGCTCTCTCAAATGCCTATATTTAAAGACATATTTGTCCAATGTTCATTCTCATACATATAGAGCAACACCCATATTGTTCCTATGACCACATACATGTGTTGTATAATGTGCCAATAATGAAGAATCCACCAGTAATATGGAACCATAGTGAGGTTGAAAAAAAAAATCATGTAGCCTAAGAAAACAAATTGACCTCCATCTTGACTTTCATTATTTCTTGCCAATGGGGACAAAAAACCAAATTTAACCACATAAATGCACAATTAAGAAATTTATTTTAAAGTTCTAGATGTAATGATAAAATAAGCATTAATTTAAATCTTACCTTCAATGAACCAAGAAATCACTAAAAAACCCATATCATGATCTTTATATATGGACATAAGAGTTGTAATTCCTTGTCAACCCATTATAGAAAAACACGTCCCCCCAAGTCATGCTTAATCTCTTGGCAATTTTTGTGGGAAAAGTCCATCCAAACCATCCATGAACAAAGCCATGGATGAATGCAATGACATGTCAACAATTTTCTTAACCCAATGATTGGCATTTGCTTCCAATTCTATCGTTAAATATTTATCTTTAGATTGTTTTCCTCTGAGATTGTGCATATACCTATCCAAAAACAAAATTAAACTTATAAGTGTCTTAATCATTAACTTAGTTAAATATTTACTAAATATGTAAGGTTATGACCACATGCGTACCAATCATTTAATTGTTATGACAAAACCAATGTCCAAACATTGTTATTTTAGATGTTGGAGAAGTTGTTCTTTTGACAATGCTTCCATATTTCTACAAATGAGCCACATATCCTAAATCCATTGATGTTTTTTCAAATGGAACAAAGTCATGCAAAATAATGGGCCACACAATTTGTCTGTTGTAAATCAATATAAAATCTTGTGTGATTTCATCAAATTTGTTCATGGTTTCAATGATTTCTTTTCTTCAAAGTCTTTTGTTGTTCCATGGCCAAGTCCGATGATTGTTTTCATAGAATATATAATACTATAACTTAAGTTTTAGAAATGTGGTAATATCCACATGCTATTTCATTCCCCTTAGTGCAATGTTTGGTGTAACTTGTTATGCTTAAACAAAAAAAAAAAACATTAAAATCCATGAGTGAAATATTTAACTAAAAAATATTGATACCATGTCAAATCAACTTGATGTTTTTAAAAAACCCATGAAAAGATGTCATAGATGACTTGCCACGCTAAAGGTTATGCTGATGAAGATACATCTTGACCTTTTGGCATAAACAATTTAGGTGCAATTTCTTGTGATGTGAACACATCACATTGAAAAGGTTCAACTTGTAATGAAGTATGACCATTCTTCAACCTTTTTAATTCTTGCATGATGATTTCCATCTATCAACCCTTTGGTTTACTTTGAGCTCTATTCAAAAGCTCGCCAATTTTGTTGCAAAAAGGTACCATAGTGCACCCTCTACTATTGTGTGTGTTTTCACAACATTATGTTGGTCAATACTTGTTCCTCCTTATATGCATACATCACATACATCACAAAAAAAACTCCTAAATGTGATGGATTCCATATAAAACACAATCAAACCCTATAGAAATTAAAGTACAGTAAATTAAAACAACTCCATGTTTACAAAAGAAATTCCATAGCCACATGAAGAGGCATGCAAATTTTTAATTATATATGTATAAACTTCACTACACTTAACAAAAAATGATCTCAAATTCAAAAGCATAAAACATCTGTGAGATACTAAATAAATATCATATTTTTGTGTTTATAGAAAACTCCCATCACCACGTGGAGTGGCAAGTGGAAACTTCCTATAAACATAGATTATACTAGATACAAACTTTTTAAATGATTAAAAAAATGTTTCAATAACACATCATAATATGAATATCATATCCCTACATTTATAGAAATATCCCCATGACTACATGGAACAATAGGTGGAAAAATTTCTACAAATGTAGAAAGTTTAACGAACTTAAGAAAAATTGATTCAAGGATGAAAACATAAAACAAATATGTGATAGTTATAAAAACATTAAAGGTTACAAATGATAAGGAAAAAATACATTCATCCCTAAACTTACAAACATCATATCCCCATATTTATAGTAATTTCCCTATGGCCACATGGAGTGGCAAGTGGAAATTTTCTATACACAAATTACTACACCATGGGACTGGCATTACAATTAAGTAGCAACATAAGGTGGCAACAATGGCAGCATAGTTAAAAGGTGAACATAAAAGAAAATTTTGTAAACCTAAAACACTTCTAGGATCTTGATATGTTTTTATAAAACACAAAAATCCACATACCTAAATTCCAACTACTTATTTTATAAGGAAAATTGAACCACTTTAAAACATGTTTCATAGATGGTAACACAAATCAAGCTAGGGTTCGAAAGGAGAATTATTAGACGTTTAGACCTAATTTAGACGTTACTAAAATGACAAAAGTTACATAGGGATGGTATTAGCACAAGAATAATCTTGTCTTTTTCCACTATCCAAATACACTAGGTTTTTAATGAAATAGGACAAAATTGACTAATATGTAACTTGTATGGTTTTGGTAAAAAAGGACTAGTTGATTAGGACATTTTCAGCAAAATGTTTTAAAATTCTTTTGGATGTCACATGTTGCACTATATAATTTTTAATTTAAAAATTATGAAATGAATATATGAGTTCTCAAATTAACATGTTGAGGAATAATGTGCCACATCATCATATTGAAAAAATCGTTTTTATTTTTTTGGGATCATATAGTCACAAATTGCATTTTGTCATGGCATGACATGAAAGAAATTTAAAGGTTTTTCTTTTATTTTGTCAACAAAGTGGTCTTTTCACCATTCGCCATGATATACATGAATTTGTAAATTACATTTGTATGAGATACGTTAATACACACATCCATCAAGGATTAAACCAAGACCTCTTGGAAGCACACTAAAATCTTAACTACCAAACCATTTCAAGACTTTATTAACAAAAAAGAAAAAGTTTAATTTTATTATGTTTGGCATGAAATTGTTTAGGATATTCAAACTTTAACAATTTCTTTTTCAATTTTTATTCAAATGCTACATATGAAAACATGATTTTGAAACTTATTCAATATGTATTAAAAATAAATTATATATATATGTATATATATATATATATATATTAAAGGGTAAAAAAAAATTAAAATTGCATATCATGAATAAATCTACAAATATCTTTTTGTTAAATTGATCTAATTTTTTTTCAAATTCAATGTCAATTCAAAATACATTCATTAAGTCTTTTACAATTTTATTTTCATTACATAAAATATGTACAATTTTTGTAGAATTGCAAGTTTTTATTTTCCCCAATATGATTAAGTATTATTTATTTATTTATTTTTGCAATGTTGCTAAAATGGTAATCATCCATAAAAAGATTGCCATATTTGGTTATAAACAAATAATGTAATTGGAACTTGTTTAAATCCTTCAATATTATGTTCCTTATTATATTTTATTATAAAAAATTAACAATATATATGTTAAATTTGACCAAAAGAATTTTTTTCAAAAACATCCTTTCTTAATGTTGTCACCCCCTTAAATTGATAGAAATTTATCACAAGAAGGAACATTAATTAAGTAGTCAATATAACCATTTAATGATCAAAACGATATTTTTTTTGCAAGATGAATCATACACTAATACAAATGATTAATTACATAATTTTGAAAGAAAAATGTAACATTTTATTTTATTTTTAACGATGTAAGAATATTATATATATATATATATATATATATAAAGTAAAAGCAATTTGATTTGGTGAAATTTTGGGTTTAAATAGTTGGATTACCTTTCCCTCCCCACCCCCCACAATGAACATATTTTTTTAGTTTCAATTTTTTTTAACTTGGCAATTCTTGTTGGGAAAAAAATGGGGAAAATAGTGCAAATTCAAGGAAAAATGTCAACAACAAAAATAATTATCAAAAAATTTAGAGACAAAACTTTTAAATAAATATTAATGACACAACTAAGTTTTTTTTATGGTGAATTTCCACCATTTTACAATCATAAAAAGGGTCATCAACATCAACAAAAGATTTTTAATATTTTAAAAACATTTACATATTTATAAAAATGATATAATTCTACAATGGGTTATAGGATTTGTAATCAAAATATAAAATATTTTAACAAATTTGTACTTCCATGTACATGGTTTATAGCCAAAACATGGCTAAATTTTCCTATAGATGATTTCATACAAGATTACAAAGTTGAAAAAATCAAAAAATAAATAAAATCATTGATATCAATATTATTATCACCATTTATAATTATTTTTCATTTAATTTTTAAAATTGACCTTTAAATATTTAAGCATAAACCTGTAAGAAAACAAGCTTTAAAATTTTGATAAACCTTGTTTAAAATAATAATTATAATTATAAAAGATTCATAAAATTTCATAATAATAATAATATTTCAAAATTAAAAAATTAATCATTCTTTTAACATGGAATTTTTTTTAATACACCAAGAGAAAAAAGGGAAAAAAATTAAGGATTATTTTTGGGGTTTTTTTTGGTGTGGCATCATGAACATTCATAATAATAAACTTTTCCATGATGCTTAAAATAAACTAGGGGGAAAACATACATTTTAATTTACATAAATGTACAAGAATTTAATATATGAAAAAATTATAATTTAGAGGTCTACATGCATCTTAGACTTTACATGCATGAACATTTTGACCTAATCATTAACCCATTCAAATATAAACGTGAAACTTCTTAAGTTTTTATACATCCATTTCAAAAAATTATGGTGAGTGCAAAATGTAATTCATGGGTAATGGATTTAACAACATTCAAAATGAATGATTCAACTCATGTGCAAATCTACTTGTGAAGGTAGTTTATTTATTTTTGTTTTGTTTGTATTTATGAAATCCATTGAACTAAGATGCTTTAGATCATGTTTGTGGTCTCTTTGAAATAAATTCGAAGAAAAAAGGTGCATCAGTTTAGTTTCATGGTGTTTGGACTTGCGGTGTAGAAATTTTTGAATATTGCATGTTTTTTTCACTAAAAATTAAATTAAATCATAATTGAAAATTTTGGAGGAATTGGAATGTGCCTTTTGTGTTGTTGGAAAGATCTTGATGAACAAGATTTAATGGAATTTACTTGGTAAGATTTGGATATAGAATGTGGAAGATATTGATTTAAAAGTGATTTATGTCATTGAAAATTCAAATAAATTCCAAAAAACTAAGATTTGGAAGGAAAAATCTGTTGAGGACGTGGTAACACTTGGGTCAATGGCACATGCCACAAAAATGTTAATAGTTCAAAAAATGTAAAAAAAATCATTGAACCATTCAAGTATAATTACAAAATATTAAGTTGCATCCGTTTTAAAATATTATAATAAGTGCAAGATGCAATTTATGAGTAATGGTTTTAACATATTAAAAATGAGTGGTTCAATTTTGATAATTGAAAAAATGTGGAAAAAATCGTCAATTCATTCCAATATGAATGTGGGGTTTTTAATTATTACATGTGTTTTAATGAATTATAATAAGTGTAGAATATAATTCCTAAGTAATGGTTTCAACATGTTAAAAGTTGATGGTTGAACTCATGTACCATGTTAATAGTTGAAGAAATGTAAAAAAAATCATTAACCTATCATAATGCATTACGTAAATAAAATAAAAAAATACATCAATTTCCATGTCAACAATTTAATAATTTAAAAAAAAGGTTCAAATTATATTCATAAATGAACAACATAATGAACATAACAATTATGAAAAATATCAACCATTAATTAATGTCACAAATCACTTGCAAACTTAAAATGGCCAAATGTAATTAAAATTAAATATAAATATAAATGTAATCAAATTGGACAATAATTGTAATGTGTGGGGCTAAGAAAAAACAAGATTCCCAACCCTAGTTCCAATTTCCATACTAAGAGCTGCCCTTTTGCCCACTCGACGACTTGATTCAACTTACATATATAATGCCATTATCACCCATTCTTTAAATATATTAGGTTGCATTATAACAATTGTAACAACTTTCCCCACTTCCGCCTTCCGTCGCACGCTACTTTCCTTTTAACCCCTGAGGACTGTGTTATGATGAACCCATCAGGTTATTAAAGGAAGCCACTAGTACTAATGCGCTTCCAAGAGGACCAAATTTAATTGCTTCTACAAGAATGTTAAAAACTAATGGAACTTATAGAGGAGGGAAAACCATGACGTCAATAATTTGGCTTTTCCCTTACTTAGGATGCCTACCTACCTTTTTTGATGGTAAAGTAATGGCTTGTTTCAAGGTTGGAAAGAAAAAATTATGAAAAGGAAAGTTTACAATGTGAAAGAAATATTTCAGTTCATTAAATAGTGCCCTTATATTATTTTTCCTAACAATGTTTCTTAAATAACAAAAGAAAAAAAATTATTATTACCAAGAACTCCTCCTTGGCCCCACCTGTTGCTTCTGATCTTGGTATTGGCGATAGTGTTAAAGTCTGGCCCCCCTTCTCCGCCTCCCTTTATTACATTTGCCCACAACATTAATGGCCAAACCTTTTTTTTAAGTTCCCAACCTCCTTCCCACATGTTCATGCTTCCTCCCCAACCTTATGTTTTTCGCCTTTACCTCACCTCTGAGCACTATTTTCTTTTCACCTTAAGTTTCTTGTCTTTTTTTCACCCTTTCCCTAAACATTGTTGTTGATTTCCTTGATGATGGCATGAGGGTTCCACAGATTGCAACGGATGAAAAATTAACATATAACGAAAAAAAAAATTGAGAGAAAAAACAAAAAAAATGAAAGGGACATGAGATAGCCACCTAGCCTATAAGTGTTTATTAGTAGGCATGACATAAGTACCTTAGGCTTCAACTTCCAAACAATTTTTATTTTTTTTTGTTTTTCTTTTTAAGGCATTTTGTAAAAATATGGCATGTGTCACTATTTAATAAAAAAAACTAGTGGCCTAAAAAACCACCCTTCATTTTATCACATTGTATGCCATGATACCTAGGTTGTTTTGACACATAATATACAAGGATTAATTAATTTTAAAATTTCATTTTAAATTAGTCAAATTTGGTTATTCAAAATATTTTTTTAAATAATTTAAAAATCCTTGTATATAATGGGGTACCTACTTCAAACATGTTTAGAAATGTTATGATTTTTTAGCTGGTTTGAATTCTTTTCAAATTTTACAACAAACAGTTTTGAGTGCAAAATTTGTCAAGGAAATAAATTTTCACATTTGATATAAGAATGGGACCTTGAATCTCGTCCTATCTTTCTACCCTTCTTTTAGTTCCTTTGGTCTTTAGTCCTTACAAATGAAGCCACGGTTGAGTATACACTAGTACCTTGGCCATTTAACCCATGTACGTCAAATAACTAATTAATTTTGAAATATTCATTTCAAAGAACAAAATATTTTTAAAAATTCAATATTTTCCCTCACAATATTTTGTGATTTGGAACAAATATTTTTTTGGAAATTTCAACATTTAAAAAAACATATAATTAATGTTGAATTGGCCAAGGCATTAGGGCACGTTGCATGTAATCATCAATTATCACTAATTTTTGTAATTCGGTTCCATAGGTTTTTGGTCAACAAAGGTTTATGGCTTGGCCATCCACTTTCTAATTCTCCACCCAAAAAAGGTGAAAATTGAAAAGAAAAAAAAACGGTGAAACAATCAATGTTTGATTTATTTTTCTATCATTTTTTTGTTTTATTTTAATTTCCTTTATGCATTTTTTTCATTTCCTTTCTTTTAAAAAATAGAAATGAGGCAATTTTATTAATGGGGAAATGATTAAAGTTTACTAAGTTTTCTTTTTTATCTAATGTATTGGAAAACTTGGGACAAACATGTTTTTTCAGGTTTAAAAAATGCATTTTACAACATAAATCATGATTTTGACCAAAAAAAAAAAATGGAAAAAATAAACATTAATCAAGTAGGTACACAAATTTATCTTGGTTAAAGAAAATAGATTAAAAAAATTACTTTTCATAATTTAGTCTGAAAATACCCGTTTGCAAAAATAATGTAAGAAACAACAAGGATTATTTTGTTCTGTTTCCCCCTTCCCCCAAACCCTTCACAATATAAAGAAAAACATTTGACCATTTTTAATCAAATTTTCAGGTGGGGGTTGTGGGCCAGAAAGAACTAACACCCACTAATGCACCATTAAGGATGGATGTTAATCCTTAAAATGCAACTCTTTATTGAGTTCAAGATCCTTAGCTTAACCATGGTGGTTAATTTGCTATTTTTATTACCTACTAATTGGGTTAATAGTAAAAAATATGCCTTACTTGGTATATATTATCTTTTTACTTTGTAATTATCCCTTTTCTTACCTATTTATCTATGCGTAAGACCTATTTCTTATAGAATGGGTTACCAAGGTGAAACCATATATATTTAATTCAATTGAAGTTCATTAACTACTGAGTCATAAATGGACATCCAATGGATGGTGCAATTGTGAGTGTTGGTTCATTTTGGCTAGGGGTTGTGTAAGCAAATTGTGTACAACACCTGTGTGATCTCAATGACATTGGTTCAATGAACATACATTAATAAAAAATGATCATTTTGCAATTGGTCCCTGCAACAAATTTTTAAATGTAAATGACATTTACAACTAAAATCTTTATAATCATGTTGGACAAGTTGCATGTGACACTAATTACAAACAATAAAAAATTTTGGATGAAAAAAAAATCAATGAAATACTTTCATCTTTTGACTCATCATATACATATCGTTGCTTGTGACTAAATGCAACTAATTTAATGAACAATGAGAACAAATGATGTATAACCATGTTCCCAATTTTTAATAATTTGAATATTTGAATCAAATCTTTGAAATAATGTAAAACATTAAATTTTTATGTTCGAATGAATTTTTATTGTGACACATGATGCAATAAAAATTTACCCCATGGGATATCAATCAAATTTCTCCAAAATAAATTTAAATAAACATTTAGGAATGTAAGTCAAACAAAATAAATAGGTAGAAAAAAGTAGAAAAAACTTGCACCTAAAAATTTTATCCCATATTTCTATCCTCATTTTAATTTTTGTAACGAAAGATGATAATTTTGTAACTAATAACATAAATAATTAAATAATAAGATTACTACAAGATTTTTTATTTTGCAATGTAAAACCACAAAATCTGTATGTATTATCAAGCTCCCTTTTGTGGGTTACACCTTTCTAATAACCACCCAACATGGGTCATATAACCTTGAATGTCATTCACAAAGTATCCAATTGTAAGAGAACTACCCACATACAATGCAACACTTCACAATCTTGCAAAGCACTCAAAGAAATTTCCTTGCATATTTGGAGCGTACCTTATATCCATGAATATCCCTCCTACAAAAGAGGAGGGATCTTACACCTACTCCTTAAGGGTGGGAGAGAAATTATGCTTATCCATAGGTTTAAGATCCCACTGATTCTTAAGTACTAGGTGTAAGAGTCCCACCTCCTATGCCTTGTAATCTTGGTATGTTTAAGTTCGTGACAACATTCACCTCATGCTTTACAATGGGTAAAGCCAACAAGTGGGAGACATTCCCAAAATGTGAGTCCTAACTTGGCTATCACCTTGTCCAAGGCCCCTTTATTTTGGGAAGGCCCCAACCCTACAGCTTTACCCTACACTTCAATGCTTGTCAATACATGTGATACCAACAATTAGCTGCTTACTTCTAATGCTATATTGCAAAAATGACTTCACACACCTTCATTTTCCTTTAAAGAAACATGCACAAGATTTCTTAAAAATCAGAAGTACACTGAGCATAAATACCGATGAATTTCATCATATTGCCAGACTCTGATGTGTTCTTATGAGGACCACGAGAACACTCACAGAGTTAGAACATAAAAAGACTAGTCTTTAGCAGATCAGCAGGTTTGAAGTGATATATATACATGGGCGACAGGTATTCTATTTCTCGACCCTCATGCAC
>Ga0116229_10004687_pt1 | contig 22415 bp, 13 predicted proteins | sample S1TSphgellanicum_3_FD_87313 | JGI IMG/M metagenome (GOLD analysis project Ga0116229, IMG submission 87313) | Host-associated microbial communities from peat moss isolated from Minnesota, USA - S1T2_Fc - Sphagnum magellanicum MG | ecosystem: Host-associated > Plants > Peat moss > Unclassified...
AAAACCATATTATCTTTGTACTAGGACAAAAAAAAAAATCTTATTCACAATTTATGTTATTTGAAATATGTTTTTTTTCCTTCCAAACATATTGTTGAAATGGATTAAATAAAAAAAAATCAAATGTATTTTCAGTCAAATTACTTGATTTTTCTTTTCTTAAAAAACTTATATGTGTGAAAATCTTGAAATATATATACAATGAAATTTAATTTTTTTCATTTGGAGAAAGTTTGAGAAAGATAATAATGATTAAAGAAAATAAATTTCAAGACACCATTGTTGAAATGTTGGAAATTGCAACTTTCAATGGTATTTAGTCATATTACGTAATCATTTTTTCTTTAAAATATTAAAGATGTGTATATCTTGGAATTTTTGATGTTTTTCATTTGGGCAAAGTGTGAAAAAAATAATATCGTTTTTAAAATAAACAATATTCAAAACATCATTGTTGAAACGTATTAAATTGCATGATTCACATGCATTTTCAATAAAATTAAATAGTTATTTTTCCTTTAAAATATGAGTGATGTGTAAATCTTTGGAAAAAAATTTTAATTGATTTTTTTTTTTTCATTTGGACAAAGTATGAGAAAAATATTAATAATTGAAGTTGACTTTTTAGAAAAAAAATTGCAATAAACAACATAATAAATATAAATTTAATCATCACCCTAGTTATATGATGTCAAATGAGGTGATTGGATGGCAAAGCCAATAGGTTATCACCTTCTAATCCAAGGTTCAAACTTTGTTAAGACTTTCATGCGGTCAATGGTGTATGTTGATCATATAATCAACATTATGTTGACTGTATGTACATAAATGATTTTTTAAATATAAAAAATAAAAAAATCGAATTAATATTAAATAAATCATTAAATGATTCAAAAATAATAATTTAAATAATAAATGTCATGTTGCATTTTCTAATTTGATTAATTCCAAGTGAATTCACTTGTTCATACCAACCCATCGCCAATCACCAAAAAATGTGGTGAATTCACTAGATTTTTAATTTAATGAATTATTGATGATATCATCTAAATGATTAATGAAACTCCTAATGAACTAGGGATGCAACTTTATTAGTGCACATTGAAATAGAAAGTTGGATGTTAACTTTCTTTTTTTTATTCTTGTACTTCCTTTTCCAAGATAATTTTGGGTTTTCTATTGTAATTGTTCTATTGCAAGCGATGCATGAGGCCCATAAGACCCATGACCAATTGCACCATCCAATTTTCAGTTTGTTTTGGGTTTTGTTGGATAAACCCCAATTTAGTTTGCAAATGAGTGGCTAGTCAAGTTTAAAGCTTTTGAGTAATCTTGGAGGAAAAGATTGTTGCCCATGACTGCCTATTTATCTACTTGCTCATGAGGATTTACTTACTTAACTATTGTCACTTATTTATTTACTTGCTCACAATTACCAACCTACCTTGCAATACTTTCATTCATATACATATTGCATTTTCTAAGTTTGTCTATATGCACTTCCAAGCTACATTCCACCTCCTCCATCACCTAACTTCACTTCCAAAGGAACACATGCACCTTTATTGCATTTTCAGGTATGTTTAGCTTGAAGTTCATCGTCACTTTTTTTGGGTGTTTTTTCAAGCCTTTGTGCAAAACTTTAGAACAACCTAAAGCTTCCTCTTTGGCTTGCCCTTGTGTAAGTCATATGAGTTTCAAAGTACATTTAAAATTACCTAGTAGGCACCCCTTCATTGTAGGTTCCATTAAAGGTAAGCTTGTGGTGACCTTTTTGTGTTTTTTAATTTGAAAAATCATTGTTTTGTGTTTGTTTTCTTTGTTGCAAGTGTGGTGCCAACTCCTTGAAGCTTATCATCATCATCATTTTTATTTTTTTTTATTTTTTTTATTTTTTATTTTTTTAATGTTTCATGAGTGGCATCAAGTTTCAAGCTTGATGTCATGTGTTTTGTTTTTGTTTTATGTTTTTTTGTGAGACAAGGGCAATGTAATGCTTTAAGCTAGTTGACATTTTATCTAGTTTTTGTTTTATTTTTGTTGTCGTACAATGGTGACAATGAGCTCCAAGGTCATTATTGTTGTAATTCTTTTTTTTAAATTTGCTACAAGCGCCATGACAACACATTGTGAATTCAACATGATCAATGTTTTTTATTTGGTTGTGCTACAAGGGTGACAATGAGTTTCAAGCTTGTTATCGTTTAGGTTTTTTTTTAGTTTAGTTTATTTCTTTGCTTAAAAACATGGTTGTAATGCTCTAAACTAATCATTATATCATATTTTGTTTATAATGTGTTACAAATGTGACGGCAAGTTTTAAGCTTGACATTGTTATATTTTTCATTTTTGGTTGTTTTTTTGTTGCATACAACATCAACAAGCTCTAAGCTCATCATCATCAATATTCCCAAGTGAAAAGCACTTTGGGAGTTGTAGTTTTATAAGAGTCCTAAATTTTTAAAACAAAAGTTCAAATGGCATATGATGTCCAAATTAGACCCTCAATATGCCATTGGAAATGTTGTGAAAAATAATTATCAAAAAAGGGTTCACATTTTTCATTTGGAGTTATGAAATAAAAGTTATGGCAAAAAAAATAGTCATGAGTCAATTTGGCAATTTAACTCCCAACCACTAAAGATTAAAAAATTTAATCAAATCACCTTTTAAATGAACGTGATATGAAATTGGAAAGTCTTTTCAAAGGCTACAACTTTCCTTTGAAAGATTTTCAATTAAAACTTATATTTAAGGATCATGAACCCATGAAGTCATGAGATTCATAACTTGCCAAAATCAAGAATTTTCTAGTCCACCTTTTGGGAGTTTAAAATTCTTGGATATTCTTACCATTTTGATGCACCTCCTATAGGAGAAAAAAATTGACAATTCCTTTCCAAGTCTAAGTTGAGGTGTGTTTTATGAAAATTTTGGTTCACCCATGGTTCATATAGTCACCATTTAAATTCCAACTTTGACTAATTATATATATTTTTTGCATTCTAAAGTGAACATGGGAATTAGCATTATTTTCACCCCACATGCTATAATTTAAATAAATTCCATGGATTTGAAAATGGAAACATAAATAAATCTAGGACCCAACTAGCAAATATTTTCCTTTGTGTGTATCACTAGTAAGGGTCAATAGGGTCCAAATTTTGTAAGGTGTACCAAAATCTTGTCACAATGTCACAATGTTCAATTTTTTTAACCTAGTCATTTTTACCATGTAATGACACATTTATGAAATATTATGATGGAATCTAAAATTGTAGTGGTTTAAAATATTGTAATTATGAAATATTTGACACTTTTTGATTCATTATTTTTTATGGGGATCAAAATATAAAATAAAAAATGACTACATTACAGACTCGGTCCTTTTCATCTTGGGTGGCACACCTTAAAGGATTTTGACCCCCCAAAAAAAATAAAAATCATCCACCAATGGAGTCTATTATCACCCAACAATAATATATTTTTTATTTTAAAATAAAAATTCAATAGACTATTTATTGGTGTGGCATATATTTTGGGTTTAAGGAGGACATGCAAAAAACAAGATTTTTTTAATGGCTTTAAGCAATGACTATCAAGTTGAAACTTGTTTAAGGTGCCATAGTTGTTAACAATTTAATATTCCAAATACATGAAAAAAAAGGATTATGATGTTATACATTTTTAAAAAAAAAATTCAAGTAGACCAATTTGTTAACCTTGGGCTATTGAGGATGTTGATGTTCACCTAATTTTAGACAAACAATTGTTTCCTAAGTTTGATGTTATCCTTTTTGGGACTTGGAATGGGGTTCCATTATTTCCTACACAGGAAATTTTGGAAATTGATGTGTTGCATAATAGGGAAAAGTGTAGATCCATATTTATGTGTGTTGCATATTAGCCTTCTTCAATAATGAAGATCATTTTGTTATGATTATAAGGGGTATACATGATTAATTAATGTGCATTCAACTCTAGTCAATCACTAACTTAAATAGAACATTGGACATGATTCCAATCATATTTTAATCAAATTGACTTCTATGCCTTGCATTTCTATAAGTTGGGAAAAATGAACATGAATCTCATCTAGAAATTTTTCATTGTGGTGTAATCATGATCCCCCACCAATTCAATTTTAAATTCACAAGAAATTCAACTTGTTGAAGAGTCAAAATGGAATTGTTTAGTTTTTTAAACATGTAACTCAAACTAATTTTAAAACTCCAAAATTCTATCCTCCATCAAGCCTCTTTGTCTAAGTCCTTTTCGATTCCAATGAATTTTTTTCTTCCCTCACAAAACACTTAAAAACTCCACTAACAAAGGGAAAAAGTTGGGTTGTTGAGTTTTTCGGGTGGTAGTTACTCACTTTGAATCATAAACCACATGGGCTAGAGTGAACCAACACCCATTAACAAGCCATCACTAAATGGCGATTTATGAGTCAATTGAAATGAATTTCAACAATTGAATCAACATTTGATTTCACCTTGGTTACCCATTATCCCATTACAATTCATCCATGCATTCCAAAATTGTTCATACATCCATTGAATCTCATTTGTGAATTTTCAATGGATGAATATTACATGAACTTTCCATTCACAAGTTTTTGTGGATCTAATTTCAAGGATGAATGATGAATTTCCATGGATGATGAAATTCACTTGATGAAATAAAGTCTAGATCCATGAAATATCATTAAAAGTTTTATGTCATCAATGAAATATAATTCATTCACAATTTGATTTCATCCTTTATTATTCATCCAATTTCCATGGATGATGAAATTTACTTGACAAAATAAACTTTAGATCCATGAAATGTCATTCAAATTTTTTGTCATTGATGAAATATAACTCATTCACAATTTGATTTCATCTAATAATATTCATCCAAATTCCATGGATGATGAAATTCATTTGATGAAATAAAGTTCAAATCCATGAAATGTCAATAAAAGTTTTTTCATTGATGAAAAAAACTCATTCACAATTTGATTTCATCTGTTAATATTCATCCAAATTCCATGACTAAAAAATTGTGAATTATGATTTGGGAATTTTTATTAGTCCAATGATAAAACTTTAATGGATGAAATTCAAGAAGAAATAAAATTGAATATGAGATATTGTCCAAAAATTTATTTCATTCATGAAAGTTCATGTGGGTTGTCATGTTAAGATCACCAATTAATTGGTCTTTTTAAACATGAAGCAAAGGTACCTTTATTGTAATTTTTTTTTCACACAACCTTGTTCTTTTTATTTTCAAATTGCAAGTAAATAAGAATTTGAAACAATGACTAAAATGTTGATATACAAAATGATTATGGTAATATTAAGGCCATTGCCTAACGGTGACCAAACATGATTGCCATTGTTTGATGTAGGTTGAAATCGACATCATTGTTCAATGGTAATCAAAAGTAACATCCACCATTAGAATAACAACTGAAAGTGATCTTCACCATTCAATGGCACCAAAAAAGTAGCCATTATTGAATGGTGATAAAAGTTGTTGAAATTTTATCTCCAAAATCATGATGACCAATTTCGGTAAGTTGTCATAAAAATTGACATAAATATTTTTCATCAATGATTTGTGATAAATTTAATGAATGATATTTCATGGATGGTACACAATTTTGGATGAAATTTATATCATGATATATATATATATATAATCCTACATGTGGGGAGGCCATTATTTCTATTTTATGAAACACTTAAGATTTTTTTTAAAGTATTTTTTAGTATGCTATGAGATAATGGTATATTTAAAGTATATTTTCATAATGAATTATAGGCACCCTATTTAAATTAAACTAAATTATAAGTTATATTATTTAATTTCAAACATGTGTGGCCAACATATAAGGTGCCCATGATCCTACCACTATGGATGTATTGATTTAAACATGACACAATTCTTTTATTAAAACTACCATTGTAATGCTAAGTAGGTGGAACATAATGGAAAATAGGTAGAATATATGTGTAATCAAGACCAATTATTTATTTTGTTAAAAAAATTTGGTGTTGCTATTGATCATAGGAGGCCCCAAAAGAATAACAAAGTCTTGTGGTTAGAGTTATTTAAACAAGAGGTAATGCTTTGATTAAAAAAAGAAAAAAATTGCAATGGTTATAGTTGAAACACTTATCAAAAAGTAGGATGACTATTTTTTTATATTCATCCTTTTTTAAAAGTTATATTTAAGAATTTCTATTTGCAATGACATTGCCATCCATTAGTAGGCAAACTGAATTTGGGTTATAGTTTTTTTTGTTGATTTTTAAAATAAAATATTGTCGGCTACTTTAAGAGGTTCCATAATCCTCCTTTTAAAAACTTGTATCTACTTGGGTTTCATGTTAAACTTTGCACTACCAATGATGATGATTTATTCTCCATTCAACACAAATCAATTCGATCAATTTTAACTGGAACTAAAACAAAATTCAATTGGACTAATCATTTTAGTTAGAATTAAACTTGTTATAACAACTATAGAATGAATAAAACATTTTTAGGTGCACTTTTAAGCTTACTTTAATTATAAATTTATGATGAAGGTCATGATGTGGTGGGGTGATGATTCTTGTAAGGCCAAGCTAGGCATTAGTGAATGCAATTCACCACCTCCCACAAGCAATAGTATAGGATCACAATATTTAATAATAGTTTAGAGATATGCTAATCTTTCCATGTGCCCAATAAATATTTTTTTATAAAAAAATAACTATATATTTTTTATAAAGATGAAACAATTGAGGTTCAAATCTAGGAGCATCATTCCATACACTTTGCAAAACAAATTTGTTACATACATCAAGTTGTAGGCTTTCTAAGAGGATCTTCGATGGTGCTCAACATATGACATTACAAAAATATTTTTCATGTCCAACTTTAGTTATTTACTTTTTTCCAACCACGCCCATAAAATTAAAATTGGGACTATAAATAGTTTGAAGATAATAATAATAAAAAATTTGGACCAATCATTATGATTGACCAATCCAAAACATGAGAATACTTAAATTATATTTATTACATTATTTTGTCACATGTGTTTGAATTTTTTGTGCCTTTTACCAACTTCAACCAATTGTGCAACAATCTTGGGCCAAAACCATTTTTTTTTAGCAAAACCTACAAGGTTTGATTTTTTTCATCCAATTTTACTTTGTAAGGTCACATACTAAGCATTGGTGGAATTGTTCTATGTCACAACCCTAGCCTTGGGCTTGTGACTAAGGCAAGGATTTGTGAAGGTGGGGGCCAAGAATGAGCCCGGGAGTCACATTTCATGTTTCCAGGAGTGCAAAAGAATGTGAAAGAATGAACCCCCACACTCCCAAATAAGTTTTTTTACATCCAATTTTTCAGGCAGCATTTTAGTATTGTTGTTTAACATGTTTAGCCTCTGTTATAGAAAGGGAAATTGGTTGGTAGGAGATGTTTGTTTTAAGCCTCTTATTACTATTAAATCTCATAAGTTACATGCAAGCAACATGAAAAGAGTTGTGGGTGAAATAATTTCTTATTACCACGAGAGGGACTAAAGCTCTTTCCATTTTTTGGTTTTTGCAAGTTGCGCATCTTTTGGCCTTTCCTTTTGTCTTTCACATGATGGTTTTGACCATTGATTTTTATTGGATTTTTTATCAAAAAAATAAGAACCCAATGAACTTGGGATTAATCCAAGTTTATATAATGTCAATTTAAATATTTAATTTATAAATATAATTCATATTTTTTTCAAAATATTCAAATATTATGATGCACATGGTCCTACTCATTATTTATATCATTGATTTATAAGTTGTAAGAAAATTGTTGTCATTAATTTAAATAGGATAATTTTAGGTTTCATAAATTATCCATTAGACAATTCCAAAGTAGAATTTGTTTGGCCCATTCTCAAGAGTGGCATGAAAAAATTATCTTTTTATTTATTTTACTTTTACTTTTCAACACCATATTCAGGAGTAAACTTTCAATATTTATGCAATCTCATTTTTTTTCAATATTAAATTCAAGTTGCATTACATTGTTGTTCATGCCTATGATACCTAGATTACAATTTAGTGACAAATAATGGGAAGTAATCACAAGGGCTATATAATTGGTCTTCAAATAAGAATGTAAGTATTCATTTATTATATATTTCATTTGTTGATTGTGTTGACATCACAATGAAGTTAGCATTTGTGAATATATGTTACATGTGTACACTTCTACAATCCATGTAATTTTAATTGTTAGTGTTATTTGCAACTCTTTTTTAGTCACAAATTGCAATTATAAAAATTACCTTTTTTTTTCTAATCTCCCTCCCTCCCCTCATTCTGTTTGTGCGAAAAAAAAATTCTCAAATGCGTTGGAAATTGTATCAACATAAATTCAACCTCAGTGTACCCAAGGCCCCACATAAAAAGGCCTTCAAAACCCATCTCAAACAAAAATAAAATAAAAAAGACCCATAAACTACCAACTTGGATTTTTAAAATTCCAACCATTTACATGACATCTAGGGTGCAATGTAGAGGGATAACCGGTAATTAGTTACATGTTAGCCAAGTCATTTGTTCAAAAAGTTGATTCAAATTCTAGAGAAATAAACTGGGAATTATGGGAAAAAAATCAAAGAACCACCCAATGTTGAAATGTTCACCAAGTGTTACTATGGATAGTGAGTTCATTATTTTTTTGGGGACAAATTTGTCAAACATTTCTCATTAGAGTTTCAACAACTCCACTAATTTTGTCAAGTATTTGGTGCAGAACATTAAATGTTTTGTAAGATTTTATTTTGCTTGTGGAATGGTACACCTTGTTCAGTGTCAAAAAGACTTCCCCCATTTATTGTTTGGTGGGGCATTATACCTAGGGAGTGAAATTAGACGGACAAATGGGCAATTAGGGGGAAAAAAAAAACAATCCTTTTGTACTGCCTACAATGAAGACCCTTTGCTTATTTAAGGTCTTCCCTATTGCATTGTAGCTGGAAAAGCCTGTTTGAGAGTACATATGAGCCTAAAAAGTTGCAAACCCTCAAGTTGTATTTGAATGGGCAGGCTTGAGTGGGTACGCCACATACTACAATAGCACAAATGATAGGTGTCAGTAGGCTGTCACACCCACCTGCATTAATATTTGCTAGAGGGAAGTCCCCAGGTATGGCTCGTGGGTACCATCCAAGATTATCACTAGCTTAGTTTTCTTCCTCAACACGCCAGTCTACAACTGGAATAATAGATGATAGCACAACAAGTAACTAGCAAAGTATGAAGTGCATTCATAATGTACGAGTCAAAATAACCCTTAATGCGGGTCTGGCAGATAGCTCCGCCGTGTGGTCGCCATACAAATCATAAAGTTCTGCAATACCGTAAGCTAAAAGGAAGTCCCGAACGGACGGAGGAGTGCACCATACTATACAGGCCACTTGCATTGTGTATTCTGTAACTTAAAGTTGGGTTTTCTGGAAAACCATGTTGTCCACTGGGCTAACATTAACTACTATTTTTGTCAAAGTTGGTGCACAATCATTGTTGTCATCAATCCCCTTGTATACACACTCATACGGCTTGCTAACCTGACTCAACAACAAAAGTACTATCCCTCATCCAATTGGCAAGTGTCTGTCTCCCACACTTGTTATGTTGAACTCAAATGAAACTATGGAAGCTACCCAACATAAAAGGTTTTATTTTGAGGTATGGAGTTCTTCCCCTTTGACCCACCTATATAGATGAAAAGAGGACAACATTTGCCAAAACATATGGGATAAAAGTAGGGTGCTATAGGGAACTTTTCGGGGAATAGGTCAAAAACTTGGGAACTCTTTGCTTTGACCACCCCCCCACCCCCCAAACCCAAAAAAATGGAAAGCCAACTATCAACCATCCAAGTGGAAAGTGAACAGTGGACAGTCCACTCTCCACACCAAAGTTCAAACACAACTTGAAAAAGAAAAACCCCTACCTTGCACCCACAAGAATAAAAGGGAGGCCCCTTCACTCCATGACACCCCCCTTCACTTCTCATTGGTTGCATGGAAATCTTGTTCCTAATATTGGTTGCCACCATTTTTGGCCTAGACTAATAGCCCATCTCCTAATTAGAACTGGTGGTTATTAGAACTCAAAACCAATGTTCTGGAAACCAGTTCTGGGTTTCCTAAAAACCCAAAACCCTAATTAGAACTGGTGGTTATTAGAACTCCAAACCAACGTTTCTGGAAAAAAATCAAGGAACCACCCAATATTGACATGTTCACCAAGTGTTATTGTGGACAGTGAGTTCATTCTTTTTTGAGGACATACTGTCAAACATTTCTCATTAGAATTTAGACAACTCAATTGATTTTGTCACGTATTTGATGCAGAACATTAAATTTTTTGTAGGATTTAATTTTGTTAGTGGAACACTATTCCCAGTGTGAATAAAATTTCAACTATTTCTTTCTTGTTTCGTGGGGAATTATCCTAGGAAGTGACTTTGGACAAACAAATGGGCAAATAAGGTTTGAGTGACCTAATACCCAGCAGTGCACCATCCAAAAAATCCCGTTCTGGGATTTCATGGATGGGATGAAACTGTCCCCAAGGGGTTAGTTTACTTGGTCAATAGTTTTTTTTTTCTCATGTTCTTTTTTCTTTGCTTTCATTGTTTTTTCTCCCAAGCCTCACTTTTGTCGTCGTGGTTGGCGTTGTCAACATAAATACTTGGGTCCAACATAAGCACATGTCAAAGATGATGCACAAAGGAGGGTCGAAATTATGATCAGTACTTGGAAGAACATAAGGATAACAGTTGGTACCATTGGACGTCAACGAATCCATTAGTTCTTTCATCAGCTCTATAAACGTATCTCGCAAGTTGCTTGTTACAATTTCCTAAAAATGAGAATGGTCGACACCCCATATGCCACAAGTTGCATATCGACACAAACAAGGCGAATGTTGTTGCGGTGGTTTTCGAATCTCTAGTCTTCTCCTTCAAACCTATGATGGTTGTCCAACTCAGGAGTTGTGCTCATGAAGGTGACTGCAACGTCGTACTTAGCGGCCAAGGTTTTGGACAAATGGATAACCGGGCGAATGTGGGCTTGTGCAAGAAATGGGAAGACTACCACATGAGCTCTAAATGGGATTAATTTCAGATCGACCACCATGTTGATTTGCAACTGCTGCTTCCACCATCAACACTCTATAGCATGATCTTTTTGTTGGAGACTCCAATAAGACTCCAAGGTAACGCACTAGATGTTTTCTAGCAAGCCAAAGATAACCTACAGAGCAAATTTGCAAATAGATAATGGAAAGCTCCAGTGTGACCTAAATGCTGATGAATGATGGATGGAGTAACGAAAGTAAAGGGTACTTCCGACATACTTTCTATGAGTCGCTTTTTGTTCTGGAGAAAGTGGATGACCAGGGAGGGCCTTTAATGAAGGATGTTTTCTTCTACATGCATGCTTTTTGACGATTTTTGATCACAATGGCATTGTTGTTGAATTGTGCATCGAGCCCATGACATTTATCACAATGCTAAAGTAGTTGTTGTGACAAGAGCACATTATATTTCCAAGTGAGTTTCAACCTTAAATCTGGCAGATTATATAAGTTACCTTTTGATTCTTTAGGAGTTGATTAGCTAGAAATAACATTCAGTATAATTTACTTACAATGCTTGAGTTTTTTTGTGAATCTACAACAACAAAAACATCTTACGTTGTCTACAACAAACAAGAACATCACATTTGAAAGTCTTTTTAAAATATCAGCTTTAGATCATTAAGATCCATAAGAGCATCTCTAACGGTGCTCAGAATGCAAACCTCCAAAAATATTTTTCACATCCATGTTTAGTTATTTACTTTTTTGTAACCCCACCCGTAATACTGAAACATGGACATGAAATAGGTGGGGGGAACCTACTAATAGAGGATCACCTAGACCAATCATTATGATAGGCCAATTAGAAATGTTGAGTAGCAGTCAAATGATATTTATTACTCTTTTGTGCAGGTGCACAGCCTTGTTGTGCCTTCTTCCACAACCACTGCAAACTTTGCAATTATGCTGAACCAAAATGATTTTCCTGAGCCAAACTGGCATATTTGGATTTTTCTTCAACAAATTTTACTATGCAAGAACATACGGAGCACCGCTGGAGATGCTCTTACAAGTTGCAGGGTGAAAATTACATTCTACAAACTTTGTAAATGCATATAGACTCATGGTACTAATGATAGCAATGAAAACATTCAACAAAACAATTATTCAGTATACTAGCAAGGGGAAATCTCTAGTCTATGCAAATTTCAGTTACTTTATATTATAACAATTAGGTTCATAAATCATGATTTGCATAAAAGAAAAACTTTTTTTACTTGGATTTCAAGCAGTAGATGTGTCACATGCTCTTCATACACGCTAGGCACAATGCAATCATTTGTTGCATCTTGTTTGTTTGGATTAACCCTTGTTTCATTATTTCACCAGGTCAAAATGCAGGAAACCATGGCTTCATGAAGGGCATCAAATCATTGCCTTTGAATTAGAAGTGCCCATCGTAATGAATCAAAAACTTCCAAGTCCAGCCTAGCATATATCCAATATTGTAGGTTTTAGGGTTTTACATTTGGATTTTGGATTTATTGGTTAGAATTGTTGTTTTATATTATGGTTTTGGTTTCAAGGATTGGCTTGGGACATATCAAAGTTTTGAATTTTTGGTTTTTAAATGTAATTTTAAATCAAAGATAAAGGTTTTAGGGTTTTGAAATTTTAATTAGGATGTTGATTTTTAGGGTTTTGGTTTTATAGGTAAAAAATAAAGTTGTGAAAATTAGTGTTTTGGATGAAGGTTATGATTTTGGGGTTTAGATCAAGGTCATGGTTTTAAGGCTTTCAAATTAGGGGTTTTTTTTTAAGGTTTAGAATTAAAGGTATACATTGGTGTTTTGTATTGGGTTCAAGACTAAAGGTTTGGATTTGTGTTTTGGAATATCTAACAGAAATTAAATGAGCAAACCCATTTTTAGGTGATATCATTAGGAACATCACGCACTCAAATTTTTAAACTCACCTAATTTTATCACAACACAAGACTCATTCAAAAGAAACTTTTCATTTTAAGTTTTATATCAAAAGATTACCCAAGTCTTGTAGAATTTGAAACTTCAATTGGATTTGCAAAATAAAATAAAATAAAAATCTTAAACAAGTGATCAAGAAAAAAGTTTTAGGAAAATAAGACTTGGGGTTTCTCTGTTTAAAACACAAATGGAAAATGTTTTTGAATTTTATGAGGGCTTCAAATAGATTTTCTTTGTTTAATACATAGTTGATTGAAGCAATCATAATTTTTTGAACAATTTTTTAAGGTTAGGATTTGGAGGTCTTGAAAGGCATTACATTCATGTCTACAATTTTGTGGTAATTTTCATTTTCTTTTGTTTCAATCAACAATTTTGGTCATACCTCAGTGATTATAGTTAACAACAAAAAAAAGAAGTTCTTACAATGGTGTAATTTGACATTTAATGATATGGGGTCAAAAAAATCACAAACACATGCCAAAAACATTTTTTTAATACAAATTTCTTACTTGTGTAACCTATTTAATTATTAGCAAATTTTCCATAATATATACATAGGTGGGGAACGCAAAACCCATGCAATGCAAATCAATAACAAAAGTTGCAATTTAAAAATATTAAAATTTATAATTAATTAAATTAAATCCAACTTTCCTTGAATTTTGGTTAGGTGATTCCTAATGGTACCACCCAAGGATGATTTTGCCTAAATTAAAATGATTATGGATTAAAATCATAATTAGAAAAACATGGTTTATCTACTAATAATATCATGAATAAAACGGTTAAAAAATGAAGTCCATTTCTTTGCAATGCCTCATTTTATTTGTTTTGATTAAAAATAATAATTTAATCCAAACGGACATTATGTTAAACATTTAGAATACATGGCACCCACATGGAATTGTTCAACTTGACTATTGTCACTAAAACAATTGAAATCAATTATCATAATGTTACTTTTCATGATCTTGTAATATTAAAACAAGTTTTAAAAAAAGAATTAAATCACTAAAAAAATTAAATGAAATTACAAATGTCATGTTATTGTTTGATGGTTATAATGATTCATTTAAAAGAAAATAGGGGATCATTGATTTGAAATATAACAAAATGACATGTGAAAGATGAAAAATGAAAAAGAAAATTCTCATTTTAATTGTTAAAAAATGAACATAACTAATTTACACGAAAAAATTGAACTAATTTAATTGTTTTGATGTTAAAGTTTAAAATATTTCAAAAATAATAAACATATAGAATTTAGACATTTGAATTTGAATTATATCACTTAAAAACTAGAATTCATTTCATGTTTTCAAATTTAAATTTTTTTAGTATAATAATTTTAATTTAATGCATGTTGAAAATTGAAAAATAGTGAAAATTTTAACATTTGAAATTTCAGAAAATATAATTTAACTAAATGAAATTTAGATTAATTAACTATAATTAAATATACTTGAAATTAATCTAATACATTTTTAAATTTGAATCTATTTTATAAAAAAGTAAAATTTAAAAAAATATATAAATTAAATGAAATAATGATATAAAAAATTTACGTGTGTAATAAATTTCAGTATGAAATTATTTAATTATGATGTGTAAGATTCAAAAAAATGTGTCAATATATTTTGTAATAATAATTGATTTCACCATGTGAGGTGGTGTTCGGATAATAAAAGCCTTGGTTTGAAAAATTGAAGGTTCAAACTTCATCTTGGACATGTTGTGATCATAACATCATCATTATGACCTATTGCAAAATCACTAAGTAGGAAAAAAAATGTTGAAATCATGGGTTTAATGTGATTGTGTTTTGAACTTTTCTTTAGTTTAATAAAAAAAAATGATATTATTATTATTATTTATAAAATAATTTATTCCTAAATTGAAAATGAAAAATTAAAATAATATTGCCACCTCAATTATTAATTTCAATCATAAAAATCAACACAAAACCATGTTGTGTAGTAATGAATTTTGGATTAAAATTTTGGTAACCCCTATATACACCCTAAGTAAGCTATATGTAGAACCTTGGGTAGGCTTTTATCTAAATAACCTTATAAATAGCAACTAAGTAGATCTTTCAACCTAGGTAGGGCCCTAGGTAATCCTTATGTATTTCCTATGTAATCCTTATTTAACATTTAAATAGCCTGTTATGGAATTACGCAAATAACACCTTAGGTATTATTTATTTTAAGAAACCACTAGGCTTTAAATAGGTCATAATTAACCTTTTAATAGTTGTTAAATATCCCCTAACCTAGGTAAGCTCTTGGGTAGGCACCTAAATATTTTATAATTAAGGTAAATGTTGTGTAAATTTATTAATAATTTTTAAGAATCCTTTAATGTAGATAAACCCCTAGGTGGTCTTTAGATAATCCTTAAATAATTTCAAAAGTTACTTAGGTAACTCCCTAAATAACCCTTAGGTATCCCCTAACTTAGGAATTCGTCTTATTACCCCTTAAATAGGCCTTAGGTAAGCCCTATTTAGCTTTTCATGTAAACATTTCATTGCCCACATCCTATGTATATAGTCAACTAAATAGGTAGGTAGGTTGTCCATGGGTAGGTAGTTAGGTAGGGAGGTAAGCGCTAACCAAGTTAGCCTTTTACCTAGGTAATTCCTTAATCTATGTGGTTTAATGTAGGTAGACCATAGTCTAGTTAAGAAAGAAACTATGTTGATCATTCATCCTTACTTTCAAAGAACGATCTTTATTTTGGAGGATTTAAAAAATAACACAAAAAAGGGGATGAATGAGTACATTGATAAACAACCAATAATTAAAGAACAACAAGCACAAAGAATGGGGTTTTGCTACCAAGGTTTGTTGTTCTTGAGGTCTTTGGAGCATGAGTGGCAATGGCAGTGCTAGTGGCAACTTGATTGCCGTTGTTTTTCCATGCTTAGTTATTAGCACCACATAAAGAGAAGAGCAAGCAAAGAAAGACAAAGGACAAAGAGAAAAAATTTGTAGTGGGGGCATTCAAGAGAAAGGAAAGAGGGGTTCTAGGATACATGTTCAATTCCAATTTTTGTTATAAGTGGATTGGTTGTAAGTCTAGTTGTAGTTCCAATAGGATTAATTGTAAATCTAGTTTTTAAATTTTGGGGGCATGACGAGACATATGAAAAAAACCACTTTTTGGGACAAAAGAGGAGGATGAGGATGATGAGGGTAACAACACAAGCATCAACAAGTTACCAAATAATGAAGGTGAAAAGGCCAAGCGAGGGTGGATTTTTTATAACTTTTTCTTTTAGGGTTTTGTTTTGTGATGGCTCCTTTTTTCCTTTATGTTTCTATCACGCCCAAATTTGTTTTTTAATCACCAAAAATTTGGTTATTATTTACAAATTAAGCATTATAAAAGGTTTCTACCACAGAGTGAACAAATTTTCCATGGTCATGGTTTTTCTTGGTTTTTGTTGGGCATATTCATAATCAGGGTACCTAAAAGGATGGTCTAATGAAAAAAAAACTCCAAAGGATTATTTTGGTAATTTTCGTTTTAAAGGAATAAAAAGGAATGTATTAAACATGTAATTGGATTCAATTTTCTTTCATGGATAAGTAATGCATACATTTATGTTCGGGAATGTTCATATAATGCATTTGATTAAATAATGCAGGATAAAAGAATTTTGAAGGCTACAAAATCTATTTTAAAGGGCTACAAATGATTCTTTTTTTTCCCATTTGGTTGATTTTTTCTAGTCACTAGGCTTAGAATTTTTGGTGCCACATGCCAACAAAATGTGCAAGAAACTTTCATGCAAGGAAACATGTTAAGTTGTATATAAAAACTTATGTATTCATTTTTTGCATTTTTAGTTTTTTAACAAAATATTAATGCATAATTGCATACACATGTGGAAAACCACCACCACCACCACCACCACCACCACCATGAAAATTATCATAATTTGATTTATCCAATATCTCTCACTAAAATTTATTCCATTTAAATTTTGTATTTGGAAAATAACAAAAAAAAATCCTTATGTGAAGTGGCGAAAAAGTGGTACCATGATTGTGAATATGCCTTGTCATAATACTAAAAAAATAGCAAAGGAAATGAAGAAAAATAAATCAAAGAATGTGTTATAGGTGTGAACATGTGAATAATGGTTAATTATTAATTAATCATATGTTTTCTAAGGCTTTCTTTTGAGCAAAGGATTGAATCAATTTTATTTATTTATTATTGAAGCTAGGTGTTATTTTAGTTGGGTAATCCAAAAAATAAAAAGAATTTTTTGAGCCCTTAATTTTTACACAATAGTTTTCAAAAATGCATAAGTTACGTCAAACATAGTAAAGTAAGGATGATGGTGTCAAAGTCATGGCAAAGTTAGGGTTCACCTATCCTTTCAAATAGAACTTACTTATTTTTCATGATTTTTTTATTTTCCTTCTTGATTTAACTAGTTTTGTGAGGTTGGCTTTATAGGTTTAAAATTGCCAAGTTGAAATAGGTAATCTTTAGAAAGTGGGGCCTATGTATAATTACGCTCCCAATAAAGTTCTTTCCTTATGGGCACAAAACATTTCATGTCCCCTCATTTATCATGTTTCATTGAATTTTGTAATTCACATCGCCCATTTGTCTTTTCACACACCACCATAATCCCATTATCCATTACATTTCCTATGCAAACCACACACCACCCACCAACCCCCCATGCCACTTTAACAACCCACTCATCACCCACTAATTCCCCTACCAACCCCCGACCCTTCGTATAAATGTGGAATCCCAACACAACATTTTCCCAATCTCCTTAAATAATGCACATGTAGGACCTTTTCCCTTTTCCATTTTGTTAACCCCTATAGCTGCCTATGATTAGACCCCCCCACCCTACCCCCACCCTCCCAACACACCTACAACCTCCATTAGAGCATCTTGCCCCACTTATGGGCGTCAATTTACTCTTCAAGGTTTAACTTGTCATTAGTGTGCATGTCAAACATTTAATTTAAACCTACATGACCATCTCGACCCAATACCCTCCCGTACTAACTCACCTACATAAGCATGGGCTTAGGTTTCAACATCAGATGTCTTTGGGTCCTTCCATCTTGGCTTTCATCATCCTTGATTATACAATTGCATCCTTATCGTTCTTTGGCGCAATGTACAAATGGCATTTTGTTTTCCATTGGATAAGTTAACACAAGACCCTATGATGTGGTTGTTTGACATATGTTCTTTTTGTTACCCCAATGGTGTTTTACTTTACCCCATTGTGGAAAGGCAATAAGGCATAAGGAAACAAGAATCTGACTCAAATGTTTTTTAACAAACGACTGAGAAAACCTATATGAGGAATTATTTTATGAGCCCAAGTTCTAACGACAAGTTTTAGTTCAATGCTTCCTCCCAAACATGATTTTGCAATTCATAAATGCCTTATCCACAATTTAGTCCTTGAACATGTAGGGGCATATTTTCAAGCAATTTGTGCTCTAGCACCATTATTTCCTACACCCACATCCTTTGACACCACCTCAACTATTTTTGTTTTAATCCTCAATAAAATGGTTTCCTCCCACTTTTCTTAAAATATTACGAACCAGACAAGACCTCGAGCTTTCATTTGACTATTTCAAGTTGGCATTTTAACACATGCCACATTTATCTGCAAGTGGCCTTTTTAAGATGGTTTTTGAACACTTTCGAGATTGTTTTAACCCATAAGATTTTGTACATGAATTCCCAAAATTGTTTCAAGTTTGTTCCCATATAGCACAAGGTTGCATCCCATGTTGAATTGCACATATCCTTGAAACAACTTGTCACTTAACCATGACCAAACCTTTAGGTGGAGTTCGTCCCATTGCCATGGGGGAAAAATTGTATGGACTAACAAGCTGCATTTTATGCCTTCAATTTCATGATGCCTTTGTAGCACATTTTTCCTCGCACCAATTTGGAATTGCAACCAAGGGCGGATGTAAAACTATGATCCATGGTATTATGTGCATTTTGGACCTTCACCTTGATTGGGTGGTACTTCAACTGGATGTGGGGAATGCTTTCAATTTGGTGTCAAAAGGAGTCATATTTCAAGAACTTCGTGCAACAGGTGGGGACATCATACAACTCATCCCCTTTGTTCATGCATTTTATGCATTTGAGTTTCCCTTGTTTTGTAATCACCATAATCATGAAGGTGAAGTCACAATGTGCCATGGGAATCCATTAAGGTGGTCCCTTGGGAGGGGCATTATTTGCTCTAGTTCTAGCTCAAAGATGTTTTATTAAAAGATGTTTGGCATGTTCATCTTTTCCTTATAATGGGCAATGTTTAGGTAGCTTTGGGAATTTTAACTCATTGTTTCATGCAACAGCCATCATATCTATTATTTTGCACACCTCCATCTTCCACCTTCATAAGTTTCTTATTTCTTTTGAATCCTTCTTTTAAATGTTTGGGCGCCTTTGGGGTCCAAGATTTTTTAATAGCCTAAAAAGACCTTTAGCTTGTAAACAAGCCTCTCTTCCAATAGCTTTTGGTGGCATTAGCTTCATACCAACAACCCCCATTGCCCCAAGAACCTATTTATGGAGTTGGGCCTTTATAGTTTTCATCATAATTATTAAGTTTATGGTTGATCAACATCCCTTCCTTATTAAAGCCTTAGCATGATTAAATTGATAACAACACCTTCCCTTTACAACAATACCTCACAACGGCTTGTGATCTACCATCCCCAACACTGGCATGTCTTCTTCCCTTTAAACAATTCATCAAACAATAAATGGTTCGATTTCAAGATTCGATCTCAAATTTTTCGCATCATCATACCCTTTCTAACATGTTTTTCAATAAGATATTTGAAACCCATCATGTTCGAATCTTATCATGTTCTAATCTTAGGGTGGGTGTTTGGTTTATAGTTTGATTAATTTTCCCAACCTTTTGATTATAACACACATTTAACTAATTTTGGACTTAAAGGTTATTTTTGGGTTTAACTCACCTTAATGGCCCAAAACCATTGAATTTTCATACAATTGACACAAAATTGTTTTTTATTTCCAATTTTTTAATTTAATATTTTCAAATTCGATGTTAATGAACAAAATTTGACCAAAATGGTACCTAAGTCATCAAATTATAAAATTCAAGGAACATCTAATGGCCACTAGATGCTAAATTTACTATATATATATCATATTTTCAAAATTATTGAAATGTTTAATAATTTATTTTAAAATAACAATAAAATGGAACCTAATTCATGAAATTATAACAGTTGGAATATCTATAATTGGTTGCCAAATTTTAGGTTTGAAAAAGACCTACATCGTCAAATTATAAAACTTGGAGCATATAGTGGCCACTAAATGTTAAATTTATAATATATATATATATATCAAACATATTGAAATGTTTTATTTAATTTAAAATAAAGAGAAAAATTATGGTACCTAATTCATCAAATTATAACACTCGAAGTATCTATTGGCCACCATATGCTAATACTATATTAATATTTATACAAAGAGATTGAAACAAGTAATTACCTTAGTATTATTATTATTTTTTAATTTTAATTTTTTAATAATATTATAACTTAATATGTAATCATTATTAATTATATTAGGATTGCGTGGCCATTAAATGTTACTATTACATAAATGTATTCAAAACTATTAAAAAACCATCTATTAACTTAATCGTATCATATTAATTTCAACAATATATTCCACAGCGAGCTCACATAACAAATTTCTTGAGAAATCAATAATTATTTTAATCATCATGATGATAGAAACTTTTACATTTCATTTGGTTACATATAGTTCACTTCATTCGCCACATCAATGTTTGCTCTAGCTCAACTAGGATGCACATCATTAATCATTATATGATGTTATTCATGGTTGTATTTTCTTAGTAGGAAATGAAAATGCAATAGAATCAATTTCCACCCATTGAATTGGGTCCAATAAGTTGCATTTCCACTTTCCTTCCCAACAATCTTGATATAACTTTGCATCATTGCGTGCTCCTTTTTTGAAGGGCACCCACCACTAAACATGCACCATTCGATAATGTTCATCATTTGCATCCTTGACCACATCATTATGTGCTCTTCCCATACATACTGGATACATTTTCGGTTTAGATGGACATGCAAGAAAAAAATCCCTAAAAGGAGTGTAAGTTGTTGTATTCAAGGACATCTTCATATTTTTGCGACCACAATATGGAAGGATAACTAGATTTTCTATATGATCAAAGATAGGAATATATGGAATAGAAAATCTCGCATGATTAACTTTCCAATTACTAGTACGCCAAAAGCCCTTTGACAATACAAGATTTTGTAGAGGAATTGGTTTTGACAAACATTTTAAAATACCTTTCCAATATTCAATATATGGCTTCATGACTTTAACATACATTTCATTTTTCAAAATATTGAGGTTCCAAAACTTCAAATACTTTGAAATTCCATTATTGATAAATATTTATTTCTACTAACTTTGAAGCATCATTCCCCCAAATAGGACGGAAAATAACATGTTTTGGAATTCCACTAGGGAGCTTGGGGCAACCTTGATCATCCGACTTCTACAATAGAATTGTAGGGCCATCTTTGGGGTTCCATATTGAATCTATTGGGGACACCTTGTATTGCATCACTAGCCACCAAGAAGAATCCACAAAAAATTGAAATAGATGCATGTTTATGTGTCCAACTGATATTTCAAGTCAATTTTTCAAATAACCTTGAACCCAAGATTTTAAATATGGGATTTCTTGAATCAATTGGGGAATAAATGGCCATTCTTGTGAAACCATAAGTGCTTTCATCAAATCCACTAACACATTGTTATTTTGTTATTTCAATTTCTTCGACAAATAGCCAAACTTTCCATCAATGTCCTCATGTGTATGACCAACAACAAGAAATCCCAACTAGACCTTTTCAAACACCTCCTTTGCTGTTAATAATAACAAAAAAACAAACAAGTGCCGATTTTTATTATCCTTCACATATTTATCCATTTGAAGCAATAACTTCTTAGGCAATGGTTTTGCGCCAATAACTTGTTTAGGCACTTTCAATACTTTCAAACACCATGAACTTCTTTGCATTAGCTGCTCAAACAATTCATTTTGTAACACATGATTAAACAACCGTTGTGACTAATGAACAAGTTCCTTTTCCAAAGTTCATAGTAAATGCAAAAGAGATCCAATTGTGAAATTAAGGTCATTGGGCTGCAATTCATTTGAATATTG
>Ga0116229_10004692_pt1 | contig 22401 bp, 21 predicted proteins | sample S1TSphgellanicum_3_FD_87313 | JGI IMG/M metagenome (GOLD analysis project Ga0116229, IMG submission 87313) | Host-associated microbial communities from peat moss isolated from Minnesota, USA - S1T2_Fc - Sphagnum magellanicum MG | ecosystem: Host-associated > Plants > Peat moss > Unclassified...
ATGGCACAGACGTTCACCGTCGGTCGATTTTTTGATATTCGCGTCGGCATCCACGTTTCGTGGCTGGCGGTGTATGTATTCCTGACGTTCTCGATTGCGAGCGCGTTCGGCGAACTCGGCCCGACCCAGGCGTATGCGATGGGTGCGATTTGCGCGCTCGCCGTCTTCCTGAGCGTGACGGCGCATGAGTTCGGTCACGCGCTGGTCGCGCGGCGCTTCGGGGTCCGGACGCAGGCCATCACCTTGTTCCTCTTCGGCGGCGTCGCGACGCTCGAACGCGAGCCGCCCTCGCCGCGCGCCGAGATCGCGATCGCACTGGCCGGACCGGCGACGAGCGCCGTGCTCGGCCTGCTCGGTTGGGGCCTCTTCGCGCTCCTGGTGGTGACCGCGCATGGGAGCCTGTGGGAAGATACCGCGACCGTCGTCTTCTACGTGGCGGTGGCGAACGGCGTGCTCGCCGTCTTCAATTTGCTCCCGTCGTTTCCGATGGACGGCGGCCGGGTGCTACGGGCGACGCTGTGGCGCATCTGGCGCTCGCACGCCCGGGCGACGGCGACCGCGACCTTCATCGGGATCCCGCTCTCGGCCGGCTTGCTTGGCCTCGGGGTGTTCCTCGTTGCGCGCGGGCACCACTGGCAAGACGGCTGGTATATCGTGCTCGGCGCGTTCCTTACGCTGCAGAGCGTGGTGGCCTACCGGCGGGCGCGGGAAGCGGTCGCGGCGGAAGGCTTGACCGCAGCCGCGGCCCGAACTGCATCCGTTCCATGTCCTCCGACAGCACCACCACTGCCGCAAAGCGCGACTATCGCCGCACGCTGAACCTGCCCGCGACCGCGTTCCCGATGCGCGCCGAGTTGCCGAAGCGCGAGCCGGAGCGGGTGGCGTGGTGGGCCGAGCACGACACGTATCGCAAGCGCCTCGAGCGCAATCGCGAGGACGGCGGCCAGCCGTGGATCCTGCACGACGGGCCGCCCTACGCCAACGGCGATTTGCACATGGGCCACTTCCTCAACCGCGTCCTCAAGGATGCGTTCACGAAGATCGCGCTGCTCGACGGCAAGTGGGCCGATTTCATCCCGGGTTGGGACATGCACGGGTTGCCGATCGAACGCGAGACGCTGGTGCATCTCGGGATCGACTTCCACAAGATCGATCCGATCGAACTGCGCGCGAAGTGTAAGGAACGCGCGCTCTACTGGCTCGATCGCCAGCGCACCGCGATCTTGCGGATGGGCGTCTTCGGCCACTACGACCGGCCCTACATGACGATCGCCCCGAACTTCGAGGCGACGATCGTCGAGACGCTCGCCGATCTCGCCGAATCGCGCCAGCTCTACAAGGGCTTGCGTTCGACGCTCTGGTGCGTGTACGACGAGACGGCGCTGGCGGAAGCGGAGATCGAGTACAAGGAGCATGTCTCGCCCTCGATCTACGTGCGCTTCACCGCGAGCGACGCGCAGCGCGCGGATCTTTCGCAGCGCTTCGGGGTTGCCGACGACGGGACGCCGCTCTCGATCGCGATCTGGACGACGACGCCCTGGACGCTGCCGGCGAACGTCGCGATCGCGCTCAAAGCGGACGCGAACTACGGGCTCTACGCGATCGGCGGGCAGCGCTACGTGGTCGCGGAAGCGCTGGCGGACGCGCTTGCCGCGCGGCTGACCGGGAACCCCGGCGAGGACGCGAGCGCGTATCTCGTCGCGGGCGCGCGCGTGCTCGGCGAAGCGCTCGCGGGCGTGGCGGTACGGCATCCGTTTCTCGATCGCGATTCGCTCGTCGTGACGGCACCGTACGTCGAGCTCGAGACCGGCACGGGTGCGGTTCACACCGCACCGGGCCACGGGACGGACGACTTCGATACCGGCGTGCAGTACAATCTACCGATCCTCAACCCGGTCGACGCCTCGGGTCACTTCACGGCCGAAGCGGGACCGTACGCGGGGCAATTCATCTTCGCCGCGCAGAGCGCGATCATCGACGATCTGCGTGCATCGGGCCACTTGATCGCAAGCGAAGCGTACGAACATTCGTATCCGCATTGTTGGCGTTGTAAGAATCCCGTCGTCTTCCGCGCGACCGCGCAGTGGTTCATCGCGATGGACGTCAACCGGCTGCGCGCGACGATCGAAGCGAAAATCCCGGACGTGCGCTGGACGCCCGCCTGGGGCGAAGGCCGCATGATGCAGATGATCGCGAACCACCCCGAGTGGTGCGTCTCGCGGCAGCGCACGTGGGGCACGCCGATCCCGGCGCTCGTGTGCCGGTCGTGCAACGAGTCGATCGTCGATCCCGACGTCGCGCGCCTGGTCGCGCACCGCTTCCGCACCGAAGGTCCGGCGCTCGAAAACGCCTCGGATATGTGGTGGACCGATGATGTCTCGACGTTCTTGCCGGAGAATTTCCGGTGTCCGAATTGCAGCGGCACGACGTTCGACAAAGAGAAGAACATCGTCGATATCTGGTTCGAGTCCGGCGTCACGCATCGCGCGGTGCTCAAGAACGGCGGCCTGCCGTGGCCGGCCGATTTGTATCTCGAAGGCAGCGATCAGTATCGCGGCTGGTTTCGTTCCAACCTGATCACCGCCGTCGCGACGATGGGCGCGCCGCCGTATCGCGGCGTGCTCTCGACGGGCTGGGTCGTCGATCAGGACGGCCGTGCGATGCACAAATCAGCCGGCAACTACATCGGCGCGGTCGACGGGATGAATCAGTACGGTGCGGACGTGCTGCGTCTGTGGGTTGCCTCGGTGGAGTATACGGCCGACGTGCGGCTCGGCGCGACGCTGCTCGCCAACGTCGCGAACGTCTACCGGAACCTGCGCAACCGGCTGCGCTATCTGCTCAGCGTGATCGACGACTTGCCGGCGGACGAGATCGTACCGCGCGAGCGGATGGAGCCGCTGGATCAGCTCGCGCTTGCGGCGGTCGATGCGCTCGCGAAGGACGTCGTCGAGCACTATCGCGCGTTCCGCATGCACGATGCGTATCTGGCGCTCACGAAGTTCGACAACGAAGATCTCTCGGCGTTCTACCTCGATGCCAACAAAGACCGCTTGTACACGAGCGCGTCCGACGCGGCGCGCCGCCGCAGCGGGCAGAGCGCGGCGCTCGAGATCTTGCGCACGCTCGGCGTGCTGCTCGCGCCGATCCTCTCGTTCACGGCCGAAGAAGCGTGGCAGTTCGTCCCCGAACGCCTGCGCGGTTCGTACGAGAGCATCTTCGACGTCACGTTCCCGCAGATCGCGGAGGTCGATACCGCGTCGCTTGCGCTGTGGCAGACGCTCAAAGACTTGCGCGCGCAAGTTTCCGCAACGACGGATCGCCCGGCCGTCGAATCCGATGCGCGCGTGCGGGTTCCCGCCGACCTCTACGAGCAGGTGCGCGCGCTCGGCGACGGGCTGCGCGAAGCACTCGGCGTCTCGACGCTGCTTGGGCTCGAGACCGGCTCGACGCTCGCGGTGGAGACGGAAGCGGCGCACGGCGAGAAGTGCGCGCGCTGTTGGAAGTTTCTCCCGCTCGGCAACGATGCCGCGTATCCCGATCTTTGCGCGCCGTGCGCGACGATCGTTGGTGGCTTGCCCGGCGCGGCTTAAGCGGCGGGCGCGCCGGGGCGCGTGATCGCGAGCGTCGAGGTCGCGTGCGCGTAAATTTTGCCGGCGTCGTCGAGCACGCGCGCTTCGGCGGTTGCGTAGTTGCGCGAGCGGTTGATGACCGTTCCTTCGCAGCGCACGCGGCCGACGGCCGCGCTGATCGGCCGGAAATACCGCACCGATAAATCGAGCGTGACCGCGACCTCGCCGGGAGCGGTGATCGAGGTGACCGCGCAGCCTGCCGCGGAGTCGCAGAGCGTCGCGGTCACGCCGCCGTGGACGATCCCGATCCCGTTGTAGAGATCCTCACGCGGTTCGAGCGTGAAGACGACTCGGCCGTCGCCGATCTCGGCGAACGCGAGGCCGACGGTCGTGACGAACGGCGGCGGCGGGATGGTGCCGTCGCGCATCCCTTCGAGAAACGCTTTGCCGCTGAGTGTACGCGCGGCAGCGGTCGAGATGGCCGGATCGCCCCAGGCGACGATGCGCCGGCGCTCTTCGTCCATCGTTATACCCCGCGCGCCTGGGCGGACGTCTCGGCCGTGAATGGGGGGAACGGCGGGCGTTCGGTCATGGGGCCTCATCCGCAACGGTTCTCGGCCGTTCCCGCTTGACGCGCCCCGGCCGGGGATGGTAAACGAAGAGAGATGACCCCGATGCCCGTTTGGTATTACTTTGGCTTTTTTGCCCAGCGCACAGCGCCGCGGCGCGGATGGCCATTGCCCTAACATCCAGAGAGCACGGATGAGAAAGCAAGAGCCCTACGCCGACGGCGCGGGGCTCTTTTTATCTGACTTGCAAACCGTTTCCGATCTTCCGAAACAACGAAGGAAATCATGAATCATCCCGGCACCGCGACCCAGTCCGATCCGACCCCCGCGCTTACGATGACGGCCGCCTTTGAGGGTATCGAAGGCTCGTATTCGCAGGTCGTGCTCGATTCGTATGCGGAGCGGCGGGGGGTGGCGTTCGCGCCGCTCGGCTGCCCGACGTACCGCGCGACCGTGCACGCGGTGCTCTCCGGCAAGGCCGATCTCGGGTTGCTGCCGGTCGATAATGCGATCGCCGGGACGATTCGCGAAGGCTACGACGTCCTCGCGGAATACGAACTCGATCCGCTCGCCGAGATCACGTGGCGGATGGAACATCGTCTGCTCGGCTTACCGGGCGCTACGCTCGCCGGGATCCGCACCGTCGATTCACACCCGGTGGTGCTTACCGAGTGCGGTCGCTTTCTCGCGACGCTGGGCGACGTGCGGCGCTTTCCGGTCCCGGATACGGGGCTCGCGGCGCGCGACGTCGCCGCCGCGGGCGATCCGACGCGCGCGGCGATCGCCTCAGCGAGCGCCGGCGAACGTTACGGGCTCATCGAGCTCGCGACGACGATCGCCGACCATCCCGATAATTTCACGCGCTTCATCCTCTTCCGCGCGCCCAACGCACGCGGCAAAGCGGCGGAGTTCGAACCGGCATCGAGTTACGGCGTGCGCAAGACGTCGCTCGTGTTCGCGGTCGCCGATCAACCCGGCGCACTCGGCCGGTGTCTGTCGATCTTCGGCGAGCATGGGCTCAACGTTTCGAAACTCGATTCGAAATTGCGGCTCGGTGCGGTGCAAGAATACGCGTTCTACGCCGACGTCGACGGCGACATCCGCGAAGAGCGCTTCGCGAATGCGCTGCAAGCGCTACGCGAGTTCACCGTCGGCTTGCACGTGATCGGGTCGTACGATGCCGCCGGCGCGCCGCCGCGCGTGCACGTCGCGCCGGCCGTCGTGATGGACAATGCGCCGCCGCCGGTTCCGGCGCCCGCAAAGACGCCGTTCCCAAAAGCGTCGCGCAGCGATCTCGGTACGGTTGCGCGCGTGAAGGTCGGCAACGTGACGATCGGCGACGGTCACTTCGTCGTCGTCGGCGGCCCGTGCAGCGTCGAATCGCGCGAACAAATTCTCGCCACGGCGCAAGCCGTCGCGGGCTACGGCGCGGTGATGCTGCGCGGCGGCGCGTTCAAACCGCGCACCTCACCCTACTCGTTCCAGGGTCTCGGCTGGGAAGGGCTCGATCTGCTCGCCGAAGGCGGCCGGTCCGTCGGCTTGCCGATCGTGACCGAAGTTATGTCGATCGATCAGGTCGACCGCATGGCGCAAGTCGCCGACATGCTGCAAATCGGCGCGCGCAACATGCAGAACTTCGACCTGCTCAAAGCGGTTGGCAAAACCGATCGTCCCGTGTTGCTAAAACGCGGCATGGCCGCGAGCATCGACGACCTGCTCTCTGCCGCCGAATACATCATGGCCGAAGGCAACCCCAACGTCGTGCTGTGCGAACGCGGCATCCGCACGTTCGAAACCGCGACACGCAACACGCTCGATCTCTCCGCCGTGCCGGTGCTCCGCGAGCGGACGCATCTTCCGGTGATGGTCGACCCCTCACACGGCGTCGGCGTGCGGCGCTGGATCCTGCCGCTCTGCCGCGCGGCGAAAGCCGTCGGCGCGCACGGTCTGCTCGTCGAGGTTCACCCGAATCCGACGGAAGCGCGCAGCGACGCCGATCAAGCGCTCACGTTCAACGACTTCGGCCGCATGATGGACGAACTCGCGAAGGTCCCGGTGTTCTAAGTCAGTGCGTTCACGGCCGGGCACGTCCAGGACGTTGCGAATCGGTGTCGGGTTAGCGAATCGTCGGGAGTGCGCAGTCGCGGAGTATCCAGTAGTGATCGTTCGGGAAGTCGGCTTCGATCGCTGGGACGTCGATCTGGATGTAGGTGCCGCCGCGGTCGCTCGTGCGCGGCCCGCTGAGGACGGTAAAACGCTGGCCGAGTCCGACGCCGCCGGCGTCCGAGCGAATCGGCAGCGGCATGTCGTGACCCCAGAGCAACAAGGGCGAGCCGCAGATCATCGTGACGACGGTCGGCTCCGGGCTTGCCGAGGGGTGCGGGGTAGGCGAGGCGGCGCCGAGGAGTGCGATGCTTGCGGCGATCAGCATCGCGCGAACCGGGACGCGGTGGGGTGTCAGGACGCGCATAGTCCGTTTCTTCCCACCCGTACGGTCGATCAGCCTGGCGTTACGGCCGACGCCGCGCCACGGCTTGACAGCACCCGCACGGCAGGATACAAACAGGGAGCCATGGCCGCGATGTTTTGGACGATGACCACGATTCGGTTCCGGATGTATCCGGGGCTCGGGAGCGAGGTCTTGCGCCGATGACGGTCGTTGTGCCGCACGGATCAGACGAAACTCCCGAGTCGAACGACCGGGAGTTTTTTTCATCCGTCACCGTCGAGCCCGCGAAACGGCTCTCGGGCAGTCCGCGCATCCCCGGCGATAAATCGATCTCGCACCGGATGCTGCTCTTCGGTGCGCTCGCGCACGGCAAGACGCACATCACGAATCTGCTCGACGCGGCCGACGTGCGTTCGTCGCGCGGGTTGATCGAAGCGCTCGGCGTGCGCGTCGTCGACGCGGGCGATACCGTCGTCGTGCACGGCGCGGGGCCGGCCGCGCTACGTGCGCCCGCCGGCACGATCGATTGCGGGAACTCCGGGACGACGATGCGGCTCGGCGCAGGTCTGCTCGCGGGCTTGCCGTTTTCGAGCACGCTCGACGGCGATGCGTCGCTGCGCCGGCGCCCGATGAAACGCGTCGCCGATCCGCTGCGCTTGCTCGGCGCGCGGCTCGATCTCTCGGATGGCGGTCGCGCGCCGCTGACCGTGCACGGCGGCGATTTGCGCGGCACGACGGTCCCGCTTACGATCGCGAGCGCACAAGTAAAGAGCGCGGTGCTGCTCGCCGCACTCGGGGCCGAAGGCGAAACCGTGCTCGAAGGCGAGCTCGGCGGGCGCGATCATACGGAACGTTTGCTCTGGCACTTCGGCGTCGATTTGAAAGTGAACGGAACGATCCGCCTTCGCGGCGGCTCGCGTTTGCAAGCGGCGGATCTGCGGGTGCCGGGCGATCCGTCATCGGCCGCGTTTTGGATCGCGGCGGCGGCGATCGTGCCGGGCGCATCGGTGACCTTGCACGACGTCGGGATCAACCCGACCCGGATGGGGTTCGTGCGCGCGCTGCAGCGGATGGGCGCGCGGCTCACGGTGAAGCGCGCGCATAGCGAATGCGAGCCCACCGGGCTAATCGTCGCCGAACACGGCCCGCTGCGCGGCGTGACGATCGGCGCGGATGAAGTGCCGGCCATCGTGGACGAGTTGCCGCTCATCGCGGTCCTCGCGTGTTACGCCGACGGCGTTACCGAAGTCCGTGGTGCGCAAGAACTGCGGGTAAAAGAATCTGATCGTATCGCGGCGATCGCGCACGATCTCGCGGCGCTCGGTGCGACGGTCGAGGTGTTCGACGACGGGTTCCGCATCGTGGGACCGCAGCCGCTGCGCGGCGCGGCGGTGAAGAGCTTCGGCGATCACCGCATCGCGATGGCGATGGCGATCGCCGCGCTCGGCGCCTCGTCGCCGGTGACGATCGACGACGCCGCGTGTGTCGACATCTCGTATCCGTCGTTTTTTCCGACGCTGCGCTATCTCACCGGTGCGACGCAGCGCGCCGGTGTGCTCGGTGCATCGCTCGCGCATTCGCGCTCGCCCGAAATTCACGCCTGGATCGGGCGTGCGATCGGCGTGAACCTCGCGTACGAGCGGCTCGAACGTCCGGCCGGCGATCTCGCTCCGCTCTTCGGCGCGATTCGCCGCGACGCGGCGTACGCGGGGATCAACGTCACCATCCCGCACAAAGAGCGCGCAGCGCAACTGGTCGACCGGCTCGCGCGCACGGCGCAAGCGGTCGGCGCGGTGAACGTCGTCGCGCGGCGCGGTGACGGGTCGCTCGAAGGGCACAACACCGATGTCGCGGGCGTGCTCGCGACGCTCGACCGCCACGCCATCGACGTGCGCGACGCGCGCGTCTGCGTACTCGGTGCGGGCGGCGCGGCGGCGGCCGTCGTCTACGCGCTCGCGCAGCGCGCGCCGGGCGAAATCGTCATGGTGAATCGAACGCCGGACCGTGCGCGCGCCCTTGCCGCGCGGCTGCGGCGCGCGTTGCCGGGCCTCAATCTCGCCGTCGCCGACGCCCCGGCCGGGTCGTTCGCGCTCGCCGTCGATGCGACGCCCGGGAGCACCGCGCGGCCGGCGGTCGCGCCGGGCGGTTGGGCCTTCGATTTGAAATACGGCCGTGAACCCTCGGCCTTCTTACGCGATGCGGCCGCGGCCGGTACGAACACCGTCAACGGCCTCGAAATGCTCGCGGCGCAAGCGCTCGCGACCCACGAGATCTGGTTCCGGGATGGTCAACCGTTCCCGTCCGGCGAAGCCCGCGACCTGATGGACGGACTGCTCGCTCACTTGCAGGGAGACCGATGAGCCTGCGTTTTCTCACCGCCGGGGAGTCGCACGGCCGCGCCTTGGTCGGCATCATCGAAGGCGTCCCGGCGGGGCTCGAACTCGATACGACGCAGATCCACGCCCAGCTCAAACGCCGCAAACTCGGCTACGGGCGCGGCAATCGTCAGAAGATCGAGACGGACGAACTCGAGATCCTCGCGGGCGTGCGCTACGGGCTCACGCTGGGCAGCCCGATCGCGCTGACGATCGCCAACCGCGATTGGTCGCGTTGGACCGACATCATGGCAAGCGAACCGCCGGCGCGTGAAGGCCGCCGGCGCGTCTCCGTGCCGCGGCCGGGGCACGCCGATTACGTCGGCGGCGTGAAGTACGGCCACGACGACATGCGCAACGTGCTCGAACGTTCGAGCGCGCGCGAGACCGCGATGCGCGTCGCGATCGGCAGCGTCGCGCGCGTGTTCCTGGCGGCCTTCGATATCACGATCGCGAGCCGCGTCGTTCGCGTCGGCGCGGTCGCCGACGAAGCGCCGCTCGAGATCCCGCTCGGTCTGCTCAACGCCGTGCTCGACGAACGCCCGCTGCGCGTCGCGAACGAGGCGGCCGAAGCCGCGATGGTCGCGGCCGTCGACGCCGCGCGCGACGCCGGCGATTCGCTCGGCGGCGTCTTCGAAGTGTACGCGACGAACGTCCCGATCGGTCTCGGCAGTTACGCGCAGTGGGATCGCCGGATCGAAGCGGAGATCGGCCGCGCGTTCTTGAGCCTCAATGCGATCAAGGGTGTCGAGATCGGCGGCGGCTTCAACAGCGCACGCGTTCCGGGCTCGCACGTGCACGATGCATATTTGCCGGGCGACGAGCCGGGCCGCGTGCGCTACGCGAGCAATCGCTCCGGCGGAATCGACGGCGGGATGACGACGGGCGAGCCGCTCGTGGTGCGCGCCGCGATGAAGCCGATTGCGACGTTGATGAAGCCGTTGCCGTCGGTCGATCTCGCCACCAACGAAGCGACGAGCGCGCACATCGAACGGTCCGATACGTGCGCGGTTCCGGCCGCGGCGGTGATCGGCGAATCGCTGCTCGCGCTCGTGCTCGCGGAGTCGCTGCTCGAGAAATTTGGCGGCGACTCGATGCGCGAGATCCATCCGCGCGTCCGGGAGTGGCAGGGTGCAGCGGTCCGCCGCTGAGACGTTGTTTCTCTGCGGCCCGATGGGCTGCGGAAAGAGCACCGTCGGACGTGCGCTCGCGGCTCGGCTCGGGCGGCGTTTCGTCGACACCGACGAGCTGATCGTGCAACACACCGGGTATGCCATCGAGGATATCTTCGCGCAATTCGGCGAGCCCGTGTTTCGCGTGCATGAAACCGAAGCGCTGCGGCGGGCGCTCGATCCGGCCGGTGCGGTGGTGGCGCTGGGCGGCGGCGTGCTGCTTGCGCCCGAGAATCGCGCGCTAATCGAAGAAACCGGGCGCCGGATCTATTTGCGCGCGCGGGTCGAGACGCTCGAGTCGCGACTCGCGCATTCGGCCGCGCGCCGCCCGCTGCTCGCGGGCGCATCGATCGGCAGCATTCTCGCCGCGCGGCTGCCGCTCTACGAAGCGGCCGAGCTCACCGTCGATGTCGACGATGACGAACCGCAGCGAATCGCCGAACGGATCGCCGCACTCGTATGAGCAGCGAGATTCGCGTCGAGCTCGGGCCGCGTTCGTACGTAGCCTGCGTCGAAGACGGTGCCGTCGCCGCGCTCGACCGGCACCTGAGCGCCGCGGGCGCAGGCGATTGCAGCGCGGTTGCGCTCGTCGCCGATGCGGCGATCGCCCCGGTGATTCGCGTTGCGGAGCACGCCCTGGCACGGCTCGGCGTGCCGGTTCATCCGATCGTGCTCGACGTCAGCGAGGCGAGCAAGTCGCCGGAGCAGCTCGCATCGCTCTACGAGCGGTTCGGCGCGGCCGGACTGGATCGTGCGAGCGTCGTCGTCGCGCTCGGCGGCGGCGTGATCGGCGATCTCGCCGGGTACGCGGCCGCGACGTATCTGCGCGGGATGCGCTGGCTGCCGGTGCCGACGACGCTGCTCGCCGCGGTCGATGCCGCGATCGGCGGCAAGACCGGGATCAACCTACCGCGCGGCAAGAATCTGATCGGCGCGTTTCACCAGCCGATTCGCGTGCTCGTCGATCCGGCGACGTTCGCGACGCTCGCGAAACGCGAGCGCGTCTCGGGCTTCGGCGAAATGCTCAAGTACGGTCTCGCCTTCGATGAGCCGCTCTGGGACGAACTTCTCGCGAGCGGCCCCGACCGTGTTACGGCCGCCGCGATCGCGCGCTGCATCGCGCACAAAGCCGCGGTCGTCTCGGCCGACGAGCGCGAGACGAGCGGTCGCCGCGACATCCTGAATTTCGGGCACACCGTCGGCCACGCCATCGAGACGGTAACGGATTATGCGAGCTACCGGCACGGCGAGGCGGTGGTGCTCGGGATGCGTGCGGCCGTGCGGCTCTCGGCCCTGCGCGGACACCTGGATTCGGCCATTGCCGAATCCGTCGACGCGAAGCTGGCGCGCGTCCCGCTCCCCGCACCGGCGCCGTTCGATCTCGACGCGATCGTTGCGGCGACGCATTCGGATAAGAAGCGGCGCCGCGGCGCAACGCGGTTCGTGCTCCTGACGGCGGTCGGCGCGCCCGTTCTCGATGCCGACGTCGATGACGCGACGCTGCTGCGCGCGATCGATTTCTTGCAGCACGCAAGCCCGGTCTAGCGCATGCGCCGCATCGCGGTCCTCAACGGGCCCAATCTCAACCTGCTCGGGACGCGTGAGCCGGAAATCTACGGAACGCTCACGCTTGCCGGCATCGAATCGTTGATTGCGGCATACGCGGCCGAGCGCGGTCTCGAGGTGCGCTGCGAGCAGTACAACGGCGAAGGCCAACTGGTCGATGCGTTGCAGCGCCTGGTGGAGTGGGCGGACGGCATCGTGATCAATCCCGCCGCCTACACGCATTACTCGATCGCGATCCGTGATGCGATCGCCGCGATTCGCACGCCGGTCGTCGAAGTCCATCTCAGCGATCTCGCGGAGCGCGCGAAGCGCGAACCGTTTCGCGCCGTTTCCGTCACCGCCGACGTGTGCATCGCTCAGATCTCGGGTTTGGGGCCAAACTCGTATTTACGCGGCGTCGATGCGCTGCTCGCGCACGCGCAATTAGTGCCCGATTTGCCAGTGCATCCCGACGGCCGGTAGAAATCCGACGTTGCGATCGGAAAGCCCGCTGCCGGGCAGACCGTAGCGCGCGGTGTAGTTGATGTAGCGCAACCCGAAGAACAGGCTGCGGTGCGGGCCGACCGGTCGTTCCCAACGGACGTTGAGGTCGAGCTGATCGGCGAGTTCGGGGTTGTAGCGGCCGTGATCGAGCGGATCGTCGTAGAGCGTGATCTGGGCGCCGCGCATCGCCGGCGCGAGCGCCGCGTAGGCATCGAGATGGCCCTTGCCGGCAGCGATGTGATAGCCGATTTCGTAGTGGCCGCCGACCACGCGCGAGGATTGCGTTTCGCCGGTCCCGGCGATTTCGAGCGCATCGACATAGGCGGTCTCTTGGTTGTAGAGCGTCTCGCCGACGCCGATGCTGTAGCGGTGCAGCGGATCGTACACGCGCAGGGTGGCATCGAGGATGCTTAGTCGCGTGCTCGTCGGCCCTTCGATCGCGTCGCTATGGGGAATGGCCGCGAGCGCCGGCAAACCGAAGGCTTCGAGTTCGAACGGCCCGCTCTTGATGCGGGCTTCGAGGATCGGCACGGGGATCGGCGCGATGGTGGTCTTGTCGTCGAAGCTCTGATGCGAACCGAACAGGATCGGATTGAGCGAGATGCCGGGTTCGATGACGACCGGATCGGCGAGGACCGGCGCACCAAGCGCCGCTGCGAGCAGAAGGGCTAGAAACGCCGCCGCTGCGGGCGTTTGAGCGGGCGATTTTCGGCGGCGCATACCGTTAGCGGTTTCCCTTCGATCTCGAATCCGGCGAAGACGGCGATCGCGCGTTCGGCGTTCGCGGCATCGGGGACGTCGACGTAAGCGATGCCTTTGCGGCGATGGGTCTTGCGGTCGCGCGGCAGAACGACGCCGTCGTCGGTAACACCGAACTGGCGAAACAGCCGGATGACATCGTCTTTGGTCGCTTCACGCGGCAGACCGCCCACGAACAGTCGCATCGCCGCTTCCTCACGCATTGCGGGCTTCGATTTCCTGCCGGAATGCGGGCCAGGCGTCGCGCTCGATGGCCGCGCGCGCTTGTGCCATCACATCATGTAACACAAAGACGTTGTGGTAGGAGAGGAGCCGCATCCCCAAGAGCTCGCCGGCGCGGAAGAGATGCGAGAGGTAGGCCCGCTCGTAGGTGAGACAAACGTCGCATGAGCAGGCGGGGTCGAGCGGCGCCATGTCGCGGGTGTACGTTGCATTGCGGATGTTGATCTCGCTGCCGTCGTGGAGCAGCGCGCGGCCGTGCCGGCCGCTGCGCGTCGGATACACGCAATCGAAGAGATCCACGCCCGCGTCGACGGCGACGAGCAAGTCGCGCACCGTCCCGACGCCCATCAGGTAGCGCGGTTTGTCTACCGGCAGCCGTTCGGCCGTAAAGCGCGTAAAGCGCGCCATCTCCTCGCGCGTCTCGCCGACCGAGAGGCCGCCGATCGCGTAGCCCGGCAAATCCAGCGGCACGAGCTCGCTTGCGCTGCGCTCGCGCAGCCGTTCGTCGAGCCCGCCTTGCACGATGCCGAAGAGCGCGGTTGCCCCGCGCGTCCAAGCCGCCGTACCGCGCCGCGCCCAGTCGGTGGTGCGCCGCACGGCGTCTTCGATCGCGCCGTCCGGCGCGGGCAGTTTCGTGCACACGTCGAGCATCATCGCGATGTCGACGCCGAGCCGTTCTTCGAACGCGACGACGTTCTCGGGCGTGAAGCGATGCGTGCTGCCGTCGATGTGCGAGCGGAACGTGACGCCGTCGTCGTCGAGCTTGCGCTGCGATTCGAGGCTGAAGACTTGGAAGCCGCCGGAGTCGGTGAGGATCGGGCGATCCCAGGCCATGAAGCGATGCAAGCCGCCGGCCGCCGCGATCGTATCGCCGCCCGGCCGCAGCCACAAGTGGTACGTGTTCGCGAGCACGATCTGCGAGCCGATCTCGCGCAAGTCGCGCGGCGTGAGCCCCTTGACGGTTGCGACCGTCCCGACCGGCATGAATGACGGCGTCTCCACGATCCCGTGCGCGAGTTCCAGCGACCCCCGTCGCGCGCGTTCGCTCGTGCCTCGCAACGTAAACGCGCCGGGTCCAGTCCGAATCATTTTCTCTCGGAATCCACGACGAGCGTGACTCGCCCGTCGCGATGGATGCTCGCCAGAATTGGTTCGGTCGCCGCGGCGACAAGCCGCTCGATGCGTGGTATCGCTCGCTCGAAGGCGTCGGCCATTTCCGTCGCATTCAGCTGCCGATTTCCTAGGAAGAACGTATGAACTCGCGCTCGTTCGAGCGCCTGTCTCTCCAATTCACGTCGGCGAATGCGGCCATCTTTCGTCAACAAAATCCAATTTCGCCCGGCGATCCCCGCCAGCCAAACCTCATCGGGTGCATCGTGAGCATAGTGGTCGATGTGAATCTCGACCTGATGGCCGGCCTCGCGCAAGCGCTGAGCGATTTTCTTTGCCCCGAGCGATTGCTCGAGGAAGAACGTGAGCTCAGGCTGCGACAGGCTCTAACTCGCAGCGGATCGCGTCTTCGATTTCGAGGCGCGGCCGACCGTAATCGTCGGCGAGGTCCTGTATACTCTCGCCGGCCGCGTACCGCTCGAAGATGATTCGCGTTGGGATGCCGGTACCGCTTATCACACGACGGCCAAACGCAATTCGCGGATTGATGGCGATGGAGCGTCGGGAAGCATCCGCGAAATTCGGCGAACTGAAGGGATAAAATTCACTCGGGAAATTATCGGATGCCCAGACGATTCGCCGAAGGTGTTCGTTTAGCACATCCTTCATGAACGCCTGATTGGGCCGCGACAAGTTCACGAGTTCGCTGTAGCGCCGTAAGAATAGATCGACGCCGTCCGTCTCGAAACGTTCGTCGATTAGCGGATGACGGCTCTCCGGGAACATCCCATGGAGCGTATCCAGCGCAAATCGCACGCGCTGCAGAGATATTTCATGGTCTCGCCGCAACGCATTGAGCACATGCGCCTCAACGAGATTGAAAAAAGAAAGCTGGATCGGTCGTTCTGAACCGGCCGCGGCGAGCACCGGCTGGAACGTGCCCTGGCCGCGAAACCAGGCCCGCAGCGTGCTCTGGGGCATGCGTAGATAGTGCGCCGCTTCAGCCATGTCATAGCTCGGCACTTCGCGTCGATCCAGGCTCGATTCCGCCGGTTGCATGTCGTCTCTAGTATAGCCTAGCGCGGCAAGCCGCGTATCATCGCAAGAAAGCGAGCGTGGCGAGATACTCGCCTGGCGGCTCGACCTCGAAGTTTAGATACTCTTTGGTGAGCGGGTGTTTGAAGCCGAGCCGCCATGCGTGCAGTGCTTGACCGGGCAGCGGCAGGCGTGAATCGAGCCGCCCGTAGAGCGGGTCGTTGATGATCGGATGGCCGAGGGCTGCCATGTGGACGCGGATTTGATGCGTGCGGCCGGTTTCGAGTTTGAACGTGAGTTCGGAGGCGTTGCGGAGTTTTTCGCGCAGGGCATAATGCGTGACCGCGGGTTTGCCGTCGCTGCGGATTGCGTACCGCAAGCGGTTGCGTTGATCGCGGCCGAGGGCGCCGCGCAGCGTCCCTTCGGGATCGCGCGGGATACCTTCGATGATCCCGCGGTATTCGCGCTCGATGTAGCGCGCTTGCATCGCACGGCCCAGCGTACCGAGCGCCGCTTCCGTTTTCGCGACGAGCAAGAGTCCCGACGTGTCGCGATCGAGCCGGTGGACGAGGCCGCCGCGGATCGTTTCGCCGGGCAGCGCGGTGACGTGCGCGAGCAGCGCGTTCACCAGCGTTCCGTCCGTTGCGCCGTGCGCGGGATGGGTGACCATGCCGGCGGGTTTGTTGACGACGAGGATCGTCTCGTCTTCGTAGACGATGTCGAGTGCGATGTCTTCGGGCAGCGTCTCGACCGGTTTCGGCGCCGCGACATCGTAGACGAGCAAGTCGCCGAGTTCGAGGACGGTGCTCGGTTTCGCCGGCGATCCGTTCACGCTGACCGCGCCGCCTTTGATCGCGTTTGCGACGAACGAGCGTGAGAAGCCGGTGAGGCGCGTGACGACGACATCCGTTCGCGTGCCGGCATCGGCCTCGTCGATGCGCAGCTCGGCTACGACGTTTTCTCCCGGCGCAGCGAGAGGATGATCAGCAAGCACACGCCGATCGTGATGCACGAATCGGCGACGTTGAAGACGTATTGCCAGATCGTCTTGAAGTCGATGAAATCGACGACGTAGGGATGACCGAGCCGATCGGCGATGTTGCCGAACGCGCCTCCCGCGATCATCCCGATTGCGACGCGGGCGAGGTTCGAGGTTTTGATCGCGTCGCGGAACGCGAAGAGAAAGAGCGCCAGCACGATGAGCGCGAGCACGATCAGCACGACCGGCTGCGACCCGAAGAGCCCGAACGCGCCGTGCTCGTTCTGCACGTACGTGAACCACAACAGATGCGGGATGACGATGCGGCTTTCCATCGGCATGAACGCGGACACGATGAGGTGCTTCGTCCAGCGATCCAGCGCAAAGACGACGATGGCGACGACCCAGAGAATCACAGCGACGGCGGCTTCACGTATTGATAGAAGAATCCCGCGATGCGCGTGAACGAGCCGGTCACGAGCACCAGGCCCGTCGCGACGAGGAAGGCGCCGGCCCCGATTTCGATTGCACCGAGATAGCGCTTGATCCGGTTGAGCGCGCCCAGCGCCTGCGTGATGGCCGCCGCCGTGAGCAAGAACGGGATCGCGAGGCCCATCGAATAGACGAAGAGCATCGCGGTCGCGATCCCGATCTTCTGCTGCGAGGCAAGCGCGATGATGCCGGCGAGGATCGGGCCGATACACGGCGACCAGCCGGCGGCGAACCCAATCCCGACCAGGAACGAGGCGACGAACGACCGGTTCGCGCTGCGCATCTGCAGGCGTTTGTCCATCATGAGCGCCGGAATCTTGAAGACGCCGATCATGTTGAGGCCGAGGATGATGACGACGACGCCGCCGATGCGCGCGATCCAGTCCTTGTAATCGATGAACGCGCTGCCGACGGCGCTCGCGGAGAGCCCGATCAGGACGAACACGATCGTGAACCCGGCGACGAACGAGAGCGCGTGCAGCATGACCCGGCCGCGCTGAGCGAGGCCCGTCTCGGCTTTGAGTTCTTCGAGGCTCGACCCGGTCAGGAAGGAGAGATAGGCGGGGATCAGCGGCAGGACGCAGGGAGAGATGAAAGAGATCAGCCCGGCGAGGAAAGCCGTCCCAAAATTCAGCGACAGGTTCACGGTCAGGGCCTTTGACGCCGGGCCGCGTCGGCCCGGTTGCACATCGTTTCGGCTGCGCCGAAAACCTGGCGCCCGAAGGCGCGCGGTCCCGGTCGACCTCGGTCCTGAGCCCTGGCAGCGAAGCCGGCGCCCGCAGGCGCCCGCCGCTCGCCGACACGGTTGTGAGCCGAGATGTCGAAAACCGGAAGTTCGGCGCCCCGCCCAAGCATGGTCGTGGATTCGTCGAGCACTCAGCCATACGCGCGAGACGACCGTCTTCCGAGATCGTGCATACCTTGAACGAGTGTTCAAGGTATGGCGAGAGACCCGAAAAGTTCGGCGGCCCGCCCCGGCATGGTCGTGAGTTCCGGACTCAGCCATACGCGCGAGACGACCGTCGTCCGGAGAGATCGTACATACCTTGAACGAGTGTTCAAGGTATGGCGAAAAACCCCGAAAAGTCCGGAACCCGCTTCGGGGGGGGGAGACCTGGCCGTTCGCATCCTTTGGCTTCTGGCTTCGCCGAGGGAACGGGCGCCCGCGAACCCTTCCGGGCGCCTCGGGGGAGGCCGGGGGGTATCGTCGTATCCGGGGCGGGTGAATCACTGGTTTACCTACCCGAACATCAATCCGATCGCGTTTCGGATCGGGCCGATCCCGGTCCATTGGTACGGTCTTTCGTACTTGCTCGGGTTCATCTGCGTCTATCTTTGGATGAGCCGCCCGGCCGGGCGCCGGCGCCTCGGGCTCACCAGCGACCAGATCCAGGATTTTCTTGTCTATGCGCTCGTCGGCGTGCTGATCGGCGGCCGGACGCTGTTCGTGATCGCCGACGTCATCACGAACCACAACTTCGGCGACTATCTGGCCCACCCGTTGAACTTCATCGCGGTCTGGCAGGGCGGGATGGCGTTCCACGGGGCGCTCGTCGGTGTCTTCGTGGCGATCTACTTCTACCTGCGCAAACACCCGGGACTGACCATCGGCGTGCTCGGCGACGAAGTCGTCCCGCTCTTGCCGATCGGCATCTTCACCACGCGCCTCGTGAACTTCATCAACGACGAGTTGCCGGGGAAGATCTGCAATCCGGACCACCCGTACTGCATCCTGTTCCCCCAGTATCCGGACGGCTACCGGTATCCCTCGCAGATTTTCGAGGCGATCATGGACATCGCCGTGTTGCCGATCGTGCTCTTGGTCTACGGCCGCAAGCCGCCGAACGGCGTCGTCGCCTGGACGTGGTTCACGCTCTACGGCGTCACGCGCTCGATCGCGGAAATCTGGCGCGAGCCGGGCTTCACCGTGATCGGTCTCTCCGGCGGCCAACTCGTCGCGATCCCGCAGATCCTCATCGGGCTCGTTCTCCTCGTCATCGCGTTTCGAAAAGGGGAGCGTACGGACGCGCGCTGAAGGATATCCTTCAATGGAGATCGCCGCGTCTATCGAGACGCTGCGCGCGCGGATCGACGCCGTCGTCGCCGCCGCGGGGCGCCCGCCGGGTTCGGTGACCGTCCTCGCCGTGACCAAGATGCAGTCGCGCGACGCGGTCCTGACCGCAATCGCTTCGGGCATCACGGATATCGGGGAGAACTACCTGCAAGAGGCACGGGACAAGTACGTCGACTTGCCCCCCGTCCGCACGCACTTCATCGGACACGTGCAAACGAACAAAGCCAAAGCGATCGTCTCGCTCTTCGAGACCGTCCAGAGCGTCGACCGGCTCGATGCCGGTCTCGCTTTGGCCAAAGCGGCGAACACGCTCGGCAAGCCGCTGCGCGTGCTCGTGCAGGTCAACATCTCGCCGCAAGATCGCTTCGGCGTCGCGCCGGACGAGGCGCCCGCGCTTGCGGAACGCCTGCGCGGCGAAGGGCTGACGGTTGACGGAGTGATGGCAATCGGTCCGCTCGAGGGCGACGTCGAAGAATCGTTCGCACGCGCACGCGAGACGTTTGCGCGGGTCGGCGGTTCGACGCTTTCGCTCGGCATGTCCGGTGACTGGGAAGCGGCCATCCGGGCCGGCTCCACGATGATCCGCATCGGGACGGGCATTTTCGGCGCACGACCGAAAAGGGAACTTCACGCATGAGTATGTTTGCGAAAATCGGATCGTGGTTTGCGATCAACGATGAAGAAGACGAAGAGGGCTTCGAGCCCGAGGCCGCCGTTGCGCCGTCGCCGCGCCGCAACGTGGTTCCGATCGGCGAGGCTTCGCGCCGCATCGGCGGCAGCGTCGCCGTGTTCGCGCCGCGTTCGTTCGCGGACGTCACGGAGATCGCCGATGCCTTGCGCGCAAAGCAGGTCGTGATCGTAAATTTGCAAGGTGCCGACCGCACGCTGCTCCAGCGCGTCGTCGACTTCACCTCGGGCGTCGCGTACACGATCGACGGCCGGATTCAGAAACTCGCCGAGGCGATCTACCTCGTCGTGCCGAGCGGCGTCGCCGTCAACAGCGCGGGCCTGCGCGAGCAACTCGAACCGGACGGCAGCCTCGATGTCGGAGGCCGCTTCTAAGATGGCCCGGATCACCGTCGTCGATATCCAGCACAAGACGTTCAAACGTGCGCTGCAAGGATACGACCGCGCGGAAGTGGATCAGTTCCTCGACGAACTGATCGAAACGATCGAAGACGACGCGACGGCGCGCGCCGCGCTCGAGTCGACGATCGCCGACTTGAAAGAGCGCATCTCGCACTTCAAGGCGATGGAAGAATCGCTCCAGCACACGCTCGTGCTCGCGCAGCGCACGGCCGACGAAGTCAAGGCCGCCGCACACAAAGAAGCCGACCTGATCAAACAGGAAGCGCGCATGGCTGCCGAGCGCGACATCGCAACGCTTGGCGACCGCATCGACGAATCGCGCCGCGAACACCAGCGCACGATCGAGACCACCGAAAAAGCAAAGAGCGAACTCCGTTCGCTCCTGATGACGCACCTCGCGCTCCTCGAGCGCCCGGCCTCCGCACCGAGCCCCGTCGTCGCGCCAAGCCCAACCCTCGCCCCGCCATCCTCCGAACCCGTAACCACCAACAACACGCACGCCTAGTCCCGATCCCGCGCAACAACAGCCGCCCCCCGTCTCAGCCGCCGAGCCTCAAGTCAGCCGCCGAGCCCCAAGTCAGCCGCCGAGCCCCAAGTCAGCCGCCGAGCCTCAAGTCAGCCGCCGAGCCAGAGTGTCATCCTGAGCCTGTCGAAGGATGGGCGTGCGATCGAACTTCGCGTCAGGCCAGCCGCCCGAACGCCGGCGGCGCGCCGCTCGCAAGCACGGCAGCCACCGTCTCCGCAACCCGCACCCGCTGGCTGCGTTCCGACTCCGCGGACCGAAACGCAATATGCGGGGTCGCGATCACATCCGGCCGCGCAACGAGACGCCGCCCGATCGCATCCTCCGCGGGTCGCTCCGGATCGAACACATCCGAGCCAAATCCCGCGAGTCGCCCCGTTTCGAGGGCGGTAAGTACTGCCGTTTGATCCACGATCCCGCCGCGCGCGGTGTTGATCAGGAGCGAACCCGCTTTGAGGTGCGCCAGCGATTCTGCGTTGATCAAATGATGCGACCCTTGATCGAGGAACGCATGAATCGAAACGACATCGGAGGCGGCGAGTAGATCGTCGAGCGCATCGCACTTCGTGACCCCGTTCCCGGCCATCAGATCGGCGTGAACGTACGGATCGTACGCGATGACGCGTGAGAAAAATGCCTGCGCCTTGCGATTCGTCGCGCGTCCGATCGTCCCGAAACCGATGATTCCAAGCGTTAGCTCGCTCATGCGTCGCGGACTGCGCCCGCCATACGTATCGAAGAGCCCGCTTTTCATCTGATCATCGAAGTCGACGATCCGCCGTTCGAGCGCGAGCATCAGCGCGATTGCGTGCGTGGACACTTCATCGATACAATAATCCGGAACGTTGAAGCCGTAGATGCCGCGCTCGCGGAGCAGCGGCACGTTCAGATTATCATAGCCGATGCCGAGTCGACCGACGACGCGGCATTCGGGGCCCGCAACGTCCAGCATTTCCCGCGTGATCGTCGCACGTGAAATGACGATCGCATCGCAAGGTGCGGATACTGGCCCGATCGTTAGCGTCACGTCGCTGCCGAAAATCTCATGCTCGATTTGTGCGCGTCCGAGATCGAGCACCCCATGCTCATCCCGAATCCAGAGCGGATCGATGTAGCACACGCGTTTCATTTTTCCGGCGTTCCCTGGTAGCGAATGGATATCCCGGGATGCAAGCATGCTCGGCTGCGAGCGCCATCTTTATGAATCGCAGCCAATCTGTCTGGAGTCTCCACGGACCGCTTAGATCGATCGAACTCGCCGCAGGCATGAGCGCGAGCCGTCGCGGATTGCTGGACCATGCCCGACCTCTTGACGCTCGCGGCGCTTCGCGCGCTCGTATCCTATTCCGACCCCGAGATATCGCCGGACGGCACGCGCGTCGCCTACATCCGCTCGACCGCCGATTACGGCAAAGATATCCGCCACACGGCGCTGGTCGTCGTGCGCGTCGATGGCAAGGGGACACGCGTGCTGGTGGAACGCGATGGGATCGCGAGCCCGCGCTGGTCCCCTGATGGAACGCAACTCGCGTTCCTGGAGCCGGACAAGCACGACAATGCCCAGATTGCAACGATCTCGGCTGATGGTGGAGTGGCGCGCGCGATCTCGGCGGCGCCGAACGGGGTTCAGCATTTTTCCTGGAGTCCGGACGCCCGGCGCTTCGCATACGATACCCCCGACAACGACCCGAACGCGGCGGCGATCAAACGGCATGACGATCTCTTCGAGATCGGTGACGACGGCATGCTCATCGATAGCGTCGCGGTGCCTTCGCACCTGTGGCTCGTCGCGAGCGGCGGCGGAACCGCGCATCGTCTCACGCACGGCAGCTGGAGCGTCTACGAAGGTGTCCCGCCGTTTGCGGGCGGCCCGAGCGACCCGGCCTGGACGCCGGACGGCAAGGCGATCGTCTTCACCCAAGCGCCCGACGC